>Ga0209232_1000009_pt1 | contig 163283 bp, 141 predicted proteins | sample ETNvirenome_2_60_FD_184066 | JGI IMG/M metagenome (GOLD analysis project Ga0209232, IMG submission 184066) | Marine viral communities from the Pacific Ocean - ETNP_2_60 (SPAdes) (version 2) | ecosystem: Environmental > Aquatic > Marine > Oceanic | place: Pacific Ocean | collected 2013-06-22 | reverse complement strand
ATGCAGGTTATCGGTGATGTCGAGCAAGCCACTGATGAAAATGCGATAGCAGGCGATCGCTTCGGCCTGAATATCATCCCGCGTGCCACTGGTAGGCAGACGACGCGGCACGAAACCGCCTTTCGCGCCGCCGGGAACGATTACCGCATTCTTCACCTGCTGCGCCTTGACCAGGCCGAGCACTTCGGTGCGGTAGTCCTCTTCACGGTCGGACCAGCGCAACCCGCCGCGCGCCACCTTGCCGCCGCGCAGGTGCACGCCCTCGACCCGTGGCGAATAGACGAATATCTCGTACATCGGTGCCGGGCGCGGCATCTCCGGGATCGAGCGCGGATCGAGCTTGAAGCTGAAATACGACTTGGGTTTGCCGTTGGCATCCGGCTGATAGAAGTTGGTTCGCAGGGTGGCCTGAATCAGCGCCAGATAGCGCCGCAGAATCCGGTCCTCGTTGAGTACCGCCACCTCATCAAGCGCTGTGAGAATCGCCTGTTCCAGCCGTTGCTGCTTGTCTGCCAGATCCTCGTCACCGAGCTTGCGCGCCAGGTAGAAGCGCATCTTGAACAGCCGCACCAGCTCGCGGGCAATATCCGTGTGGTTGAGCAGCGCGCTGGCAATATAGCCAAGGTCGAAGCCCATGCGGATCTGCTTGAGATAGCGCGCATAGGCGCGCAGCAGCGCCACTTCCCGCCAGGCCAACCCGGCGGTCAGCACCAGACGGTTGAATCCATCGTTCTCGGCAAAGCCACCGTAGATATGGATGAACGCATCCTGCAGCGCCTCGTTGATCTCCAGCAGGTCGATTTCCAGACCTTCGGCATAGGTAAAGGCGAAGTCGTGTATCCAGTACTCACGGCCGCCTCGGTCACGCAACCGGAACGGAAACTCGCCGAGCACCCGCAGCCCCAGGTTCTCCATGATCGGCAGGATGTCCGACAGCGGCAGCGGTGTATTCAGGTGGTAGAGCTTGCAGTGCAGGCGGTTCTCTTCAGCCGTGATCGGCTGATAGAAGCTCATCACCAGCGGGCGTTCCTCGCTGAGGTCGAGCACATGCTGCATGTCGACGGTGGCCGATTGCGGCGAGAAGCGCTCGCGGTAGCCGGCCGGGAAACCTTTCGGAAACTCGCTGAGCAGATGGGTGCCCCTGGCCTCGCCGAAGCGCTCGACCACCAGGCTCTGGTAATCGTCCTGCCACGTACGGCATGCCTGCAGCACTTCCTGCTCCAGACGCACCGTATCCACCTGCAGCGCGCGGCTGGGGTCCAGACGCAGGATGAACTGCACGCGCGTCAGCACCGATTCGGAAAAATAGGTGGAGAACTCGCAGTCGCTGGCTTCGAGCCGCTCCTGCAGCACCTGCTGGATTTTCAGCCGTGTCTCGGTGGAGTAACTGTCACGCGGCACGTACACCAGGCAGTAGCAGAAACGCCGATAGGGGTCGAAACGCAGGAACAGCCGTAGCCGATTGCGTTCCTGGATCTGCACGATGGCGATGGCGTTTTCGAACAGCTCGTCGATCGGCGCTTGGAACAGCTCGTCACGCGGCAGCACCTCGAGAACCTGCACCAGCTCCTTGGCCAGATGCGCGGAGCTGCCGAAATTGGCGCGCAGCACGACCGTCTCGACCTTGCGGCGGATGAACGGGATGCGTCGCACGCTCTGGGTGTAGACCGACGAGGTGAACAGGCCGAGGAAGCGGCATTCGCGAACCACCCGCCCCTCGTCATCGAATTCACGCACCGAGACGAAGTCCGGGTAAGCCGGACGGTGCACGCGGCTGGGCATGGCCGCCTTGGCGAACGACAGCAGCAGCGGCTCACGCAGGTAGCTGACCGATTGGCCGGTGAGCGATTGCTCTTCCTCGGAAAGCCCGGTGCGCATGCTGCGCGACAGACCCAGCAGCGAGCTTTCGTCATAGACGATGCGCCCGCCGTCGGCCTGTTCCTGCACGGAGAACTCTTCGTAGCCGAGGAAGGTGAAATGGTCGTCCGCCAGCCACCGCATGAAGTCGCGGATCTCTTCCAGCTCGTCGCCGTCGATGCTCAGGTTGACCTGCTCCAGACGCCCTTGCAGCTCGACCGCCTTGCCCTTCATCGCCGCAAAGTCACCCACCACCTGACGCACATCAGCCAGCACACCCAGCAGTGACTGCTCGAGCTCGCGCAGGGCCGTCGGGCTGGCGCAGCGATCGATCTCGACGAAGATCAACGATTCGGCGTGGCTGTCAGCGGCGCGCTCGTCCTTGGGCAGCAGCTCCAACAAGCTGCCGTCGGCCCCGCGACGCACCTGCAGCACGCTGGTTTGCAGGGTATGGATGCTGTAGCCGCGGCGCGTCAGCTCCATGCGCACCGAATCGACCAGGAACGGCATGTCCGGATGCAGCACCTCGACCACGCTGTGGGTCGATTGCCAGCCATGCTTCTCGAAGTCGGGGTTGAATACCTGCGCCTCGGGTTTGGCGGGATCGAAGCGCTCCAGCAGGCGCCAGCTGGCCAGTGTCGAGCCGACCAGATCGCTCATGCGCCGTTCGGTGAGTTCTGGCAGCGCGACGATGCCGAAGAACTGTTCGGCGAACAGACTCAATTGCGGCAGGATTTTCGGGTCTACGTGTTGCGCTAACGCTGTCTGCAATTGCTGCTGAAAGTCGGCCTTGCTGGCCGCTGAAAAGAACGCCATGTATGGCTCCGCTTGGCTTGCTGGGGAAAGAGACGTCGGTAGTGACTGACGGCACAGGACGAAGGTTCAAGGTTAGTCTAGTCGAGTGTTAATGCAGTAAAGTGGCGCTTCTCCTGCAGTCGCCTGCGACTGTCTGTAGCAGGCAATAGCAGCCGGCGTCTCTGCCCGCCGCGCCAGCCGATTTGCCGCCCACCTGGAAGACTCGAAACGATGGATCACCGTGAATCGATAATCGCGCTGCGACAGTTCCTGTCCACCCAGATCCTGGGGCAGGAACGGCTGATCGAACGTCTGCTGATCGCCCTGCTCGCCGACGGGCACATGCTCGTCGAAGGCGCGCCGGGTCTGGCCAAAACCCGCGCCATCAAGGAGCTCGCCGAAGGCCTGGAGGCGGAATTCCATCGAATCCAGTTCACTCCCGACCTGCTGCCCGCCGACATCACCGGCACCGAGATCTATCGACCGGAGACCGGTAGCTTCGTGTTCCAGCAGGGGCCGATCTTCCACAACCTGGTACTGGCCGACGAAATCAACCGGGCGCCGGCCAAGGTGCAATCGGCGCTGCTCGAAGCCATGGCCGAGCGCCAGGTCAGCGTTGGTCGCAGCACCTACGACCTGCCGCCGCTGTTCCTGGTGATGGCGACGCAGAACCCGATCGAGCAGGAAGGCACCTACCCCCTGCCCGAAGCACAGCTCGACCGCTTCCTGCTGCACGTGAAGATCGGCTTCCCCGACGCCTCGGTGGAACGACGCATCCTGCAGCAAGCCCGTGGCGAGGCGATCAATGGCGAGGCGGCGCCGGAACATCGGGTCAGCCAGCAGGCGATCTTCGCCGCGCGCAAGGATATCCTCGGCCTGTACATGGCCGATGCGGTGGAGGAATACCTGGTGCAACTGGTCATGGCCACGCGCACGCCGGCCAAGTTCGATGCCGAACTGGCCGAATGGATCGCCTATGGCGCGAGTCCGCGGGGTTCGATCTCGCTGGACCGCTGCGCCCGCGCCCATGCTTGGCTGGCCGGACGCGATTTCGTCAGCCCCGAGGACATACAGGCGATGCTTTTCGATGTACTGCGTCACCGCCTGATTCTCTCCTTCGAGGCAGAAGCCGCCGGCATTGATCAGGATCGGGTCATCCAGCGCATTCTCGACGTGGTAGCGGTGGCCTGATGCAACCGCAGGCTTCCGCCGCCGGGCAGCCAACCGAGCAGGGCTCCGGTATCCGTGTGAGCCTGGCCGAACTCATCGATATGCGTCATCGCGTCCGTGAAGTGCCGCTGTTTTCCACACCGCATCGCCGCAGCCCGCTGGTCGGGCTGCATCATTCCAAGCTGCGCGGGCGTGGCGTAGATTTCGACCAGGTCCGCATCTATCAGCCCGGCGACGACGTGCGCACCATCGACTGGCGCGTCACCGCACGTACCCAGGAGCCGCACACCAAACTGTTCCATGAAGAACGCGAGCGACCGATCTATATCGTGGTCGAGCAAAGCCCGCGATTGTTCTTCGGCAGCGGCCGACTGTTCAAGTCGGTGCTGGCGGCGCAGGCGGCGAGCCTGATCGGCTGGGCGGCGCTCAGCCACAATGATCGGGTTGGCGGGCTGGTGTTCGGCGATGAGCGTCAGGAAATCAAGCCACGGCGCAGCAAGCAGAGCCTGCTGCAGCTGCTGGATCGCGTCACCCGCGCCAACAATCGCCTGCAGCCAGACAACCCGATCGACCCCGACGCTTTCAGCATGGCCCTGCGCCGGGCACGGGAAGTGCTGCGTCCGGGCAGTCTGTCGGTGATTCTCTGCGACGAGCGCACCCTCACCGATGCCGCCGAGCAGCAGCTCAGCCTGCTCGCGCGCCATGTCGATCTGCTGTTGCTGCCACTGTTCGATCCGCTGGATCACGCCCTGCCCGCGGCCGGCCTGCTACGCTTCAGCGAAGGCAATGCGCGGCTTGAACTGGATACCCAGGATGCGGATCTGCGTCAGCGCTACCGCGAGCAGGGCGAGGCGCGCAGCGCCCGCTGGCAGCGTCTGGCCGATCGCCTGCGGGTGCCGCTGATGCCGCTGGATACCCAGCACGATCTGGTCGAGCAGTTGCGCGAGCACCTGAGCGTCCGCCATCCGAGCGCACGGCGATGAATCCGCTCGATCAACTGGCTCCGCTGATCAGCCCCGAGCCGATCAGCTGGTGGCCTCCAGCGCCGGGCTGGTGGCTGCTCGGCCTGGTGCTGCTGATGGCGCTTGGCTTGCTCTGGCGACTTCGTCACCGGCTGCTCAGGCGCAAGCCCCGTGTGCAGCCGGAGCCACCGCTGGAACCGCAGCGTCAGGAGGCGCTCATCGAGCTTTCGCGCTTGAGCAAACCCTACGGCGGGCAACCGGCCAGCCAGTGGCTGCAACAACTCAATGGGCTGCTCAAGCGGCTCTGTCGCATTCGTTATCCCAACGACCACCCGCACACACTCAGTGGGCGTGCGTGGCTGGCCTTTCTCGACAACCGCTGCCCGGCCGCCGGGCTGACCCGCTGGATGATTCTTGTCGAAGGTGCCTACCGGGCCGAGTGCCGCCTCGACGACAAGGCAATCGACGGGCTCGAACAGGCCGTCGACATCTGGATCCGCAAGCATGTTTGAACTGGCCTGGCCCTGGGTCTTCCTGCTGCTACCGCTGCCCTGGCTGCTGCGCGCACTGCTGCCGCCGGCCGATAGCGGCGAAGCCGCGCTGAAGGTCAGCTTCCTCGACGAACTGCAGCAGCTGTCCGGCCGGCGCGCGCGTGTCGCCCTGCCTGCCTGGCGCCAGCAACTGCCCTACCTGACCATCTGGCTGTTGCTGCTGTTCGCCGCAGCACGCCCCCAGTGGCTGGGTGAACCACTGCCGCTGCCCACCAGCGGCCGCGATCTGCTGCTGGCAGTGGACGTCTCCGGCTCGATGGATTACCCCGACATGCAGTGGCAGGACGAGGAGCTGACGCGGCTGGAACTGGTCAAGGTGCTGCTCGGCGACTTCATCGAGGAGCGTCGTGGCGATCGCGTCGGCCTGATTCTCTTCGGCAGCAAGGCCTATCTGCAGGCGCCACTGACCTTCGATCGCCTCACCGTGCGAGTCTGGCTGGACGAAGCCCGGGTTGGCATCGCCGGCAGCAACACTGCGATAGGGGACGCCATCGGCCTGGCGGTTAAACGCCTCAGGGAGCGACCGACGAACAGTCGCGTGCTGGTACTGATCACCGACGGTGCCAACAACGGTGGCGAAATCGAGCCACTGCTGGCGGCCTCGCTGGCCGCCGAAGAAGGCGTACGGGTCCACACCATCGGCATCGGCGCCTTGCCGGAAGAAGGTGGCGTGCTCAGCCGCTTCGGTTTCAACCCTGGCCTGGACCTCGACGAGCCGACTCTGCGCGCCATTTCCGAGCAAACCGGCGGTGAGTATTTCCGCGCCTCGTCGAGCGCAGAGCTGAAGGCGATCGGCGATACGCTGGATCGTCTCGAGCCGGCAGCGCAGCAACCAGCCCAGGCCCGTGTGGCCGAGGCCCTGTACATCTGGCCGCTGTCGGCGGCTTTGCTGATCAGCCTGCTGATGGTCGCGGCCAGCCTGTGGAGTGCACAGTTGCAACGCCTGGCCTGGCGACGGGAGCAGCGCCGATGAGCGAACTGCTACCCCATCTGTTGCGGCCATACTGGCTGCTCATCCTGCCGCTACTGATCTGGCTGCTGTGGCGGCTCTGGCATCGGCAGTTGCAGGTCGGGCGCTGGCAGCGTCTTCTGCCGGAAGCCTTTCATGCCGCCTTGCTGACCCGTGGCCGACTGCGCCACAGTCGCCTGCCCTGGCTGGTGCTGGGCCTGGCCTGGCTGCTGGCGGTCATCGCATTGCTCGGGCCCAGCTGGCAACGCTTCGAACAGCCGAGCATGAAGCGCAGCGATCCCCTGGTGGTGCTGCTGGAACTCACGCCATCGATGCTCGCCAGCGACGCACCACCCACTCGCCTGGAACAGGCCAAGCGCAAGCTGCTGGATCTGCTCGAGCGCCGGCAGGACGTACAGACCGCCGTCGTGGTATTCGCCGGCAGCGCCCACACCGTGGTGCCGCTATCCGATGACCTGGCGACCACCCGCAACCTGCTCGACGCCCTGCACCCGACGCTGATGCCCGAGCAGGGCCAGCGCGCGGACCTTGCCGTCGCCAAAGGCCTCGCCCTGCTCGAACAGGCTGGCCTGGGGCGCGGGCGCTTGCTGCTGATCGGCAGCAGCCTGGACGAGCACGAGCGCAGCGCCATCGTCACGCTGATGGAAGGCAGAAACGAGCGGCTGCTGATCCTTGGTATCGGCACCGAACAAGGCGCGCCCATCGCCGGCAAGGACGGCAGTTTCATCAAGGATGCCCAGGGCGCAATCCTCATCCCGCGGCTGGACAACGCCAGACTGCAACGCCTGGCCAACGAGCTGGGGGGGCGCTATCAGCGCGCGCGGCTGGGTGACGACGACCTGGCGGCCCTCGGTCTGTTCGATCAAACTGGCACGTTGCGCCAGGACGATGAAATCACGCGGCTGGAAGCCTGGCTGGATCAGGGGCACTGGCTGCTGTTGCCACTGCTCTTGCTGGCCGCACTTGCCGGTCGCCGCGGCTGGTTGTTCTGCCTACCGCTATTGCTGCTGCAGCCGCAGCCTGCCAATGCCTTCGAGCTACAGGATCTCTGGCTACGTCGCGATCAGCAGGGCCAACGCCTGCTGGACGCGGAGCGGCCGGCCGAGGCCGCCGAGCGCTTCACCGATCGCCGCTGGCAGGCCACCGCCCGTTATCAGGCCGGCGACTATGCCGGCGCGGCAGAGCTGTTCGCCGAAGGCAACACGGCCGCCGATCACTATAACCGCGGCAACGCCCTGGCTCGCAGCGAAGCCTTCGAGGCCGCCATCGAAGCCTATGACCAGGCGCTGGACCTGCAGCCTGATCTACAGGCGGCGCAGCGCAACAAGGCGCTGATCGAAGAGCTGCTGCGCCGCCAGCAGGAACAGCCCGAGCCCGAGCAGGAACAGAATCAGCAGGACGAGCAAACCGAAGAACCACTGCCGCAACCCGAGCAGCCGCAATCACAGGAAGCGGGCTCTGCCCATTCCCCTTCGCCGGAGGATGCCCAGGGCGAGCCGTCCAGCGAAGCCAGCGGCGCCTCGCAGCCATCGACAACCGAAGCCACGCCCGAGACCGAAGAAATGGATGGCAGCGCGGCCCAGGCGCAACACGAGGCGCTCCCCGAGCAGGAGCGGCAACAGGCGATGGAGCAATGGTTGCGGCAGATTCCGGACGATCCCGGCGAGCTGCTGCGACGAAAATTCCTCTACGAACAACGCAAGCACCAGGAAACCAATCGATGATGCGCCTGATGGCTTTTCTTCTGCTCGGCCTCCTTGCTGGTCAGGCCGCAGCCGCCGGCCTGTTCGCACGGGTTGACCGCACCCAGCTGAGCATTGACGAAACCCTGGAGCTGAGCCTGGAAAGTCAGGGCAGCACGGTATTCGGCAAGCCCGACCTGCAGCCGCTGGAGCCATTGTTCGAGGTGTTCGACACCCGTCAGGTCAACCAGCTTTCCAGCAGCAACGGCGAAGCCTATGCGATCACACGCTGGCTGATCACCCTGCGACCGAAGCAGACCGGCTACGTGATCATCCCGCCGCTGCTACTGGGCGACTGGCGCAGCGAGCCGATCACATTGATGGTTCAGGAATCGCTGAAAAATACCGAAAGCGACCAGCTGGCCCCGATCTTCATCGATGCCAGCGTCGATCAGGAAAACGTTTACGTTCAGGCCCAGGTGATTCTTACCCTGCGCATCTATCATTCGGTTTCGCTGTACGACGACAGCACCCTCTCGCCGCTGCAGATGCCGGAAGCCCTGGTCGAACGGCTCGGTGAGCCACGCACCTACGAGAAAACCATCAACGGCATTCGCCACGGCGTCATCGAAGTGCGCTATGCGCTGTTCCCGCAGAAGTCCGGCGAGCTGACCATCCCTGCCCAACTGTTCAGCGCCACCACCGTGACCAATGGCAGCAACCCGCTGTTCGGCTCGCGTTCGGGCCGCTCGACGCAGGTCAGGTCACCAAGCATCCCGCTGACGGTCAAGCGCAAACCGGCGGACTACCCCGCCGCGGCGCCTTGGCTGCCGGCACGCAGCCTGACCCTGGTCGAGGCCTGGAGCCCGGAGCCCGATCAGGCACAGACCGGCGAATCACTCACCCGCAGCCTGTTGCTCAAGGCCGAAGGCCTGACCAGCACCCAGTTGCCCGCCATCGGTTCTGCCCAGAGCCCCGACCTGCGCCGCTACCCGGATCAACCGATCCTGGCCAGCGAAGTCAGTGGCGCGGGTCTGGTCGGTAGCCGCGAGCAGCGCGAGGCGCTGATTCCCACGCGCAGCGGCGCGTTGCAGTTACCCGCCGTGGAAGTGGTCTGGTGGAACACCGTGGAAGACCGGCTGGAACGCACCACGCTGGACGAACGAACCCTGAATGTCGCCGATAATCCGAATCTCGCACCGACGCCTGCCGAGCAACCGGCCGCAACGCCACGACCTGCCGAGCAGCAGCTACTGTGGCCCTGGCAGCTGAGTACCCTGCTCTTCGCCCTGTCCACCCTCGCCGGCTTCGGACTGTGGCTACACGCGCGGCGGCAACCCGCAGTGCAGCGCGCACTGCAGCCTGGCCCGACCCCACGCAGCCTGCTCGACGACCTGCGTCGCGCCTGCCAGGCCAACGACTCGCAGGCCACTCGCCAGGCGCTGGATGCCTGGGCGCGGCAACAGCCGGAAACGCTGGCCGACATGGCTGCGCGCTTCGTGCCGCTGTCCGATGCGCTGGACGGGCTCAACGGTGCGCTGTACAGCGAAGCCGGCCAGCGTTGGCAGGGAGAGGCGCTGTGGCAGGCGATTCAGACGCTCCCTCCAGCGACCAGTCCGAGTGTCGAGCAGGACCACAGCGCCCTGCCACCACTGTATCCACGCTGACCGGCAACGCTGCACCGCTTCACACCAGACGCGCCTGACCAACGCGGTGCACGGGCACCGCATGGCGCACCACTTTCTCGCTGGCATATCGCTTGCTTCAGGCTTGGCATAGACCACCCCTGATCCGTCGCGCACGGTTAACTGTGCCGCACGCTTCGCAATCGAAAGGCCCACAGCATGACCGAACCCTCCACGTCGCCCCGCCACGATGCACTGGCCTGGGTCGCCGGCAGCGATGCACCGGAAAAGAGCTCGCTCAACCTGGGCTTTCTGCCACTTACCGATGCCGCCTCGCTGATCGTCGCCGCCACCCAGGGCTTCGCCCAGCCCTTCGGCCTGACGCTCAACCTGCACCGCCAGAACTCCTGGTCAGGCCTGCGCGACAAGCTGATCGGCGGTGAGCTGGACGCAGCGCACGGCCTGTACGGACTGATATATGCCGTGCACCTGGGAATCGGCGGCAGCCGCGCGGTGGATATGGCGGTGCTCATGGGGCTTGCGCAGAACGGCCAGAGCATCAACCTGTCGACCCCGCTCAAGGCAGCCGGCGTGACCGATCCCGAGGCATTGCGCAACAGCGTGCGCCAAAGCGGTGCACGCCTGACTCTCGCGCATACCTTCCCCACCGGCACCCACGCGCTGTGGCTCTATTACTGGCTGGCCGCCAATGGTATCCACCCGCTGCAGGATGTGCGGACGCTGGTGCTGCCGCCATCGCAGATGGTGGCGTACCTGCAGGCCGGGCGCATCGACGGTTTCTGCGCCGGCGAGCCCTGGGGCGCGCAGGCGATCGCCGAGGGGGTCGGCTTCACCCTCGCAACCAGCCAGTCGATATGGCCGGATCATCCGGAAAAGGTGCTCGGCTGCACACGCGCATTCGTCGAGCAGTACCCCAACACCGCGCGCGCACTGGTGATGGCGGTGCTCGAAGCGAGTCGCTTCATCGACCAGAGCCAGGAAAACCGCCGCAGCACCGCACAGCTGATTGCCGGGAGCGAGTATGTCAACGCGCCGCTGGCAGCCATCGAATCACGCTTTCTCGGCTCGTATCAGGATGGGCTGGGCAACGCCTGGAATGACCAACACCCGCTGCGCTTCTTTGCCGATGGCGCGGCGAACATGCCCTACCTGTCCGACGGCCTCTGGTTCATGACCCAGCTGCGGCGCTGGGGTTTATTGCGCCAGGACCCGGACTACCAGCTGGTCGCAAGCCAGGTGCAACAGATCGAGCTGTACCGACAGGCTGCCGAAGCGCTGGGTATCACCGTGCCGGAGTCGCCCCTGCGCAGCGCCACGCTGATGGATGGCAAGACCTGGGACGGCAGCGATCCGGCAGCCTACGCCCGTAGTTTCCCGCTGCACGCCATGGCCGATCAGGCCATGGCGGCTGCACTTTGAGCAGGGGATCAGGCATGTTGCGCATCCTGCTGATCGACGACACCCCACGCAAGATCGGGCGCCTGCGAAGCGCGCTGATCGAGGCCGGCTTCGAAGTCATCGATGAATCCGGCCTGACCATCGATCTGCCCGAGCGGGTCGAGGCGATCCGTCCGGACGTGGTGCTGATCGACACCGACTCACCGGGCCGCGATGTGCTGGAGCAAGTGGTGCTGGTCAGCCGCGATCAACCTCGGCCCATCGTCATGTTCACCGACGACAGTGACCCGGATGCCATGCGTCAGGCCATCCGCGCCGGGGTCAGCGCCTATATCGTCGAGGGCATTCAGGCCCAGCGGCTCAAGCCGATCCTCGATGTGGCGATGGCGCGTTTCGAGACCGACCAGGCGATCCGTGCGCAATTGCAGGCCCGCGAGCAGCAACTCGCGGAACGCAAACGCATCGAGCTGGCCAAGGGCATGCTGATGAAGATGCGCGACTGCAAGGAGGAAGAAGCCTACACCCTGATGCGCCGCCAGGCGATGAGTCGCCAGCAGAAGCTGATCCAGGTCGCCGAGCAGATCATCGCCATGAACGAGCTGCTTGGGCAGTGAGCTGCCCGCCCGCAGTGCAACCGCTCGACCAAACGCACCATGGGCGAGCGTGCTCTCGGTCCCTCGGCATGGACCGTGAGACAGCTGCAACGCCGCCATCCGCCAAGACGCGGCGTTCAGCCGAGAGCCTGCAGCAAGCGGCAGGCTGGCAAGCAGCTTGCTAGATGGATTGGCCGAGCCAACGAAGGCGTCCGGCAAAGACGAAGGCGTCCCTGCACCGCATGTTTCGACATGCCGGTCCGGACGCCTTTTTTGTTGCCCGCGCGGCAGTGCCGCGCGCTCACTTCAGGGATTTGCAGAATGACCATCACCGCGACCTTGGCGATCGCCTGTGTACTGCTGATGCTGGGCCACTATCTGAACGGCATGGCCAGCGCACAACATTCCCGACGCGTAGCGCAGTTGCGCCTGCTGGCAGTTCAGGAAGATCTGGAGATTCTCCGCCTGCTGCAACAGCATCGCGGTATGGGCGTACAGATCGAACCCACTGCGGTAGCGCTGCGCTGCACGCTGGCGACAAGCCTGACGCAACGTCTGCAACAGCGCAGTGCCCTGCCCGATGCGTATTCGATAACCGAAGGCTGGCTGGTTCTGCGCAACAACCCTGCCGATTTCGACGGGCATTGCGCACTGATCGAAACCCTTATCGATGCGCTTGAGAAGCGGGCGCCGATATCGAGCAACGAACCCGCCGAAGCCGCTCGCGCCTGCCGCGAACTGGAAGACGTGGCACGCCTGCGCGGCCTCTGCGTCGTCGCCTCGAATCAGGGCGGCTGCACGCCGGCTTTGCAAAAGCGCCTGAAAGCACTCTGCCGGCGCATGGTTACAGACACCGATATGGAGCTGAAGCGGCTGGTCGGCAAGCTTGAGCGCAGCGTGATCCATGCAGCCCAACCGAGGCTGAGCCCGCCCGAGTGCTTTGCCCTGGTCACTCCCTTCATCGACGCGCGCCTGCAGTTGATCCAGCAACGTCTGCAGCACAGTGACGCGCAAGCGCAGCACGGCTTGCGTCGGGTGGGCTGACGAATCGAGGTTGCGGGGTCTGCCTCCGCTCCATTCGTAGCCGCCACCGCATGGCTACGTGCAGGCGCCGCTCCACCTAGGGTCTCCAACCTCGGCCGCGAATGGGACCGCCCGGTGCCAGCTCATTCGCGGTCAAGACTGCAGCCACGAGCGCGCATCTAACCCCGGCGAAGAACACAACGCTAGAATGCGCGCCTTCTACCGATTACCGAGCGACCCATGGCGCGTCTTACCCTGCATTTCCCGGAAGACCAGTACTGCTTTTCCACCCAGCTCACTGTACGAATCACCGACATCAACGCCGGCAACCATCTGGCCAACGATTCGATGATCTCGATGATTTCCGAGGCGCGGGCGCGCTTCCTGTTCGCCTACGGGGTTGCCGAGACCCGCCAGGACGGTGCTGGCATCATCGTGACCGACCTTGCCACGACCTACAAAGCCGAGGCCCATGCCCGTGATGCGCTGCTGTTCGAGGTCGGCGTGATGGATTTCAACAAGTACGGCGGCGATATCATCTTCCGCATTACCCGCCCTGCCGACGACACACTGATCGCCATGGCCAAATCCGGTTTCGTCTTCTACAACTACGCCCAAAGCCGCGTCGTCGCCATGCCCGAGGCGTTCGCCGGCAAGTTTCCGCGGGTCAACCGGATCGACTAGGGGCGTCTGCCACAGATTGCAGCAACCGCTGGACATCCTCGCGATGACACAGCTCGGTGCCGGGACGCATCACCGTCGCGGCACCCGCGGCAATGCCCCGGCACACCGCATCCTGTAGCGAGCGCGCCTCGGCCAGCGCCAGCACCATGGCGCCGAGCATGCTGTCACCCGCACCCACCGCGCTAACAACCGGGACATCCGCCGACGGCAGGCGCTGCAGCTCATCGCCACAGGCGTACAGCGCGCCCTGGGCTCCCAGCGACAACACGACCACTTCGGCGCAGCCCTGAGCGATCAGGCGGCGCAGCGCTGCCTCCTGTTCGGCTTCGCTGGAGATGGGGTAGCCCACAAGGCTGGACAGCTCGTCGAGGCTCGGCTTCATCAGGTATGCACCGCCCTGCCGGGCGGCGTGGCGTAATGGCTCGCCGGACAGATCGACGACCAGCCGCGCACCGATACCGCGCGTCAATGCCAGCAGCTCGTCGTAGAAACCCAGGTCGACGCCAGGTGGAAAGCTGCCGCTCAGCACCACATAGGCCGGCGCTGGCTGCAGCGCTGCGAGGCTGTCGAGGCAACGCCGAAGTTCCTGCGCGGATAGCGTCGGACCGGGCAACACGAAACGGTACTGCAGGCCTGAGCCCAGCTCATCGACAGTGAAACTCTCGCGGGTATCGCCAGTAATGGACACCGGACGATGCACCAGACCCAGTTCGTCCAGCGAACGTTGCAGCAGATCGCCAAAGGGGCCGCCAGCCGGATAGATGGCCACCGCCCTGCCCCCCAGCGTCTTCACCACCCGCGCCACGTTGATCCCGCCGCCTCCCGGGTCGTGGCGCGGCAGCGAACACCGCAGCTTTTCGGTACTGATCACCCGCGGTGTGCTGACGGAAAGATCCATCGCCGGATTAAGAGTCAGGGTCGCAATCAGGGGCATCGCTCGCTCCTTGGCAAAAGCCGCTCAAGCCTACCAGCAAGCGCCCCCAGGTTTTTACCTGGCGCGCCGCCCTGATTTGGCGCGCGCTTGCGCGCTATCTGTGCGCTCCCGGCGCAGAGCCGCGCCGGGTCTATCGCCAGAGCCGGCCAAATCTGCGGCTTGCGCCGGCTGGCACGCTAGATGCTAGTTCCGCTTCAGGCAGGCCAACGGCGGTCTGCAATATCACGACAAAGGCGTCGCACCACACCTGCTCCGGCAGGCGTGCTGCGGCGCCTTTTTGTTTTCCGCCTCGACGAGGGGGCGGTCTGAGCAGCCCTAGCGGCCAACGCCGCGTCACGAACGCCCTGGAGTCGATCCAATGAGCACAAGTTTCTGGAAAGCCGGCCACGCGCCGACCCTGTTTGCCTCCTTCCTCTACTTCGACCTGAGCTTCATGGTCTGGTACGTCCTCGGCCCGCTGGGCGTGCAGATCGCTGCCGACCTGGGCCTGACCACCCAGCAACGCGCCTTCATGGTCGCCACGCCGATCCTCGCCGGCGCGGTACTGCGTCTGGCGCTGGGTATCCTCGCCGACCGCACCTCGCCGAAAACCGCCGGCCTGTTCGGCCAGAGCGTGGTCATCGTCGCGCTGTTCGTCGCCTGGCTACATGGCATCCACAGCTACGAGCAGGCTTTGCTGCTCGGCCTGTTCCTCGGCATGGCCGGCGCATCCTTTGCCGTCGCGCTGCCGCTGGCCTCACAGTGGTATCCGGCAGAGCACCAGGGCAAGGCGATGGGCATCGCCGGTGCCGGTAACTCCGGCACTGTGCTGGCGGCCCTGTTCGCGCCGGTCCTGGCGGCGATCTTCGGCTGGAACAACGTATTCGGCCTGGCGCTGATCCCGCTGGTGCTCACCCTCATCATCTTCGCCAGCGTGGCGAAGAATGCCCCCAACCGCCCGGCACCGAAGTCGCTGGCTGATTACATGAAGGCGCTGGGCGACCGCGACAGCTGGTGGTTCATGTTCTTCTACAGCGTGACCTTTGGCGGCTTTCTCGGCCTGGCCAGCACCCTGCCCGGCTATTTCCACGACCAGTACGCCTTCGACCCGGTCAAGGCCGGCTACTACACCGCGGCCTGCGTCTTCGCCGGCAGCCTGCTGCGCCCGCTCGGCGGTGCACTGGCCGACCGCATCGGCGGCATTCGCGCGCTGCTGGTGATGTACACCGTCGCGGCATTCTGCATCGCTGCGGTGGGCTTCAACCTGCCGAGTTCCACAGCAGCCCTGGCACTGTTCGTGGTCGCCATGCTCAGCCTCGGTGCCGGCAATGGTGCGGTGTTCCAGCTGGTGCCGCAGCGTTTCAACAAGGAAATCGGCGTGATGACCGGACTGGTCGGCATGGCCGGCGGTATCGGCGGCTTTCTGCTCACCGCCGGGCTTGGCGCAGTCAAACAATCGACCGGTGACTACCAGTTCGGCCTCTGGCTATTCGCCAGCCTCGGCGTGCTCGCCTGGTTCGGTCTCTATGGCGTCAAGCGTCGCTGGCGCACCACCTGGGGTTCTGCTGCGGTAACCGCGGCGCGGGTGTGATGCCCACGCAGATCCTGCAGGGCGCGAATATTGCTCTGCTGCAGTACGCAGCCATTCGAGAACGACCATGCCCCTGCGATTGAGCTATGGCGAGGCCAGCGCCGCCGGGCCGCGCCCGGAAAATCAGGATGCGATACGCATCGTCACTCCGGCGCCCGGGCTGGCAACCGGCAAGGGCTATCTGTTCGCGCTGGCCGATGGCGTCAGCCAATGCGCCGATGGCGGGCTGGCGGCCCGCGCGACCTTGCAGGCACTGGCCTTCGACTACTATGCGACACCCGAAACCTGGGCCGTCGCGCAGTCGCTGGATCGCGTGCTGGTCGCGCACAACCGCTGGCTGCAGGCCAACGGCGGCAACCAGCCGCTGTTGACCACCCTCACCACACTGGTGCTGCGCGGTCGCCGCTTCACCCTGGCGCATGTTGGCGATTGCCGCGCCTACCGCTGGAACGGCTCCCAGCTCGAGCGACTCAGCGAAGACCATGTCTGGGAACAGTCGGGCATGCAGCATGTGCTCAAGCGTGCGCTGGGACTGGATCAGCATCTGGTGATGGACTACCTCGACGGCGAGCTGCAAGAAGGCGAAAGCTACCTGCTGCTGAGCGACGGCGTCTGGTCCTGCGTCCCCGAACGCGACATCGCGCATATCCTGCACGATCAACCCGACCTAGGCGCCGCGGCACGGGCGCTGGTCAAGCTGGCGCACCAGAGCGGCAGTCAGGACAACGCCAGTGCCTTGCTGCTGCGCGTCGAAGCCCTGCCCGAAGCGGTGCTGGCCGACGCCCTCGCCCAGCTCGATCATTGGCCGTTGCCGCCGAAGCTGCGCCCCGGCCAGCTGTTCGAGGGCTGGCAGATGAATGCACTACTGCACGAGTCGCGGCAGTCGCTGATCTACCGGGTGCAGGATGCTCAGGGCCAGGCCTGGCTGCTGAAGACGCTGCCACCCAGCCGGCAGGACGAGGCAGACGCAGGACCGGCGTTGCTCCAGGAAGAATGGTTCATGCGTCGGGTAGCCGGGCGCAACTTCGCCGAACTGCATCCGCTGCCAGAACGCCAACACCTCTATTACGTGCAGCGCGAGTACAGCGGGACGACCCTGGCGCAACGCTTCGAACGAGACGGCCCGCTGCCACTGGCCGATTTGCTGCAGGTCGCCTCCCGGCTGATCCGCGCGGTGGGCATGCTGCATCGGCGCAACATCCTGCATCGTGACATCAAGCCGGAAAACCTGCTGCTGGGTGAGGACGGCGAGCTGCGTATCCTGGATTTCGGCCTGGCGTTTTGTCCCGGGCTGTCTCGCGACCTGCCCAATCACCTGCCCGGCACCCCAAGTTTCATTGCCCCGGAGGCTTTCACGGGCGCAGAACCCAGCGCAGCACAGGATCTCTATGCGACCGGCGTGACGCTCTATTACCTGCTGACTGGGCACTACCCGTACGGCGAGATCGAAGCCTTCCAGCGTCCGCGTTTCGGCAATCCGACACCGGCCAGCCGCTATCGCCCGGACGTGCCGACCTGGCTGGAGGAAAGTCTTGGCCGCGCGGTGGCGGTCGATCCACGGCAGCGCTTCGAAACCGCCGAGCAATGGCTGCTTGAGCTGGAACAGGGCGAGCAGCGCAGCGCCAGTCTTCGACCACGCCCGCTGCTCGAACGCGAGCCGCTGAAGGTCTGGCGCGGCATGGCACTGCTGTCGCTGGTGCTCAACTTGCTACTGATCGTGCTGCTGATAAAAGGTGCGTGACGCTCAGCGACGGGTAATCAGCCCCTGGCGCGCCACCCGGGTCAGCTCGCGCACGCATTCTTCCAGGCGCTCGGCGGTCGGAGCCTGAATCACCGCCATATCGAAACTGTCGGTGGCAAAACGCGCCAGCGACTCGTCGGCCGTAGCGAACTGGATAAGCAGGGCGGGGGATTTGCGATGGCGTCGCGGCCAACCTTCGAGGTAGCGCAACAGAGATGGCTGGTGAGTACCACCCAGGAGGATTTTCGGATTGCTGGGGTGCAGGCCGCTGGTGATCGGGGCCAGGCGCAACTGGGCGTGCTTTGCGTTCATCGATTTCAACTTCCGCCTCGAGGATTCCGCTGGGCAGCGGTGGGAGGCGACACCGGAACCAGCGCTTTAGCGGTATTTCGAAGCCATCGGCTCCAGGCGCCCCGCAAGTAGCTGACTAAATCGGCGCATGGGCGAAACTTTAGAAAGCTGGCCGCAGCCTGTCAACGGCGTTTTTCAGAGTCGATCTCAGGGCGGATTCGCACCATCAGGGCGCAAGCTGCTGCATATCGGTGCAGCTGATCGGTCAGCGCCGCTCCACAGCAGGCGCTCAAGCCCTTGAAAACCGGCGCAATTGCAAGTTGGCACAGCCTCTGCAAAGCAGAACATCGAAGAATCATTACGACCTGACCCTCAACGTGGAGCGGCAGGTTTCCCGACTGAGCGGGACACGGACAAAGGCGTCCTCACTGGGTAACCGGTGGGACGCCTTTTTTGTTGTTGAAAAATTTCGGGCAGGCCGGGCGGCAGACGTCGCTTGGCACGGAGAACGGGCATGAAGAAACTCAAACTGGTGATGATCGGCAACGGCATGGCCGGCGTGCGAACCCTCGAGGAACTGCTCAAGCTCACCAACGAGCTCTACGACATCACGGTGTTCGGCGCCGAGCCGCATCCCAACTACAACCGCATCCTGCTCTCCCCCGTGCTGGCCGGCGAACAGCAGTTCGAAGAGATCGTGCTCAACGACCTGGACTGGTACGCCGAGAACGACATCCGCCTCATGCTCAACCGCAAGGTGGTGAAGATCGATCGCGTCAAACGCCGGGTCATCGCCGATGACGGCAGTGAGGCCGAATACGACCGCCTGCTCATCGCCACCGGTTCCAATCCGTTCATTCTGCCGATTCCCGGCAAGGACCTGCAGGGGGTGATCGGCTACCGCGACATTGCCGACACCCAGGTGATGATGGAAACCGCCAAGACCCACAAGCACGCGGTGGTCATCGGCGGCGGCCTGCTCGGCCTGGAGGCGGCCAACGGTCTCAAGCTGCGTGGCATGGATGTGACCGTGGTGCACATCGGTGACTGGCTGATGGAGCGCCAGTTGGACAAGACCGCCGGCACCTTGCTGCAAAGCGCCCTGGAAAGCCGCGGCCTGAAGTTCCTGCTGCCAAAGCAGACAGCCGAGCTGATTGGCAACGACGAAGGCCGGGTCTGCGCGGTCAAGTTCAAGGACGGCGACGTGATCCCCGCCGACCTGGTGGTGATGGCCGCCGGCATCCGCCCCAACAGCGAACTGGCCGAACAGGCCGGTATTCCGTGCAACCGCGGCATCCTGGTCAACGACACCCTGCAAACCTATGACCCGCGCATCTACGCCGTCGGCGAATGCGCCAATCATCGCGGCACCGCCTATGGCCTGGTCGCCCCGCTGTTCGAACAGGCCAAGGTCTGCGCCAACCACCTGGCCATGCTCGGCTTTTCCCGCTATCTCGGCTCGGTGACTTCGACCAAGCTCAAGGTCACCGGCATCGACCTGTTCTCCGCCGGCGATTTCATTGGCGGCGAAGGCACCGAGACCATCACCCTCTCCGATCCCATCGGCGGTGTGTACAAGAAGCTGGTGATCAAGGACGACGTGCTGGTCGGCGCCTGCCTGTATGGCGACACCGCCGATGGCGGCTGGTACTTCCGCCAGGTGCGCGAGGGCCAGAACGTCGCGCAGATCCGCGACCACCTGATGTTCGGCGAAGGCGCCATCGGCGATGCCGGCCACCATGGCCAGAGCAAGGCCATGTCCATGCCGGACGACATGGAAGTCTGCGGCTGCAACGGCGTGTGCAAGGGCACCATCGTCAAGGCGATCCAGGAGCACGGGCTGTTCTCGGTGGACGAGGTGAAAAAGCACACCAAGGCCGCCAGTTCCTGCGGCTCCTGCGCCGGGCTGGTCGAACAGATTCTGATCAACACCGTGGGCGGCGCGGCCGACGTCAAGCCGAAGAGCGAAAAAGCCATCTGCGGCTGCAGCGACCTCAACCATGGCCAGGTGCGCAAGGCCATTCGCGAACACCATCTGACCAGCATTCCCGCGGCCATGGCCTTCATGGAATGGCGCACGCCGAACGGCTGCGCCACCTGCCGCCCGGCGCTGAACTACTACCTGATCTCCACCTGGCCGGGCGAGGCCAAGGACGACCCGCAGTCGCGCTTCATCAACGAACGCGCCCACGCCAACATCCAGAAGGACGGCACCTACTCCGTGGTGCCGCGGATGTGGGGCGGTGTCACCAATGCCGCCGAGCTGCGGCGCATCGCCGACGTGGCGGACAAGTATCAGGTGCCGATGGTCAAGGTCACCGGCGGCCAGCGTATCGACCTGCTGGGCATCCGCAAGGAAGACCTGCCGGGCGTCTGGAAAGACCTGGATATGCCCTCCGGTCACGCCTACGGCAAATCCATCCGCACCGTGAAGACCTGCGTCGGCAGCGAGTTCTGCCGCTTCGGTACGCAGAACAGCACGCAGATGGGCATCGACCTGGAACACGCCCTGTTCAACATGTGGTCGCCGCACAAGGTCAAGCTGGCCGTCTCCGGCTGCCCGCGCAACTGCGCCGAATCCGGCATCAAGGACGTCGGCATCATCGGCGTGGACTCCGGCTGGGAGCTGTACATCGGCGGCAACGGCGGCATCAAGACCGAGGCCGGCGAGTTCTTCGTCAAGGTGAAGACAGCCGAGGAGGTCATGGAATACAGCCTGGCGTTCCTACAGCTCTACCGCGAAGAAGCCTTCTACCTCGAACGCACCGTGCACTACATGCAGCGCGTCGGCATGAACCACATCAAGAAGGCCGTGCTGGACGACGCCGAGCGACGCAAGGCGCTGCACCAGCGGCTGCTGTTCTCGCTTTCCTTCGAGCAGGACCCGTGGCAGGAGCAGCTCTCCAAGCCGCAGCTGAAGAAGGAATTCGACCGCATCGCCGTCAAGCAGCTGGAAAACGCCTGAGAACCCGATCTGGAGAGACACCGCATGAACTGGCTCGATATCTGCGCACTGGATGAAATCAACCCGCTTGGCTCGCGCATCATCGCCGGCCCCAAGGGCGATATCGCGATCTTCCGCACCTCCGACGATCAGGTCTTTGCCCTCGACGACCGCTGCCCACACAAGGGCGGACCGCTGTCGCAAGGGATCGTCTACGGCAAGCAGGTCGCCTGCCCGCTGCACAACTGGCAGATCGACCTGCAAAGCGGCGAAGCACTAGCGCCCGACGTCGGCTGCGCCCACCGCCACGAGGCGCGCGTCGAGAATGGTCGCGTGCAGCTTTCGCTTAACCAGCGCAAGGAATGCGCGGCCTGAACACACCGCAGTTGACCAGCACCTTTTCCCAGGAGACGACGCCATGCGTATGACAACCGCCTCGACCTGCTGCTACTGCGGAGTCGGCTGTGGCGTGCTGATCGAGCACGACGGCGAGCGCATCCTCGACGTGGCTGGCGACCCCAGCCATCCGGCCAACCTTGGCAAGCTGTGCAGCAAGGGCTCGACCCTGCACCTGACCGGCGATCTCGATGCCCGCGCGCTCTACCCTGAGCTGCGTCTGGGCAAGGGCCTGGCCCGCGGCCGCACCGACTGGGACAGCGCGCTGGAGCACGCGGCCAACGTTTTCGCCGAGACCATCCGCGAACACGGGCCGGACAGCGTCGCCTTCTATGTCTCCGGCCAGCTGCTGACCGAGGACTACTACGCCTTCAACAAACTGGCCCGCGCCCTGGTCGGCACCAACAACCTGGATTCCAACTCGCGGCTGTGCATGTCCTCGGCGGTGGTCGGCTACAAGCGCAGCCTGGGCGCCGACGCCCCACCCTGCTCGTACGAGGACATCGAGCTGACCGACTGCCTGCTGATCGCCGGCAGCAACATGGCCTATGCGCATCCGGTATTGTTCCGCCGTCTGGAAGAAGCCAAGGCGAAGCGACCGGAGATGACCATCATCGTCGTCGACCCGCGGCGCACCGACACCAGCGAGCTGGCCGATCTGCACCTGCCGATCCTGCCCGGCACCGATGTCGCGCTGTTCCACGGGCTGCTGCATATCCTCATGTGGGAAGGCTGGATCGACCGCCGCTTCATCGACGCCCATACCGAAGGCTTCGATGCGCTGAAAAGCCTGGTGCGCGACTACACCCCGGCGATGGTCGCCGACCTCTGCGGCATCTCGGTAGATGATCTGCAAACCTGCGCACGGCTGATCGGAAGCGCGCCAGCCTTCCTCTCCCTGTGGTGCATGGGTCTGAATCAGTCTACCGCCGGCAGCGCCAAGAACAGTGCGCTGATCAACCTGCACCTGGCCACCGGACAGATCGGCAAGCCGGGTGCCGGCCCCTTCTCGCTCACCGGCCAACCGAACGCCATGGGCGGACGCGAAACCGGCAGCCTGTCCAATCTGCTACCCGGCCACCGCGACGCAGCCAATGCCGAACACCGCGCCGAAGTGGCGGACTACTGGGGGGTCGAGCAGCTGTCCAAGCAGCCTGGACTGTCCGCCATCGAGCTGTTCGAGGCGGTGCGCGCAGGCAAGATCAAGGCTCTGTGGATCGCCTGCACCAACCCCGCGCAGTCGCTGCCGGACCAGCAGAAAGTGCATGAAGCCCTGGCCACCTGCCCCTTCGTCGTGGTGCAGGAAGCCTTCTTCACCACCGAAACCTGCCGCCACGCCGACCTTCTGCTGCCGGCCGCGAGCTGGGGCGAAAAGGAAGGCACGGTAACCAATTCAGAGCGTCGCATCAGCCACGTGCACCGCGCCGTGCCAGCCCCAGGCGAAGCCCGTGCGGACTGGGCGATTACCTGTGACTTCGCCCGGCGTCTGGAAAGCCGCCTGCGTCCCGGTGAGCCAAGCCTGTTTGCCTTCGAGGATGCCGAAGCGCTGTTCGAGGAGTACAAGCCGCTCACCGCCGGTCGCGATCTGGACTACAGCGGCCTGAGCTATGCCGTGCTCGATACGCTCGGCCCGCAGCAATGGCCTTTCCCGCAGGGCAGCAAACACGGCACCGCGCGGCTGTATGGCGACGGTGTGTTTCCCACTGCCAATGGCCGCGCCCGTTTCATCGCCGAGCACTACCAGGCGCCGAAGGAAAAGCGCGAGGCGCGCTATCCGCTGACGCTCAATACCGGCCGGCTGCGTGATCAGTGGCACGGCATGAGCCGCACCGGCACCGCGGCGCGGCTGTTCGGCCATGTCGAAGAAGCGCTGCTCGGCATGAACGCCGATGACATGCGCCGCCGGCGTCTGCTGGACGGCCAGTTGGTGAAGGTAAAGAGCCGTCGCGGCAGCCTGATCCTCCCGGTGCAGAAAGATGACAGCCTGCGTGCCGGCCAGGCGTTCCTGCCGATGCACTGGGGTGATCGCTTTCTCAAGGGGCTGGGCTGCAACGTGCTGACCCTGGCCAGCGTCGACCCTTTGTCGAAGCAGCCCGAACTCAAGCACGCCGGCATTGAAGTGGAACAAGCCGAATTGCCCTGGCAGTTCTTCGCGCTGGTTGAGGGCGATGTGCAGCGACGCTTCGAGGCGCTGCGGCCATTGTTCGAAACCTTCGACTACGCCAGTTTCAGCCTCGGCGGGCGCGAACGCTCGGCGTTGCTGATCCGCGCCGCCCGGAATGCGGCGCCAACGGCTGCCGAGCTGGACACCATCGACAGCCTGCTCGGCCTCGACGAAGGCCCGGTGCTGGCCTATGACGACCCGCGTCGCGCGGTCGGCAAGCGCGTACGCATCGAGGAAGGCCGTATCGTCGCGTTGCGCCTGGCCGGCGAGACCGCCGCCCGGCAGTGGCTGCGCGGACTCTGGGAAAGCGGCAGCGCCGACGCCGAACTGCGTCGCTGGCTGCTGGCTCCACTCAGCGCGCCACCTGGCGGCGCAACCATCAGCACCGACCGTATTCTGTGCAACTGCATGAACGTCAGCCAGAGCAAGGTCCGTGCAGGCATCGAGCGCGGTCTCGATCTGACCGGCCTCAAGCAGGAACTCGGCTGCGGCACCAGCTGTGGCTCCTGCGTACCCGAAATCAAGCGTCTGCTGGCCAGCCAGCCGGAACGCGCACTTCTCTGATACCAACCAAGACGAGGATTACCCCATGAGCGCAAAAGTCTGGCTGGTAGGCGCCGGCCCTGGCGATCCGGAACTGCTGACCCTCAAGGCCGTGCGCGCGCTGGGCGAGGCACAGGTGGTGATGATCGATGACCTGGTCAACCCCGCCGTGCTCGAACACTGCCCGAACGCTCGCATCATCCCGGTGGGCAAGCGCGGCGGCTGCCGCTCCACACCGCAAGCCTTCATCCACCGTCTGATGCTGCGTTACGCCCGCCAGGGCAAGTGCGTGGTGCGCCTCAAGGGTGGCGATCCGTGCATCTTCGGCCGCGGTGGCGAAGAAGCCGAATGGCTGTCGGCACGCGGCATCGAGGTCGAGCTGGTCAACGGCATCACCGCCGGCCTGGCCGGCGCCACGCAATGCGGTATCTCGCTGACCCAGCGCGGCGTAGCCCGCGGCGTCACCCTGGTCACGGCGCACACGCTCGACGACAGCAGTCCGGAATGGCAGGCGCTGGCCAAAAGCGGCACCACGCTGGTGGTGTACATGGGTGTGAGCAAGCTGGAACAGGTGCAGGCCGGGCTGTTGGAGGGCGGACTTTCCGCCGGTACACCAGTGGCGATGATCGAGAACGCTTCACTGCCGCAGCAACGCGAATGCCATTCGAGCCTCGCCGGCATGTGCCGCGATGCTTTGGCCTTCAAGCTGAAGAGCCCGGCGATCCTGGTGATCGGCGAAGTGGCCGCACATGCTGCGTTCCAGGCGGTAAGCCAGAGCGCCTGACCGTAGCTGACCGCCGTACCAAAATACCCGTAAAAAAAACCGCGGCCCCAGGGCCGCGGTTTTCGTTACTGCGTGATCATCACGCTTTCTGACGCAGCTTCTCCGGTTTGATCAGGAAGCGAGCCAGGGCCGGCAGCAGCCAGATCGCGCCGACCATGTTCCAGAGGAACATGAAGGTCAGCATCAGACCCATGTCGGCCTGGAACTTGATCGCCGAGAACACCCAGGTCACCACACCAATCGCCAGGCAGACGCCGGTGAAGATCACCGCCTTGCCGGTGGACTTCAGGGTCTGGTAGTAGGCTTCCTGCAGGGTCATGCCCTGGCGCAGGAACGACTCCAGACGGCTGTAGATGTAGATGCCGTAGTCCACACCGATACCCACGCCCAGTGCGATCACCGGCAGCGTCGCCACCTTCACCCCGATGCCCATGAAGGCCATCAGCGCGTTACCGAGGATCGAGGTCAGCACCAGCGGCAGGATCACGCAGAGCGTGGCCGCCAGTGAACGGAAGGTCAGCAGGCACATGATGCTCACAGCCAGGTAGACGGCGATCAGCATGGTGGTTTCCGACGCCGCGATGACCTCATTGGTGGCCGCTTCGATACCGGCATTACCTGCCGCCAGCACGAACTCCAGTCCTTCGCGGTTGTTCTCCTCGGCAAACTCCTTCGCCGCGGCGACCACGTGTTCCAGCGTCTCGGCCTTATGGTCGTTGAGGAACACCAGTACCGGTGCCAGCGAGCAGTCGCTGTTGTACATACCTTCGGCACGGGCGATGGAGTTGTTCAGCACATGCTGGTTACGCGAAAGCGTTTCCCATTTAAGGCTGCCCTCGTTCATGCCCTTGATGCCCTGGCGCGCCACCGACACCATCGACACCGCCGACTGCACGCCCTCGGTGTTCTGCATCTTCCACATCAGCTCGTCCATGGCGGCGAGCGTGTCGTAGTGCGAACAGCCTTCCGGCGCGGTCTTGACCATCACTACCAGCACGTCGGAACTGGTCGAGTAGTTGCGGATGACGAAGTCGTTGTCCAGGTTGTAGCGCGAATCCGGATGCAGCTCCGGCGCGCCCTGATCAAGGTCGCCGATCTTCAGGTTCTGCCCGTACCAGAGGCCACCCGCCAGCGCGACCACGGCGATAGTGATGGAGATCGGTGCCACCTTCGGGCTGGCGAAATTCGACAGCGCGCGCCAGAACGGATGATCGCGCGAGGCTTCTTCGCGGGCCTGCTTGATCGCCCGCTGACTGATGCCCATGTAGGAAATCGCAACCGGCAGCAGGATCAGGTTGGTCAGGATGATCACCGCCACGCCCAGCGAAGCACCGATGGCCAGCTCGCGGATCACGCCGATATCGATCAGCAGCAGGGTAACGAAACCCACCGCATCCGATAGCAACGCCACCATGCCGGGGATGAACAGTTGACGGAATGCCATGCGCGCCGCCGTCACCGGGTCTTCGGTGTAGCCGGAGGCCATGGCGATGCCGTTGATCTTCTGCACGCCGTGGGAAATACCGATGGCGAAGACCAGGAACGGTACCAGCATCGAGTACGGATCGAGCCCGAAGCCCAGGGTGTGCAACAGGCCGAGCTGCCAGGTCACGGCGATCAGCGTGGTGATCAACACCGCGATGGTGCTCTTCAGGCAACGGGTGAACCACAGCAGCAGGACGAAGGTGATGCCGATGGCGACGATGAAGAACAACGCCACACCGACCAGCCCGTCGATCAGGTCACCGACCTTCTTGGCGAAGCCGATGATGTGAATCTCCACATTCGGGTTCTGCGTCTCGTACTTGTCGCGAATCTTCTCTTCCAGCTCGTGGGAGAACTTCTGGTAGTCCAGCTTGATCTGCTTGCTGCGATCTTCCGGATCCGAGTAGGACTCCATCAGCGGCACGTCGATGATGCTGGACTTGAAGTCATTGGCGACCAGACGCCCGACCTGACCGGACTTGAGAATGTTGCTGCGAAGGTCATCGAGACTTTCCGGCGACCCGTCATAGGTCTGCGGAATGACCTCACCGCCGGCGAAGCCTTGCTCTGTCACCTCGGTCCAGCGAACGCTGGGACTCCAAAGCGACTTCATGTTGGAGCGATCGACACCTTGGATATAGAACACTTCGTCATGAATCTGCCGCAGCGTTTCCATGTAGTCCTTGGCGAAGATGTCACCATCTTTTGCTGCCACGGAGATCCGCACCGTGTTGCCGAGGTTGGCCAGATCATTCTGGTGCTCGAGCATCTTCTGGATATACGGATGCCCCAGCGGAATCATCTTCTCGAAGCTGGTCTGCGGCCGAACCTGGGCCGCCTGATAGAAGAGAAATGCGCTGATCAGCAGGCAGAGTACGACGACTGCCGGCCGGTTGTTGAAGATCAGGCGCTCGAGGAACGACGCCGGCTTCTGGTGGTGCTTGGTCATGCAGACTCTCCCGGCTTTATTGTTGTGTGGCCAGATCCGCGCCCGATGGCGAGGCGATGCGAACACCACCCTGCCCTACCAGGATCAGGTTGCCTTGGGAATCGGAGGTGACACCCGACAGCGAACGGCGGTCGGGGCGATTGAACAGCTTGAAGCTACGGCCCTGATCGTCGCTGGTGAGTACCGCGCCGCCGTGACCGACCACCACGATGCGCCCATCGCGCAGCAGGTTGCCGTCGGCCAGCCCGGACTCCAGTACATTGCCGTTGCCGTTGACGAGCTCGATGCCTTCCCAGCTGTCGCCGAAGTCGATGGAGCGGAACAGGTGGCCGCGCAGCCCGAAGGCAACCACGACCCCCGGTTCCGAACCGCCGACTACCCCGAAGAACGACCCCTGATACGGCGACTCGACGCGCTCCCAGGTTTCGCCCATATCGGCAGAACGGAACATTCCGCCCAGTTCGCCTACGACGAACAGGCCCGAGCCCTGGATATGGGTGATGGCGTTCAGGTGATAACCGTCCTCGTTGTCAAGGCGCTCACTGATGTCCTCCCAGCTCTGACCGCCATCGATGGTTTCGAGCAGCGCACCGTAGGCGCCAACCGCGATGCCGTGCTGGGTGTCTTCGAACCAGACGTCCAGCAAGGGGGCCTCGCGTTCGCGATCCTCATACTGAGCCGTCCAGCTCTCACCGCCGTCGGCTGTAGCCAGGATCAACGCGTCATGGCCGACCGCCCAGCCGTGCTTGTCATCGACGAAGTCGATGGCCGTCAGCAGCTGGCGCGTCGGCACCTTGGCCTGCATCCAGCTGGCGCCACCATCGTCGGAATAGAGAATGTGGCCTCGATCGCCCGCCGCAACGAGGCGTTCGCCGGCTTGGGTGATATCGAGCAGAAGATTGGATACCGCCTTGGCCGACTCGATCGAGTAGCGGGCCTGGCCATCGGTAGCGGCCTGGGCGGGTGCCGATGCTGCGAGCAGCAGGAGTGAGAAGGCGCCGCACAGCGAAAGCATGCCGGCAACCGATGAGTGAAGACGCGACGCCCTCGCCTGGCATGGAACCACGGCGCGGCCGGATAGTGTGCGCCGCTGAACGGGCTCACTCATACATACCCCCTTTATTCTTATTAGGTAAGGCCTGTAATGCAGGCTCGGCCATCCTAGCCAGCTTCCACAGACAGGCACAATTGGCCGGACGTTATGAATTGTTAACTCTCACGCAATGATTGACGCGTGATCACTCAGGCTGATTGGGCCAGTGGCCAGCATGGCCGGCCGCCTCGTTCGCACGCGCAGTGACGATCCGACGCGAGGCGCCAGAGGATGGTCACGACACGCAGGATGGTTGTTTGCCGTGGATAGTCCCTGGGAACGGGCTCTCGTAAAAGAAAGGCCGATCGCATTGCACGATCGGCCTTGTCGAGTCAGGCGAGGCTCTTGCTCACCACTTCGTAGACATCGCTGGACAGCTCTCCGGACGCAAGGATGCGCTCCAGCTCGCCCTTCATCAGCGCCTGCCGGGCGCTGTCGTACTTGCGCCAGCGGGTCAGCGGTGCCAGCAGGCGCGAGGCGATCTGCGGGTTCAGCGCGTTGAGGGTGATCACCTGGTCGGCGAGGAAGCGGTAGCCGGCGCCATCGGCGCGATGGAAGTTGACCAGGTTCTGGTTGGCGAAGGCACCGATCAGCGCACGCACCTTGTTCGGGTTCTTCAGGGTGAACGCCGGGTGCTGCATCAGCGTCTGCACCCGTTCCAGCCCGCCGGGCAACGGGTTGCCGGCCTGAACGCTGAACCACTGATCCATCACCAGCGGGTTGTCCTTGAAGTGCTCGGCGAAGGCCTGCAGCGCCTTGTCGCGCTCGGCCTCGAACGGCGAGTTGACCAGCACGGCCAGTGCGGTCAAGCGCTCGGTCATGTTGTCGGCCTGCTCGAACTGTTCCAGGCAGGCTTCCACGACTTCGGCTTTTTCGCTCAGCATCAGATACGACAATGCGATGTTCTGCAGGGCGCGACGGGCGAAATGTTCGGCCGAGGCGACATAGGGCGTGCTGCGCGAGGTTTGGCGATTGGCCTGGTAGCGCTGCCACAGCGGCTCGAACAACGCGTCGGCGATGCGCTTGCGGGCGAACTCGCGTGCCGTATGGATGGCATCCACGTCCGCCACTTCGCTGATTTCGGTCAGATAGGCCTCGCCCGGCAGCGAGAGCATCTCGGCGACCATCGCTGCATCGAGCGTCTCGTTTTGCAACAGGCTGCGTAGCGCCTCGACCAGGCGCTCATCCATCACCAACGCTTCCCCACGCTGATGCTGACCGATCAGCTCCTGCAGCACCTGCACCGACAGCTGCTGACCCGCTTCCCAGCGATTGAAGCCGTCGGAATCGTGCTGCATCAGGAACATCAGCTGGTCGCGGTCGTACGGGTAATCCAGCTTGACCGGCGCGGAGAAGCCGCGCAGCAGCGATGGCTGCGGACGCTCGGCGACGTCGACGAAGGTAAAGGTCTGCTCGGCCTCGGTCACCGCCAGCACGTGGCTGGTCCCGACGGCGGAGGCTTCACCGTCCAGACGCAGCGGCATGTCCGCACCATCGGCAGCCAGCAGCCCTAGCTTCACCGGAATCACGAACGGCTCTTTGGTCGGCTGGCCCGGCGTCGGCGGACAGCTCTGGCGGAAGGTCAGGCGGTAGGTCTTCGCCACCTCGTCGTATTGCTCGCTGACGGCCAGGCGCGGTGTACCGGACTGGCTGTACCAGCGCTTGAACTGGGTCAGGTCCGCACCGTTGGCGTCTTCCATCGCCTTGACGAAATCGTCGACCGTCACGGCCTGGCCGTCATGGCGCTCGAAATAGAGGTCGCTGCCCTTGCGGAAGCCCTCGTCGCCCAGCAGCGTCTGGATCATGCGCACCACTTCGGCGCCCTTCTCGTAGACGGTCAGGGTGTAGAAGTTGGAGATCTCGATAAAGGATTCCGGGCGCACCGAATGGGCCATGGGGCCGGCATCCTCGGCGAACTGGTGGGTGCGCAGGTAGGCGACGTCCTCGATGCGCTTGACGGTCGGCGAGTTCATGTCGGCGCTGAACTGCGAATCGCGGAAGACGGTGAAGCCTTCCTTGAGCGACAGCTGGAACCAGTCGCGGCAGGTCACGCGATTGCCCGACCAGTTGTGGAAATATTCGTGGGCGACGATCGCCTCGACACGCTGGTGCGCGGCGTCGGTGGCGGTTTCGGCGCGGGCCAGCACTGCGCTGGAGTTGAAGATGTTGAGGCCCTTGTTCTCCATGGCGCCCATGTTGAAGTCGTTCACCGCGACGATCATGAAGATGTCCAGGTCGTACTCGCGACCGTAGGCCTCTTCATCCCACTTCATCGACTTCTTCAGGCTGTCCATGGCGTGCTGGCACTTGTCGACGTTCTCCGGCTCGACATAGATGCGCAGCGCCACGTCGCGCCCGCTCATGGTGGTGAAGCTGTCTTCGATCGCCCAGAGGTCACCTGCAACCAGGGCGAACAGGTAGGCCGGCTTCTTGAACGGGTCTTCCCAGGTCGCCCAGTGGCGGCCGTCGTACTCGCTGCCGCTGGCAATCGGGTTGCCGTTGGAGAGCAGCACCGGATAGGCCTTTTGTTCGGCGCTCACGGTGGTGGTGAACTTGCTCATCACGTCCGGGCGGTCGAGGTAATAAGTGATCTTGCGGAAGCCCTCGGCCTCGCACTGGGTGCAGAACATGCTGCCGGACTTGTACAGCCCTTCCAGCGCGGTGTTGGTTTCCGGATGGATCACCACCGAAGTGTCGATGACGAAGCGTTCGCTGTCCGGCTGCAGGGTCAGACAGTCTTCGCTGATCTGGTAGTCGCCCAGGCCAAGCTCGCGGTCGTTCAGCGCGATGGCCTGCAGCTCAAGCTCCTGGCCGTGCAGCTCCAGCGGCGGCAGCTTGCCAGCCGGACGCTCGGGATTGCGGCGCATCACCAGCTGGGCGTGCACCAGGGTGCGGTCCTCGTACAGTTCGAAGGTCAGGTGGGTTTCATCAATCAGGTATTCGGGCGCCTGGTAATCCTTCAGATGAATGACTTTCGGTTGTTCGGTACGCATGGAAACCTCGTCGACTGAGCTTCAAGCGGTTAGCTTCAAGCAGGAATTTGGCGATGGACTGCCAGCCCGGAAACCGGGCTGCGGATGAGTTCGAGCTTAGCGTCTGTCGCGACGGACTTGTAGGGTGGAAACGGAGAAGCCTTTTCCACAGGGTTGTTCCAGGCCGCTCATCCTTGAGCCCGCCGGCCGTAAGCGGTGGATAAGCGAAGCGTTATCCACCCTACGCGGTAGCGCTGGCGGCGACCTGATAAGCGGTGAACTTGCGAATGTTGATCACGCCGGTATCGAGAATCAGGTACTGGCCCTTGATGCCCTTGAGCGTACCTTCGACTACGGGCGTCTTCTCCAGATCGAGACTGACCACCTTGGTCGGATAGGCGTCGACCGGATAGCGAATCTCCAGCACCTCGGCGTCCGCCACCGACTGGATCGCCTGCAGCCCGTAGCGCTGTTGCAAATCGCGCAACCCATCGGCACAGGCATCGAAGATCTGCTCGCGCATTTCGATCAGGTCGATGGGCTCGGCATCGCCCTTGAGCAGCGCGCGCCAATTGGTGCGATCCGCCACCTGGCTGCGCAGCAGGTCTTCGACCATTCCGGACTGCTGGCGCGTGGCGACGCGCATGATCGGCAGCGCCTGGCTGGCGCCCTGATCGAGCCAGCGCGTCGGCAGCTGCGTGGCACGGGTGATCCCGACCTTGATGCCCGACGAGTTGGCCAGGTAGACCACATGGTCGGTCATGCAGAAGTCCATGCCCCACTGCGGGTCGCGGCAGGTGCCGAAATCGTGATGACATTTTTCCGGGCTCATGATGCAGACGTCGCACTGCGGCAGCTTCTTGAAGCAGGGATAGCAATAACCCTGGCTGAAGCTCTTGTTGGTCTTGCGACCGCAATGGGTGCAGTTGATGGCGCCGAGGTATTCCAGACGCAGGGTCTTGCCGATCAGCGGATTGACCGGCACCAGTTCGTCATTCAGGCGGAAGGAATACTGCGCCGGTGCGCCGAGCTGGATCGACATCTTGCTCAGCGCACCGCGTCCCAATTCGAGCATCAGTGGCGGGTTCCCGAAGCGGGAGCGAACAGGCTGGTATCGATGGCCGGCTCAGCCTTCTTGCTCTTGGAAGCACATTCCTGACCGCCCATGAAGCCGGTGCGCTGTTCTTCCGGGAGGTTCTTCATCTCCCAGGCGATCACCGCCTGCATGCAGGTTTCCTTCTGCTCGGGGGTCAGCTTGCGGCCGTCAGCCCATTTGCCGAGTTCAAGCGCCTGCTTGAGGTTCAGGTAGATTTCGGGGGTGATGTTTTCGGCGGTTTGGATAAAGGTCGACATGGCCAGCTCCGAGGGAAACGAGCGGCCATTCTACCGGGCAGCCGTGCTTTAGGGAAAAGCCTCAGCGCTGGCGCCGACGGCGCGCCAGGGTGCCGCCAATCACGCCGGTCACGCAGCCGGCGACCAACCCGCCGACATGGGCGGCATTGGCGATGGCCAACGCGCCGAAACTGAGCACCTCGATGACGCCGGTTAGGCAGATCACCAGCCACACCAGCATCAGTACGACCACCCCCGGTGGCAGTCGGTAGGCCTCGTTGGGCGCAAGCTTCTGATAGAGCCAGCAGTGCCCGAGCAGCCCGTACAGCACGCCGGAGAGCCCACCGAAGATGCCCGGCCCGCCGAACAGGTACTGGGCGAAGTTGGACACCAGACCGAACAGCAGCGTCAGCGCCAGCAGCATCCAGGCGCGCTGAAGGGCTTCGATGCGCCGCCCCAGTTCCCAGAACCACATGCTATTCATGGCCAGGTGGAGGATGCCGAAGTGCACGAAGATCGGCGTGATCAGTCGCCACCACTGCCCGGCGGCGAGTGTCTGCTCCAGCGAGGCGAAGTAGGCATATTCACCATCGACCCGGAAGTCGACGAAGTTCAGCCAGCGGATCGTCGCGAAATTCTCACCAAGCAGCGTGATGGCGGCGACAACCAGGGTGATGACCAATATTGCTGCAGTCAGTGGGCTGGCGCGCAGGGCAGCGACGAAGCCGCCGCCGCGGCGCCGGGGCTGTTCGATGACGACGCTGTCATCGCCATGCGGATGCCGTGCGTACAGGTCGCGAACCTGCTCGACGACCTCAACCGGCACGCGTAGCACCTGTTGATCGCCCTCCTCCGACACCCGGCATGGCACCCGCAGGCGGCGCAGCAAGGCAATGAATCCGCTCAGATCCTCTGAAAGCGGCAGGCGCAGGGCCTCGGCAACGGACACGCTCATCGGAAGACCGCCTGCACATCGACCCAGACGAACTTGGCCGGGTCCAGCCGGGTTTCGCGATCCAGTCGATACGCCACCAGCTTGCCGTTCTTCACCGCGCTGTAGTCCAGGCAGGCCAGATTGTCGCGAAGCGGCCCCGGACGTCCACGGCGCCAGTAGTGGCCGACGAACAGCAGAGGCTCGTCCGGGCCGTAGAGGAACAGACGATTCTTCTGCTGTTGCGACAAGGGCATGCGGGCCGCGTGATCAGGCAGGCCGTCGGGCTGGAACACGACATCGCCGTAGGTTTGCGGGTTCTCTTCCCAGAATTTGGTACGAAAGAAGGTACGCACGAAACCTTCCTCACTGGTCAGCGTCATGCCCTCGGGCAGCGGCATATCGGTGCCGCGCAGCAGCCGATCCAGCGCCTGGCAGATGAACGTACCCGGCAGGCCGGCTTCGCGCAGGATTGCCGGATTGAGGCAGGCGTCGTTGAGAAACGGACGCAGGCGTGCGATCACCCAGCTGTCCCAGCAGGCATGCACCACGCGGAAGCGTTCGTTCTCGAGAAACAGTGGCAGGCTATAGAACCATTCGCGAAAGGCTTTCCACTCCTCGGGATAGGGTTCGAACTGCTGGAAGGTTTCCTGCAACAGCCGGGCGAAACGCGGCGAATGCTCACGCACGAACTCCCGGCCGCTGCCCGGCGGTGCCGGCATGTACCAGCCCAGCGCATTGAACTCGTGGTTACCCATGATGCAGTAGGCTTGCCCACGATCGACCATGTCGTAGACCAGATGCAGCGCCTCGCGGATATGCGGGCCGCGGTCGATGATGTCGCCGAGGAAGATCACCTGTCGCCGCGAATGGCGCCAGACCCCGCCCTGCAGGCGGTAGCCCAGCTGATCCAGCAGCCGCGCAAGTGCACGACCGCAGCCATGCACATCACCGATAAGGTCGTAGCCGCGTTCGGGATCAAGCTGCATCAATCGCCCCCGCCGAGGCGACTGCCCCAGCCCAGCTTGGTCCGGCAAACTTCGTAGTAGTTGTGGTCCAGCGGATGGATCAGGTGCAGCTTCTGCGGCTTCTTGCGCACCGTCACGGTATCGCCCGGGGCACAGGTGAAGTGGTTCTGGCCGTCGCAGGACACTTGCGGATAGATCTGCATGTTCGGCGACACCACGATCTTCAGCTCGCTGTTGCCATCGACCACGATCGGACGGCTCGACAAGGTGTGCGGGTACATGGGCACGACGACGATGGCGTCCAATCGCGGATGCATGATCGGCCCGCCCGCCGACAGCGAATAGGCAGTGGAGCCGGTGGGGGTCGCCACAATCAGGCCGTCGGCCTTCTGGCTGCAGACGAACTGGCCGTCGATGTACAGCTCGAATTCAATCATGCGCGTGGATTTGCCCGGATGCAGCACCACATCGTTGAGCGCGTCGCCCTCGCCGATCGGCTCATCGAAGCGTCGCGCCTGGGCCTCCAGCAGAAAGCGATTTTCCAGGGTGTACTGGCCGTTGAGCACTTCGGCGACTTTCTCTTCCAGCTCATCCGGACGGATGTCGGTGAGAAAGCCGAGGCTGCCACGGTTGATGCCGAGTACCGGCACCCGGTGCTTGGCCATCGCCCGGGCGGCGCCCAGCAGGCTGCCGTCGCCGCCAACCACGATCACCAGGTCGCAGGATTCGCCCAGCCGCTGCCGCGACGAGGTCTGCATGCCGTGTCCCGGCAGCACCTCGGCGATGTTCTCTTCAAGAATCACATGCAGATGGCGTTCGACGAGGAATCGCTTCAGCCGGCGGATGGTATCCAGCACCTGGGAGCTACCCAGGCGGCCGATGATGCCGATATTGCGGAATTGCTCCATTGACGTTCCCTGGTGTGGCTGGGCGGATGGTTGCGGGCAGTCGCAGCGCTCGAAAATAACACGCAGCACGCAGGCGACGACGCCGATACGAATCGGCTATTGGCCTGAATTCCAGCACAGGCGTTAGAGCCCCTGCTCGCCGCGGTGTTCAGCGGCAGCGGATTATCAGCGAAACGCCGGACCATCAGCAAACCGACAGCTATGCTGCATTCATGAGCCTGTGCAGTCTTTCCGCCCTCCCCAACCGCCTCCAGCATCCGCAGGTGCGCGATCTCGCCTGGACGATCCTCTCGCCGCCGCTGCTGAGCGAGGCACCGCAGTGTCAGCGTCACCCGCTGTCCGCGAGCTGCTGGAACAACGAGCCGGAGCGGCTGGCCAACTGGTTGCGGCAACAGGATGCCGAGCCATCGATTCTCGAAGCCTGGCTGTCGCTGCACCGCATTCGACGACTGGGCCTGTACTACGAGCGGCTGTGGCAATACGCGCTGTCCCACGCACCCGATATCCAGCTGCTCGCCGCCAATCTGCCGATCCGGCAGAACGGCAGCACCCTCGGCGAGCTGGACCTGTTGTTCTGCGATGACCAGGGCGTGCATCACCTGGAGCTGGCCGTGAAGTTCTACCTGGGGCTCGGGCAGGGCGATGGCAGCCGGCACGCGCATTGGCTTGGTCCCGGCAGTCACGATCGACTCGATCTGAAACTCGACCATATGTGCCAGCGCCAGCTGCCGCTGTGTACCCAGCCAGCAACGCTGGCGGTGCTCGCCGAACTTACCGGCCGCCCGGTGCAAAGCAGCTTCTGGCTCAGCGGGTACCTGTTCCGCCCCTGGCCGCAGAGCTGCACGTCGCCGCTCGGCGCCAACCCGCACCACCTGCAGGGCAGATGGCTGCGCCAGGCTGACTGGCCGCGATTCCAGGCCGAGAATCCCGACGCAGTCTGGCAACCCATCGCTCGCTCGGCCTGGCTCGCGCCAGCACGTGTTACGCCAGCCGAACTGTGGACTGCCAACCGGTTCGCCGACTGGCAGGCCGCCAATCCGGCACAGGCGCGGGCGCAGCTGCTGGCGCGGCTCGAACCGGATGCATCGGGCGTCTGGCTGGAGCAGGAACGGCTGTTTCTGGTCGCCGATGATTGGCCCTGCAACGGCGCCGCAGCGCGTCCGTTGTCATCCACCTGACACCTTGAACAGCTAGACTGCCTGCCCGACTCGACCCTACAGATCGATAGCCGACGAACCCGCATGCCCACCGACGCGCAGCATCATTCGACACCCTCCCGACTCGACGCTTGGACCATTTTTCTGGTGTTCCTGCGCCTGGGCCTCACCTCCTTTGGCGGTCCCATCGCGCATCTCGGCTACTTCCGCGACGAGTTCGTCCAGCGTCGCCGCTGGCTGGAAGAGCGCAGCTATGCCGATCTGGTCGCGCTCTGCCAGTTTCTTCCAGGCCCGGCCAGCAGCCAGGTAGGCCTGGCGATCGGTTTGCTGCGCGGCGGTTACCGTGGCTCGCTGGCGGCCTGGGCAGGCTTCACCCTGCCATCGGCGATCGCGCTGACGCTGTTCGCGCTGGGAATCGCCACATGGGGCGACGCGCTGCCTGCTGGCGTCCTTCAGGGTCTGAAGATCGTCGCCGTGGCCGTGGTTGCCCAGGCCGTCTGGGGCATGGCACGAACGCTGTGCACCGACGCGCCGCGAATCGCCATTGCGCTGGCGGCGGCGAGCACCGTGCTGCTGCTCCCGTTCATCTGGAGTCAGGTTGCGGTCATCGCAACGGCGGGTCTGATCGGGCTGATTGTCTTTCGCCCAGTCTCCACGGAAGCACATGTCGCATTGCCCGTTGCGGTGAAGCGTCGGGCCGCGCTCACAGCACTGGCGCTGTTCTTTGCGCTGCTCATGCTGTTGCCGCTACTCGCCAGCGGCACGGACAACCCGTTGCTGGCGTTGCTCGATGCATTCTACCGCGCTGGCGCGCTGGTGTTCGGTGGCGGCCACGTAGTGCTGCCGCTGCTGCAGGCCGAAGTGGTGCAGCCAGGCTGGGTAGACCGCGACACGTTCCTCGCTGGCTACGGCGCGGCCCAGGCGGTACCCGGACCACTGTTCACCTTTGCAGCGTTTCTCGGCGCCTCGATGAATGAGTCGCCCAGCGGCTTGCTGGGAGCGGCGGTGTGCCTGGTTGCGGTATTCGTGCCGTCGTTTCTGCTGGTCATCGGCGTGCTGCCGTTCTGGGAGCGCCTGCGCCGCAACCGGCGCACGCAGGCAGCCCTGGCGGCGGTCAACGCGGCAGTGGTCGGGTTGCTGCTGGCTGCGCTGTACGATCCGGTATGGACCAGCGGCATCAAGGCCCCAGAGCATTTCGTCCTTGCCCTGCTCGCCCTCGCCGCACTGATGTACTGGAAACTGCCGCCCTGGCTGGTGGTGATCGGTGGCGCTGTGGGTGGTGGCCTGATCGGCCTGACGGGCTAAACGACTCGAAATCGCGCCGATCAGCTTTCCATTGCCAGCAACACGGCGCTTGCCACCAGAAAAACGCTGAACAGCAGTCGCAGCAGACGTTCCGGCAAGGCATGCGCCAACCGCACGCCCAAACTGATGCTGAGCAACCCGCCTACCGCCAGCGGCAGGCCCAGCGACCAGTTGACCTGATGATGCAGCGCATAGGTCACCAGAGTGACGCCGGTGCTCGGCGCGGCCAGTGCCAGCGACAGGCCCTGAGCGACCACCTGCGAGGTGCCGAATACGCTGGTCAGAATCGGCGTGGCGATAACCGCTCCACCGACACCGAACAAACCTCCCATTGCTCCGGCACCCGCACCGAGCAGGCCCAGCCATGGCCAGGGATGACGCAGGTGTCCGGCGACGGCGGCCGGGCGCAGAAACACCCGTAGCAAGGTGTAGGCAGCCAGGGCCAGCAGGAAGCCGACGAACGCCATGCGCATGCGCCCGGCATCCAGCGACACGGCAACGGCCGCACCGGCGATGGCGAACACGAAACTGGCACTGCCCAGGGCGAGGGCATGCCGCCAGTCAATGCGATTGCGCTGGTGATAGCGCCAGATGGCAAGCAGCACGTTGGGCACGACCATCACCAACGCGGTGCCTTGCGCCAGCTGCTGGTCCAGGCCGAACAGCACGCCCAGCACGGGAATCGCAATCAGCCCGCCGCCGATACCGAACAAGCCGCCCAGCGTGCCTAACGCCAATCCGAGCAGTACGTTCAATCCGATATCCAGCAGCATTCCGACGCTCCAATTCACAGGGGCGCTCATCGTACGCGACCGCCGCTGGCTTCGGTACGCACAGCCACGCACAATGGCTTTGCGCAGATCGCACAAGCAAGGAATTCGAATGCTGCCCGACGCCCTTTCCGCCCAGCTCAGCCTGTTCATCGATGTGCTCGACGCTGGCAGCTTCTCTGCCGCCGCGCGCCGCCACGGCCTGACACCTTCGGCGGTGGCGCGGCGCATCGATGCACTGGAACAGGCACTGGGCTGCCAGCTGTTCAACCGCAGCACCCACGCGGTTCGCCCAATGCCCGCCGCATTGGCGTTCGCCGAGCGCGCGCGGCGCATCGTGCAGGAACTGCACCTGGCGCGCGCCGAAGCGACGTCGCTGGACAGCGCACCGGAAGGCCGCATCCGGATCGACGCACCGGCCCCCTTCGGTCGCCGTCACCTGGCGCCGGCCCTGGCCGAATTTCTCCAGGCCTATCCGGGAGTCGATATCCAGCTGCGTCTGATCGACAGCTTCGTCGACCTGCACGGCGAGCACCTGGGTGAGGTCGATCTGGTGTTGCGCATCGGCCCGCTGGCCGACACCCGTCTGGTCGCCACACCGCTGGCGCCGATGGTGCGAGTAGTCTGCGACAGCCCCGCCTATCTGGAACGCCGCGGCGTGCCACTACAACCGGAGGAATTGCCCGACCATGATGGATTGGACTGGGACGCGCTGGCGCCGCCCCATGCGTGGCGCTTCGAGCGCGGCGGGCGACCGCAACTGCTGCGCCCGGGTCGCCTGCGCATGGTGGCGAACAATGCCGAGGCGCTGCTGGCCGGGGCATTGGCGGGACTTGGCATCGCCCACCTGCCAACCTGGCTGATCAGCGACCAGCTGCTGCGTGGCGAACTGCTACCGCTGTTCTGCGAAGGGGGATTGCCGCAACCGGAAGCCAGCGGCATCTACGCGCTGCGATTGCGACGCGAGGCCGACTCGCGGAGCCGTCTGTTGCTGGAGTTTCTGAAAAACCGCTTCGGCCCGGTCCCTCCCTGGGACCAGGCACTTCAGAGCGGCTTCAAGCGGGAGTGAGGATAGAACGGTCAGGCACCCTGCCCTTCGATCTCTTGGGTGACGCCCCAGCCATCAAGCACCCCACCGAGGGGTTCGACCAGGTATTCAAGATCCTGCTCGAAATCGCCGATGCCATCGAACGTCGCATACATCACCTTGCTTACCTGCAGATTCCAGCTTCCGTCCTCACGCGGAAACACCTGGGTATTGATGGTTTCGCCGCGAAAGTTCTGCGCGGCCCTCTGAGCGCGGTCCTGTTCGGAAAATACCGCATAAAACTCGATTGGATGGACTCGGGCGAAATCGAAACCGCCCTCCTTCATCCGGCGCAGAACGGTGCTGCTGACATCCTCGTGGAAGGTGGTGCTCATAAATCAACCTCCTCTCATACCTGGATGAAGTTGCCACGAGCTCAGCGGGAGATCGGCTCCGTCGTCAAGACATCGGGCAAACGGGAGTCGCAACAGCTAGTCGAAGTGACGCGGTGGACGCAGTCCACGCTGACAAGCTAGCAGGCCGCGGAGCCAACTGCGAGGGCTTAATTAACCCCCGGCCCAAGCGCGCGGCCTCGCTCCAGTAGAACCCGGAAAAGTCCCGGCAGTTCAACCCGGACGCTGGATGCAAAAACGGCCCGCACCGTTGCCGGGTGGGCCGTTGATCAAGCACAGCGCGTGTTACTGCGCCGCTATCACGATCTGGAATCAGTCGTTGCTAGGCTTGGCGATCGCATGCAACACGTACTGCGGCAGAGCAAAAGCGCCAATGTGCACATGCGGGTTGTAATACCGCGTAACGATGCCGCTGCCGGCGAAGCGCTGCATCAGAGCTTCCAGCGGCAGCTTGCGGCTCTCGGCACTGCACGCGCCCCAGGCAAAGGACATGGCACCGCCGATGTAGGTCGGCACGGCCGCCTGGTAGAAATGCCAGTCGGCGAACAGGCCCTGCATGCGTTTGGCAGTGGTCTGCAGTTCGCCCAGTTGCATGAACGGCGTACCGTTCTGCGCAACGAGAATGCCGCCTTCGTTCAGGCAGCGGCGACAGGCCTGGTAGAAGTTCTCCGAGAACAACACTTCACCCGGGCCGATGGGATCGGTGGAGTCTGAAATGATGACGTCGAACTTTTCTTCGGTGGTCGCCACGAAGTGCATGCCGTCATCGATCACCAGATTCAGCCGCGGGTCCTCGAAGGTGCCGGCGGAATGATTCGGCAGGAACTCCCTGCACATCTCCACTACGGCGCCGTCGATCTCGACCATGGTGATGCTTTCGATATCGCGATGACGTGCCACTTCACGGAGGATGCCACCGTCGCCGCCACCGATGATCAACACCCGGCGCGCCAGGCCATGAGCCAGGATCGGCACGTGGGCGAGCATCTCGTGGTAGATGAATTCGTCGGCTTCGCTGGTCTGGATCACGCCGTCCAGGGCCATCACCCGGCCCATGCGCGGGTTCTCGAAGATCACCAGATGCTGATGCTCGGTGCGCATCTCATGCAGCAGCTTGTCGACCTGGAACCGCTGCCCGTATCCCTCGTAGAGAGTTTCCTGAAAGTCGCTCATGGGTTATCTCCCTTGACCGGCGACGAAGCAGCGCTCCGCCGCATGATGGCAATCTGGCTTGACGGGCGATGCAGCCTGCCCACCGAAAAGAGGCGCATTCTACGTTGGCCAAGATGACAGCGGAAACCGCAGGCAGCAAAAGCAAACTTCGGGACGACAAGGCCATCGGGAGATCCTAGAGTCTGGTCATGAACGAAATCTTCCAATTGCCCTACCTCGAACCCTGGGACTGGCAGCAGTTCCACCGCCATTTCGCCCTGCGCCTGCTACCCGGCGTGGAGCGGCTGGACGTTGACGGCTACGCGCGTACGCTGCGACTCGGCGAAGCCTGCGGTTGGCTCCACGTGCGCGCGCAGGCCGACCGCCCGGCGCTCGAACTGACGCTCAGCGACTCCCTGCAAGAGGCTACCCAGCCACTCGTCGGGCAGGTTCGCAGGATGTTCGATCTGGATGCCGACCCGCAGGCCATCGCCACACATTTCGCTAGCGATCCCGCGCTCGGCCCGTTGATCGCCGCGAACCCCGGCCTGCGCCTGCCAGCCGCCTATGACCCGTTCGAACAGGCGGTGCGGGCGGTGGTCGGCCAGCAGGTCACGGTCAAGGCGGCGGTGACCATTACGCGACGTCTGGTGGAACGCCTTGGCGAGCCGCTGCAGGACGCGCTACCGGGGCTGGAGATGCTCTTCCCTACCGCACAAGCGATAGCCGATGACCCGCTGGACAATATCGGCATGCCATCCAAGCGAGCCCAGGCGCTACGCCGGCTCGCTGCCGCGGTGGCCGAAGGGGCGCTGCAGCTGCATGTGGAAGATGGTGCCGATGCGCTGGTGCAACGACTCTGCGAATTGCCGGGGATCGGGCCCTGGACCGCCGAATACATCGCGCTACGGGGCTTCGGCGTCGCGGACGCCTTTCCCGCAGCCGATCTCGGATTGCTGAAAGCGCCAATGTGGGGCGCGGATGGCATCAGCGCCAAGGCGTTGGCTCGACGCGCCGAAGCCTGGCGTCCGTGGCGGGCCTATGCGGCTATCCATATCTGGGACAACTACTCCAAAGCGGCCAAAGGCGGCGCGATACGCGCCAGCAGTCTGGGCGGACTGGTCAGCGGGCGCTCCAGGATCAGTCCCTCGCCCGACTGCGGGAAGATACCCGTCAGTGCAGTGATGTTGACCTGGTGAGTGACTAGCACCGCTACCTCGCCGGCCGGAAGCTGCTCGACGGCCTCGCGCAAGGCTTCGGTATGCCAGTGCTCGTTTGCGGGCGACGTGAAAAACGAATCCAGCGCAGGCAGTGGCTCCACCCGGCCGAGCGCCATATGCTCGGCGGTCTCCAGCGCACGGCACCAGCGACTGCTTAACAAACGCACTTCATGCAGACCCGCTTCGCGCAGCCGCGCGCCCCAGCGCCGGGCCTCATCCCGGCCGCGCTGATTCAGATTTCGCTGGGTTTTGCAGTCTTCGAGAACGAAGCCTTCGGGATCGCCGAGACCTGGCGCGCTGGCATGACGCATGACAAGAATCGCCCGCCCCTCACGCAATGCCTGCCAGGCCGCCGCGTAGTCAGCCCGAAGCGGCTCGGCAGCAAGTGCCAGCAGACCGATCAGCAGACCGCTGCGCCACATGTGTCACAACCGCGCCTTGCCGAACGGCCCGGCCGCTACCGCCCACATGATCAGACCGACCACGGGCAGCAGCAGGATCACACATGACCAGACAACCTTGCGCCCGACCTCGATGCGGCTGCGCCACACATAAGCGATGGCGAGGACGTCGAGCACGAGAACCACGATGGCCAGCGGGCCGCTGAGGCTTTCCATCAGCGGCTACCGATACGGCCCGCGCGAGTCAGGGCGATTGCCGCGCGGCCCCATGATTCCCCAGATGATCAGGCCGAGCACTGGCAGCAGAACGATCAGAAGCACCCAGAGCACCTTCTTGCCCCCGGTGCTATCGCTGCGAACGATGCTGATGATCGCCCAGATATCCAGTATCAGGATGAGCAGGCCGAAAATACCGCCGAAGGCATCTCCCATGGGTTCGCTCCTGTTTGGGTGAGTACCTAATCTAGGATGCCAGCGCGGCGGCAGGGTTCAGTAATCGCCCGGTGGCTCAGTAGCGTCGCGGGTCGATCTGCGCAAAGCTGGCGACGGTCTCGTGCTCACCGAGGGCGCCGCCATCGCGGCCCAGCCCACAGACGCGCATGCCGGCCTGCTGCGCGGCATCGAGTTCTTCGACCACATCGGAAAGGAAAAGCACCTCGACGGCTGGCACGCCAACGGCTTCGGCGATGCGCTGGTAGGAGGCCACCTCGCGCTTGTGCCCGCTGGTGGTATCGAAATAACCGGAGAACAGCGGCGTCAGGTCGCCGGCCTCGGAACAGCCGAAGATCAGCTGCTGTGCCTGGATCGAGCCTGAGGAATACACGTACAGCGCATATCCCTGCGCCTTCCACTCCCGTAGCGCAGCCACTGCGTCCGGATAGACGTGCCCCTTGAGCTGACCGGCCCGGTAGCCCTGGGCCCAGACCATGCCTTGCAGCGCCTTGAGCGAGGTCGCCTTGCGATCGCTGGCGATCCAGCCGAGCAGTATCTCGATGACGCGCTCGATATCCGCATCGGCCTCACCGCTTTCGCCGCGCACCGCCTCGAGCTGCGCAGCGACTGCAGGTTCGCCGGCGTGGCTGCGGATATACGCCGGCAAATGCTCGCGGGCATAGGGAAACAGCACATCGAAGACGAAGCTGACGGCGCTGGTGGTGCCTTCGATATCGGTGAGGATCGCCTTGATCGGCATCTCAGTCGTCCAACCGCGGGAACTGATCGGCGATGCGTTCGCCGGTGAATTCCGCGACCCAGCCTTCCGGGTTGTTGAACAGGCGGATGGCGACGAAGTGTGGCTCTTCACCCATGTCGAACCAGTGACGCGTGCCTGCGGGCACGGAGATCAGGTCGTTCTTTTCGCACAGCACGGCGTAGACCATGTCGTCGATGTGCAGGGTAAACAGCCCGCGCCCGGCAACGAAGAAGCGCACTTCGTCCTCGGCATGGCGATGCTCGTCAAGGAACTTCGCGCGCAGTTCGTCCTTCTGCGGGTGATCGCGGGTCAGGCTGATCACATCCACCGTGACGTAGCCACGCTCGGTCATCAGCTTGTCGATCTGCGGCCGGTACGCGGCGATCACCTCTTCCTGGCTGGCCCCGGCGGCGATTGGTGCGCTGGCCTCCCAGCGCTCCAGCTGCACACCGACGTTGGCCAGCGTCGGGGCGATGTCTTCGAGGTGGGTCAGCACCTTGAGCGGCTGATCGGGTCGGGTCTCGTGATAGACGCTGAGGACACTCATGTTCGGCTCTCCGAAAAGGTCGTCTGACCGGTCGCTACCGGGCAGGCTGGAATTTATCTGGGCTGCAGGGCACGCATCTTCAGTTCGCATTCGAACAGAAACTCGAATGCCTCGATCTGTCGCAGCGCATCGCTCATCGTCTCGCCCCAGGTGTACAGGCCGTGGCCGCGAATCAGGTAGCCGACGCAATCGGGATGCTCGTCAAGCCACGGCTGCACCCTGGTGGCCAGGGCGGCGATGTCCTGATCGTTGTCGAAGATCGGCACCAGCACCTGCGATTCATGGCTCGAGATACCGCTGAAGGCCTTTTGCAACTCGTAATCGGCGAACACCAGCGAATCGGCCAGGGCGACGCGGGACAGCACCGTGGCATTCACCGAATGGGTGTGCAGCACCGCGCCGATCTCCGGTTTCCAGCGATACAGCTCGGTATGCAGCAGCGTCTCCGCCGAAGGCCTCTTGCCCTCTTCCAGGCTGTTGCCGTGCATGTCGACGGCCAACAGGTCATCGGCAGTCAGCTCGCCCTTGTGCCTCCCGGAAACGGTCAGCAGCAGCTCGGCGCTGGTCAGGCGCGCCGAGTAGTTGCTGCTGGTCGCCGGCGACCAGCCACGACCATACAGGAAGCGGCCGGCGTCGATGATCGCCTGGCTCAGGTGCTGGCGGGTGGCAGTCATGCCCGGTCCTCCTGCAAACGGCAGGCAATGATAGCGGCTGCGGCCAGCGCCGCCAGACTGGCGATGGCGAACGACCAGCCTGGTCCCAGACCGGACCAGGCGTAGCCCGCGTAGAGCGCACCCAGCGCTCCACCGATGCCGGACAGGCTGGCATACAGCGCCTGGCCCTGGCCCTGCTGGCGATGGCCGAAACTGCGCTGGACGAAGTGAATGGCGGCGGCGTGGAAACTGCCGAAGGTCGCCGCGTGCATCAGCTGCGCGACCAGCAGCACGGCCAGATGCTCGGCGAACTGCCCGAGCAACATCCAGCGCAGCGCGGCGATCAGGAAGCTGGCCAGCAGCACCTGACGCAGCGAGAAACGCTCGAGCAGCCGCGCCATTACCAGGAACAGCAGGATTTCCGCGACCACGCCCAGCGCCCACATCAGTCCGATAAAGCTGCGGCTGTAGCCCAGTGCTTCCAGGTGAATACTGAAGAAGGTGTAGTACGGACCATGGGCCAGCTGCATCAACGCCACGCAGCCGTAGAAGGCCAGCACGCCAGGCCGCCGCAGCTGGGCGAGAAACCCGCCCCGCCCGGCCACCTCGGTACGTTGCCGCGGATGGGCGTTGGGCACCCAGGCGCTGCTCAGCACGATGCCGATCATCACAACGGCTACCGCAGTCGGGTAAAGATCGAGGCTCAGCCGCTGAAACAGCAGCCCGAGCCCTACCACCGCGAAGATGAAACCGATGCTGCCCCACAGCCTGACCTGGCTGTAGCGCTCAGTCTGCTCGTGCAGATGCGCCAGGGTGATGACTTCGAACTGCGGCAGCACCGCGTGCCAGAAGAACGCATGCAACGCCATCACCAGCGCCAGCCAGGCAAAGCTCTTGTCGAAGAAGATCAGCCCGAAGGACAGCAAGGTGCACAGCGCGCCGAGACGGACGATTTCCAGCCGCCGACCGGTTGCATCACCCAGCCAGCCCCAGAGATTCGGCGCCACGCAACGCATCAGCATGGGAATGGCGATCAGCTCGCCGATCCGCTCCGGCGAGAAACCTAGATGATCGAAGTACAGGCCGAGAAACGGCGCTGTGGAGCCGAGCAGGCCAAAGTAGAAGAAGTAGAAACCGGACAGACGCCAGTACGGCAGAGCAGCGGCCATAGGCTACAAGCTACCGACTGCGGACAACGGCCGCCTTATGCTGCCGCCGTCGGTCTGCCGTCTACGGCCCGGATTCACAGTTGCGGCAGCACCGGGGTGAGCACTTGCACATCGGCGTTCTGCCCACGGTGGCGCAGCAGGTGATCGAGCAGAACGATGGCCATCATGGCCTCGGCGATCGGCGTGGCACGAATGCCGACGCAGGGGTCATGGCGGCCCTTGGTGATGACCTCGACCGGCGCGCCATTCACATCGATCGACTGCCCTGGCGTGGTGATGCTGGACGTGGCCTTGAGCGCCAGGTGGGCGACGATCGGCTGTCCCGAGGAGATGCCACCGAGAATGCCGCCGGCATTGTTGGAGAGGAATCCCTGGGGCGTCAGCTCGTCACGGTGCTCGGTGCCACGCTGGGCTACCGAAGCGAAGCCGGCTCCGATTTCCACGCCCTTGACCGCATTGATGCTCATCAGCGCATGGGCCAGCTCGGCGTCGAGGCGGTCGAAGATCGGCTCGCCAAGGCCCGGCGGTACGCCATCGGCGACCACGGTGATCTTCGCGCCCACCGAATCCTGATCGCGACGCAGCTGGTCCATATAGGCCTCCAGCTCCGGCACCTTGTCCGGGTCCGGACTGAAGAAGGCATTCTGCTCGACACTGTCCCAGGTCTTGAACGGGATCTCGATCGGGCCGAGCTGGCTCATGTAGCCGCGCACCTGGATGCCCAGGGTCGCCAGATACTTCTTGGCGATGGCACCGGCCGCCACGCGCATGGCGGTCTCGCGCGCGGAGCTGCGGCCACCGCCGCGGTAGTCGCGCAGGCCGTACTTGTGGTGATAGGTGTAGTCGGCGTGGGCCGGACGGAACTGGTCCTTGATCGCCGAGTAGTCCTTGGACTTCTGGTCGGTGTTGCGGATCAACAGGCCGATGGGGCAACCGGTTGTCCTGCCTTCGAAGACGCCGGAGAGGATTTCCACCTCATCGGCTTCCTGGCGCTGAGTGGTATGCCGGCTGGTGCCCGGCTTGCGGCGGTCGAGATCGCGCTGCAGATCGTCCAGCGACAGCTCCAGCCCGGGCGGGCAACCGTCGACGATGGCCACCAGCGCAGGACCATGGCTTTCGCCGGCAGTGGTGACGGTGAACAGCTTGCCGTAGGTATTGCCGGACATGCAGGACGCTCCGCGATCGACCGAAAAACAGGGGCCGGAAGTATACCTGAGGCCGCTACGGTGTCATCGCTCCTGTTGCCGGCGCATACTGACCTTTGCGTCGATTGCCGCGTCCAACTTGCTCAGTGACCAACGAAATCCTTCCATGCGTGCCCTGCTGATACTGCTGCTACTGACCATGTCCCCTTCTTTCCTGCAGGCGCAGACCCTGCTCAATCAGCCCCTGAACCTGGATACCGGCAGCGGCGTGCTGCAGGGCAGCCTGTTGCTGCCGAAAAGCGACCAACCGGTACCGGTAGCGCTGCTGATCGCAGGTTCCGGCCCGACCGATCGCAACGGCAACAACCCGGCCGGACGCAACGATAGCCTCAAGCGCCTGGCCCAGGGGCTGGCCAAGCTGGGCGTGGCCAGCCTGCGCTACGACAAGCGCGGCGTCGGCGCCAGCCTGGCGGCCGCACCGGACGAGCGCGAGCTGAGCGTCGAGGGCTATGTCAACGATGCGCTGGCCTGGAGCGCGAAGCTCAAGGGCGATCCCCGTTTCAGCCAACTGATCCTGATCGGCCACAGCGAAGGCGCGCTGATCGCCAGTCTCGCCGCGCCGAAGTCGGGCGCCGCGGCGCTGATCAGCATCGCCGGCAGCGGCCGACCGATCGACGAGGTGCTGCGCGAGCAACTGCAGGGCCGCCTGCCGCCGGCACTGCTCGCCACCAGTTATTTTCTGATCGACGAGCTCAAGGCCGGCCGAACCCACGCCGAAGTGCCGAAGCCCCTGCAGGTGCTGTTCCGCCCGAGCGTGCAGCCGTACCTGGTTTCGCTGTTCGCCTACGACCCGGCGGAGGCCTTCGCGGCCGTCGAGACACCCGCGCTGATCGTCCAGGGCCGCCACGACATCCAGGTCGGCATCGAGGACGCCGAAGCCCTGCGGCGCGCAAAACCCGACGCCAAGCTGGCGCTGATCGATGGCATGAACCATGTGCTGCGCATCGTCCCGGCGAATGCGCAACAGTTGGCCTCCTATGATGACCCCAACCTGCCGCTCGCCTGGGGCCTGCAGGAACGTATCCGGCACTTCCTGCAGGCCAATGGCATCCTGCCAGCCTCCAGTTAGGCGCCGCGCTGCCGATAGCCCGCATGACGAGGGCCCGATTGGCTCCTGAACGAGCCGCCGCGCAGGCCCAGGAACGCGCAGATGACCGACAGCGAAACCACCCAGAGCACTGAAAAAGACCAGCCGGCAGCACCGAAGCATCCGTGGACGGAGCTCAAGCCCGACCGTTTCCGCCTGCTGCGCCTGGCACCACTGCCCACCGAGCGCGACGGCGGCGCGCGCCCGCTGCGATTCGTCGAACTTGCGCAACTGGAACGGCATACGCCGGAGCAGAGCCTGCTGCGGATGTTCATCAACATCCCCGGCCAGGTGCGCGCGCGCAAGAACAACGTGCTGGAGGTGTGGGCCGATCACCGCAGCAAGGAACTGCGCTTCGGGCCGGATAGCGGGTTGCAACTCGAGCCGGCCAACCGCGGCCTCGGTCGCTTTCTGCTGGCCCAGGGTGCGGCATGGGCGCAGAAGCGCTGGAGCCACTATCTGGTCGAGGGCGGCGCGTTGCCGAAGGATGTGGCGAGCGAAGACCAGCGCCTGCGTCGCGATCACTGCCTGCGCACCCAGGGCTTCGATATCGACTACCCCCAGGCAACGCCGCTCAAGCCAACCTACGGCGCACCGCGGGTCAGTGCCCTGCGAGCGGACTGGAACAGCGAGAAGGTGCAGGTAGTGGAGCTGCAGGAGGCGGCGGCGATGCTGGAACAGGCCGACCGCAACCTGCAGGCACAGGAGAACCAGATTCGTGAGCTGCAGGAGCGAATCGCCCGCTTCCGCCGTGAGGACGGTGCGCTGCGATTCACCATTGTTTGCCTGATTGCGCTGGCGCTGTTCCAGGCCGGCCTGCTGATCTGGATGGCGACGCGCTAATCCGCGACTTTTACCACCAATGCTCCACCTGCACGCCGAAGTTCGAACCATGGCGGGCATTGCCGAATGCGCCGGTGTCTGACAGCGCCGAGCCTTCGGCCATCAGGTTGGCCGCACGCTGCGCCGCCTCGTTCCAGCTGGCATAGGTGTAGTACAGCCGGAACTCCGGCCGCGCCCAGAAGCCAGGGCCGGCGGGTGACCAGGTCGGCGCGATGGTGAACTTCGTCAGTTTGCGCGTACCGTCGGTGGCGTCGATCTGATCATGGCCGACCTCGGCGACGAGCTTGAACTGCTCGCTGAACGCATAGACCGGGCGAGCCCCCACCGACCACCAGTCCTGATCGCCACCGTCGGCGCGCTTGTCCTTCTGATAGACCACCTGAGCCTGGCCGCCGAAGCGCGGGGTCACCTGCCAATCGAAGTACTCCACCACCCGCCAGCTCTTGGCGCTGTCGTCCAGGGTCACGTCGCCGGTATAGCCGAGGCCGGTGCCCGGCCCTTCACCGTATTGCAGTGCCAGTGTGTTCTTGCCGCCTAGAAAGTCCGACTGCACGTGCTGCACCGTCACCGCCCAACCACTGTTGGCGTCGTCGCGACTGGGTTTGTCGAGGTAGCTCAGGCCGAATTCCAGCTCGCCACCCGGGTTGCTGTCGAAGCCGCCGACGTTGAAATCGTGGCGAGTGACGTATTCTTCCTGGAACACGCTGTCCTTGCGCGAGAAGGCATAGCTGTACTTCAGTCCGCCGATCTCCATGTCCTCGACGCCGGCGCCGGTAGCGCTCTGGTTCCAGTAGTAGAAGTCGGAGATATGGATGTCGTTACGCTTGTAGAAGCGACGGCCCGCCCACAGCGAGCCGTTGTTCAGCGCCGGCACCTTGCTCCACTCGGCGTAGGCCTGGACCATCCGCGCCCAGCCGTGGTCGCCGGTGAATTCCGGGGTGTGGTTGTACTGGTTGTACAGCGCCGCCATGCCTTCCAGGCTCAGTACCGAGCCATCGGCGAAAGTGTAGAGGTCCTGGCGCAGGTCCAGCTCGGCGTACTGCTCGCACTCGTTACCGAGACGGTACTTGCTCGGCGCGCCGGGCAACTGGAAGCATGATTGCGAATCGCTGTTGACCGATTCACCCACGCCGCTACGCATGTAGCCGGTGAATTCCAGGGCATGGCCGCTCAACGGCAGGGCCATCCCGACAACGGCAGTCGCAACGCCCAGGGCTGTTAGTGTTTTTTTCATATCCACTCCGCTTTTGTTGTTATTGATCGCTGGATCGAGCCGAGACGGCTCTGTTCATTCCTGTAACCGTCCACTTTCATCGACCGCCTGCTGGCAAGGCAAGCGGCAGTTCACTGCGCTGTGCCCGCTCCGTTGGAAACCAGCCGGGGGACCTTGCTCTCGCGCACCGGCTCCGGCTGCACAACACCAAGCCGCTCGCCGGTCTGCGCATCGAAGAGCAGCGCCTTGCGCGGGTCAAACTGCAGATTGAGCGTCTCCCCCACTCGCGGAGCCTGGTCCGGCATCAACCGGCAACAGGCCTTGACCTGATTCAGCGTGAACACCACCAGGGTGTCTGGCCCGGTGGGTTCGACCACTTCGATGTCGACCGCCAGCGAAAAATCAGCTGTTCCGACTCCGGCGAGGCCGATCTGTTCAGGGCGAATGCCGAGGATGAGTTCGCGATCACGCAGACCGTCATCACTGGTGATCGGCAGCGGAAGTTCGCAGCTGCCCTGTTCGCTGTTGAGCACGCCTACCCAGCGTCCGTCGCGCTGGCGGATGCGCAGCGGCACGAAGTTCATCGGCGGTGAGCCGATGAAGCTGGCGACGAACAGATTGGCCGGGTTGTTGTATATCTCGTGGGGCGTGCCGAACTGCTGGATCACGCCGTCCTTCATCACCGCGACCTTGTCGCCGAGGGTCATCGCCTCGATCTGGTCATGGGTGACGTATACCGTGGTGGTCTTCAGGCGCTGGTGCATCAGCTTGATCTCGGTGCGCATCTCCACCCGCAGCTTGGCGTCCAGGTTCGACAGCGGCTCATCGAACAGATAGATCTTCGGCCGCCGAGCCAGCGCCCGGCCCATGGCCACGCGCTGCTGCTGGCCGCCGGAGAGCTGCGACGGCTTGCGCTCGAGCAGCGGCTCGATCTGCAGCAGCTTGGCGACCCGCGCCACCTCCTCCTCGATCTTCGCCGCCGGCACCTTGCGCATCTTCAGGCCGAAGGCGATGTTGTCGCGCACGCTCATGGTCGGATAGAGCGCATAGGACTGGAACACCATGGCGATGTCACGATCCTTCGGGCTGGCTTGGCTGATGTCCTCGCCATCGACGAGAATCTCGCCGCCGGTGATGTTCTCCAGCCCGGCGATGCAGTTCATCAGGGTGGATTTTCCGCAGCCCGAAGGCCCGACCAGGATCAGGAATTCACCGGCGTCGATCTTCAGCGCGATGTCTTTCAGCGTTGCGATCTGGCTGTTGCCATAACTCTTTTGAACGTTGCGCAGTTCCAGGGAAGCCATCGTTGTTCTCCTCAACCCTTGACGGCGCCGGCAGTCAGCCCGCGCAGGAAATATTTGCCGGCGACCACGTAGACCACCAGCGTGGGCAGGCCGGCGATCATCGCCGCGGCCATGTCGACGTTGTATTGCTTGGCGCCAGTGCTGGTGTTCACCAGGTTGTTCAGTGCCACGGTGACCGGCTGGGTATCGCCACTGGCGAACACCACGCCGAAGAGGAAGTCGTTCCAGATCTGGGTGAACTGCCAGATCAGGCAGACCATGATGATCGGTACCGACATCGGCAGCAGAATGCGCCCGAAGATGGTGAAGAAGCCGGCACCGTCCAGCCGTGCCGCCCGCACCAGTGCGTCCGGCACGCTGACGTAGAAGTTGCGGAAGAACAGCGTGGTGAAGGCCAGGCCGTAGACCACGTGCACCAGCACCAGGCCGGTGGTGGTATTGGCCAGGCCGAGTTTGCCGAGGGTGAAGGACGCCGGCAGCAGGATTACCTGAAACGGCAGGAAGCAGCCGAACAGCAGCAGGCCAAAGAACAGCTGCGAGCCACGGAAACGCCACATCGACAGCACATAGCCATTGATCGCACCCAGCGCGGTAGAGATCAAAACGGCCGGAAGGACGATCTTTACCGAATTCCAGAAATAGCCGCCGATACTGTCCCACGCCGTCAGCCAGCCCATGGCGCTGAACGCTTCCGGCCAGCTCAGCAGGTTGCCGGTACGGATGTCTTCCGGGGTCTTGAAGCTGGTCAGCAGCATCACGATCAGCGGCACCAGGTAGACGGCGCAGGCCAGCAACAGGGTGGCATGGATGGTCAGGCGCCCGAGGGTCAGGCGCGGTTGCGCGAAGTCAGACATGGCGCTTGTTCCTCAGCTCGGAATACAGGTACGGCACGATGATCGCCATCACCGCGCCGAGCATCAGCATGGCGCTCGCCGCACCCAGGCCCATCTGGCCGCGGGTGAAGGTGTGGGCGTACATGAACATCGCCGGCAGATCGCTGGAATAGCCTGGCCCACCGGCGGTCATCGCCGCGACCAGGTCAAAGCTCTTGATCGCGATGTGCGCGAGGATCATCAGCGCGCTGAAGAACACCGGCCGCAGACTCGGCAGCACGATGCGCAGGTAGATGGTGGGCAGGCTGGCGCCGTCCACCTGGGCGGCGCGGATGATCGACTGATCGACGCTGCGCAGGCCGGCGAGAAACAGCGCCATGACGAAGCCCGAGGCCTGCCACACCGCTGCGATCACCAGGCAGTAGATGACCCGGTCGGGGTCCACCAGCCAGTCGAAGCGAAAACCTTCCCAACCCCAGTCGCGCAGCAGCTTGTCCAGGCCCAGACCGGGATTGAGCAGCCACTGCCAGGCGGTGCCGGTGACGATCATCGACAGCGCCATGGGGTACAGATAGATGGTGCGGATCAGCCCCTCGCGGCGAATGCGCTGGTCCAGCAGCACGGCGAGCACCACGCCGATCAGCAGACTGATGGCGATGAACATGCCACCGAACACCAGCAGGTTCTGGCTGGCGACCCACCAGCGATCGTTGTCCCACAGGCGCTCGTACTGCTGCAGGCCGGCCCACTTGTAGCTGGGCATGAAGCGTGAGTTGGTGAACGAGAGCAGGAAGGTCCAGCCGATGTAGGCGTAGAAGCCGACCAGTACGATCAGCATGCTCGGCGCCAGAACCAGCTTGGGCAGCCAGCGCTGCAGGGCGTCGAGCGGCGAGGCTTTGGCAGGCCTGGCTTGAAGCGCGATGGAGCTCATGGGTGTGATCCCTCATGGAAATCGGGGATGTCGTCGCCCGCGGCACAGACCGAGGCCTGTGCCGGGACGAACGTTTCGGGAAGCGGGCGGAACGGTCCGCCCTCAGCGTTACTGCACGGCCTGGATCGCCGCCGCCAGTTGCTTGGCCGCCTTTTGCGGGTCGGCCTTGGGGTCGTTGAAGAAGTTGGTGACGACGTCGAACACCGCGCCCTGCACATAGCTCGAAGCCGCCATGCCATGGGTCAGGCTGGGCTGCAGGCCGCTGCCCTTGGCGGCCTCCTTGAAGTCGGTCATCGACTGCTGGGCGCAGGCGTCGAACTCGCTCATGTCCTGGTCCTGGCGAACCGGGATAGAGCCCTTGTTCTGATTGAAGAAGGTCTGGAATTCCGGCTCCAGCACCGTGCGCGCCAGGTCTTCCTGAGCCTTGCGGTTGTCATCGTTGCTGAGCTTGAACATGGCCAGCGAATCGATATTGAAGGCAAAACTGCCCTGGGTGCCGGGGAACGGCAGGCACTGGTAGTCCTCGCCAGCCACCTTGTTGGCGGCGGTGAACTCGCTCTTGGCCCAGTCGCCCATGATCTGCATGCCGGCCTTGCCGTCGATGACCATGCCGGTGGCACGGTTCCATTCGCGCCCGGCCGCGTCGGCGTCGATGTAGTCGCGCAACTTCTTCAGTGCGGTGAAGGCCTGAACCATCTTGTCGCCGGTCAGGGTGTCGTTATCCAGCTCGACGAAGGCCTTGTGATAGTCGTCCGGGCCGAGAATGCTCAGTACAAAGCCCTCGAACACGGTGCCGTCCTGCCAGGGCTGGCCGCCGTGGGCAACCGGAATGAAGCCGGCAGCCTTGAGCTTGTCGGCTGCGGCGAAGAATTCGTCGAGGGTCTTCGGCGGCGTGGCGCCGGCCTTCTCGAACACCTCCGGGTTGATCCACAGCCAGTTGACCCGATGCACGTTGACCGGCACCGCAACGTAGGAACCGTCGTACTGCATGATCTTGCGCACCTGCTCGGGCAGCATTTCGTCCCAGCGTTCGGCCTTGGCGGTGTCATCGAGATTGGCGAGCAGGCCGAGTTCGCCCCACTCCTGGATGTCCGGGCCCTTGATCTGTGCGGCGGACGGCGGGTTGCCGGAAACGGCGCGGGTCTTCAGTACGGTCATGGCAGCCTCGCCACCACCGCCGGCCACGGCGAAGTCCTTCCAGGTATGGCCTTTCTGCTCGACCAGCTTCTGCAGGGTGTCGGCGGCGCGTTTCTCGCCACCGGAAGTCCACCAGTGCAGAACTTCGACCTCGCCGGCATGGGCGAGCAATGGCAGGGCAAGGGAAACGGAAAGAGCGAGACGATGGATCGCTTTCATGTAGAGGCACCTTCTTGTTTTTATCCGGCAAGTCATGGTCGCTTGCGATGGACCGAGTCTATGCGCAGGGAAATGGACACTGGGTAACGAAGGGATGGGCGATGGTCACAGAGCCGTTACAAAGCCGCAGCGATCGTAACGAGGTGCACTGAGCCGGATCAGCGCGGCAAGGTAAGCGTCACCCTCAGCCCTCCCTGCTGCAGATTGCGCATGCTCAGTTCGCCACCGTGGGCGTGGGCGATATTCCGTGCGATACCGAGCCCCAGCCCGTAGCCCTGCTGCTGCCCCGACAGCCGCACATGGGGTTCGAAGACCTGTTCCAAGCGCTGCTCGGGCACGCCCGGGCCCTCGTCATCAACGTGCAGCACCAGCGCGTCCTTGCCGTCCTCGACATGCAGGTGGGCGCGCTCACCGTACTTCAGAGCATTGTCCAGCAGATTGCCGATGCAGCGCTTGAGAGCCAGCGGTTTGCCCGGATAAGGCGCCGAAGCCCGGCCGTCCAGGGTCACGCGGGTCTGGTCGCAGGCCTGATAGGGCTCGACGATATGCTCGAGCAGCAGATTTAGATCCACCGCCTCGATGTTCTCGTGGATGTCGGTGTCCTTCACGCATTGCAGTGCGCCCTTGACCAGCAGCTCCAGCTCGTCGAGGTCACGGGTGAACTTGATCTGCTGGGCTTCATCTTCCAGCAGCTCGACACGCAGACGCAGGCGCGTGATGGGCGTGCGCAGGTCATGGGAGATCGCGCTGAACAATTGGCCTCGCTCGGTCAGGTAGCGACTGATGCGCTGGCGCATGTTGTTGAAGGCACGGCTCACCTCGACGATCTCGCTGGCGCCGGCCTCGGTCAGCGGCTGCACCTCGGCGCCCAGCGACAACTCCCGCGCCGCCTTGGCCAGGCGCTTCAGTGGCCGGCTCTGCCAGCGCACCAGCAGGCCGATGAACAGCAGCAGAAAGGCGCTGGTAAGCACGATGAACCACAACTGCTGGGCCGGCAGCCCCTCGTCCTCCAGGCTGACGTAGGGAGCTGGCATCAGCGAGGCCAGATAGAGCCATTCCTGCGGGGCGATCTGGATCTGCGTCACCAGCACCGGCGGTGACAGCGGTTCGAGGCCCAGCGCGTAGTGCGCCCAGGAGCGCGGCAACTCATCGAGCGTGATGCCGCTGTTGAAGATGCGCAGGTCATCGGGGCTGACGAACTCGATGTTCAGGTCCACCGCACCGCCCAAGCGCTGGCGCAATACCTGCTCTACCTCATGCAGGACGGCACGCTTGCGCGGCGTTTCCGGGAGGATCTCCATGTCCAGCGGCTTGTCGTTGAGCGACACGAAGAAACGTGTACCGCCCATGCTGCGCAACTGATCGAGCACCAATGGGCGATAGCCCAGCGGCAGCGAACGGAAGTAGCTGACGCTGGCCGCCATCGACTGCGCCAGGCTGCGGGCGCTGGTGAGCAAGCCTTCCATCTGGTTGGCGCGCAGCTGGGACAGCCAGATCAGGCTCGAAAGGCCCTGGGCCAGCAACACCGCCAGCAGGGTCAGCAACAGCATCCGTCCGAGCAGCGAACGTGGCACCAGCCGCAGACGCCGCCGCTCAGTGCGCAGATTCATGGTGCGGCGTCACCTGGGTAGCCAACAAGTAACCGCTGCCTCGTACCGTGCGGATCAGCCGCGGCGACTTGCCGGTGTCGCGCAGGCGCTGGCGCAGGCGACTGACCGCCATGTCGACGATACGCTCCAGCGGCATCACCTCGCGGCCACGGGTGGCGTTGGCGATGGTGTCGCGGTCGAGGATCTGCTGTGGATGATCGAGAAACAGCTTGAGCAGGGCGAAATCGGCGCCGGAGAGAAAGACCTCCTCGCCGTCGGCGTGGAACAGGCGGTGGCTGATCATGTCCAGCCGCCACTCATCGAAGGCCAGAACATCACTGCCGCGTTCCTGGGCGAAGCTGACGCGTCGCAGCAGTGCCTTGATCCGCGCGAGCAATTCGCGCGGGCTGAACGGCTTACCCAGGTAGTCGTCGGCGCCCAGCTCCAGGCCGACGACCCGATCGGCCTCGTCGGAGCTGGCGGTGAGCATGATGATCGGCATCGAAGCCAGCCGCTCGTGCTGGCGAATCCAGCGGCACAGGCTGAAGCCGTCCTCGTCGGGCAGCATCACGTCAAGAATCACCAGATCGGCCGGCTCGGCACATAGCGCCGCGCGAAACTGCCCGCCGTCCGGCACGCCGCGCACATGAAAGCCCGAGCGGCTGAGATAGGTCTGCAACAGTTCGCGGATTTCCTGATCGTCGTCGACCAGAAGGATGTTCTTACCTGCTTGGCTCACGTCACGTCCCTTTTCTTGTTGTTATGGGGTCACCCGTCGATCCGCCATGTCGCAGCCTAGGCTCCCTCCAACAACCGTTGCAATGCCACGCCCGCGCCTTCCAGGCCCGGATACGGCGCGGTCACCAGCCAGACCGGCAGGCGATCGAAATAGCGGCTCATCTGCCCCTTCTCACGCAACGCCTCGCTGAAGCCGCTGCGCAGGAACATCTCGGCGAAACGCGGAACCACGCCACCGACGATGTAAACGCCGCCGCGGGCACCGAGGGTCAGCACGTTATCGCCGACGATACGCCCCAGCCAGCGGCAGAACTGCTCCAGCACCGCGGTCGCATAGGCGTCGCCCGCCAGCGCGGCCTTGGTGATAGCTGCGGGCGAATCGAACGCCACCTGCTGTCCATCCAGCGCGCAGCATGCGCGGTAGAGCGTCAGCAGCCCTGGACCACTGAGCACTGCCTCGGCATTTACATGGCCGAGCGAACGATGCAGATGCGCCCAGATCGCCGCCTCGCGCTCGCTGCCGACGGGAAGGCAGATATGCCCGCCCTCGCCCGGCAAGGCGCGCCAACCGCCGCCAGACAGTGGCAGCAATCCGGCGACTCCGAGCCCGGTGCCGGGCCCTATGACCAGCCGCGGCCGTCCCGGTTCAGGCTCGCCATCGCAAACCGTGATGCGCTCACCATCGTGCAGCCGCGTCATGCCGAGGGCCATAGCGGTGAAATCGTTGATCAGCAACAGCTCCTTCACGCCCAGCTCGCGGCAGAAGGCTTCGCGGCTCAGCTGCCAATGGTTGTTGGTGAAGCGAAACAGATCGCCCCCGACCGGCCCGGCACAGGCGAGGCACACCGCCTCGAGGGTTTCCAGCGGCTGATCGACTTCACTCAGGTACGCAAGGATCGCCAGCTCCGGCCGCGCATGGTCGGCCGTGGGAATCACGCGAATCTGCTCGATGCGCTGGTCGCGCCACAGCGCGAAACGTGCATTGGTGCCGCCAATATCTCCAACGAGCGCCGTCTTCACTTCAGCGCCTCCAGACTCTCGGTAAATGCACTGGCGCCCTGCTCTGCCGTGCTGAACGAGGCGCGCATGAAGGCAAAGAGCTCCCGACCGCAGCCGATGCCCATGTCTTCGGGCCGAATCGCCGGTTCCCGCGCATCCCATTCGGCAGGATCAACCAGTGCTCGCAGTTCGCCGTTCTCGCCGTCGACGCGGAGGATGTCGCCATCGCGCACCCGCGCCAGCGGCCCCCCGTCCAGTGCCTCCGGGCAGACATGAATGGCCGCCGGCACCTTGCCCGATGCACCGGACATGCGCCCGTCGGTGACCAGCGCCACCTTGTAGCCGCGGTCCTGCAGCACACCAAGGAACGGCGTGAGCTTGTGCAGTTCGGGCATGCCATTGGCTTTCGGCCCTTGGAAACGCACCACGGCAATGAAGTCGCGCTCAAGCTCGCCGGCCTTGAACGCTGCCGCCAGCTCGCTCTGGTCGATGAATACCCGCGCCGGCGCCTCGACAAAACGGTGCTCTGGCGCCACGGCAGAAATCTTCGTCACGCCGCGACCGAGGTTGCCTTCCAGCACGCGCAGCCCGCCCTCCGGCGAGAATGGCCGCTCGGCCGGGCGCAGGATGTTTTCGTCAAGGCTCTGCGCCGGGCCATCGCGCCACACCAGATTGTCACCGTCGAGGAACGGCTCCTGGATGTAGCGCCGCAGGCCCTTGCCGACGACGGTATGCACGTCCTCGTGCAACAGCCCGGCGTCGAGCAGCGTGCGCACCATGAACGGCACCCCGCCACAGGCGTGGAAATGGTTCACGTCGGCCTGGCCGTTGGGGTAGACCTTTGCCAGCGTCGGCACCACCTCGGAAAGATCGGCCATGTCCTGCCAGGTCAGCTGGATGCCGGCGGCGCGGGCGAACGCAGGGATATGCAGGGTGTGGTTGGTCGAACCTCCGGTGGCATTGAGTGCGACCACCGAGTTGACGATGGATTTCTCGTCGACCACCTGACACAGCGGTGTGTAGTTGCCGGCCTGATGGGTCAGGCGCGTGACCTGGTGCGCCGCCTCCCGGGTCAGCGCATCGCGCAGCGGCGTGTAAGGGTTGACGAACGACGAGCCCGGCAGGTGCAGGCCCATGATCTCCATCACCACCTGATTGGTGTTGGCGGTGCCGTAGAAGGTGCAGGTGCCCGGGCTGTGATAGGACTTCATCTCCGATTCCAGCAGCTCCTCGCGGCTGGCCTTGCCCTCGGCATAGCGCTGGCGCACCTCGGCCTTCGCCTTGTTGGGAATCCCCGAGGGCATCGGCCCACCCGGCACAAATATGGTCGGCAGATGGCCGAAGCGCAACGCGCCGATCATCAGGCCCGGGACGATCTTGTCGCAGATGCCGAGCATCAATGCCGCATCGAACATGTTGTGCGACAGCGCAACGGCGGTGCTCATGGCGATCACCTCGCGACTGGCCAGGCTCATCTCCATGCCCGCCTCGCCCTGGGTCACGCCATCGCACATCGCCGGCACGCCGCCAGCGAACTGGCCGACCGAACCGATCTCGCGCAGCGCCTGGCGAATCATCTCCGGAAAATGCTCGTAGGGCTGATGCGCCGAGAGCATGTCGTTGTACGCCGAGACGATGGCCACGTTTGCCGCGTTCATCAGGCGCAGACTCTGCTTGTCCTCGCCGGAATTGCAGCCGGCGACACCGTGGGCGAAGTTGGCACACTGCAGCTTGCCGCGCTGCGGACCCTCACTGGCGGCGGCGGCCATCATCGCCAGATAGCGCTCGCGGGTCTTGCGGCTGCGCTCGACCAGGCGCTCGGTGACTTCTAGAACTCGCGGATGCATGCCTCACTCCTGCTGCAAAAATCAACTGTGGTTGAAGGGCTCAACGCTTGGTTGAAAGCTCAGACAACCATAAACCATCCAGGGTCAGTTGGCGTTCTGAGAACGACGCGATGCCGGCATGGAAGCGGCGACCAGGAGCCTGAGTGCGCCGGTTGGAGGTGGCTTGGCGCTTAGTGCGCGGGCTCGTCTCCGCGCGGCTCGTCTGCCGATGTCTCTTCGCCTTCCAGCAGATCGTCGAAGTCGGTCTTCAGGCCCTGCTCCATGCCGTCGAGTTCGGCCAGCAGGCTGCGGAAGCTGGTCTGCTCACGCAGTGGGGCCTGCGGCTCATCTGCAGCTTCATCGGCCCGCGCCTGCAAGGCGACAGGCACGGGGGCATCCTCGTCGTCTAGCATGGGACGGAGCTCCGGTTCCATCTCGCGCAATACGGCCAGGGGCGGCAGCTCATCAAGGTTCTTCAGGTTGAAATGGTCGAGAAACTGCCGGGTAGTGGCGAACATCGCCGGGCGTCCCGGCACGTCACGATGGCCAACCACACGAATCCACTCGCGCTCCTGCAGCGTCTTGACGATCTGGCTGTTCACCGCGACGCCGCGGATATCCTCGATCTCGCCACGGGTGATCGGCTGGCGGTAGGCAATCAGCGCCAGGGTTTCCAGCAGCGCGCGGGAGTAACGCTGGGGGCGCTCTTCCCAGAGCCGGCCGACCCATGGCGAAAAGCGCTGACGCACCTGCAGGCGGTAACCGCTGGCGACTTCCTTGAGTTCGAAGGCGCGGCCCTTGCAGGACTTTTCCAGCACTTCGAGGGCCTTCTTCAGCTGTGCCGAAGACGGCCGCTCGGCCTCCTCGAAGAGTTCGCCGAGGCGCTCCAGGGATAGCGGTTTGCCGGATGCGAGCAGAAAGGCTTCGAGCAGAGAAGCGAGATCCTTGGGATCGGACAGGTCCACGATTGACTCCTGCAAATGCCTATTCGGTACGGCTGCGCACATGAATCGGCGCAAAGGGTTCGTTCTGCACCAGCTCGACCAGCGACTCCTTGATCAGCTCGAGCACGGCCATGAAGGTCACCACCACGCCAAGTCGGCCTTCCTCGATGCGGAACAACGCTACGAAGGGAACGAAGCCACCACCCTTCAAGCGTTCGAGCACTTCGCTCATGCGCTCGCGGGTCGACAATGCTTCGCGGGTGACCTGATGGCTCTCGAACATGTCGGCGCGGCGCAGCACCTCGGCCATCGACACCAGCAGCTCTTCCAGGCTCACGTCCGGCAGCAGCTTGCGCGCCCGCGCCTCGGGTGCATCGAGACGCGGCACCTGCAGGTCGCGGCCGACCCGTGGCAGCTCGTCGATGTCTTCGGCGGCGGCCTTGAAACGTTCGTACTCCTGCAGCCGGCGGATCAGCTCGGCGCGCGGATCATCCTCTTCTTCGGCGACCTCGGCCGAGCGCGGCAGCAGCATGCGTGACTTGATCTCGGCGAGCATCGCGGCCATCACCAGATACTCGGCGGCCAGCTCCAGGCGCACCGATTTCATCAGCTCGACGTAACCCATGTACTGCCGGGTGATCTCGGCCACAGGAATATCGAGGATGTCGATGTTCTGCTTGCGGATCAGGTAGAGCAGAAGATCCAGCGGGCCTTCGAAGGCTTCGAGAAAGACTTCCAGCGCATCCGGCGGAATGTAGAGGTCCAGCGGCAGCTCGGTCACCGCCTCGCCATAGACCAGCGCCAGGCGTAGCTGCTCGCCGGGCTGGATCGCTTCGGGGCTGGGGGACTCGGTGTGCTGCATGAAAATCCTTCGGAGCCGGCCGCTTAGGCGCCGCTCAGCGGTAATTCAGGCCCATCGCCTGGCGAACTTCGATCAGCGTCTCACGGGCCTCGTCACGGGCGTGCTCCGCACCTTCTGCGAGGATGCTGCGGACCAGGTCGGGATTCTGCTCGTAGTCCAACGCGCGCTCCTGCAGGGGTGTCAGATCAGCCTTGATCGAGTCGATCAGCGGCCCCTTGCACTCCAGGCAGCCGATGCCGGCGCTGCGGCAACCCTGCTCTGCCCACTGGCAGACGGCCTCTTCGGAGTGCACCAGATGCATCTGCCACACCGGGCAGCGCATCGGTTCACCGGGATCGCTGCGATGCACGCGGGCCGGGTCGGTGGGCATACGGCGAATCTTCTCCTCGATCTCGTTCGACGTATCGCGCAGGTAGATCGCATTGCTGTTGGACTTGGCCATCTTGCCGCCATCGAGCCCGGAAATCTTCGGTTGCTCGCCGAGCAGCGCCTGCGGTTCCGGCAGCAGCAGCTTGCCGCAGCCTTCCAGGTAGCCGTAAAGCCGCTCCTGATCGCCGATGGTGATGGTTTGCTGTTCCTTGATGACCGCACGGGCGGTGTTCAGCGCCTCGACGTCGCCCTGCTCCTGATAGCTCTTGCGCAGGCTGACGTACAGCTTGGAGGTCTTTTTGCCGAGCTTGCGGATCGCCGCTTCGGCCTTGTCCTCGAAATCCGCTTCGCGGCCATAGAGATGGTTGAAACGTCGCGCCACGTCGCGGGCGAATTCGATATGCGGCAGCTGGTCGGCGCCGACCGGCACCAGCCCGGCACGATAGATCAGGATGTCCGCCGCCTGCAGCAGGGGATATCCGAGGAAGCCATAGGTATCCAGGTCCTTGTGCTGCAGATTCTGCTGCAGCTCCTTGTAGGATGGCACCCGCTCCAGCCAGCCCAGTGGGCAGATCATCGACAGCAGCAGGTGCAGCTCGGCGTGCTCCGGCACCTGTGACTGGATGAACAGCGTCGCTGAACTGGGACTGACGCCGGCAGCCAGCCAGTCCACCGCCATATCCATGATGTTCTGCGAGATTTCGCCGGAGCTTTCGTAGTCGGTGGTCAGCGCGTGCCAGTCGACGATGCAGAAGAAACACTCGTACTCGTGCTGCAGTCTGACCCAGTTCTTCAACACGCCGTTGTAGTGACCGAGATGAAGCCGGCCGCTGGGACGCATGCCGGAAACCACGCGCCGCTGTGAATCCATGGAGCTCAAAAGGGTGTCCTTGATTAATTGGCCTGTTTGGTAAGTTCAGTTGGTCAATTTCGGCGCCCATGGCCCAGATACCGCGTCGCCGCGCCTTGTCTCGGAGTCATGTTCATCCGAACTTGCCTCAACCCTCTCACCGACAGGCCAGATGTTGTACAGGCACGGCCACCAACCAGGCTCAAGCCATGAAGGGTTCGGGATCGCCGCAGCCGACCCGTATCACTTCAGGACGATCGTCGACCAGGCTGACCACCGTCGATGCTTCGAGGCCACCGTAACCGCCATCGATGATCAGGTCTACCTGATGCTCCAGCGCGTCACGCATCTCGTAGGGGTCGCTCATCGGCAGGTCTTCACCGGGAAGGATCAGGCTGACGCTCATCAGCGGCTCACCGAGTTCTTCCAGCAGCGCCTGGGCGATCGGCTGTGCCGGCACACGCAGGCCGATGGTGCGGCGCTTGGGGTGCAGCAACATGCGCGGCACCTCGCGGGTAGCCGATAGGATGATCGTGTAGGGACCGGGCAGATGAGCCTTGAGCAGGCGAAAGGCCGCGGTATCGACCTTGGCGAAAAGGCCAAGCTGCGACAGATCGCGACAGGCCAGCGTAAAGTTGTGCTTGTCATCGAGCTGGCGCAGCCGGCGAATGCGTTCGATGCCGGCCTTGTTACCCATCGAGCAGCCGACGGCATAACTGGAGTCGGTCGGATAGACCACTACCCCGCCCTTGCGGATGATTTCCACGGCCTGTTTGATCAGGCGCGGTTGCGGGTTGTCCGGATGGATCTGAAAGAACTGGCTCATGGAAACTCCCTGTTCAGCTGGCAGCAGGTATGCGGCGCTCATGATCGAAATGTCTCCAAAGCGGCGACAGGTCCTCCGGCAGGCTGCGGTACAGCCCCAGTTCCGACCAGTCGCCGGGCGCATGGAAATCACTGCCCACTGTGGCCATCAGGCCCAACTCACGTACCAGGATCGACAGACCGCCGACCTGTTCCAGCGGCTGCATGCCGTTGACCACCTCCAGCGCGTGACCGCCGGCCTGGGCGAAATCGATCACCAGCCGGCGCCGCTTGCTGCGGGTGAAATCGTACTGCCACGGGTGCGCCAGGCTGACCCACGCACCAGCGTCACGCAAGGTCTGGACCGTCTGCTCCAGGCTCGGCCAATGCTGCTTGACGTCGCCGAGCTTGCCCGAACCCAGCCATTTGCGAAACGCTTCGGCACGGTCGCGGACATGACCGGCACGCACGAGAAAATCGGCGAAATGCGGCCGCGCCGGTGCGTTGCCGCTGTCGCCGAGCTCCTGCTGAAGCGCCCGCGCGCCTTCAAGCGCACCCGGCATCCCCTTCGCTTCGAGGCGCTGGCCGATCAGTTCGGCGCGGCGCCAACGGCCTTCGTGCAGTTGTGCGATCGCCTGCTGCAGCGCAGGCGCATCAGCGTCGAAGGCGTAGCCCAATACATGAATGGTAGCCCCGTTCCACAGGCAAGAAAGCTCGATGCCATTGACCAGCTGCATGCCGAGCGCCTGCGCAGTTGCCCGCGCCTCGGCAAGGCCGTCGACCGTGTCGTGGTCGGTGAGCGCCAGCATCTCGATACCACGCGCATGGGCTCGCTCCACCAGTTTGGCAGGCGCCAGCGCGCCGTCCGAGGCGGTGCTGTGGCAATGCAGATCGACAATCATCTGGTAACGCGCTCCAGTGAGATGCAGACACCTCGATAAGAATCCGTAAGCCTGCGGCGGTAAGGCTTCACCGGCCCGAAAGACGGGGTGCTCCGGCGCAAACGGCCGACTAGTCTAACGCCGCACCGGCGCTTTGGCTCGTGTCGTCACCGTCATTACGGCCAGCCAGCGCTGCAGGCGCCGCAAACCGCTCTTGCTTCGACCGCCGATACGATCCTGCGTGCCATCAACCGCTGCAGCGGGGGAAAGCGCAGCGCTTCCGTCGCAAGCGCCGTTTGCTATGATGCCGCGCTGCACGGCGCGGTCCGTTGTAGCGCCTGGACCCGCGCGACACAGAAGCCGCGCCGGCACTGTCACCATGCCGGGCTTTCTGTACTTTTTATATACGCCCCTACGCGAACGAGGATCGACCATGCTCTACGCCGTTATCGCCACCGACGCACCGAATTCCCTGCAGGACCGCCTCGCCACTCGCCCGGCCCACCTGGCACGCCTGGAGCAGCTGAAGAACGAAGGCCGCCTGGTTCTCGCCGGCCCGCACCCAGCCATCGACAGCAACGACCCGGGCGAAGCCGGGTTCAGCGGCAGTCTGGTAGTCGCCGAGTTCGATTCGCTGGAAGCCGCGCAGCAGTGGGCCGACGCCGATCCGTACAAGGCCGCTGGCGTATACGTGAACGTGGTGGTCAAGCCCTTCAAGAAAGTACTGCCCTGAGCCGACACAGCAGGGAATAGCCCGGCCGCTGGCAGCCCACGGCCTCGTAAGGAAATAGGAGTTCCGATGCGTCAACGATCGCTTGCCCTGCTGTTTGCCCTGACCCTGCTCACCCCGGCGCTGTATGCCGAGGAAGCAATAACGGAACCTGCTGTTCCGGTGACCGAGCCCGGCGACCCCGCCGAATACAACGAGCTTGACGCCGTAGCCGAGCCAGAGCCTGCCGGCCCGAGCACCGACACCACGGAGGCCTTGCTGCTGCGTCTGCGCGAGGAAAATCGCCGCTTGCGCCTGCAGTTGCAGACCGAGCAGGCAAAAGTGCTGCCCGCGATGTTGAACGAACAGCAACAGTGGTTCGCCGTCGGTGGTGCTGTCGGGGTCGTCAGTTTCACCCTGGGCCTGCTGGTCACGCGCGGTCGCCGTCGACGCCAGTGGCTCAACTGAGTACCTGAGCCGACATGAGTGAATTGCTGCTTATCGACGATGACGAAGAACTCTGCGAGCTGCTGATCAGCTGGCTCGCTCAGGAAGGTTTCGTCGCCCATGCCTGCCACGATGGCAACAGTGCACGCCAGGCGCTGGCGCAGCACCAGCCAGCCGCGGTGGTCCTGGACGTGATGCTGCCCGACGGCAGTGGCCTGGAGCTGCTCAAGCAACTGCGCAGTGAACATCCCGATCTGCCGGTGCTGATGCTGTCGGGTCGCGGCGAGCCACTGGATCGGATTCTCGGCCTCGAACTTGGCGCAGACGATTACCTGGCCAAGCCCTGCGACCCGCGCGAGCTCACCGCACGCCTGCGTGCCGTGTTGCGCCGCAGCCAGCCGACCGCGACGCCCAGCCAGGTCGAGTTCGGCGATCTCTGCTACAGCCCGGCACGCGGCGTGGCCAGCGTCGGCGGTCATGACGTCAGCCTGACGCTCTCCGAAGGCCGCATCCTCGAAACGCTGCTCGCGCAACCAGGCGAGCCGATCGACAAGCAGACCCTTGCCCAGCACGCCCTGGGACGCAAGCTCACCCTCTACGACCGCAGCCTCGACATGCACGTCAGCAACCTGCGGCGCAAGCTTGGTCCGCACGCCGACGGCAGCCCACGGATCGTCGCCCTGCGCAGTCGCGGCTATCTGTACGCCGTCTGATCGTCTTTACCGAGGCTTTACCCTGAGCTGACCGCCCTTGACCTTGCCCTGCGTAGACTGAACTCATCCGGTCACAGACCTGCCGCCAATGAGCAACGCGTCGGTATGGCCGGTTTCCCTACACAGGAGAGTTTTCACCATGCGCAAATCACTCGTAGCCCTACTGTTCGCCGCTGCCGTTCCGACCCTCGCCTTCGCCATGCCTGGCGGCATGCAGGACGGTCATCACGGCGGCAAGAACGCCCCGCACATGTTTCAGGACCTGGACCTGACAAAGGACCAGCAACGCGAAATGCGCAAGCTGATGGGCGAGCAGATGCGCCAGCGCCAGCAGATCACCCAGCGCTACCTCGACAAGCTGCCCGAAGCCGAGCGCAAGGCCATGCAGAACGATCTCGACGCCAGCCGCGAGAAGACCCACCAGAGCATGCGCGCGCTGCTCAAGCCCGAGCAACACAAGGCCTTCGACGAAGGCATGAAGAAGATGGAAGAAAAGCGCGCCGAACGTGCCGAGTTCCTTAAATGGAAAGCGGACCGCGATCAGAAGAACTGATCTGCGCCCTTCCTGAAACCTGCCCGACAGGCTCCGCCAAGCGTTCAGAACGCCGGTGGGAGCTGCCGGGCTTTGCCGTGGAGAGATCCAGTGCGATCACTGTTCTGGCGCATACTCGCAACCTTCTGGCTGGCCATTGCACTGGTTGCCGGTCTGGCCATGCTGCTCGGCCATGCGTTGAACCAGGACGCCTGGATTCTCGGCCGCCACCCGGCGCTGCAAGGTCTCGCCGAAACCTGGACCGAGGTCTACGAGCGCCAGGGCCCGCTGGCTGCACAGCGCCTGCTGGAACAACACCGGCATCGTGCACGGGTCGATGTACAGGTGCTGGCGGAAAACGGCCAGCCGATCATCCGCGGCACCTTCCCCGCCCGCGCCGCCGCCTTCGAGGCGCGCCATCAGGATCGCGAGCGCCCACTACCCTGGCGACGCCTCACCGCCGATTACACCAGCCCGACCAGCGGTGAAACCTATCTGTTCATCTACCGCATTCCCTATCCCGAACTGCAGGCCTGGCATCGCGGCAGCCTGGCCTGGCCGCTCAGCGCGCTGGGCATCGCGCTGGTGGTGCTCACCGGCTTCAGCCTGCTGCTGACGCTGTCCATCACCCGCCCATTGGATCGCCTGCGCCGTGCCGTGCACGATCTGGGACAGACCAGCTATCAGCAGCAGTCCCTTGCCCGCCTGGCAACACGGCGCGACGAACTCGGCGTGCTGGCGAGCGATTTCAACCGCATGGGCGCACGGCTGCAGGCGCTGATCGGCAGCCAACGCCAGTTATTGCGCGACGTATCCCATGAACTGCGCTCACCGCTGGCGCGCCTGCGCATTGCCCAGGCACTGGCCGAACGCGCCAGCCCGAGCGAACGCGAAGTGATCTGGCCGCGACTGGCAAAGGAATGCGATCGACTGGAAGCGTTGATCAGCGAGATTCTCGAACTCTCGCGCCTGGATGCGGAACCCGGCGCGACAACGGCCGTCGACCTGCCAGCGATGTTCGAACAACTGGAGGACAACGCCCGGATCGTCGCGCCCGCTCAGCGTATCGACAGCCGGGTCGAGCCAGGCCTGGCATTCACTGGCTGGACGGAAATGCTCGAACGCGCGCTGGACAATCTGTTGCGCAACGCCCTGCGCTTCAACCCCGAGGGCGTGCCCGTGGAGCTGCGCGCGCAGCGCGACGGTGACGAGCTGGTACTGAGTGTGCGCGACCACGGGCCAGGAGTCGCCGACGAACACCTGCCGCAACTGAGCCAACCCTTCTTCCGAGCGCCAGGACAAACGGCGGCCGGACATGGCCTCGGATTGGCCATCGCCCGCCGTGCGGCCGAGCGCCACGGTGGGCAGCTGCAGCTGGCCAACCACCCCGATGGCGGCTTCATCGCGAGCCTGCGTCTGCCGTTGGCAAACGCAGCAAGCACGGTGTCAGAAATCCAGGCCCATTACTGAACGTTCCAGGCGCTGACGAAAGCCTCGGGCTCGAGCACCGGAGCGCTACGGATGCGGCCCTCCGGCGTGCCCAGGTACAGGAAGCCCAGCAGACGTTCCTGCTCGGCCAAGCCCAGCCCCTTCATTACATGCGGGTCATAGGCGAACTCGCCGGTGCGCCACACCGCGCCAATCCCTTGAGCATGGGCGGCCAACAGCAGACCATGCGCCGCGCAGCCGGCAGCCAGCAACTGTTCGCCTTCCGGGACTTTCGGGTGCGCCTTCGGACTGACGATCACCACGATCAACATTGGCGCACGCAGCGGCATGTTGCGCGCCTTCTGCAGCGCTTCGTCCGAGGCATCGGTCTGCCGGGCCTGCAGAGCGTCGGCAAACAGCTCACCGAGCTTGCCGCGCGCATCGCCCTCGACGGTCAGGAAGCGCCAGGGGTGCAACTGGCCGTGATCCGGCGCACGCAAGGCTGCACGAAAAAGCAGATCGAGTTGATCGGCATCGGGTGCCGGCTCGCATAGGCGAGTGACAGATACACGGTTGAGCAACAGGTCCAGAGCGTCCATCCATTACCTCCTGAAAGGGTCGGACATTCTAGAGGGTGTTGGCGACGTACCGCGAGTGATGGCCTGTGCAGTGAGTTGGTCGAGGCAAGTTCGGACGAACATGGATCCGAGACAAGGCGCTGCGACGAGTCATAGCGGGCTTATGGCAACGAGCAGCAACACAGTATCGGGGCCATGGTCATCCGAAATTGACCAACCGAACTTACCAAACAGCCCGCCAGGTCAAGCCACCCGATCCGGCGAGAGCTGCGGCTGCAGCGGCGGCACCAGCGGTGGCAGGCCGTGTGCCGCCCGCGCCGCGTCGCAATGCGCATTGTGCTCGCCGTTCTCCCAGGACGCCTCGAATTCGCGGCAGGTGCTCGAACGCTGCTCGTACATGCTGCAGCGCACGCCGCAACCGACATCGCCCAGCAGTCCGACGCAGCGCGCAGGTTTGCTCTCGGTCCCGAGCATGGCCACATGGAACGGCGAAACCTGAACCGTCAGCTGGTCCGGCACCGCACCGCCGGCAGAAACGCATTCACCAAAATAGAAGGACACACGAAAGTACGCGCAGCAGGCGCCGCACGTGAGGCAGGGATTGTCGATTGACATGGAAGGTGAACACCCAGAGACCGGAAATGGGCCGGCGCCCGGGCGGCTATTCTATTCATGGCGCTGCGCTTGGGAAGAGGCTCCACGGCTGCCGAGAAAACATTTTTCTACCAGCCGTCGGGCGGTTTACTGGCGGAGCGACGCGAGTAGAATGTCCGCCCTCTTTCACCGTGCCGAGCACCCTCTACATGGCCCTGCCGACCTTACGCATCATCGGTTTTATCCTCGGCATTTTCCTGATCACCCTGGCCGTCAGCATGATCATTCCGATGCTGACCCTGCTGGCATTCGAACGCACCGATGACCTGCAGGCATTCATCTGGGGCAGCCTGATCACCTTTTCCTGCGGCTTCGCCCTTGTCGCACCGGGTAGACCGGCCAACACCAACCTGCGGCCGCGCGACATGTACTTCCTGACCACGATCAGCTGGGTGGTGGTCTGCTGTTTCGCCGCCTTGCCGCTGATGCTGATCCAGCACATCAGCTATTCGGACGCCTTCTTCGAAACCATGTCCGGTATCACCACCACTGGCGCCACCGTGCTCTCGGGACTGGATAGCGCATCGCCCGGGCTGCTGATGTGGCGCTCGCTGCTGCACTGGCTGGGTGGCATCGGCTTCATCGGCATGGCGATCGCGATTCTGCCCCTGCTGCGAGTCGGTGGCATGAGGCTGTTCCAGACCGAGTCCTCGGACTGGTCGGAGAAGGTGATGCCGCGCTCGCACGTGGCCGGGCAGTACCTGCTGGTCATCTACGTGACGTTTACCGTCGCCGCGTTTCTGGCCTTCCTGTTGACCGGCATGAGCATGTTCGATGCCATCAACCATGCGATGTCGACCGTCGCCACTGGCGGCTTTTCCACCTCCGATGCATCGATGGGCAAGTTCGGGCCGTCCGCGCACTGGGTCGCCGTGTTCTTCATGATTCTCGGCAGCCTGCCGTTCACCCTGTACGTGATGACGCTGCGAGGCCACCGCACGGCGTTGCTCAAGGATCAGCAGGTGCGAGGCTTCGTCCTGATGCTCGCCATGACCAGCGTGCTGTTCAGCGGCTGGTATTGGCTGAACAATGACATTCCGGCGCTGGATGCACTGCGCATCGTGACCTTCAGCGTGGTTTCCGTGGTTACCACGACCGGTTTCGCGGTGGATGACTACACCCAGTGGGGCGGTTTCGCCGTCATGGCATTTTTCTACCTGACCTTCGTCGGCGGCTGCTCGGGCTCGACGTCAGGCGGGCTGAAGATGTTCCGCTTCCAGGTGGCCTACTCGCTGCTACGCGCCAACTTCAAGCAGCTGATTCACCCCCGCGCGGTAATCCGCCAGCAGTACAACGGGCACAATCTGGACGAAGAAATCGTTCGCTCGATCCTGACCTTTTCCTTTTTCATCACCATGACCATCGGCGTACTGGCGCTGTGCCTGGCGCTGCTGGGCCTCGACCCGATCACCGCGCTCACGGGCGCGGCGACCGCGGTCTGCAACGTCGGCCCGGGGCTGGGCGAGATCATCGGGCCAGCCGGCAACTTCTCCACACTGCCCGACACGGCAAAATGGCTGCTGTCGATCGGCATGCTGCTGGGACGCCTGGAGATCATCACGGTGCTGGTGCTGCTGACCCCGGCCTTCTGGCGCCACTGACTTAGGCCGCGGCGCCGGAGCCGCGCTTGAACAGCCGGCCGCCAAGCGTAACCAACGCCAACACCACGCCGCCGGCGATGATGCCGAATGCGGCGTCGAGCAGCGTCGGCAACAGGCCGCCGAGTACCGCTCCGATATAGGGCAGTCCGAGCGCTTCGTGGGCGCTGTTCTCGATGAAATGATGCACAGCGCGAATACCGTGGGTGAGGATGCCGCCGCCCACCATGAACATTGCAGCGGTGCCGATGACCGACAGCGACTTCATCAGCCACGGCGCGACGCTCAGAATGCATCGCCCGATGGCGCTGGCCACACCGCTGGCCCGCTTGCTCAGGGCCAGACCAAGATCGTCGAGCTTGACGATGGCGGCTACCAGCCCGTAGACGCCTATCGTCATCAGGATGGCGATGCCCACCAGAACCATGACCTGCTGACTGAACGACGCGGCCGCGACCGTGCCGAGGGTGATGGCGATGATTTCGGCGGAGAGGATGAAGTCGGTACGCACCGCGCCGCTGATCTTTTTCTTCTCGAACGCCACCATGTCCACGGACGGGTCGGCGAGCGCCTTCACCGTCTCCGCGTGATCGCTGTCATCGCTATGAAGGAAGCGGTGCGCCAGCTTCTCGAACCCCTCGTAACAGAGAAACGCGCCGCCGAGCATCAACAGCGGTGTGATTGCCCAGGGCAGAAAGGCACTGATCAGCAGCGCAGCGGGGACCAGGATCGCCTTGTTGCGAAACGAGCCCTTGGCCACTGCCCACACCACAGGCAGTTCCCGGTCGGCATTCACCCCGGTCACCTGCTGCGCATTGAGTGCCAGATCGTCGCCCAGTACGCCAGCGGTCTTCTTGGCCGCCACCTTGGTCATGAGCGAGACGTCGTCGAGTACGGTCGCAATATCGTCTATTAACGCGAGCAGGCTGGTGGCCAATTGGGTCACTCCATCATGGAAAGGCGCATATAAGTAACCGATCTTCTCTAGCTAAGGCTATGTGGGCTTTCACAGGTTCCTACTGGCGTGAGCGCGCGGCCAGACGGTATTCGCCGGGCGTGACGCCGAACCAGCGCTTGAACGCCCGGTAGAAATTGCTCGGATCGGCGAAGCCAAGCAGATAGGCGATTTCCAGCGGCGCCAGGTCCGGCTGGGCGAGGTGCTGCACCGCCAGATCGCGACGCGTATCGTCGAGCAATTGCTGGAAGCTGCTGCCCTCCTCCTGCAAACGCCGTTGCAGGGTGCGCTCCGACAGGCAAAGCGCCTGCGCCACGACTTCGCGCCTGGGCTCGCCCTGCGGCAGCAATCGACAGAGTATCTGCCGCGCGCGATGCATAACTTTGCTGTCGGAGAAGCGCGAGAGGTACTCACCGGCGAAACGATCGTGCAATTGCGCCAGCGCTTCGTTGGCGGTCGGCAAAGGCATTTCCACATCCTCTTCGCGAAACAGCAACGCGTAGCGAGGCGCGTCGAAGCGCAAAGGCGCCTGGAACAGCTGCCGATAGGGCTCCAGATCATCCGGCGGTTGGCCCTGAAAGCTGACTTCCAGCGGCAGCAACGGCGTTCCGGTGAGCCAGCGGCAGAATGTCAGGCAACCTGCAAGGGAGCCTTCGGCACTTTGCCTAGCTGGCGGCAAGCGGTCGCCGATTATCGTCAGACTCAACCGATAGCCCTGCGCGCAGGGCCGGAAATCCAGATCGGCACCCTCGGCGATGATCCGCTGGTAGCGCACCAGTCTGGCGAAGCCTTCCTTGAGATTGCGGCTGGACATCAGTGCATAACCGACAACATTCAGTGCAGCCGGCCGCGCCTGGCGCGCCATATTCAGGCCAATCGCGGGGTCACCGGAAACCACCACAGCGCTTTGCCACAGGCGCGTCATGTCGTCCTGAGCAAAGCGCGCGTCAGGATCGCTCAAGGCGGCATAGTCCAGATGCAGCTCAATGAACAACTGGCGGCAATCGATCCCGGCGGATTCCAGGGCCTGGACGATACCGAGCGCCCAGCTCGAGGAAGTGGTGCGTTCGGTCATGGGGTTTCTTGTTCTTCGATAGGTGGGGCAGCTGCGCCCAAGGCTACTAAACTGGCCCTGATTGTCACTGACACGCAAGGTTAGCGATGACTAGTCTGTGCGCGACAATAACAGGAGGTACGCCATGAGTACGCAAACCGCCGAACGCTTCAGCCGCTTTGCCGATTTCTATCCGCTCTATCTCGCCGAGCACAGCAACCCCACCTGCCGTCGCCTGCACTTCGTCGGTAGCCTGCTGGTGTTGGGCATACTTGGCTACGCACTCTTTACTCAGCAGTGGCTCTGGTTGCTGGCGATGCCGGTGGCCGGTTATGGCTTCGCCTGGGTCGGCCACTTTATCTTCGAGAAGAACCGGCCGGCGACATTCCAGTATCCGCTCTACAGCTTTCTCGGCGATTGGGTGATGTTCAAGGACATGCTGACGGGCCGGATTCGCTTCTGAGCCTGATGACAGCGGCTATCCGACCGGTGCCATCATTGTTTTCATCCTCTGGTTTGGCGATGCGGCGTTGCTTGGTTATGATCTGACGGCTTTCGCGCGGGCCGGCCATCGCCGAGCTGGCCCCGTGATCGCGAGACTGTCGCTGATGTGCTCGAAAGCTGTCACCTTCGCAGGGTGACCCGACGATCGAGCCTGGCGTCAGGCTGCAAGGCGCGCGAGAACGGCGTCGAAAAAACTACCAGGGATCGTACGCACACATGACTTCCACTACGGTTGAGCGCCGCAATGGCCTCGCCACTCGCCCGTTGCGCGAGTACTACTCCCGCGTGCTCGCCTACCTGATCTGCGCCGCAACGCTGGCAGCCGGTACCTACACCCAGTATTTCTCGATGGACCTGCTGTGGATGGTGCCGTATACCCTGCTCTATCCGCACCTGGCCTATCACCTGAGCTATCGCTTCAAGCGCGATAACCCAGAGCGTACGGCGCAGGTTCTGCTCTGCCTGGATGCCTTGAACGCCGGCGCCGGCATATTGCTGCTCGGTTTTTCGATCGTGCCCAGCCTGATGTTTCTGCTGACACTCAGCTTCAGCGCGCTGGTGAGCGGCAGCCTGCGCAACCTCGCCATCTCGCTGATCTGCGTGGGTGTCGGGGTTGGCCTGGCATCTCTCGTGGTGCCCCTGAGCTACCGCGGTACCACACCGCCACTGGTTTCTCTGGTGAGCATCCTGTTCACGACGTTTTACATATGCGCCACCGCCTACTTCGTGCACCAGCAGGGCCAGCGCCTCGCCCAGGCGCGCAAGGAGATCGAAACGGAGCAGGCCAAGGCCGCGCGCCTGGCACGCAACCTCGCCAAGTACCTCTCGCCCCAGGTGTGGGAGTCGATCTTCACCGGCAAGCGCAGCGTTCGCCTGGAAACCCAGCGCAAGCGGCTCACCGTGTTCTTCTCCGACATCAAGGGATTCACCGAGCTGGCCGAGGAACTGGAGGCCGAGGCCCTTACCGACCTGCTCAACAACTACCTAAACGAGATGTCGAAGATTGCCCTGAAGTACGGTGGCACCATCGACAAGTTCGTCGGCGACTGCGTGATGGTGTTCTTCGGTGACCCTTCCAGCCAGGGTGCCAAGAAAGACGCGGTGGCAGCGGTTTCCATGGCCATCGCCATGCGCAAACACATGAAGGTGCTGCGCCAGCAATGGCGCGCACAGGGCATTACCAAACCCATGGAAATCCGCATGGGTATCAACACCGGTTATTGCACGGTGGGCAACTTCGGCGCCGATACGCGCATGGACTACACCATCATCGGGCGCGAAGTGAACCTGGCCAGCCGTCTTGAAAGCGCCGCCGAGGCCAGCGAGATCCTGATCTCCCACGAAACCTATTCGCTGATCAAGGACGTCATCATGTGCCGCGACAAGGGCCAGATCACGGTCAAGGGTTTCTCCCGCCCGGTGCAGATCTACCAGGTGGTGGACTTCCGCCGCGACCTTGGCGCCACCTGCAGTTTCGTCGAGCACGAACTCCCCGGCTTCTCCATGTACCTGGATACCAACGGCGTGCAGAACTTCGACAAGGAGCGCGTGATTCAGGCACTGCAGCAAGCGGCCGAGAAACTTCGCGACAAGGTCATCCTCTGATTCTCTGACCGCTGGCGGCCAGCCGTCGACTAACCGAATCTGGCCAAGTGGTCTGTTCGGTAAGTTCAGTTGGTCAATTTCGGCGCCCAAGGCCCCAATACGGTGTTGCATTGTCTTCGAGCCATGTTCACCCGAGCTTGCCTCAACCAACTCACCGCACAGACCGCTGGTCAGCGGGCCTACTTCGGGACAGCCGCCAGATGCTATCGCTGCGCAACTACCATCATCACCTCATTGCCCACAGCCACGAACATCCGCAACTGGTGTTCGGCCTGAAAGGACTGCTGGAATTCGAGATTGCCGGGCGCGGCAGCCGCGTCGGCGGGCAGAGTCTCGCGGTAATTCCGTCCGCCACTCACCATGCCTGTGCCAGTGTCACCGGCAGTCATTGCCTGGTGCTCGATCTCCCGTCGGAGAGCTGGGTTCGTCAGCGCTTGGGCCACCACACCGAACCCAGCCTGCGTCTGATCGATCGGCCGGATACCGTGCGCCTGAACGCCAGCCAGCAGCGCTTGGTCGCCTGGCTGGCGCACAGCCCGATCAACGATCCATTGATTGCCGAACAGGGCGCCGTACTACTGCTCGCCAGTCTGGCCAGTGGGCAACATATCCACCATGACCAGCACGCACTGCCGGTCGCCACTATCGACGCCTTCATCGATCAGCATCTATCCCACCCGCTTCAGGTTGCCGACCTGGCCCGTATCGCCGGGTTGTCGGTGGCCGGTCTGCACGCGCGCTTTCTTCGCGAGACGGGCCGAACGCCGATGGAACACGTACGCCAGCGCCGCTTGCAGCATGCCGAGGCGCTGTTGCACGACACCCGCCTGCCGATCGGCGAGATCGCCGCGCAGGTGGGCTATGCCTCGCAAAGCGCCTTCACCGCCGCACTGGTTCGCGCACGAGGCTGCACACCGCGCGCACTGCGACGCGAGCTGCGCGACAAAACCGGTGACTGACGCGACAGACACACTCCAAGCCACGGCCTAGCATGGTCCTGATTCGCAAGGTTCAGGTAGCCATGACCCCACTCTTTTTTTTCCCCGCCACTTCACGCACACACCACTCGCTCGGGTGGATCGTTCCATGACGCCGCGCAACGCGCTGTTGGCCATCCATCTCGGCGCGCTGATGTTCGGCCTGTCCGGCGTGCTCGGAAAACTGGCCGAAAGCTCGGCGCTGGTCATCACCTTTGGTCGTGCACTGTTCGCCGTGTTGGCCCTGCTGCTGGTGGCGCAGTTGCTGCGACCCAGCGGGGCGACGCCAAACTGGCGGCAGCGTGGCGGTCTGGCCTTGGGCGGGCTGTTGCTGGGTGCACACTGGTTGACGTTCTTCATCGCAGTGAAGATCGCTGGCGTCGGCATTGCAACCCTGGGCTTTGCCAGCTTCCCCGCCTTCACCGTGCTGCTCGAAGGCCTGCTGTTCCGCGAACGCACCCGCGCCATCGAGTTCGCCATGGTCGGGCTGGTCTGTGCCGGCCTGCTGCTTGTCGCGCCGGCGTTCGATCTCAGCAGCGGACCGACTGCCGGATTGCTCTACGGTGTGCTTTCCGGCCTGCTGTTCGCGCTCCTGTCGCTGCTCAACCGTGCCGTCACCCGCGGCCTCGATCCGGTTCGCTCGGCGCTCTGGCAGAACCTGGCGATTCTCGCAGCCCTGCTGCCATTCAGCTGGTCGGCGATACCTGCGATACCCGCGCAGGACTGGCTCTGGCTGGCTCTGCTCGGCGTGCTCTGCACCGGACTCGCACACAGCCTGTTCGTCGCTAGCCTGCGGGTCCTGAAGGCGCGTACGACGTCGGTGATCTTCGCTCTCGAACCGGTCTACGGCATCGCCTTCGCCTGGTGGCTGTTCGGCGAGCAGCCAACACTGCGCATGCTGCTCGGCGGCGCCTTGATCATCATCGCCAGCGTGGTTACCAGCCGCTTGAAAAGCCCGCCGAGTGTCGTTCCGAAACTGGCCAGCTGACGCTCAGCGGTCGTTATGCCCCAACGAGCGCTGCGGGTCGATGCGGTCACGCACGCGCTGCTTGAGCTCCTTCGCCTCGGGAAAGCCGCCATCGAGCTTGCGCTCCCAGATCTGCACGCCATCGCAGCTGATATGGAAGGTGCCGCCTGTGGCGGGCACCAGACAGACGCGACCCAGGTCATCGGCAAAGGTCGACAGCAGCTCCTGTGCGAGCCAGGCAGCACGCAGCAGCCACTGACACTGGGTGCAATACGTAATGACGATTTCCGGTTTGCTTGCGGTCATTCAGGACAGCTCCGAAGGGGATACGGCGGCCTATAATAGCCGCCTCTCCACCCTTCCCCGGTTCAGCCATGCTCCGCCTGTTCGTTTCCCTGCTGATGCTGTTAACCCTGCCGCCGCTGTTCGCCGAGCCGGCTCAGCCGAAGACCGGGCTCGTCCTGTCTGGCGGTGCGGCGCGCGGGCTGGCTCATATCGGCGTGCTCAAGGCGCTGGAAGAGCAAGGCGTACGCATCGACGCCATCGCCGGCACCAGCATGGGCGCGGTGGTCGGCGGGTTATACGCAGCAGGCTATAGCGTTGCCGAACTCGAGCGCCTGGCATTGACCCTCGACTGGCAGCAAGTGCTGTCCGACGATCCGCCGCGCCAGGACATCCCCTACCGCCGCAAGCAGGACGACCGTGATTTCCTCATCAAGCAGAAGCTCAGCTTCCGCGACGACGGCAGCCTCGGCCTGCCGCTGGGCGTGATTCAAGGGCAGAACCTCGCGCTGCTGCTCGAGCGCCTGCTGGTGCACGCCAGCGACACCCGCGACTTCGACCAGCTGCCGATCCCCTTCCGTGCGGTTGCCACGGATATTGCCAACGATGAAAAGGTGGTCTTTCGCAGCGGCCACCTGCCCCAGGTGATTCGCGCCAGCATGTCGATTCCGGCCGTGTTCGCACCGGTGGAGCTGGACGGCCGCCTGCTGGTGGATGGCGGCATGGTCGACAACATCCCGATGGACGTGGCACGCGACATGGGCGTCGACCGCCTGATCGTGGTGGACATCGGCACGCCGCTCAAGCCGCGCAAGGAATTGCTGACAGTAGTCGACGTGCTCAACCAGACCACCACCATGATGACCCGCCGCAACTCCGAAGCGCAGCTGGCCACCCTGCAGTCGCAGGACCTTCTGATCCAGCCGCCGTTGGCCGCTTACGGCCCCACCGACTTCGCCCGCGCCGAACAGCTGGTCGATGCCGGCTACCGTGCCACGTTGGCTCTGGAGGGACGTCTTGCCGAAATGCGCATCACCACCGGTGGCAATCCGGCACTGAGCCTTGCGCGCTCCAGCGACCCGCGAACACCGGTCATCACCGCTATTAGGGTGGAGAACGACTCGAAGGTCAGCGATGCGGTGATCCGCCGGCATGTCCGCCAGCCGATCGGTGAACCGCTGGATCTGGAGGACCTGCAGAAGGACATGGGCACCCTTTATGGCCTGGACTATTTCGAGCGCGTGGAATATCGCGTTCAACGCGGCAAGCTCGGCAATACGTTGGTCATCAACGCCCGCGAGAAGCGCACCGGCACCGATTACCTGCGACTGGGCCTGAGCCTGTCCGACGACTTCCGCGGCGACAGCGTATTCAACCTCGGTGCGAGTTATCGGAAGAACGGCATCAACGAACTGGGTGCCGAGTGGCTTACCCGGCTGCAGCTGGGTGATCGGCAGGAACTCTACAGCGAGTTCTACCAGCCGCTGGATGCCGGCTCACGCTGGTTCGTCGCGCCGAATCTGTTCGTCGAGGCGCAGAACGTCGAGTCCATTCTCGACAACGATCCGATTGCCGAGTACCGCCTGCAACGCTACGGCTACGGTCTCAATCTCGGCAGACAGATCGCCAATAATGGCGAGATCCGCTTTGGAATCGGCCAGGCCTGGGGTGAGGCCGATGTGCGAATCGGCGAACAGGATCTACCCAACTTCAGCTTTACCGAGGGCTACTACGAGCTGCAGTACTCGTTCGACACCCTCGACAACATCGACTTTCCCCGCGAAGGCGAGGATATCCGCCTGACCATGCGTCAGTACGACCCCAGCCTGAGTTCGGACCAGCGTTATCGACAGTGGCACCTCAAGCTGGACAAGGCACTCAGCCACGGTGCCAACACCTGGGTGCTCGGTGGGCGCTACGGTCGCACGCTGGATGACGCGGAAGTGGTGACGTCGAGCTTTCTGCTTGGCGGCGCGCGTCAGCTGTCGGGCTTCCGTCAGGATGCCCTGGCCGGCCAGAACGTCAGCCTGGCGCGCATGGTGTACTACCGTCGCGTGACGCCGCGAGCGTTTCAGCCGCTGGACTTCCCGCTCTATCTCGGTGGATCACTGGAGCGCGGTCGCGCCTGGAATGCCGACAATGCCTTCGACAGCGGCTATATCAACGCCGCGAGCATCTTTCTCGGCTACGACACGCCACTGGGGCCACTGAACTTCGGCTACGGCTTCAATGACGAGGACGAACAAGCGCTGTACATGAATCTGGGGCGCAGCTTCTAGCCGGCGTGCCCGGCCTGGATCAGCGCCGGTCGAGATTGGCCAGGATCCGTGCATGCACCTGCTGGCACTTACGCAGATCTTCCTCGTCGATCCCGGCAAAGGCTTCCTGACGCACCTGTGTGGAAATCGCCTCGATCTTCTCGATCAGCGGCCGTGCCGGCGCACCCAGGGAAATGCGTTTGGCCCGGCGATCCTCTGCAGACGCCTTGCGATGCACCAGCCCCTGCGCTTCGAGACTATCGAGCAAGCGGGCCAGCGTCGGCCCTTCAACGGCAACGCTTTGGGCCAGCTCGCGCTGGGTGGGTTCGTGATCGAAACGGGCCAGGTGCAACAGCACCAGCCAGCGCGCCTGCGAGAGTCCGAGATCAGCCAGGCGTCGATCCAGTTCAGCGCGCCAGCCACGAGAAAGTTGCGCCAATTGCATGGCAAAGCGATGTTGCTCGGCGTACATGTACGGCCATTCCTGCAAAAACTAATTATTAGTGAGCTAACCACAGCTCCGGAAAGCAGGCAAGACGACCTTCGAACCCTGATCGAGCGACAGAAGTCGTAATGATGACACGGCTGGCGTTGCAGCCCGGCAGACGCCCGCTGTCGCAGCGGCTTCAGACCGAGCTGCAGGATGCACCTGGTTACAATTCGAACTCGACCTGCAGTGCGGCACGCACGCAATAAAGCACCTGTTCGGGTACCCGCCCAGCGAACTGCTCGGCCACGGCGCTCACCGGTGGCAGCTCGCCCTCACCGTCGAGAAAGGCCTCCTGGATTTCCCCGAGCAGATCCTCGGGCAGATCCAACGCCTGTTCCAGGCTCAGCTGTTGCAGACCGATGGCTTCGGCGAGCATCGCGTAGACGTTCTTCTCACTGCAGTCGAGCTGACGCGCGATCTGTGCAGGCGTCATACCTGCGCGCGCCAGCGTGATCAATTCGTGTCGCAGATCGGCAGGTGACTTGGCCACTTCGACGCTGCCTTGCAGAACCTCCAGGAAGGCCTGACCGTAGCGCTCCAGCTTGCGCGCGCCGACACCGCTGATGGTGGCCATGTCCGACAGCGAGGCCGGCTGGCTGCGTAGCATCTCCAGCAGCGTGGCATCCGGGAAAATCACATACGGCGGCACACCGTGTTCTTCGGCCAGTTTGCGGCGCAAGGTGCGCAGCGCTTCCCAGGTTTCCCGTTCCTCGCTGCGCACCAGCTGGCTGGCGGCACTAGCTGCCGGCATCGGTGCCTTGCTGGTCAGATCACGGCGAAGTTCGAGGTTCACCTCTCCACGCAGTAACGGCCGGCAGCTGTCACTCAGACGCAGCCCGCCGAAACCATCCAGGTCGACGTCCGCCAGCCCGCGCGCCACCAGCTGGCGAAACAGCGAACGCCACTCAGCCTCAGCCAGCGCCTTGCCCATACCGAACACCGACAGATGCTGATGGCCCAAGCCGCGGACCTTGTCATTGTCACGCCCGAGGAGGATGTCCACCAGATGGCCGACGCCGTAACGCTGGCCGCTGCGGTAGATCGCCGATAGCGCCTGACGGGCGGGCTCGGTGGCATTCCAGGTCTGCACGCCATCGACGCAGTTGTCGCAATGACCGCAGGGCTTGGGTAGCTCTTCATCGAAATACGCGAGCAGCGCCTGGCGCCGGCAGCGGGTTTCCTCGCAAAGCGCCAGCATGGCATCGAGCTTGTGCTGCTCGACCCGCTTGTGCCGCTCGTCGCCTTCGGAGTTATTGAGCATCTGCTTGAGGAAGATCACATCCTGCAGGCCATAGGCCATCCAGGCGTCGGCAGGCAGCCCGTCGCGCCCTGCCCGTCCGGTTTCCTGATAGTAGGCTTCCAGCGACTTGGGCAGATCGAGGTGGGCGACGAAGCGCACGTTGGGCTTGTCGATCCCCATGCCGAAGGCGATGGTCGCGACCATGATCAGGCCTTCCTCGTTGAGGAAACGCTTCTGGTGATAGGCGCGCAGCTCGTTGGGCAGGCCCGCGTGGTAAGGCAGTGCCGGGAAGCCCTGCTCGCTGAGGAACGCAGCCAGGTCATCGACCTTCTTGCGCGACATGCAATAGACAATGCCGGCATCGCCGCGGCGTTCGGCTAGAAAACCCAGCAACTGCTTGCGCGGCTGCTCCTTGGGCACGATGCGATAGAAGATGTTCGGACGGTCGAAGCTGGAGAGAAACCGTTCGGCGTTCTCCAGATGCAGACGCTGGACGATTTCTTCCCGCGTCCGCTTGTCCGCCGTCGCGGTCAGCGCAATACGCGGCACACCAGGAAACAGTTCGGCCAGCTGGCCCAGCTGCATGTACTCGGGACGGAAATCGTGCCCCCACTGGGAGACGCAATGGGCCTCGTCGATGGCAAACAGGGCGATATCCAGCCGCTGCAGGAAGGCCAGCATGCGGGGCTGAACCAGTCGCTCAGGCGCGAGATAGAGCATCTTGATCTCGTTGCGCCGGATGCGCTCAGCGATCTCGCGCTGCTCATCGGCGCTCAGCGTCGAGTTGAGCGCAACGGCCGAGACGCCCAGCTCGTCGAGTGTCGCGACCTGGTCGTCCATCAGCGCGATCAGCGGCGAAACCACCACCGCCAGTCCTTCGCGCAAGAGCGCCGGAACCTGGTAGCACAGGGACTTGCCGCCGCCGGTCGGCATCAGTACCAGCGCATCGCCGCCACTGCCGACACGCTCGATGATCGCGCCCTGGTTGCCACGAAACGCGTCGTAGCCGAATACGTCTTTAAGGATGCGCTGTGCCTGGTCGAGCATGCCGGTCTCCGAAACAAGGCGCGCAGTATACGCGAGCGAACCATGGAGTTCAGGATCGCGCGGCCAATACGGACGAGGCGTCATCCGAAGGCACGAGTAGCCTGCGCCCCCCGCCTCGTCTAGAATCCGGGTTGTCTTCCAGCCCCCAAGGTAGTTCCCGATGTCATTCGCCGAGCAACTCGCCCGCCTGCAAGTCTTTCTTGATGCAGATGACCTGCACGAGGAAGCACTGGATTACATCGCCGCCCATGGCTACCTGACAGCGCTGTGCATCTGCTCCGAACAGGTGCCCGAGCGTGAATGGATCGACGCGCTGTTCTCCGAACCACCCAAATACAAGGACGACACCGAGCGGGAAGCCATCGAGGCCACGCTGGTTCAGCTCAAGGCACATATTGCTCGCCAGCTGGCCAGTGACGAGGACATGGAACTGCCGTGCGACCTGGACCTGGGTGAAGAGCCGGATGAATCCGATCTGCGCGGTTGGTGCATCGGCTTCATGGAAGGCGTGTTCATGCGCGAGGCGATCTGGTTCGAGGACTCCGAAGAGGAAGTCAGCGAACTGCTGCTGCCGATCATGGTCGGTTCGGGCCTGTTCGACGAGCAACCGGAATTCGCCGATATCGCCGACAACCCGGAGCTGGTCGACGAAATGGTGGCGCAGATCCCCGAGCTACTGACGGCCCTCTACCTGATCTGCCATGCCCCCGAGGAAAAGCCAGCCCTGCTCAAGCCGCGTCGCCACTGACCGGCTGCGACATGGCCAAGCGTCAAGGTGGGCGTCACGCTCACCTGCAACGGTGCGACTGCCGGAGCGCAGTCGCCGGCGCGTCGCCCCACTGCCGGACCTGTCCCGCTGGCTAGCACCACAGGAGGGAAAGGCATTGTTCTGCTCATTTCGATGCCCATCGCGAATATCTGACGACGCTGACGTGAGCCAGCCGCGCACAGATCGCAGCGAATCGAAGAACCGGGCTGACTAGTACCATGGCCCATCGCGATATCCGGCAGCATCGCAACCCTCTGATCCGATCGATCCTGCTCGGCGTCGGCTGGCTGGCCGTTGTGCTGGGCGTCGTCGGCATCTTCCTGCCCGTCCTGCCGACCACGCCATTTTTGCTGCTGGCCGCGGCCTGTTTCGTGCGTAGCTCGCAACGTTTCTATGACTGGCTGGTAGGCCACCCACGGCTCGGTCCGTGGTTTCGTGACTACTTGGAAGGGAACGGTATTCCGCTCAAGGGCAAGGTATACGCCATCGCCACCATGTGGATAAGCATCGGCATATCCTGCTGGCTGGTGCCACTGATGTGGGCCCGCATCGGGATGCTACTGAGCGCGGCGCTGGTGACGCTCTACATCCTCAGGCAGAGAACATTGCCGGTCAGCAATGACACTGGTTTCAGGTAAATCAGCTCCGCACGGCCATAGCGCTTTCGCTCGCATACCTCTAGGTGTCGGCATGATTACGCTGATATACCTCCCGCCCCATCGCATCGATCTGGCCCTCGATCAAGGCGTCGAACGGAAGGAGCAACTCATCGAATCGGCTGGGGCTTTCCAGTAGGTTAAGTGCCGTAACGATCGCCTCGATTGTCGACAACGCGCCGGGCATTGGCGCTTTGCGCAAGCGGTAGCGGGAGCTCAGCCCTTCTGGCAACGCAACCCGCGGCAACCCAGCCAGCCATGGATTGACGTGAAGGATCTTGCGCGCCTTTCGCCAGGTCCCATCCGGCACGATCAGGCGCACGGGTTGGGCGGCATCGGCCAGACTCCCTAGCGGTAAGGCATCTTCGCCGGGAAATAACAGGTAGCTCGGCCGTGCGGCATCGCAATCGGCCTCGAAGCGCTCGCCCACCCGCAGTTCTGCATTGCGCAGCCCCAACGCGGCCAGGCGCGCCGTATTGAGCGCATGACTCGCTTCACTGGAATGCTGGAGGATGAGCACCTGGGTACGGCTATCCAGCGCAGGTATCAGCGCGCAAAGGCACAGGGAAGACGGGCGCTGGCAGCGTGAGCATCGTGGACGGGACATGGTTCACCTCGGCGGCGGAGTCTGCCATAACGGCCACTGCTCTGCAGAGCGACTATGCTTGCGACGTCCCCGCATGAGGAGCAGGCATGATCACCGTCCACCATTTGAACCACTCCCGCTCGCACCGCGTCCTGTGGCTGCTGGAAGAACTGGAACTGCTTTACGAGCTGAAGCGTTATCCGCGCGACCCGAAGACCATGCTCGCGCCAGCAGAGCTGAAAGCCGTACACCCACTGGGCAAGTCTCCAGTGATCACCGACGACGACCTGACGCTGGCCGAATCGGCAGCCATCCTCGAATACCTGCTGGAACGCTATGGCAACGGACGCCTGATGCCGCAGGGCGGCACTCCGGAATACCGTCGTTTTCGCTACTGGATGCATTACGCGGAAGGCTCTGCGATGCCCCCACTGCTACTGCGGCTGGTATTCGACCGCGTCGCCAATGGGCCGATGCCGTTCTTTGTTCGCCCTATCGCGCGCGCAATCGCCAAGGGCGCTAACAGCGCCTTCATCGGGCCACAACTGAAGACCCATCTCGATTACATGGAAGCGGAACTGGAGAAGTCCGACTGGTTTGCAGGCAGCACGTTCAGCGCAGCGGATATACAGATGAGCTTCCCGCTGGAAGCTGCCCGTTCCAGAGCCGGCCTGGACGAGAGTCGCCCACGCCTGATGGATTTTTTGCAGCGGATACAGCAGCGGCCCGCTTACAAACGAGCCGTGGAGCGCGGAGGACCCGCCTTGCCCACCGCGTAGACGCCACCAAACTCAGCGGCGACGGTGATCCTGCTCGCGCGGGGCACGTACCGGGATGGGTTGCATACGAGGCGGTTCGATCAAACCAAGAGCGACCGCCAACTTCCAGAACATCTCATTGAGCCTTGCTTTCATGGTCACACCCTCCTGCGATATAACGGGCTACATCGGAGCCATGCGGGCTTCGTGGACAGCATAATTCAACTTTGGCTCCGGCGCTCGTGCCCTTTGCAAGCGCAATCCCCGAATGGAGCGCCGCTTTGTTACGGCGCTTTACAACTGCGACCGAGGCGGCGCTGAGGCGTTCAAACGAATTCACTGCCGGTCTTCAGTTGCGATCGGCCTTGCGTCGATAAGGGAACACATCGATCACCTTGCCGCCGCTGATGGCGTCCTGCAGCCCTTTCCAGTAATCAGCATCGTAGAGCTCGCCATGCAAGCTGGCGAAAAGCCGGCGCTGGCCATGGTCGGCGAACAGAAAGCGCGGGAATTCCTCGGGAAATACATCGTTCGGCCCCACCGAATACCAGGGCTCGGACGCCATTTCATCCTCGGGATAGCGCGGCGGCGGAATATGGCGGAAATTCACTTCGGTCAGAAAGCTGATCTCGTCATAGTCGTAGAACACCACCCGACCATGGCGGGTGACGCCGAAGTTCTTCAGCAGCATGTCGCCGGGAAAGATATTCGCCGCCGCCAACTGTTTGATCGCCAGCCCGTAGTCTTCCAGCACCTCGCGCACCTGCTCATCGCTGGCATGCTCGAGATAGAGATTCAGCGGTGTCATGCGCCGCTCGGTCCAGCAATGCCGCACCAGCACCGTGTCACCCTGCACCTCGACCGTTGACGGCGCGACTTCCAGCAATTCGGCCAGGCATTCCGGATCGAACTTGGCCTTGGGGAAGCGAAAGTCGGCAAACTCCTGGGTGTCGGCCATCCGCCCTACCCGGTCGACGCTCTTCACCAGGCGATACTTCTCGATCACCGTGGCCCGGTTGACGCTCTTGATCGGCGAGAAACGGTCTTTGATCAGCTTGAACACCGTATTGAAGCCCGGCAGCGTGAATACCGTCATCACCATGCCGCGAACGCCGGGCGCCATGACGAAGCGGTCGTCGGTATTGGCCAGGTGATCGATCAGCGCACGATAGAACTCCGACTTGCCATGCTTGTAGAAGCCGATCGAGGTGTACAGCTCGGCGATGTGCTTGCCGGGCAGGATGCGCTTGAGAAAGCCGACGAACTCCGCGGGAATCGGCACCTCGACCATGAAATACGAGCGAGTGAAGGAAAAGATGATCGACACCTCCGCCTCGTCGGTGATCAGCGCGTCGGCAATGATGCCTTCACCCTCGCGGTGCAGTAGTGGGATGACCAGCGGCCACTGTTCGTCGCGGGTGAAGATCCGCCCAAGCAGGTATGCCCCCTTGTTGCGATAGAGCACCGAGACGAACAGCTCCACGGTCAGCTCCGGATCCTTGCAGACCCAGTCGGGCAGGGTCTCGTGCAATTGCGCCTGCAGGCGCCGCTGGTCTCCTGGCAAGTCGCAGTAGGGCACGGCGAATGCGTAATCGCCAAGGATCTGTTCGAGCATCCCGCTCAAGTCGCCGTTGGGCTGGTAGGTACGGGTTTGCGCCAGCCGTTCATGAGCACGCACCGCCGGTCGCGTGGTATGGATGAACATGGTGCCGTCGCTGATGCAGTCATGGCTGAACAGCCCACAGAAGATGGAGTTGTACCAGGTCTCCGACAGCTCGTCGTCGAAGCGTGGGTTGATCAACTCGATGTAGGCACTTTTGATCTGCGGCCATGCCTCGACCTGAAGCAGGTCGGCGTGATCGAAACCGGCCAGCAGGCCGCGCCGGGTTTCACCAACCTTCTCTTCGTAGAGGTTGATCCGCGCCGCCGATGCGCGCTGCGCTTCCTGCCATTGCGCCTGCTCGAAGCGCGCCCGCGCGCCTTCGGTGATCAGGCGAAAGTGCTCTCGGTAGTCGTCGAAGCCCAGGAGGATCTGCCGAGCGATTTCAGCGGCCAGTTTCTGCTGCACCATGTTGCACCCACTGCAGGACATGAACGTCCGCCGAGCTTAGCAGCACGCAGTTTGAAAGTCGGTTTCGGATTGCCAGTTGGCTGATGGGCGACAACACTTGCAGCTCCCTTCCGGTGGAGCCGCCCCATGCGCCCGCTCGACATGTTCCGCCTGCTTGCTCTCGCCGCCATCTGGGGCGCAAGTTTTCTTTTTCTACGCATCATTGCCCCAGTGCTCGGCACCTTTCCCACGGCGTTCTTTCGTGTGCTGCTGGCAAGCGCAGGGCTGCTGGTCATCCTGCTGTTGCTGCGCACGCGCTGGGATTTCCGCGGCAAGCTGGGGTTGTGCCTGGTGCTGGGCGTGATCAATTCCGGCTTGCCGTTCGCACTGTATTCGGTGGCCGCGCAGCTGGTGCCGGCTGGCTATTCGGCGATCTTCAATGCCACCACGCCGATGATGGGCGTACTGATCGGCGCCCTGTTCTTCGCCGAGGAGTTGACGCTCGCCAAGATTATCGGCGTTTTCAGCGGGCTCGGAGGCGTGGCATTGCTGATGCGAATCGGGCCGGTGCCATTCGACACGGAGCTGCTGCTCGGCGCACTGGCATGCCTGGGCGCCACCGCCTGCTATGGCTTCGGCGGCTTTCTCACCCGCCGCTGGATCAACCAGGGCGAAGGCCTGGACAGCGAGGTGGTCGCGTTCGGTAGCCAGCTCGGTGCGGCGCTGTGCCTGTTGCCATTGTTCGGACTGTCGTTACTGAATGCGCCGCCGGTGAACTGGGGCGATTCGACGGTCTGGCTGAGTCTGTTGGGTCTGGGGCTGGTCTGTACGGCGTTCGCCTACATCCTCTACTTCCGTTTGCTGGCGGATATCGGACCGGTCAGGACACTGACGGTGACCTTCCTGATCCCGCCATTTGGCGTGCTGTGGGGCGTTATCTTTCTTGATGAGCCACTTTCCTGGGCTTACGTCCAGGGCGGTGCGCTGATCGCGCTCGCGCTGTGGTTGATTCTGCGCCAGGCGCCAACCACACGGCCAACCGCGCAGTTGCGACGCAGCTGAATTGCTCAGCTGCGTCGCACCGCATCACTGCACCAGTTCCTGTTGGCTGAACATGTCGGTGAACAGCATGCTGGATAGGTAGCGCTCGCCGGAATCCGGCAGGATCACCACGATGTTCTTGCCCTGCATCTCTGGACGCTCAGCCAGACGGACCGCCGCAGCCATCGCTGCGCCGCAGGAAATGCCGCAAAGAATGCCCTCTTCGCGCATCAGCCGCAGCGCCATCTGTTTGGCCTCCTCGTCGTCGACGAGTTCGACCTGATCGACCATGGACAGGTCGAGGTTCTTCGGCACGAAGCCTGCGCCGATCCCCTGAATCTTGTGCGGGCTGGGCTTGACCTCGTCACCCGCCAGGGTCTGGCTGATGACCGGCGAGCTGGTCGGCTCCACGGCGACGCTGAGGATCTGCTTGCCCTTGGTGTTCTTGATGTAGCGCGACACCCCGGTAATGGTGCCGCCCGTTCCGACGCCGGCCACCAGCACATCGATGCTGCCGTCGGTGTCGTTCCAGATTTCCGGGCCAGTGGTCTTTTCATGGATCGCCGGGTTGGACGGGTTCTCGAACTGCTGCGGCATGTAGTACTGCTCGGGGTTCGAAGCCGCGATTTCGGCGGCCTTCTCGATCGCGCCCTTCATGCCCTTCGCCGGCTCGGTAAGCACTAGTTCGGCACCAAGAGCTTTCAGCACCTTGCGCCGCTCAAGGCTCATGGAAGCCGGCATGGTGAGCATGAGCTTGTAGCCGCGTGCAGCGGCAACGAAGGCCAGACCGATCCCGGTATTGCCCGAGGTTGGCTCGACCAGCGTCATGCCGGGCTTGATCCGGCCGCTGTCTTCGGCATCCCAGATCATCCCGGCACCGATTCGGCACTTGACGGAGTAGGCCGGGTTCCGGCCTTCGATCTTGGCCATGATGCTGACGCCCTTGGGACCAAGGCGGTTGATCATGACCAACGGGGTGTTGCCGATGGAGCGTGCGTTGTCTGCGAATATGCGACTCATAGGAATGCCCTGTCCGAGGTGTACCAGACCAATCAGCCTATGCGCAGTCCAGGCGTCAGTCCAGCCGAACTCACGGCGGAAACCTGGGGTCCATCGTCAACACGCCCACATCCCCGGAATGCCATGACCCGTCGCCTGCTTCCCCTGTGGATTCTTCTCGCACTCGGCCTGCTGCTGATCGTGCTGCACCTCGCCCTGCCCCACCTGGTGCGCAATTACCTGAACGAAAAGATGGCCGACATGGGCGACTATCAGGGCCATGTCGAAGACGTCGATCTGGCTTGGTGGCGCGGGGCTTATCGCGTCGAAGGGCTGCTGATCGAGAAGAAGGACAAGCGCGTACAGGCGCCGCTGCTGAAGGCGCCAGGTATTGATATCGCCATCAGCTGGGACGCAATCCTGCGGCACCGCGAGATCGTCGGTGAGGTGATCTTCGAACAACCGCATCTGAACTTCGTCGATGGCGGCGACAGCGGCGATTCACAGAACGGTAAAGGAGTAGATTGGCGCGACCAGCTCGATGCCCTGATACCGATCACGCTGAACGAGATTCGCGTTGTCGATGGACAGCTGTCCTTTCGCAACTTCTCTTCCGACCCACAGGTGCACGTCTACGCCAGCGACATCCAGGCCAGCCTGTATAACCTGACCAACACCGATGATGCCGATGGCACCCGCACGGCAGCGTTCGAGGGCACCGGCAAGCTGTTCGACCAGGCGCCGATCGAGGCGACGGCCAGCTTCGACCCATTTACCGACTGGGAGGACTTCGAGGTCAATCTGCGCGTCACCGAGGTACCGCTAAAGCAGCTGAACGACCTCAGTCGCGCCTATGCCAACTTCGATTTCGCCGGCGGAACGGGTGATCTCGTCCTCGAAGTGCAGGCCACCGACAGTCAGCTCGACGGCTACATCAAGCCGTTGCTGCGCAATGTCGACATTTTCGATTACGAACAGGATGTAGCGAACGAGGACAAGGGTTTCTTTCGCGGCCTCTGGGAGGCCGTGGTCGGGGGCGGGCAGGAGGTGCTTGAGAACCAGCCCAAGGATCAGTTCGCGACCCGTGTCGAGCTGTCCGGCACCACCCGCGAAACCGACGTGAGCCCATTCCAGGCCTTCGTCGAGATACTGCGCAACGCCTTCGTCGAAGCCTTCTCGGCTCGATTCGAACGATCCGTGAGCGATGACGAGTGACCAAGCGGCGTCACCAGAAGCGCACGTGCAGCCATTCAGTGACTGAATGATGCACTCGCGTTCACACTCACGCGAGCTTCCCTTATAGTCCCCTCCTGACTACAACGAGCGCCTGCGTGCCAGGCCCGCCGAAGGAATCCGCAATGAAATTCGAAGGCACCCAGTCCTACGTCGCCACCGACGACCTGAAACTCGCAGTCAACGCAGCCATCACCCTGCAGCGCCCGTTGCTGGTCAAGGGCGAACCCGGCACCGGCAAGACCATGCTGGCCGAGCAGCTGGCCGAATCCTTCGGCGCCAAACTCATCACCTGGCACATCAAGTCCACTACCAAGGCGCATCAGGGCCTCTACGAATACGATGCGGTAAGCCGCCTGCGCGACTCCCAGCTGGGCGTGGACAAGGTCCATGACGTCCGCAACTACATCAAGAAAGGCAAGCTGTGGGAGGCCTTCGAGAGCGAGGAGCGGGTCATCCTGCTGATCGACGAAATCGACAAGGCCGACATCGAGTTCCCCAACGACCTGTTGCAGGAGCTCGACAAGATGGAGTTCTACGTCTACGAGACCAACGAAACCATCAAGGCGACCCAACGGCCGATCATCATCATCACCTCGAACAACGAGAAGGAGCTGCCTGACGCCTTCCTCCGCCGTTGCTTCTTCCACTACATCGCCTTTCCGGACCGGGAAACGCTGCAGCGCATCGTCGATGTGCACTACCCCGACATCAAGAAGGATCTGGTCAGCGAGGCGCTGGACGTGTTTTTCGACGTGCGCAAGGTGCCAGGGCTGAAGAAGAAGCCCTCGACCTCAGAGCTGGTCGACTGGCTGAAGCTGCTGATGGCCGACAACATCGGCGAGGCAGTGCTGCGCGAGCGCGACCCGACCCGCGCCATCCCGCCGCTGGCTGGTGCTCTGGTGAAGAACGAGCAGGACGTGATGCTGCTGGAGCGTCTAGCCTTCATGAGTCGACGCGCCAACAGCCGCTGATCGGTGCCGGCTTCGGTGGCGCCGGTCGCGCACTCACTGGAGGAACAAACCATGCAAACGCATACCGGTAGTTGCCTGTGCGGCGTCGTGCGCTATCGCATCGACGCCCCCATCGACGAGCTGACCCACTGCCACTGCAAGATGTGCCGCAAGGCCCATGGCGCCGCCTTCGCCAGCTACGCCAGCGTGCCACTGGACGCCCTGCACTTCATGTCAGGCAAGGATCAGCTGGGCGTTTACCACTCCTCCGAACATGTGACGCGCACCTTTTGCATCCGCTGCGGCTCCAATCTGCTGTTCGTCGACAACCGCGAGCATGAGGTCGGCGTCGCTGCCGGGACCCTCGATTCACCGCTGCCGGCACCGCCGCAATCGCACATCTTCGTCGACTCCAAGGCGGCGTGGTACGAGATTCACGACGCACTGCCCCAACACAACGGCGACAGCCCCCGCTGAGCGCCCCGAACATTGCGCACTATCCACGGTGCGTCAGAGGTTTTCTGCCATGCTGCTTGGCCTGTTCAATGAGATGCGCGCTGCCAAGGTGCCGGTATCGGTGCGCGAACTGCTGGACCTGATCGATGCGCTCAAGCACCGCGTCGTGTTCGCCGACATGGACGAGTTCTATTTCCTGGCACGCACGGTGATGGTCAAGGACGAGCGCCACTTCGACAAATTCGACCGGGCCTTCGGTGCCTATTTCAAAGGCCTGGAAAACCTCGATCAGCATCTCGAGGCGCTGATCCCCGAAGACTGGCTGCGCAAGGAATTCGAGCGCAGCCTGACCGACGAGGAACGAGCGCAGATCCAGTCCCTAGGCGGCCTGGACAAGCTGATCGAAGAGTTCAAGAAGCGTCTCGAGGAACAGAAGGAACGCCACGCCGGCGGCAACAAGTGGATCGGCACCGGCGGCACCAGCCCGTTCGGTTCGGGCGGCTACAACCCCGAAGGCATCCGCATCGGCGACGCCGGCAAGCGCCAGGGCAAGGCGGTGAAGGTCTGGGACCAGCGCGAGTACAAGAACCTCGACGACCAGGTCGAGCTCGGTACGCGCAACATCAAGATCGCCCTGCGCCGCCTGCGCAAGTTCGCCCGCCAGGGCGCGGCGGACGAGCTGGATATCGACGGCACCATCGACCATACCGCGCGAGATGCCGGCCTGCTCAACATCCAGATGCGCCCGGAGCGGCGCAATGCGGTGAAGCTGCTGATCCTGTTCGACATCGGCGGTTCGATGGACGCCCACGTGAAGGTCTGCGAAGAGCTGTTCTCGGCCTGCAAGACCGAGTTCAAGCACCTCGAGTACTTTTACTTCCACAACTTCATTTACGAGTCGGTGTGGAAGAACAATTTCCGCCGCACTTCGGAACGCACGTCGACCCTGGACGTGCTGCACAAGTACGGCGCGGACTACAAGGTGGTGTTCGTCGGCGACGCGGCGATGGCACCCTATGAGGTCACCCAGCCGGGCGGTAGCGTCGAGCACTGGAACGAGGAAGCCGGCTACGTCTGGATGCAGCGCTTCATGGAGAAGTACAAGAAGCTCATCTGGATCAACCCCTACCCAAAAGACACCTGGGGCTACACCACGTCCACCGGCATCATCCGCGAGCTGGTGGAGGACCGCATGTATCCGCTGACGCTGAGCGGGCTCGAAGACGGGATGAAGTTTCTGGCGAAGTGAGTTGATCCGTCCGTTCGCCAGCCGCTACCCGGGCCGCGACTAGCCCAGGCAATCGGCAGCGCAACCCTCAAGTCACGAGCGAAAGGCACGGTAGCGGCGCCGCGAGCGGAACGGGAAGCTTGCCGCCAGCAGCAGGCTCTCCACCAGCCAGGCCAGCAACAGTGCGCAACTCAGCCCCCAGGCAATGGCTTCGGGCGCAAGTAGGACCTGGAAGCGATAGCTGCTCCATACCTGCTCGCGCAGACTGCGCTCGGCGCCGAGCAGTACGTGAATGGCGCGTGCGTACCACGGTCGCTGCATCGCCTGCCACTCGCGCTCGAGCAGGCGGGCCCGCGACACCAGATGCTCGACGCTTTGAGCGTCGTTCTGGAAAACCGGGTCGTCGCTATCTCGATAGTGCCGCACTAGCGCATCCAGATCGCCGCTGAAGAAGCGCCGCGCTGTGTCCTGAAAGCCGTGCAAACCCTGCTCGGCCTCAAGGCGCCTCGCCTCGACGTGCTTGGCATAGGCATCGATGAAACCCGGCACCTGTACGCCCACCAGCAAGCCGAACGCAAACAGGGTCAGGCGCAGATAACTTCTCAGCATGCCGCCACCTTGCCCTGCGCGACGCATTCCCCCTGCTGCCAGAGGCTCCATTGACCGGGCTCGTGCAGGGTCCATTGCTCGTTATTGGTCAGCGGTTCGGTCGCCAGCACGGTGACGACATCGTCAGGGGTGGTTTCGGCATGGAAGTTCACCGTCAGCTCGGCATCTCTGAGCTGAGCAGGGCCGAACGGGGCGCGCCGGGTAATCTCCGCCAGCTTGGTGCTGCAGAAGCTGAACAACCATTCACCGTTGCTCAGCAGGCAATTGAACACGCCCTTGCGGCGATACTCGTTGCAGGCGCCGAGCAACACGGGCAGCAGGCTCTGCGGGTCGCAGCGGTCAGGGAAATCCAGTCGGATGCGGTTCAGCAGGTCGCAGAAGGCGCGCTCGCTATCGGTGTCGCCGACCGGTCGATAGATGCCCTTGCCGGGCTCGAAGTCCGAAAGCTGGCCGTTGTGCGCGAAGCACCAGTGCTGCCCCCAGAGTTCGCGGACGAAGGGGTGGGTATTGACCAGGGAAACCTTGCCGACATTGGCGTGGCGGATGTGGCCGATCACCACTTCGCTCTTGATCAGGTAGCGCTGCACCATCTTCGCCACCTCGGACTCGCAACTGGCGACCGGGTCCTGAAACAACCGCAAGCCGCGCCCCTCATAGAAGGCGATACCCCAGCCATCCTTGTGTGGGCCGGTCTTGCCGCCCCGCTGCATCAGACCGGTGAAGCTGAAAACGATATCGGTTGGAACATTGGCGCTCATGCCCAGCAGCTCGCACATGCGTCATCTCCGCTCGGTGTCTGTGAATCGCTCGACTAGAGCCTGGGTTCGGTGCGCATCCGCCCGCGTGACGGCGTGTAGTCCAGCTCGTCATCGCTGTCATCTTCCATACGTTCGCGCAGCGTCCGGCTGTCCTCGGCTTCGTCCGCAATGTCGCGGCGGCGTCGATACTTTCGCTCGATCGGCCAGCGTATGGCGACGAGCAGCAGATACAGGCCGAACGCGATCAGCCCGTACATGGCCAGATCCGCCACGGCGCGCCAGGCGTTGTTGCCCACCTGGAAGATCATGTCCATGGCGGTAATGGCCACCGCCGGCGCGAAGAGTTCCTTCGCAGGGTCGACGATGGTCGGCGTGAACAGCAACACAGCCGCGATCAGCCGTAGCGGTTCGCGCAACCAGCGCCACATTCCGCGCGTCATCCGGAACCAGAACAGCAGGCATCCCAGCGCGGCTATCCCGTAGAGAGCCCAGGCGAGCGAATAATCGGAGTCGAACATCAGCATGGTGTTTTCTCGGTGACAGCCGTTCACAACTGCCAGCGGCGGCTGGCGAGGCAACAGGGCGCATTCAGCGCCGCCACGGGCATGCTATGCGTCGCAGCGACAAGGGCGGCCATGATAGCAGCCTGTGTCCCTCCGCCGTCATCGATGGTGACAACAAGCCACTGGCGAAGGCCGAAGCAAGGTCGTATAAACCTCTTAAACGAGGGGTTATCCTCAAACATCGCCGGGACGGCTGCCTCAGGCAACCGGCAAGCAAGGAGAAACACGCCATGCCCTACCAACACATACTGGTCGCCATCGACCTGACCGAAGAGTGCCATCCGGTCGTGGCTCGCGCCCAGGCGCTGGCCAGCACCTCGAATGCCAAGCTGAGCCTGGTGCACATCATCGAGCCGATGGCCATGGCCTTCGGTGGCGACGTGCCGATGGACCTTTCGATGCTGCAACAGCAGCAGTTCGACCAGGCACGCGAGCGCATGAACGGCTTCGCCGACAGCTACCCGGGCCTGGCACCGGAGAATCGCCACCTTGCCTACGGACAGCCCCGCCAGGAAGTACACCGCCTGGCGAAGGAACAGGGCTGTGATCTGATCGTGGTCGGCAGCCATGGTCGCCACGGACTCGCCCTGCTGCTGGGGTCGACCGCCAACGACATCCTCCACGGCGCGCCGTGCGATGTACTGGCCGTGCGTTTGAAAAAGGCCGATTAGCCAGGTCGCCGCGCAGGGTGATGCCACTCTGCGCAAGCTGGCGAGGTCAGACCGCTTCGACGCCCTCGCCTGCACTCATCACCAACGGGCGGATCTTCTGCAGTTGCGTCTCGAGCGAATAGGTCAGGCTCGACGCCATGGAAAAGAAGGTCAAGAAGGCCTTGAGATTGGAGTCGGCGTGACAGGTATCGTGAATACGCTGCCAGAACGCCTGGTTGACCAGTTGCAGCTGCTGAAATGAACGCACCAGCCCGCGCAGTTCCCAGTCCGCATGGCGACCCTCGCGCAGGTTGAAATACTGCCGCGCCAGATAGAGAGATACCGCCCGCAAAACGAATTCGTTGTTGCTGGCAAATGGCAAATGCTGCTTGGCCATGGGCTTGAGTCCGCCGAGCACCGGGCAGGCGCTGGTAGCCATGATCACCCCGAGCAGTGCCCGCAGCCCCTCGTCCAGACCAACCTGCTTGGTGTACTCACGCTCCGGGGTGCGCACCCATACCAAGGCCTTCTTCACTGCCGGCAGGCCCTGGAAATCCTCGATCACCCGGTGCAGGTCGACCGCCGCTGGGCAATGGCTGAAATCGTCCTTGCTCAGTGGGCAATTCGAGCAGCGCTGATGCTCCAGACGGGTCCATTTCGGCGCCTGCGCGGCGACCTCCCTGTCGTACTCACGATCCAGCTCGATCCTGTAGCTGAAGTCGTGTTCATCATCCAGGGTGATGCGGTATTCGATTGCCATTAACGCTCCATCATGACTGCATGATCCGATGCGGATACTTAACTACGCGCCAGCACGCCGGGCATTGATCCATCTCATAAGCCGTGATGGGGAGCCGCATCGTCGGGCAGCGATTGGTGCGGCGCGGGCCCCAGCAACCCGCGCCCCTGCTCGCCAGTGTGGCGGGATTACTCCTCCAGTTCTGCCCAGCGCTCCAGCAAGCCGTCCAGCTCCAGCTGCAGCGCTTCAAGGCGACTCAGCACCGCAGCGGTCACGTCTGCCGGCTGCTGATAGAAGGCCGAATCGGAGATCTGCGTCTGGAGCGCCTCGATAGCCTGTTCCGCCTCATCGATCTTGCCCGGCAAGGCCTCGAGCTCGCGCTGCAACTTGTAGCTGAGCTTCTTCTTCGCCGGCGCGACCTCGGCAGCTACCGGCGCGACCGGAGCCTGCTGCGCTTTCTTGGCGTCCTTCGTCTCACCGCCGGACTCTGCAACACCCAACAAACGCGGCGAACCACCCTGGCGCAACCAGTCCTGATAGCCACCAACGTATTCGCGTACCTCACCGCCGCCCTGGAACACCAAGGTGCTGGTGACCACGTTGTCGAGAAAGGCCCGGTCGTGGCTCACCATCAATACGGTGCCCTGGAAACCGAGCAACACCTCTTCGAGCAACTCGAGAGTTTCCACGTCGAGGTCGTTGGTCGGTTCGTCGAGCACCAGCAGGTTGGCCGGCTTACTGAACAGCTTGGCCAGCAAGAGCCGTGCCCGCTCGCCTCCAGACAGCGCCTTGACCGGCGTCCGTGCGCGCTGCGGGCTGAACAGGAAGTCGCCGAGATAGCTCAGGACATGACGATTCTGGCCATCGATGGTGATGAACTCACGTCCTTCGGCGAGGTTGTCGACCACGGTCTTTTCCAGCTCCAGCTGGTGACGCAATTGGTCGAAATACGCCACTTCGAGCTTGGTGCCGAACTCTATGGAACCGCTGCTCGGATGAAGCTCGCCCAGCAGCAGCTTGAGCAACGTGGTCTTGCCGGTACCGTTGGCACCGAGCAAGCCGATGCGATCTCCGCGCTGGATGACCATGGAGAAGTTCTTGATCAGCGGATCGCCGCCGACATGGGCGAACGTCACATCCTCGGCGACGATGACCTGCTTGCCGGACTTCTCTGCGGTTTCCACCTGGAACGTGGCTTTGCCCTGGACATTGCGCCGCTCGCTGCGCTCGGCGCGCAACGCCTTCAGTGCACGCACACGGCCTTCGTTGCGGGTACGCCGCGCCTTGATGCCCTGGCGAATCCACACTTCTTCCTGAGCCAGCTTCTTGTCGAACAGCGCATTGGCCGTTTCCTCGGCGGCCAACTGCTGCTCCTTGTGTACCAGGAAGCTCGCGTAGTCGCCGTTCCAGTCGATCAGGTGGCCGCGGTCCAATTCGAGGATGCGGGTCGCCAGGTTCTGCAGGAATGCCCGGTCGTGGGTGATGAACAGCACGGCACCGTTGAACCCGGTCAACGCCTCTTCCAGCCAGGCAATGGCACCGATATCCAGATGGTTGGTGGGCTCGTCGAGCAGCAGCAGATCCGGCTCGGACACCAGTGCCTGGGCTAGCAGCACGCGGCGGCGCCAGCCACCGGAGAGCTCGGCCAGGGTGCGGTCAGCCGGCAGCTGCAGGCGGCTCAGGGTGCTGTCGACCAGTTGCTGCAAGCGCCAGCCATCCTTCGCTTCGAGCGCCTGCTGCACATGCATGAGCTTCTCGAGATCGGCCTCGTCCTGGATGTTCTGGCTGAGGTGATGGTACTCGGCGAGCAGCTCGCCGACCCCGGCCAGGCCTTCGGCAACCACATCGAACACGGTACGGTCGTCCGCTCGCGGGAGTTCCTGCGGCAGTTCGCCGATCTTCAGCCCCGGGGCACGCCAGATTTCCCCGTCATCGGCGGCACGATCACCTTTGACCAGGCGCAGCATGCTGGATTTTCCGGTGCCATTACGGCCAATGATGCAGACCCGCTCGCCTCGCGCGATTTGCCAGGACACGCCGTCCAGCAACGGCGTGGTGCCGTAGGCGAGAGATACATCGGTGAACTTGAGCAGGGTCATGACTACCTCCGGAAAACTGGGCGCGCAGTCTAACAGATCGCCATGGCCCACCCGCTGTGAGCAAGGCCTTACCAGCCACACGGGCTATCGCATCCGCTCCCGGTCGATGGTCGCGCGAGCCATGGGGGTACGCTCGTCGGAAGTCTGCCTTTGTTTGTTACGGGAGCTTAATGCGCGTTTAACTGCCCCGTGCGGCAGGCTAAGCTAGCCCCTGCGACAGGCCGATTGCGGCTGTGCCCAGGCGCAGCCGATCACCTGTCATCTCAAGCCCCCGTTTTACGGATGTACCATGCGCGGCCGACTCTCCAGTTTGTGTTTCTGCCTGTTCGTTTCAACCCTCGGCCTGGATGCGTCCGCCGCCAGTCTCAGTCAGCAGCGCCAGTATTACGACCAGGCCAAGCAGGCCCTGGCCAAGGGCGACAGCGGCCCCTACCGGCGTTATTACAACGCCCTGCGCGACTACCCGCTCGAACCTTATCTCGCGTACGACGACCTGACCCATCGCCTGAAATCGGCCAGCAACCAAGAGGTGGAGAAGTTTCTAGCCGAGCACGGTGACCTGCCACAGATCAGCTGGATGAAGCTGCGTTGGCTGCGCCTTCTGGCCGCGCGCGGGGACTGGCAGACCTTTATCCGCTACTACGACCCGAAGATGAATTTCACCGAGCTCGACTGCCTGTTCGGCCAGTATCAGCTACGCAACGACCTGCCAGGTGCCGATGCCACGGCCGAGCGCCTTTGGCTGGTCGGCAAGTCGCAGCACAACGCCTGTGATCCGTTGTTCGAACTGTGGGATATCAAAGGGTTGCTGACCGAAGAGCGCCGCTGGAAGCGCACCAAGCTGGCAGTCGAGAGCGGTAACTACGGCGTGGCCAGCTATCTGGTCAAACGCCTGCCGACCCTGCAACCTCAGGGACAGCTGATGATCGATGTCGCGCAGAAGCCGCAAATGCTTCGCCAGCCGGATCGCTTCGTGCCAACCAGCCCGGAAATGGCCGACGTCGTGTCGCTCGGATTGCGCCGCCTCGCCCGTCAGGACCCGGAGCAGGCGCTGAATCTGCTCGACGGCTACGCTCGGCGCTTCGCCTTCTCGGCCGAAGAGAAAGTCGCCATCGCCCGGCAGATCGGGCTGACGCTGGCCAAGCGTTTCGACGCACGTGCGCTGAAAGTGATGGCCGAATACGACCCCGAAATGCGTGACAACACCGTCAGCGAATGGCGCGCCCGGCTGCTGCTGCGCCTGGGCCAGTGGGATGACGCATACCGGCTTACCCAACGCTTCCCCGAAGACCTGGCCAATACCAATCGCTGGCGCTACTGGCAGGCACGCAGCCTGCAACTGGCCAAGCCCGAAAGCCAGCAAGCGGCACAGCTTTACCAGCCGGTTGCCAGGGAGCGGGACTTCTACGGCTTTCTTTCTGCCGACCGCATTCAGGCACCGTACAAGCTCAACCACCAGCCACTGGCGCTCGATAGCAAGGTCGTGCAAAAGGTGCGCAACACCGCTGGCATCCGCCGCGCGCTGGAATTTCACGACCGCGGGCAGATCGTCGATGGCCGCCGCGAGTGGTACCACGTCAGCCGTCTCTTTAGCAGGGACGAACTGGTGGCGCAGGCGCGGCTTGCCTATGAAAAGGAATGGTATTTCCCGGCGATCCGCACCATCAGCCAGGCGCAGTACTGGGACGACCTGGACATCCGCTTTCCCATGGCCCACCGCAGCACGCTTATTCAGTCAGCCAGGGCCCGAGAGATTCACCCGAGCTGGGCATTCGCCATCACCCGCCAGGAAAGCGCGTTCATGGCCGACGCCCGCTCCCATGTCGGCGCCACTGGGCTGATGCAGCTGATGCCGGCCACGGCCAAGGAAACCGCCAGACGTTTCAATATCCCGCTGGCCTCACAGCAGCAGGTGCTCAACCCCAATACCAATATCCAGCTGGGCACCGCCTATCTGAGCCAGATCTACGGCCAGTTCAATGGCAACCGCGTGCTCGCCTCGGCCGCCTACAACGCCGGGCCGGGTCGAGTACGCCAATGGCTGCGCAACGCCGAGCACTTGTCATTCGATGTCTGGGTGGAAAGCATTCCGTTCGACGAAACCCGCCAGTACGTGCAGAACGTGCTGACCTACTCGGTCATCTACGGGCAGAAACTGAACTCGCCGCAACCGCTGGTGGAATGGCACGAGCGCTTCTTCGAATCTCAGTGATGCGGCGGCTTTCAGGCAACCGAACAGGCCTGCTCACTTGGGCAGGCCTGGCTGAAGTTACTCCAGCACTTCCGCCGGCATCCCCACCTCCAGCTCACCGGTGCCTTCGGCGATCAGGTTCTGACCGAAGAAGACACCGCCCTTCCCTTTGCGATATGTGAGCAGCGTATTCAGCGGTTCACGATCGGGGTCGCGCTCGGCGGTGGACGGGTCAAGGGTGGGGATGACGCAGCGGGAACAGGGCTTGACGATGCGAAACGCCAACTGGCCGATGCGAATACGCGTCCAGCCGTCCTCGGCATAAGGCTCCGTACCACTGATGACCAGGTTCGGGCGAAACCGCAACATTTCAAGCGGGCGCCCCACGCGGCGAATCAGGTCGTCCAGAGAGCCCTGACCGATCAGCAGAAAGGGAAATCCATCGCTGAATGCAGTGCGCTCGCCCAGCCTTGCGTAGTCAAGATCGACTTGAATGCCGTCGTCTTCGGGCAGATACACCAGACGGCAGGGCTGACCGAGAAAATCCGTCAGCCAGGCCGCTGCGGCATCGCCGGCATCAGGCACCACGGCATTGGAACTCCAGATCTGCACGCAGCGCATTACCTTGGCATCCGGCACGGCAACCAGCAGCTCCTGCATGCCTGGCGCAGTCAGCCGCAGCGCGGTTTCGCCATCCCAGTGCGCCTGTAAAAGCGCCATTGTGGGTACGGCACGCTGGGTAAGAAAGCGACCTGTGCCGGCTGCAACCACCATCCAGCGCCGATCACCGACCAGACCCAGCGCGTCACTCGCGCATTGCTGCAGCGCTTCGCCAGCGGCCGATTTGAGGGGGAAGCGATAGAGCGAGGAGAGATGCATGCGGCGCCTCCTGAGGGGAAGCGCAGCAGCATATCAGGGCTCGACTGCGATGTTCAGCAGCCGACAGAGCGAGGGACTGATCAGTCCTGCTCTTCCATTTTCAGACGGTCCTGGATCACGTCCACGAGCTTTTCCGGCTGGAACTTGGAAAGGAAGTTATCGCAACCGACTTTCTGCACCATCGCCAGGTTGAAACTGCCCGACAGCGAAGTGTGCAGCACCACGTACAGATCACGCAGGCGCGGGTCATGGCGAATTTCCGTGGTCAGGCGATAGCCATCCATCTCCGGCATTTCGGCGTCGGTGAAGACCATCAGCAACTTGTCGGTCAGCACCTCGCCGGCATCGGCCCAGGCCTTGAGCATGTTCAGGCCCTTCAGTCCGTCGCTGGCAGTGTGGACCTTAATGCCGAGCTGGCTGAGCGTTTCGCGCAGCTGCGCGAGGGCCACGGTGGAGTCATCCACGCACAGCACTTCGCGACCCCGGGCGCGCTCGAGCAGCGGATCGGCCAGGCGCTCGGCGGAAATACTGGTGTCGTAAGGCACGATCTCGGCAAGCACCTTTTCCACATCGATCACTTCAACCAGCTCGTTATCGACCTTGGTGATCGACGTGAGGTAGTGCTGACGACCGGCCGTGCTTGGCGGCGGCATCACCTCCTCCCAGTTGAGGTTGACGATACGATCCACACCGCCAACGAGAAACGCCTGCACGGTACGGTTGTATTCGGTAACGATGATGGTGCTGCGCTCATCCGGCACCAGCGGGCGAAGGCCGATGGCTCGCGAAAGGTCCACCACCGGCAGCGTCTGCCCTCGCAGGTTGACCACGCCGCAAACCGAGCTGTGGCGGTGCGGCATCAGGGTCATCTTTGGCAACTGGACGACTTCCTGCACCTTGAAGACGTTGATGGCAAACTTCTGCCGCCCGCCGAGCCGGAACATGAGAATCTCCAGGCGATTCTGCCCCACAAGACGGGTACGTTGATCGACTGAATCGAGAATGCCGGCCATTTCCAGGCTCCTTGGGAAAACATGGTAAAAGGCATATCGGCCGGATGCTCCAACGCTTTATGCGACGCAGCGTGTTTTTTATGCCGCGCGTCGCAACCGTCGGAATGGCAAACAGGGGTTATTGCTTGTCGGCATTGCGCAACAGCAAGGGAGAGTCAGGCGGCAGGTGCATGCGCAATGCGCCGGCGCGCACTTCGAAGCGCAGATGGGCGCTGCGGAACGGCTCGCCGTCCAGATTGATGTCGATCTTCGTCGGCGCCTCTACCTCGAGCCAGGGCACCCGCGCGCTGACGGACACAGCCTCGACTCCGAGCAATCCGCCGCTGAGCAATGTTCCCAGCGTGCCGACGGCATCGGCCGGCGCAGGCACGATGCAGACATCGAGCAAGCCGTCATCGACGCTCGCCTGCGGGCATAGCAGCTGGCCACCGCCCGCCTGGCGGCCATTGCCGATCCCTAGCGCCAGAAACTCGCCCTCCCATTCGAAATCCGGACCGCTGAAGCGGCCACGGGCCGCATCGATCTCGGCAAAGCGCGTCAGCCCGGTCAGCAGGTAAGCACCACCACCCAGGAAACGCTTGAGTTCTTCCGAGGTGCTGGCAGTTACCCGCGAACCGAAGCCACCGGTAGCCATGTTGACGAATGGCCGACCGTTCATCATGCCGATGTCGACGGCCTGCGCAGGCTCGTCCAGCAGCGCCAGCGATTCGAATGGATCGAGCGATATACCGGCAGCCTTGGCAAAATCATTTGCGCTGCCCAGCGGCATCAGTGCCAAGGTCGCGTCTGCCCCGATCTCCAGCATGGTTTCGGCAACTTCACGCAGGGTGCCGTCGCCACCGCCGGCGACCAGCATCCGGTAGCCCGCACTCAAGGCCTCCTGCACCAGCCGTTGGGCGTCGCCGGGTTCCCAGGTCACACGAACTGCCAACTCCCAACCCAATTCACGCTGCTGTTTGACAGCCTCGCGTACCTCCTCATTGAGCGCCTGTTTTCCATGCAGTATCAGCAGCGCCTTGGCATCGCTCATGGCTGTTCATTCCTCGCTATTCGCACCGTTGCATAAGACAGGACCCAGCGCCGGAAGTTGTGCGAAACAAGCGCAGCGGTATTAATCCAAAAGTTCGATCAATGACGCCGTCGGTCACCGAATGCGCGCACCCAGGTCTTCCTAGACATCCCGCAAGTTCCGTCTAAACCTCTTTCAAAACAGTGGTTTGCAGGCAGATCGTGGTTTTCAGCATTTTTTTGGCAGGCCTTTGACTAGTACTGAACTCATTCTGAGAGGCACGGTCGGAGCAGGAGTCCCGATCACGGTTGCGATGGCGGCCTGCTATCACCCTCCCGCGTGCCGCGGCGATTAATTCGAGATTTGAGCCAGCTTTGAGCTGAGGATGGAGCCTTGTATGCGCGTACAGTCAGTTGGAACCCTTGAATATGCTCACCCGAGTTTCGTCGATTACTTCCTTGCCAGCATTCGCCTGATACATGCGCTGACGGCCATCCTGCCGGGGCTCCTGCTTCTGGCCTTCATGGAGCTGCCCACCAGCGGCCCGTTCAGCGCCTTCCTCGGCTTCTTCGCGGTACTGAGCGTCATCATTTTCCAGACCGTTGGCATCTACAGCGAAGAGGTGTTCAGCACCCTGCTGCGCTTCCGCGTGATGTTCGTCGCCTGGGCGGCAGCGTTCAGTTTCCTGGTCTTTATGCATCAAGGCATGGGCATGTTCGGTTATCTCGAGGCCAAACACCTGGCGTTCTGGTTCCTCACCAGCACCATCCTGTTTGGCGCCGAACGCCTGGCGATGCTTGCGCTGTTCCGTCGCCTGATGGCACGCGGCATGTTCCTGCAGAACGCCGTGATCCTCGGCGGCACCGACAATGGCGTACGCGTTGCCGAGTACCTGCAGAACCACCGCGATATTCGCACCGGCGTGCTCGGCTTTATCGACGATCGCCTCGAGCGTCTGCCCAAGGAGCTGGCCAACCTGCCGCTGCTGGGCAACACGCGTGATCTCGAACAGATGATCCGTGAAGAGAAGGTCACCCAGGTGCTGGTCGCCCTGCCCTGGTTCGCCGACAGCCGGATCGGCCAGTTGATCGCCGAGCTGCGCAAGCTGCCGGTCAATGTTCTGCTGGTACCCGACATGGTCGCCTTCCGCCATGCCGACAAGCGCATCACCGAGGTCGGCGGCCTGCCGACCCTGATCGCGTCGGATCTGCCGCTGCGCGGATGGTCGCCGATGTTCAAGCGTCTGGAAGATATCGTCATTTCCAGCATCGCCCTGCTCGCCGCCGCGCCGGTCATGCTGGCGATCGCCCTGGCGATCAAGCTCGACTCGCCAGGCCCCGTGCTCTTCAAGCAGAAGCGCTACGGCTACAACAACCGCCTGATCGAAGTTTTCAAGTTCCGCTCGATGTACCACGAGAAGTCGGACGCCAACGCCGATCGGCAAACCACCCGTGGCGATGATCGCATCACCCGTGTGGGCCGCTTCATCCGCAAGACCAGCCTCGACGAGCTGCCTCAGCTGCTGAACGTCTTCCTCGGCAGCATGTCAATGGTCGGTCCGCGCCCTCATGCCACGGCTACCAAGGCTGCCGGCGTGCTGTTCGAGGATGCCGTGGCCGAGTACTCCGCGCGCCATCGGGTCAAGCCAGGCATCACTGGCTGGGCACAGATCAATGGCTACCGCGGTGAAACCGACACGCTGGAGAAGATCGAGAAACGCGTCGAGTTCGACCTGGATTACATCGAGCGTTGGTCCGTGTGGTTCGACCTCTACATCCTGGTGCGTACCCCGCCAGCGCTGCTGCTCAACAAGGATGTGTACTGATCGGCAAACGCGCTGAACACCGCCGAAAAAGATCAGAAAAGCCGCATCACAAGATGCGGCAGGAAGGAACTAATGACACTCCCAAAAATCTCACATTCGTTCACCCCGGGCCGCACCCCGGCGGCTGCGAAGTTGCAGCCACGAGGTTGATCCCATGTTCAAGAACATCTTGATCGTCTGTGTCGGAAACATCTGCCGAAGCCCCACGGCCGAAGCGCTGTTCGCACACAGACTCAGCGGCCAGGACCTGACGATCAGCTCGGCAGGGATTGGTGCATTAGTAGGTAACCCGATGGACAAGACCGCCCATGAAGTACTGCAGGACAACGGGCTGGAGCTACCAGCTCACTGCGCGCGCCAGGTCGACAGCCACATGCTGCACCAGGCGGATCTGATCCTAGCGATGGAGCATAGCCACATTCAGCACATTCGCCAGATCGCACCTGAAGTGCACGGCAAAACGTTTCTCATCGGTAAATGGCAGGACGAGCTGGAAATCCCGGACCCGTACCGCCAATCCAAACCCGCGTTTGAACATGTCCACAATCTCCTGACGAAATCCGTCGAGAGCTGGCTTCCTTACCTGAAATGAAGAAGGAACTTCGATGACAACCATGCCCCGCCCGATCTATGAAACCAAAGAGGACAAGGACATCGACTTGGCCCACCTCTTTGACACCTTCATCAACAACCGCCTGCTGATCCTGGGCATCACCGGGTTCTTTGCAGCCCTGGGGATCGCCTACGCCCTGCTTGCGACGCCGGTCTATCTCGCCAGCGCGATGATCCAGATCGAACCGAAGAACGGGCTGCCAAGCCTGACTGACGTGGTCAACACCAATCCGCCGGTGTCTCCGGCGCAAACCGAGATCGCGCTGCTCAAGTCGCGCTCGGTGGTTGGTGGTGCCGTTGCCAGCCTGAATCTCGACATCCAGATCACCCCCCACCACTTCCCGATCATCGGCGGCTTCATGGCGCGTCGCTTCGAGCCGAGCGAAGAAGGTGAATTGGGTTGGCACCCTGCCGGTCTGGGCGCTTATGCCTGGGGTGGCGAGACGCTGAAGGTCACTCAGCTGGAAGTGCCGGACAAGGTCCATGGCAAGGAGCTGACACTCGAAGCGGCAGAGAACAACGGCTTCATCCTGCGTGACGAGGATGGCGAGGTCGTGGTTCAGGGTGTCGTTGGCGAGCCGGTCGAGACAGAGGACTACCGCGTCACCGTGGCTGAGCTTAATGCACGCCCGGGTACCACGTTCACCGTGGTCAAGAACCGTACCTACAACACCACGGAAAGCTACCAGCAGCGTCTGTCGGCCGCCGAACGCGGCAAGCAGTCGGGCATCGTCAACGTGACCCTCGAAGACCCCAACCCGGAGCACGCCATTCGCGTTCTGGAAGAGGTCGCCAGCCGTTATGTCGACCAGAACGTCGCGCGCAATGCCGCCGAAGCCACCCAGAGCCTGGAGTTCCTGAATGAGCAGGTGCCAGCCGTACGCAAGAAGCTGGAAGCTGCGCAGACTGCCCTGAACAAGTACCAGACCGGCTCGGGCTCCGTGGACATCACTGCCGAAACGCAATCCGTGCTGGACCGCATCGTCGATCTTGAGAAGCAGATCTCCGAGCAGAACCTCAAGCGTACCGAGATGGAACGCCGCTTCACCCGTCAGCATCCGAACTTTCAGGCATTGATGAACCAGATCAACCAACTGCAGATGCAGAAGGAAGAACTGGAGAAGCAGATCGGCACCCTGCCGTCGACCCAGCAGGAACTGCTGCGCCTGACCCGTGACGTGGAAGTTTCCTCGGAAACCTATTCCATGCTGCTGAACAAGACCCAGGAGCTGGACATCATTCGCGCCGGCACCGTAGGCAACGTGCGCATCATCGACCATGCTGCCGCTGACCTGGAAAACCCGGTCAAGCCGAACAAGCCGCTGGTGGTCATCGTCGCGACCCTGCTGGGCGCCCTGCTCGCTACCGCATTCGTCTATGTGCGTGAAGCACTCAAGCGTGGCGTCGAGAACCCAGAAGACATCGAGCGTACCGGCACCCCGGTGTATGCCTCGATCCCGTTCACCGACAAGCAGGCCGCGCTGGAAAAACGCCTGGCCAACTTCAAGCGCGACAAGAGCACCGCCTCTTACCTGCTGACCATCAACGACCCGGCCGACCTCGCCACCGAAGCCATGCGCAGCCTGCGTACCAGCCTGCACTTCGCGATGATCGAGGCCAAGAACAACGTCCTGATGATCACCGGCCCGAGCCCTGCGGTGGGCAAGTCCTTCGTCACCACCAACCTCGCCGCGGTCGTTGCACAATCCGGCAAGCGCGTGCTGCTGATCGATGCCGACATGCGCAAGGGTTACCTGCACAAGGTCATGCGCTGTGACGGTGACAAGGGACTGTCGGACATCCTCTCCGGCCGCATCACCCTGTTCGATGCCATCCAGAAGACCCAACTGAACAACCTGCACGTGATCACCCATGGCCAGCTGCCGCCGAACCCCTCGGAGCTGCTGATGCACGAGAACTTCTCGCGCTTCGTCAAGGAGATCAGCCACATGTACGACCTGGTGATCTTCGATACCCCGCCGATCCTGGCAGTCACCGACGCAGCCCTGGTCGGTAGCCAGGCCGGTACCACACTGATGGTCACCCGCTACGCGCTGAACGGCGTGAAGGAAATCGAGGCTGCCAAGCGTCGCCTCGAGCAGAACGGCCTGATCGTCAAGGGCGTTATCTTCAACGCAGTGGTTCGCAAAGCTTCGACCTACGGCGAGTACGGCTACTACCAGTACGAATACGCCAGCACCAGCAAATAAGGTGAGTGCATGGCGGCGGCTCTGCCGTCGCCATGCAGAACACTGCAGCTACCCCCCACTTTCCTCACTGCCGAGCAACTGGCCTTCCGAGCGTCAGTGGAACTTACTTTTGCCCGAAGATAGGTGTTAGCGATGACCAGACACCCCAACCGGCCAGCACAACGCCTCACACGACTGGCTGTGGCACTGGTGGCCACGCTGTCCGCAGTCGGCGCGAGCGCCGCCGATTGGCCAACCAGCGACACGGGCCTCGCCCTGCTCGGGGTCAATATCTCCGGCGCCGGATTTGCCCCACACGTGACTCCGGGCAAGAACGGCACGAACTACTTCTATCCGGAAAAGAACCACTTCAAGTACTACGCCGATCAAGGCATCCGCCTGATCCGCTTTCCCTTCATCTGGGAGCGGGTTCAACACTCGCTCGATGACGGATTGAACTTCGACCAGATCCGGTTGTTGAAGAAGACCCTGGATCTGGCCGCGATGAATGGCCAGAAGGTCATTCTGGACATGCACAACTATGGTCGTTACCACGGCGAACTCATCGGCTCGAGCAAGGTGCCTTACGACGCCTACGCATCGGTGTGGCGCGAACTGGCCAAGCGCTTCAAGGGTCACCGCGGCCTGCTCGGCTACGACGTCATGAACGAGCCACACGGCACCGTTGGACTCTGGCCAGGCGCGGCGCAAGCGGCGGTCGATGCGATTCGCGAAGTCGACGATCAGACGCTGATCTTCATCGAAGGCGAGCGCTGGTCCAGCGCGTACCACTGGCCGCTGGTGAACGCCAACTTCCTCATCAACGACCCGGCCGACCGCATCGTCTACGAAGCGCACCTGTATTTCGACCAGGATTTCTCCGGCAAGTACATGGCGCAGACCAGCCGCGATATCGACCCGATGATCGGCGTCGAGCGCGCGCGCCCTTTTATCGAATGGCTGAAGAAACACGGCCAGCGAGGCTTCCTCGGCGAATACGGCATTCCCGACGACCTGCCCGAAGCAGCGGTCGCCATGGACAACCTGCTCGCCTACCTCAATGACAACTGCGTACCCAGCGCCTACTGGGCCGGCGGCCCCGGCTGGGGCACCTACAAGCTTGCAATCGAGCCGCGCAAGGGCGAGGACCGTCCTCAGATGGAGCTCATGCGCAAACACCTGGCGAACGACTGCACTGCCATTGGCCCTACACCTGCGCACAACGCTGACTGATTCTGGAGTGACTCGAACATGAAATTCGGACTGCTATGGCACTCGTTCTCTTCCGGCAACCTCGGGGTTGGCGCCCTGAGCATTTCCAACATGCTGCTGATCGACGAGGCCGCGCGTAAATGCGGGATCACCCCGGAGTTCCTGATCATCGGTTCGTCCGGGCCCTGCGACTACCCGCCGTCCACCGAGCGCTTCAAGTACGAATTCATCGAGTTCAACGAGAAAGCGCTGCTGAAGAACCCCCACGGCTTGTACCAGGCGATCAGCTCCTGTGACGCGGTGTTCGATATCGGCGAAGGCGACAGCTTTTCCGACATCTACGGTGCCAAGCGCCTGATCAAGCTGCTGGTCAGCAAAGGCATGGCCCTGGGCGGCCGCGTTCCGCTGATCCTCTCGCCGCAGACCATCGGCCCGTTCAAGTCGGACTGGGGCACCAAGGCTTCGGCCTGGGCGATGAAGAAGAGCACCATGGTCTTCGCCCGCGATCACCAGTCGTTCGACGTGCTCAAGCAGCTGAACATCCCCAATCGCGACGAAGTCATCGACGTCGCCTTCGCCCTGCCCTTCGAGCGCCAGAGCGAACAGCGCGACCCAAGCAAGCTGGCCGTCGGCCTCAGCGTGTCGGCGTTGCTGCATCACGGCGGATACGAAGGCACCGCCAATCAGTTCGGCCTGCGCGCCGACTACAAGGCGCTGACCGACCGCCTTATCCGGACCCTGCTCGAGCGCGGCCACGAAGTGCACCTGGTGCCCCACGTGATCCCGATCGGCTTCCCCGCCGAAGACGACTACACCGTGTCCCAGCAACTGCAGCAGCAGTATCCCGAGCTCAAGCTGGCGCCGCGCTTCAAGGGGCCGATCGAGGCCAAGTCCTACATCAGCGGCATGGACTTCTTCGTCGGCGCGCGCATGCACGCGACCATCGGTGCGTTTTCCGCCGGTGTGCCGGTCGTGCCGCTGGCCTACAGCCGCAAGTTCGCCGGGCTCTATCAGTCGCTCGACTACCACCGCGTGGTGGACCTCAAGACCGAGGACACCGAGAGCGCACTGGAGCTGGTTCTCGCGCATCTGGACAACCGTGAACAGCTCAAGGCCGAAGTTGCCGCCAGCGGCGCGATCATCCGCCGCAAGCTGGACGCCTACGGCGTGGCGCTGGAGCAGATCCTCACCACCCTGCACCAGCCTCAGGCCGCGTATCAGAGATAACCATGCGCGATCACGCCCTGATGGGGGTTACCACGGCGGCCCGCACCGCCGTGCAGCTCGGCACCCTGCTGATCCTCGCGCGAACGCTGGGGCCGAGCGACTTCGGCTTCATTTCGATCGTGATCACCTGGTCGACCATCGTCGCCCTGGTGACCGACTACGGCTTCGGCATGCGCGCCTTGCGCGACATCGGCGCCGAGCGCCATCGCGCGGGCGAGATCATGTCCGCCAGCCTGGCGGCGAAGTCCGTACTGGTACTGCCGGCCTGCATCGTGCTGCTGCCGATCATTCTGTTCGTCCTCGATCTGCACACCACCGAGCGCTTCGCCGCAGTGCTGTTCCTGCTCGGCACGATTGCCTCCTCCTATGGCGACCTTGGCCTGACGGTGTTTCGCAGCATTGGCCAGTTCCATCGCGAGACGAAGATCGTGGCTGCGACGGCACTGGTGCATTTCGTCCTGATCGGCGCGGCGATCCTGCTGCGCAACGATGTGCTGGCCATCGGCGCCGCCTTTCTGGTGTCACGTCTGATCTACGCGACTTTCGCCCTGCGCGCGCTGTCGAAGATCCTCGAACTGGGCGGCATCCTGCGCAACTCCTGGAAGGTGCTGGCCGAGCGCTTCAGGTCTTCCACCAGCTTCGCGGTGGACAGCGGTGCGACCAACATCTTCGCCCAGCTGGACGTCATCCTCGTCAACCACCTCGCCGGGCGCGAAGCCGCAGGCATCTACTTCGCCGGCTCGCGCCTGATCCAGGGCGCGGTGCCGTTCAGCGTGCTGCTGGCCAGCGTGCACATCCCGCGTTTCGCCTACCAGCTGCACAACAAGGCCGCCGGGCTGGCCCGCTATGGCCTGCGCATCCTCGGCGAATACGCGGGCATGGGACTGGTGTTTGCCCTGGCGTTCTTCTTCATCGGTCCGCTGTTCACCGACTATTTCCTCGGCGCCGAGTACGCCGAGCTGAACACCCTGTGGCTGGCCTTCGCCTGCTTCACCGCGGCGCGCTTCATCGCCGCCGGCCTGGGTGTACAGCTGATGGCTATGGGCACGGGTTTTCTGCGCACCTTCGGAATCATCGCCTCGGGCGTGATCACGGTGCTCTGCTACTGGATTTTCATCCCCTCGCACGGGATACAGGCGGCTCCCTGGGTGTCCACTCTGGGCATGGTCGTCCTGACGCTTATCTACGGTTATGCAGTGCTCAACATCTATCGCAAGCGGCGCCAGCCGGCATGACCGAACTCGTTAAATACTGCTGGTCGCGCATCGCGCTCGACCGGCCGCTCAAGGGAAGGCAGGTATGAAAGCTTCATTAAATCGCGTGCTGAACAACGACTTGTGCAGCGGCTGTGGCATGTGCAGCTCGGTCGCAGACGACGACGCTATCAAGATTCGTCTGACTGGCGATGGCTACCACCGTCCGGTCCTCAACAGCCAGTACCAGAACAAGCCGGTGGCCAACGAGCAGACCAGCGCCGCTTTCGCCAAGTCCTGCCCGGCGCTGAATCTGGATATTCGCCCGTACAAGTCGGAGAACTACCACCCGATATGGGGCGAGATCCTCGACACGCTCAAAGGCTACGCCGCTGATAACGAGATCCGTCAGGCTGGCTCGTCCGGCGGCGTGATCTCGGCGCTGGCGCAGTATTGCCTGGAGAACAAGCTGGTCGACGGCGTGATCCAGATCCAGGCTTCGCAGACCGATCCGCTGGAGAACGTCGCCACCATCAGCCGCTCGCGGCAGAACGTCATCGCCTCTTCCGGCTCTCGCTACGCGCCGGCCAGCCCGGGCGAAGCGCTGAAGTGGGTGGCCATGTCCACCGAGAAGTACCTGTTCATCGGCAAGCCGTGCGACGTCGCCGCCGTGCGCCAGATGCAGCAGCACAACCCGCGGCTGAAGGAAAACATCCCTTACATCGTCTCCTTCATGTGCGCCGGCACGCCGAGCCTGCAGGGCACCGAGCAGGTGCTGGACAAGCTGGAGGTCAAGCGCAGCGACGTTACCGCCTTCCGCTACCGCGGCGACGGCTGGCCGGGGCTGACCAAGGCCACGCTGAAGAATGGCGACGAACGCACCATGACCTACAACGATTCCTGGGGAAAGGTGCTCAACCGCCACCTGCAAACCCGCTGCAAGATCTGCCCGGACGGCATTGGCGAATTCGCCGACATCGTCTGCGCCGATGGCTGGGAAGGCGATGAAAAGGGCTACCCGTCCTTCGAGGAGCGCGAGGGCAATTCGCTGATTCTGGTACGCACCGCAAAAGGTCGCGAACTTTTTCGCAACGCGGAGGCTGCTGGCGTTGTCAAAGCCGAGGCTTTCGATACGGGCAGCATCTTCTCCATTCAGCCGTTCCAGTACTACCGCCGCACGACGATCCTGCCGCGGCTGCTGGCGATGAAGCTGCTGTTGCTCAAGACCCCTACGTACAAAGGCTTCGAACTTGGCAAAGGGGTAAAGGAGATCGGGTTCTACCAGAGCTTCAAGGCGTTCACCGGTCTCCTGGTGCGGCGCAAGAAGATCAAGAAGCGGGCGCTGGAAACAGCTTGAAAGGCTGTGGCGCTCAAGGAACCAATACCTAAGGACTCAGGTTGATGACGAATTTCAGTTCACGCTTCTTCTTTTTTCCGTTGCTGATCCTGGCACTGATACTGCACTTTTCGGTGTTCGGCGACAGCCCGCACAACCCCTATGGCATCAAGGGGCTGAACGAGGCGTACCTGGCGGTCAGCATCGTGTTCACCATTTTGCTGTTGCTGGCATCGGCGGAAAACGCTCCGCGTGAATTTCGCATCCTGATGTACTACTGCCTGTACAGCGCGGTGGTGTTTCTGGTGATGCCGGCGATCTTCGCCTATTTCACCTACGGCCAACCGATCGTGTTCGGGCTCATCGAAGAGCGCCGCGTGCTGTTCTGCCTGGGCTTTGCGCCGCTGTTGTTCCTCGGCAAGCGCGTCAGCACCCTGCAGTTCGAACGCGCCCTGCTCTATGCAGCCTTGGCCGCCGCGTTCTTCTCCTGGTGCTTCAAGTTCGGCGTGATCCCCGACATGCGCCCGGAAGTGCGCTCGGATGACCGCCCGGATCGCTCATCAATCGGTCCGTACCTGATCTGCCTGGCGTACTTCTACTGCATCCAGATCTGGTCGAAGGGCGCCTCGCCGATCAACGGCGCCGCGCGGAACAAGACCTTCTATCTGGTGATCGCCGCCCTACTGCTGCTGACGCTGGTGTTTGCAACCCAGACGCGCCAGCTGATCGTCCTGTGCCTGGCCTTCACCCTGTTCTGTCTGCGTGCCAAGGCCGTCATCTGGGCGGCTTCGCTATCGATTCTGCTGTCGCCTTTCTATTTCTACCCGAGCCTGCTGGAAATTCTCGGGCTCAACACGGAGTTCTACGACAGCACGCTGGAAGGCGTGGAAGACGGCGCCCGCTCGGTCACCATTTCTCTGATCTTCGACCATCTGGATCAGGTCAACTGGCTGCCCAGCGGCTCGCTTTCGCTGATGTGGCAGGACGGCTTCATCCCATACTTCGGCGAGCACTTCTTCCTGTCAGATGTCGGAATCATCGGAACGCTGTTCCGCTTCGGCTTTCTGACCTTCCTCATCGTCCCGATGACACTGTTCGTCTATCACCGCATCGCCAAGAACATTGCCACCGACATGACCTTCATCTACTCGACGATGCTGGCGTTCTTCGTCATCTGGCCGCTCAACGGATTCTTCGAATACGGCCAACCGGTTTTCGCATTGCTGTTCGTCATTCACGCCCTCAGGGCCCGTCACCTTCGCCGCCAGGAACCCATCCATGAACGTCGCGCTTATCCTCAACTACAAGGCAGCTACTGAAACCATCAGTTGCGTTGAGAGCCTGCTCGCTCATTGCCCGGCTCTCAACCATGTGGTGGTCATCGACAATGACTCCCAGGACGGCTCCGTGGTGGCATTCAACCAGTGGCTTGAGGCCCAGCCGCGCCACAACGTTACCGTTCTCGCCAACCCGGAGAACAACGGCTACGCCGGTGGCAACAACTACGGCCTGCGTTGGGCGCTGGACAACCTGCCTGTGACCACTTTCTGGATCGTCAACAACGACACCTATGTCGATAGCGATGCCTTTACGCCGCTGCTCGATGCGCTGAAGGAGAACGACCGCCAGTTCGTCGGCTCGGTCATCCTCAGCGCCGACACCGGGCGCCTGGAATGCTATGGCGGCGGCAAGCTCTACCCGCTGCTGGGCAAAGCCAAGCTGCTGGGCAAGGACCAGACCCTTGAGGCCATGGCAAACACCAGCGAGCAGCCGGATTACCTGATGGGCTGCAGCCTTGCGTTCTCGGCCAAGCTGGTCGATCGCATCGGCCTGATGGACGAGGCGTACTTCATGTATTCCGAGGAAGTCGACTGGCAGTTCCAGGCGAAGAAGAAAGGCGTTTCGATCCGCGTCGTGCCGAACAGCCGGCTCTTCCACTACGGCTCGCTGAGCTCGGGCGGCCGCTCGGCGTTCTATCACTACTACCGCAATCGCGCCGCGACCCGATTCAACAAGCGCTTCTACGGCCAGGGCTTCGCCTTCGCGTCAGCCTGCTTCCTGTCGGCGATCACCGTCATCAAGGAGTTCAACCACCCCAGCCTCGCCTGGTCCGGCATCAAGGGCGCCTTCAAGGGAGTAACGATGAGTGTCTAACGAGACTAACCACGCGTTCGGTGTGAATTTCTATACCGGCAGCAAGGCCACGCTGCTGAACTGCATTCGCGAGGGCGTCAAGCAGCCCTACTCGTTCGTGGTGACCCCCAATGTCGACCACCTGGCGCAACTTCAGGATAACCCTGCGCTGCGCGAGGCTTACGCCAAGGCTCGCCTGCGTCTGTGCGACAGCCGAATTCTGCAGCCGCTGCTGCAGCGCCTCGGTGTGCAGATCGAAGAGGTGATTCCGGGCAGCGACCTGACCGTCGACCTGCTGGAATGGGCAGACCGCGAGCGCCTGCGCATCGTCCTGATCGGGGCGACCGAAGAGGAATGCGTAAAACTGCGCGCGATCTACCCTGGAATCACGCTCTATCACCACAATCCGCCGATGGGCTTCATCAATCGTCCGGATGAAGTGCAACGGGCATTGCAGTTCGTTCGGGAAAACCCGTCCGAATTAGTGCTCTACGCAGTCGGCGCGCCGCGCCAGGAAATACTTGCCAGTTCCATCGAAAGTCACGAACGGACCGGTATGGGCTTTTGTATCGGCGCATCCATTTCGTTCGCTACCGGCAGTATTAAACGTGCCCCGGTGTGGATGCAGAACTGCAAACTCGAATGGTTGCATCGGATGCTTTCCGAACCCAAACGGCTGGTTAAACGCTACGCGCATGACGCGATGTTCATAGTTCCGGCATTCATGCGGGAAAAAAACTACCGGGTGCAGAAGGCCAAGCCGGCGAAACAGGACAGCTAATCCCAATGATCGAAAAATTGGGCGAAATTGCACTGAACGACGGTGAACCCAGCGAAATCGAGACGGTCTATCCCTTCTGTGTGAGCGTGACAGGATGGCAATTCAACATCTAACTAAACATGAGCGCCATCCCGCCTCGGTGGTAAGGCAGCAGCCGTATGTGAAGAACTTAGGAATTAAACCTGCCCAACCAAACAGCCGCTGACTTTACAACCAGGAGGGAAATAAAAAACGCGTCTACGTAGCTGAATAGATAGCTGCTGGAGATGAACAATTCAGGAAGGAGAGAAACTTTGGCTACCGATCCGATTTGGTCGCTGAGGAGTGTGGAGTGATGACTCCGGTCCTCTTGGAAAGGCGAAAAAAATACTCAAACGCCTCAGGCAGAAAAGTGAATCAAGCCGTCTCACTCTTTGAACAACAACCACTCCGTCAAGGATGAACAACCCATGAAACCATTTATCGCTCTAGCTTTTACTTCCGCCCTGGTATTGCAGGGCTGTGCGTTCGCTCCCGGCCAATACCTCGATCCCGATGAGTTCAAGGAAGGCGCCGAAGCCGAGCACGGCACCGTTCAGCTGATCCGCATCACCCCCGAAATGCTCAAGGGTGACCTCGCCTCCGACGCGGGCACCTCCAGCAAGCAGGAACTGCTCAACTACAAGCCCGGCGCCTACCGCATCGGCGCCAACGACCTGCTCTACATTACCGTCTGGGACCACCCGGAGCTGACCGCGCCGTCCGGCCCGCAGCAGCAGCTGGATGCCAACGGTCGTCTGGTACGCCCCGATGGCACCCTGTTCTACCCGTACATCGGCAACATCGAAGCCGCGGGCAAGACCATTGAAGAACTGCGCGCCCTGATTGCGCGTCGCCTGACCAACTACATCGACAGTCCGCAGGTCGATGTATCCATCCTGCGCTTCGGCAGCCAGCGCGTCGTCGTATCCGGTGCATTCGACACCGCCGGCGAAGTCCCGGTGACCACCGCTCCGATGACCATCACCCAGGCTATCGGTCAAGCCGGTGTGGATACCGAAACCGCGGACCTCACCGGTCTGACGCTCAAGCGCGACGGTCGTGAGTACATGCTTGACATGGATTCGCTGAACCGCCCGGACTCGTGGCTGCACCAGGTTTACCTGAAGGACGGCGACCAGCTGCACCTGCCATACAACGACCAGCGCAAGATCTACGTGCTGGGCGAGGTCAACCTGCCGCAAGCGCTGTCGTTCAAAGCCACCAGCATGAACCTGATGGACGCAATCGGCACCGCAGGCGGCATTCGTCAGGAGACTGCCGACGGTGAGGCGCTGTACGTAATTCGCGGAGCTGAAGACATGATGACCGAGCCGGCCAAGGTCTTTCAGCTGAACGCCGAGTCGCCGACCGCCTTTGCCCTGGCCAAACACTTCCCGCTGCAGCCGCAGGACGTCGTGTTCGTCGGCCCGGCCAACATCACTCGCTGGAACCGTTTCATCAGCCAGCTGCTGCCGTCGGCTAACGTTGTTGGCATCGGTGCCGCAGCGGAATACAACATCAACCGCTAAGCCGCACTGCGTGATCGTCTGACGATCACGCAAAAAAAGAAGCCGCAGACTCAATCGATCTCTGCGGCTTTTTTGTGCCCATGCTACGCATCTGACAACTACCAGACGCCTGTCAGATATAGGCCCCTATGGGGCCAGCCGATCAGGCTCGATAGCACGGCTCGGCTTTATGGCCGGCCAAAAGAAAACGGGCCTGCTACGACTTCGTAGCAGGCCCGCCTCAGGACGGTATCAGCAAACCGCTAGCGCGCCGCTTCGAACAGACCGGCAGCTCCTATGCCACCGCCGACACACATGGTCACCACGCCATAACGCAGGTTGCGCCGCTGCAGCTCACGGACAATATGCCCGGCGGTGCGCGAACCGGTCATGCCGAACGGGTGCCCGATCGAGATCGATCCGCCATTGACGTTGTACTTCTCGTTGTCGATGCCAAGCGTGTCGCGGCAATACAGACATTGCGATGCAAAGGCCTCGTTGAGTTCCCACAGGTCGATGTCGTCGATCTGCAGCCCCTTGGCCTTGAGCAGACGCGGCACGGCGTATACCGGCCCGATGCCCATCTCTTCCGGCTCACAGCCTGCCACGGTGAAACCACGGAAAAAGGCGCGCGGCTTGAGGCCAAGCTCGATGGCCTTGTCCAGGCTCATCACCAGCGTCATGGACGCGCCATCGGACAGCTGCGAGGCATTACCGGCGGTAACCGAGCCGTCTTCAGCGAACACGGGCTTGAGCCCGGCCAGGCTTTCCAGCGTGGTGTCCGGGCGGTTGCAATCATCTCCCTCGACCACACCCTGATGCACGGTGCGCTCGCCGGTGTTCTTGTCCTCGGTGTAGTACTGGACATTCATCGGCACGATTTCATCGCTGAACAGCCCATCGGCCTGCGCACGCGCAGTACGCTGCTGGCTCTGCAGCGAGTAGAGATCCTGCTGCTCGCGAGTCACGTTGTAACGGCGTGCCACCAGTTCGGCCGTCTGGCCCATGGTGTGGTAGATGCCCGGCACACGCTCCTGGATGATCGGGTTGAACAGGTGATCGGTGTTGCGGCTCTTCAGGGTCAGGGTGATCGACTCCACCCCGCCGGCGACGATAACGTCGCTGCAACCGGAGGCGATCTGGTTGGCCGCGACGGCGATGGCCTGCAGGCCCGATGAACAGTAGCGATTGAGCGTCATGCCGGCGCAGCCGATGCCCAGACGAGACAGCACCGCAACGTTGCGACCGATGTTGTAGCCCTGGGCGCCCTCATTGGAGCCAGCACCGACGATGCAATCCTCGACGAGTGCGGGGTCGAGATCATTGCGCGACAGCAACGCATTGACGCAATGCGCGGCCATGTCATCAGGACGGGTCATGTTGAACTTGCCACGGAAGGACTTGGCCAGGCCGGTCCGTACGCTATCGACGATCACTACTTCACGCATGACATACCTCGGAGACTAGGAGCGGTCGCGGGGATGTTGTGACGGCGCTGCGCGCACGGATTGTTCCACGACCGCAGGGTGGACGGTGAGCCGAGCATAGTTCCCGCTTCGCAGCGCTGGCGACGACCATTCAGCTCGGATATGCACGGCCATCGCCTCGCCGGCCGGATAGCGCGCTTCGGCAGGGGTGTCAGCAATCTCGTAAGTGGGGCAAGCATCCGTCCGGCGCCCCCGCCCCGGTTAACGTCCCTTCTCGATCGCCGCCTCCAGAGCTTCATTCAACGTCCGCAGCACCTTGACCCTGGCGAAGCGCTTGTCGTTGGCCTCTACCAACGTCCAGGGTGCGATTTCGGTACTGGTCCGGTCGACCATATCGGCTACGGCATGCCCGTAGTCGTCCCAGCGCTCACGGTTGCGCCAATCCTCCTCGGTGATCTTGAAGCGCTTGAAGACCGTCTCCTCACGCTCCTTGAAACGCTTGAGCTGGGTTTTCTTGTCGATGGTCAGCCAGAACTTCACCACCACGATATCGGCATCGACCAGTTGCTCTTCGAAGTCGTTGATTTCCGAATAGGCACGCAACCACTCATCCGGGGTGCAGAAACCTTCCACCCGCTCGACCAGTACGCGGCCATACCAGGAGCGATCGAAGATGGTGAACTTGCCGCGCTCCGGCACATTGCGCCAGAAGCGCCAAAGCCAGGGCTGCGCGCGCTCTTCCTCGGAGGGCGCGGCGATCTGTATGGTCCGGTACATGCGCGGGTCGAGCGCGCCGGTCACGCGACGAATCGCACTCCCCTTGCCCGCCGCATCATGACCCTCGAACAACGCCAGCACGCCCCGCTTGCGCAGACGGCGATCCCGCAACAACTGCGACAACCGCGCCTGCTCCTCGGCGAGCTGCTGCTGGTAGTCGTCCTTGGTGAGCTTCTGGCTCAGATCCAAGCTGTCCAACAGGCTCAAATGATCCAGATCGATCTGTAGCGGCGCCGAATGCGGCTGCGACGCCGCCTGCCCAGGCTGCTCCGCGGCGGCCAGCACGGCCTGCAGACCTTCAAGCAGGATGCGGCCGACGGTCAGGCTGCGATAACGCTCGTCCGCACCCTCGATCACATACCAGGGCGCAAAATCCCGGCTGCTGAGCCGCAGGATCTTCTCACCGTGGCGCACGAACTTGTCGTAAGTCTTCGACTGTTGCCAATCCAACGGGCTGATGCGCCAGCTGTGCAGCGGGTCATTCTTCAGCGAATCGAGCCGGGCGTTCATACGCTCCTTGGACAGATGGAACCAGAACTTGAAGATCAGCGAGCCCTCGTCACAGAGCATCCGCTCCAGGCGCTGCGCCCGCGCGGTGGCGAGTTTCAGCTCGGCACCATCGATGCGCCCGTGCACACGATCCTCGAGCATCTTGCTGTACCAGTTGCCGAAGAAAATCCCGGTGTGGCCCTTCGGCGGCAGGCGCCGCCAGAAACGCCATGCCGGTGGATGCGCGAGCTCTTCGTCGCTGGGCACATCGAAGCTGTCGACACGTATCAGCCGCGGATCCATCCACTCGTTGAGCAGCTTGATCGTTTCCCCTTTGCCGGCGCCCTCGATGCCATTGATCAGTATGAGGACCGGGAACCGTGCCTGGGCCTTAAGCCGGTACTGCGCCTGCAGCAGCGCTTCACGCAACTCTGGCACCGCCGCATCGTAGGTCTCCTTGTCGATGGAGTGACCAATTTCGGCTGATTCGAACATCGCTTTCTCCGTCCAGGTGATGCGCTCAACCCTAGCAGGCACCCTGAAGGCATAGCGAGCAGCGCGTGAAAAAATAACCGCAGCCTTGATACGGTCTATTCCTCCTGAAGCGGAGCTGCAGCCGTTAGCAACAATGGCGTGCAGTTGATTTGCACACCCTCTCCCTGCGGGAGAGGGACGGCGGGAAGCAGTCCAGATGCCAAGCATCAACCTGGAACGGGACCGATGCCGGTGAAACAGCGCGCTGAGCAAGGGGTAATCCGCCAGGCGAACTACGGCGCGTCACCCGAAGCGCAATCACATCCAATACCTGCCTTGAGGCAGAATAGCGACCATGAACGATCTGCCTTCCTACCCGCGCTGCTGCACGCCACTCACTGACCACTGGCCGCTACCGCAAGCCTTGGCGGGTGTCAGCCTGATGAGCACACGCTTCGACCCGGCATTGCTCGATCCCGAGGATTTTGGCCGCTGGGAGATTCCCGCACAGAAAGGCGTCAGCAAGCGGCAGGCTGAGTTTCTCGCTGGTCGTTTATGCGCTAGGGAGGCCCTTCGAGGCCTGACCGGCATTGCATTCGTGCCGCCAGTGGGCGAAGACCGCGCACCGCAATGGCCGGCCGGCATCGTTGGTTCCATTACCCACGGCGCAGGCTGGGCAGGCGTCGTGGTGGGTTCCAGTCAGCAATGGAGCGGACTGGGACTGGATATCGAGCGCATTCTTGCCCCCGAACGAGCTGACCGCCTGGCCGCCGAAATCCTCACACCCCGTGAACTGGAGCGCTACTCTCCGCTAAACGAAGACGAGCGCGCCGAACTGCTCACCCGAACCTTCTCGCTAAAAGAAAGCCTGTTCAAAGCGCTGTATCCACTTGTTAAGCAACGCTTCTACTTCCAGGATGCCGAAGTCCTGGACGTCACTCATCAAGGGTCTGCGCGCCTGCGTTTGTTGATCGATCTGTCCGCAAACTGGCGCAACGGCAAGGAGCTTGGCGGTCAGTTCACTACCTTCGAAGCCTACCTGCTCAGTTTGGTCAGCATTCCAGCCCAGCCTGGCTCGACCAAACCAGGCTAGTACGTCGCCCTGTTGGCGAGCCGCTAGAAGGCTCGCTTTCTGGCGTAGCCAAGCTGGCGGCCCAACAATCGCCTCATCCGAAAAACCGAACCCGCGGGCTTTCAGCGAGTCAACCAGACACCCCAAATCACTGGCGCGCACGCCTATAATCGCGCCTCTCAGAAAACCGAAACAGGTGAACCATGGCCAATCCATACCACGATCACAACCTGGCCCTGCTGGCCCATCTGCGCGGCATCCTGCTCGCCATGGGCGAGGCCGAACAGGTCTCGGAAGAAAGCCACGCGCTGTTTCTCGAACGCTTCGACGAACTGATCATGAACCTGCAGAACGTGCCGGAAGAGCGCCACATGGGCCAGGACCTGATCTGCCAGGTCTTCCACCGCTACCCCCAGATCGCCCACCTGGTTCCGCGCGACCTGCTGTGGTACTTCGGCGGCGACTGCCTGCACTTCATGCCGGATGACGAGATCGCCGTCTTCCAGCAGCTGGAAGAGCGCCGCTACGAAGCCGAGCAGAACGACGAACCGTTCGACTGGAACCGTGAAAAACAACTATTGAGCATACAGGACGAGGGTGCACGACACTGATATCCAGCACCAGCCGGCCGAATGGCAAGGAGTATCTGGCCAACTGAGAGGCAATCAAGGCCGCTAATGGTGGGGGCTGAAGCCCCCTTGGGAAGAAAGGTTCCCTGGCGGTAGAGGCTGTCGCAGGCAGTTTTAAAATCTCGCCTACTCAACAGCTGGGCAGTTCAGAAGCTGCCAGAAGACCAGGCCACCCTGACGTGACTCTACTTACTACTCCGGCTCCACCCTCCGCTGCTGGTAGATCCAATCGACGATTTCTCCCTCCGGTACATACCCGCTCACCACCTCGCGAAGCAGTTGCCGCACCTGGGGGTAATCATCGGTTTCCACCGCCTTGAGCAGTTTCGCCAGCGCACTACGCAGCGCATCCCAGGTGAAGTACTCCTCATCGGCGCGCATGATCATCGGGTGCTCGGTAGGGCTCACGTTGTCGCCGATCAGCAGCTCTTCATACAGCTTCTCACCCGGCCGCAACCCGGTGAACTCGATGGCGATATCCCCGTGCGGGCTTTTCTCCGAACGCACGCTCAAGCCGGACAGGTGGATCAGCTTCTCGGCCAGCTCGGCAATCCGCACGGGCTGGCCCATGTCCAGCACGAACACATCGCCGCCCTGCCCCATCGACCCTGCCTGAATGACCAACTGAGCGGCCTCGGGAATGGTCATGAAATAACGGGTGATCTTCGGGTGCGTCACCGTCACCGGCCCGCCATTGCGAATTTGCTGGTAGAAGCGCGGAATAACCGAACCCGAAGACCCCAGCACATTGCCGAAACGCACCATGGTAAAGCGCGTCTTGTTGACGTGATGCACCGAGTCGCCAGCACCAAAAAGCACCGGCGCGGTTTCGCGGCTCAACGCCTGCAGAATCATTTCAGCGACACGCTTGGTACTGCCCATCACATTGGTCGGGCGCACCGCCTTGTCGGTGGAAATCAGCACGAAGTTAGCAACACCCGCCTGCACCGCCGCCTGGGCCGTGTTCATGGTGCCAAGCACGTTATTCAGTACGCCTTCGGCGACGTTGTGCTCCACCATCGGTACATGCTTGTACGCCGCTGCGTGGTAGATCGTCTCCACCTGCCAGGTGCGCATCACATCCAGTAGACGCTCGGGATTACGGATGGAACCCATGATCGGCACCAACCGAACCGGCAGCGAAGCCCGTTCGATCGCCCGCTCCAGCTCGATGTGAATGCTGTAGAGATTGAACTCGCTGTGCTCGAACAGCAGCAGCGTTTGAGGCTTGTTCGATAGGATCTGCCGGCACAGCTCCGACCCAATCGAGCCGCCCGCACCGGTCACCATCACCACCTTGCCGCGGATGCACTTTTCAAACAGCGCCTGCTGCGGCGGCACGGCGTCGCGCCCGAGCAAGTCAGCAATGTCGACTTCCTGAATATCCTCGACCTTGACCTTGCCGCTGGCCAGATCCATAAAACCAGGAACACTGCGTACATGGAGGGGGAAATGCTCCAATGTCTCCAGCACCTCACGCCGCCTGCCTCGTGATGCAGACGGAATCGCCAACAGAATTTCATCCGCTCCCGTCTCGTCGACCATCTGCTGGATGTGCTTGGGCGAATACACCCGGAGCCCTGCAATCGTGCGGTTGAAGAGATTCGGATCATCATCAATAAACGCAACCGGACGCATCGCGCGTCCCAGACGCAGCGCTGCAATCAACTGATTGCCCGCCGCACCGGCGCCATAAACCGCAACCTTTGGCAAACCCGCGTCGCGGCCTTTGAACTTAGTGAGCGAGTCCGGGGAAAACCAATCACCCATGAAGTACTGGCGCATCACTAAGCGCAAGCCGCCAATCAGGAGCAGGCTCAGCCACCAGTAGTTAAACACCATCGAGCGAGGAATGACCTTGGGCACATCCGTACGCCAATACACCGCCAGAGACAAAAGCAACGCCGAGAGCGTAACCGCCTTGACGATAGCCATCAGCGCATCGTTGCCGAAGTAACGCATCACAGCGCGGTACATACCGAAACGGATGAAGATCGGGATCGAAAACACAGGCGTAAGACCAAACAACCAGGCGTGCCCGCCTAGCGGCTCGACAAAGCTGGCGTCCCCAAGACGAACGAAAAAAGCCAGCCACAGCGCCAGCCATACCAGCAGTACGTCGGTACCAAGCTGGACCAGACGTTTTTGCCGTCTAGGTAAACGCACCAGACGGGTGCGCAGTTTCTCAGCCAACCTCAGCACAACACTATCCTTCTTTGCATAAAGATCATCACAAACGCTCCGAAGCCCGTCATCGAAGCGTATGCGCCCAGCGTCCTATAGTCAGATCTTCCGGACGATCCGGTCCCCAGCGCCCTTGCCTGTGACCGTCATAAAGATGTACTTGAAATAGTCTCCCAGCGTGAGGCTCTGGATCATCTTCTGGTCAGTCTCGGCCAACAGTTCCGGCGTCGACATATCGATCTCGTTCACTTGCGCCAAACCGGTAATTCCGGGACGGGCGTCGAACACGCCGCGCTTGGCACGTTCCTCGGTCAGTTCCTCTTGGTTGAACAACCCAGGGCGCGGCCCCACCAGGCTCATCTCTCCCTTGAGCACGTTCCAGAGTTGAGGCAGCTCATCCAGCTTGGTCTTGCGCAAAAAATGACCGAAGCGGGTAATAGAGGCGCTACTGGCCAGGTGCGTGGCAACCGACGCGGTATCCATCTTCATGGTGCGAAACTTGACCAGCGTAAAAGGCTGCTGACGCCGCCCAACCCGCACTTGCCGAAAGATCGGCGAGCCGGTATCGAACAGACCGATAACCGTCAGCACTAGCAGCACCGGAAAACCAAGCACCAAACCCAACAGCGAAAAAACAAAATCGAAAACTCGAATCACGGGTGCACCCGGTACCAAATCAATTAGAACGCTCGAAGCAACGCCTGAGCCCCTCTTCCACCGTGTAAGGCGGCTTCCAGTCCAGTAATTCGCACGTTTTGCTGATATCCACCTGCAACGAGCCTAGCAGTTGCTGGGCCATGGCCATTTTTCCTAGCAAGGCAGCACCAAACTCAAGCATGCCAGCCGGCACCGGAATCAACCGCGCAGACTTACCCATGGCCTTGCCCACGCCACGCAACAACTCGGTGGTGGACAGGTCCTCACCATCTCCCGCGAGGAACACCTGATTAGCAGCAGCGGGATGATCGATGCAACGGATAATCAGATCGACCAGATTATCGACGCCGACAAGTGAGCGCTTGTTGTGGATAGCGCCAAGCGGAAGAGGAACGCCCTTTTCGATCCACCGAACCAGACTGCCAAAATTACCGGGCGCACCAGGCCCGTAAACCAGCGGCGGACGGATGATCACTAACTCCATGCCACTTCCTCTCACTATCGCCTGCAAAGCCACCTCAGCCTCATATTTGGAGCGCGCATAGTCTGAATGCGGCTCTGGAACGCTCACCTCAGTGAAAGGCAAATCATAGGTCACGGCGCCATTAACGCCAATTGAACTAATGAACAGGAAGCGCTTCACACCGGCATCAAGCGCCCGACTGGCCAGCCGAAGCGTCGCATCCCGATTAACCTCACGGAATGCTGCAAAAGAATCTTCAGTGCTTTCGCCCACCACGTGTGCACGCCCAGCCAAGTGAACAATACAATCAACTGCCGGAAAACTATGAGCAAAAGCATCAGAATCGACCAAATCAGTTTCTATGTAGGTGACCGAGGGAATTTTATTTCTGGCTCGTCGAAGCGCCCCTGTAACAGAATATCCGGTCTGGATGAGCTCACGACACAGTGCTGAACCAACGAATCCCGACGCACCGGTCACCATCACATGAGTCATGTAGCTGCCTCCCCCCCGAGCCCCTGTAGAATATTCCCAGCCAGCTTTTCGTAGGTATAGTGCTCCAGCACCGCTTTATGCCCCCTACGCCCCATTTCAAGCCGCTCATCTTCGCCAAGACTCATCAGCCGGGAAATAACTGCCGCGATCTCCTCTGGAGAGTTTGGGTCTGCCGAGACGCCACAATTATAATCACCGACAGGATCGTTCCCCGCCTTGCAGGCGAATATCACCGGCAAACTAAGCAGCATGTAATCCCATAACTTATTAGGGCTCAAGCCAAAGCGAAATATTGGCTCGGACTTCAGCGAGATATAACCTGCAGAAGCAAACCTCAGCGCGGCCATGATAACTTCCTTGGGTTGCTGATTAAAAAATTCAATCAGCCCACTGGCATCTTGCGCGGCAATCGTCTTGAGCTGCTCTTTTCTCTCACCCTTTCCTACCAAGATGATTCTCACATTCGCGCCACTTCTTTTGAGTAATCTGGCGGAGCGCACGAGCCCCTCCAACGCGTTAGGCTCACCATGTGCGCCCGCGTAAATGACGACGAAAACTCCCTGAATCTTCAAACTCTTCACATGCTGGACGAAATCACTCCTGCTTATGTCCGCGCTCGGTTCGATATCGCCGCTGTCGATGCCGTTGGGCACCCACAAGAACTTGCCAGCACCAAGCCCCTTTCCAAGCATGTGTGGCTCGGCGCACGGCAGCAGGCTGACGACGTTGTCGCATCGAGCATAGGCAAAACGTTCGATCCACCCGGTAATGCGAACCAGTGGGCTGGAAGCTTTAAGTCCGCCCAGCTCGACCAAGCTCAGAGGCCAGATATCGCGCACCTCGAAGACAAACTTCGCACGCAGCAATCGGGCGGCAAGCCAGCAGCCGAGCACACCGAACGGATGGGGTGATGAATAGATGATTGCATCCGGACGCCCTCGCTTGATTGCTTGGAAAACGCAAAACGGCAACAGCATCAAAGCGAACACGAGCATGGAGAACATTCGCCCTAGGCCATTCCCCAGATAGCGCAGCGTAGGCACATACGCAAATTCAGCCCCATTCACGCTCGTGCTGCCAGACCGCGTCTTATCTGGCTCGAGCAAGTGGTGATAACCGGCCGAAATGATGAGCGAACGATGGCCTGCTTGATTCCAGAATTTGGAGAAGTAATAGGGCCGCCAGTAGCGACCGATTCCGGGCCCGCCAGCGTAGGGATGCACATACCAGACGTTCATTGAGCTAGTTAAACCTTGTATTGGCGTTCAGCACACGGCACTTCACAGCTTGGCTAGACAATCAACGATCCTTGCGGTCGCCTGACCGCCGCCGTAAAGCTGAGCGTCATCCTGAACCACCTTGCCCAGGCTTGCGCGAGCGGAGTCCACAATCAAGTTTCGGTCCGCGCCTACCAAGACGTTGGCACCGCACGTCACCAGCTCGACCCATTCGGTCTGGTCACGCAGAGTGACGCAGGCCTTGCCGAAAAAGAACGCCTCCTTCTGAACACCGCCGCTGTCGGTCAGTACCAGGCCGGCGTGTTGCAACAGGCCGATCATTTCCAGATAACCCACCGGGTCGATGATCTCCACATTCAGCTGCAGGCCCTGCTGGGCTATGACATTTCGCGTGCGTGGGTGCAGCGGCAGCAGTACCGGCGCGGTGTCGGCATGCAACTGGTTCAGAGCGTCGACAATTGACGCCAGGCGCTGTGGATTGTCAGTGTTCTCCGCTCGGTGCAGGGTGGCCAGAATAAAGCCTTCTTGCAGAGCAACCCCCTCTGGTAAACAAGCCTGCTGGGCAAAAAAAAGTGCCGAATCCTGCATCACATCCCCCACCTGGCAAATGCGCTGCTTCTCCCCTTTGGCGGTAACAAAGGGAAAGCCCTCAGCCTGCAAGTTGTTAACAGCGGCATCCGTGGGGCATAGCAGCAGGTCGCTTACCCTGTCCGTCAGAATGCGATTGACCTCTTCCGGCATCTGCATATTAAAACTGCGCAGCCCAGCCTCTACATGTGCGACTGGAACATGCAGCTTAGCCGCCGCCAGCGCCCCTGCCAGAGTAGAATTAGTGTCACCGTAGATCATCACCCAATCGGGCTTTTCTGTTCTTACTACTTTTTCTATTTCAATCAGCATACGCCCGGTCATATCGCCGTGGCCGCCCCCATGGATATCCAGCTGAAAGTCCGGCCTGGGAATACCCAACTGATTGAAGAAAATATCGGACATATTGGCATCGAAATGCTGGCCGGTGTGCACCAGCAATTCTTTCAGGCCATCAGCGGCCTGGATGGCCTTAGACACTACACTGGCCTTGATGAATTGTGGGCGCGCGCCGATGATGGTGAGAATTTTTTTCATGGGATCTCCTTATTTTTTTGCGATTGAACATAGCGCTAAATTAATGACTTATAAAACGCCAACAATTTGGCCTTTTCTATAGACCAGTTGTATTTTTGTTCCACCGCTTGTTGACCGTTGCGGCCCATTTGTTCGGCTTCGCCAGGGTTTTTAACCAACTGATCAATGGCCTCGGCAATGGCTACAGGGTCGAGCGGATCAACGCAAAGACCGCACTTATTGCTTTCAATGAGTTCACGCCATAGCGGGAAGTTTGAAGCAATGACCGGAACACCAGCACTCATATACTCGAACATTTTATTGGGTTGAGCATCAATATGGTTAGGTGCAGGCAGAAAAGTGACGAGACCTGCGACAGAACCTGCCATGACTTCAGCCACTTCTTGGCGGCCAAGAAAACCAAGCGCATCTACCTGTAGCCACCCTGCACCGGCATGGGCAGTTTTTTCAACCGCTGTCTCACTGAATCTTCCTACTAACTGCAAACGCACATTAGACTTTAACAGCGCCATTGCTTGAACGACTTCAAGAATACCGCGAATCTTGCCTATTCCGCCCACATAGCACACCTGGCTTTGCTTCTTGTTCCAGTCCACCTCCCCTAACGCCAGTTCGCCGAGCAGGGGGAAGTTATTAATATCAACTGACTTGATGCCCATACTCAGATACTTATCACGAATATAAGGCGTAGCCGCAATTACCGCATCGAGCTTGCGGCAAGCCCAACGCTCATACAGCGCAAAGGTCTTGGATAGCAGCCACTTTGCCGGTGTGTTCAGATACGGCTTGCCCAGCAACTGCTTGGGTACATCTTCATGAGCGTCAAAGATCACGGCTTTACCGGCTTTTTTCAGCTTCAGGCCGATGGGAATTAGCTCGGGATCATGCAGATGATAAACATCCGCATCCAACTCCAGCGCCTTTTTCAACAGCCGGACAGGCGAATTACGAATACGATCAAAACGGCCTTTGGAAGCCCCAACGTCGTAAATGGCAACACCATTTTTTTCTTCTCTTCCCTTGCCATCAGCAACAACCAAGAAAATAACATAGCCATTATTGGCAAGGGTAATACACTCTTTAAGATAGATACGAGTATCGTATCTTGCGTGAACGCTTGTTAAATGCGCAACCTTCTTCATCGCTGTGCTCTATTTAACAGCCTAAAATAAACTTTCCCACAAAAAGCGCAAAGTCTGGATGACAAGCTACTAAGGCCGCCCTCCCAAAAAACTAAAACTTTTTCAATTTCTGGCGCATCAACGCGCTGACATAGCCACTTCAGCTGCGATAACTGCAAATTATGATAAGAAGGAGTACAATAATTTATTCCATTAGCCGTGGTAGGGTCTTCATATAGCGACCACTTTCGATGGTTCCACAATCCAATATTGTGTCTCAGAGAGGCTATCAGCTGAGAAAATAATTCTTGGTGTTTTTGGCTACCAGTTACGTCGGCAACCTCACCCAACCCAATCAGAGTATACAAAAAGCCATTTAATACATGGGTAGGATTCTTCGAAGGGTATTCCTCCACAAACAAAGACCCATCACTCAATTTGGATTGAACCCCTCCCTCATCTATAGAGCAATACAAAGGCTCTAATGATTTCTCTGCTTGCTCTAGATAGGCGTTATTGCCGGTAAGCTTGTATGCACGCACAAGCACACTGGCGGCTTCGCCCTGAGCCATACACGATATCCAAGGAGCCTTTAAGTCTTCCCAATCAAAATTATATTCATATCTGGCAGTGGATTTCTCCAAAAACCAGTCAGCGCATTTCAAGAAAATTTGCTTTTTAAATCGGGATTGGTCACCTATATAACTATTATAGTGCGCCAATGCGTAAGCAGCGATTCTTGTAGGATTATATTGCCTACCCACCGAAGCATAGACCTTGTAAGGAATCCCACTTTCATCCACAGGCCTGTAGTAAAACTCTTGTTCTTCAAGGGTAAACTCTAAGTCTACCGGATAACGAAAACCTTCATTATATTTCGCCAAAGAAAAATCATCAGTACTAAATATATACTTTTTTATATCACGAAGAATTTTTCTCATCACCACCCCTATGAGTGCGTTCTCACCTTAAAACCAATGACTTTTTTCAGGAAATTCTGAGAAAATTTCATCATGGCATAAAGAGAGTCCCAATTCTTGAACTCTTTATAAGATCGCCCAGGACTGTTAGTAAGACTATCAAGGGCCTCCTCTGTAATACCAAGTTTTTTTGAAATGAAAAGCTTATCTTCTTTTAGCTCAAGCTCATCATAAAGAGGCTCCGCTAAAACTTTTAACGCCTCATCCCTAGAGATATCTTTAGAGAGTATCCGACTCGACAGGTGAGATCGCCTTTTATCGATATTAAATTTAACCGGCAGATAGTGATTTTGAAAAAACTTAGTGAATCTTGATTCGCCGTGCTTTCTGCCATATGCCTTGTAACCTACCTTCTCCGAAAGCTCTCTCAGTGCAGCTTCTTTTGAATAAGGCATAAAATTCAATGGCCGAACCACCTTCATCTTTTTGAAAAACGGATAATACAAATAATATTGTAGAAAATTAATGATTTTATAATCACGCAATGGTACTTTTCCATATGCTTTATGAATAGCTTTTATGTTTATGGCATCCATCGCACCATGCTGCCACGTTGCAGCGATCACTGCTTCCGTAGCAATATTTCCACCACTAATCACATAATCAATTTTATTATCCACGGCAAAATGATACAGCGAAGCGAAAAAAGCATGATCTTGAACCACATCTTGGTTCGCAACACCTGCTTTCAGATAGGCAAGCTGCAAGTCACGCACTTCGGGCCAATTCATTACATGGGTATGTAAATCATAACCGCAATATTTAATGACTTTCTCAATATTATAAACTGCAAGCTCGCTGTTCCACCCAGCATCAACATGAACAACCAGTGGTCGCATACCGTATTCTTTCATAACCAGAGCGAGATAAGAGCTATCCAGCCCACCGCTCAGGCCAAGAATACAGTCATACTCATAACCTTTTCTTTGTTCCTTTATCTGATTGAAAATCTGCTCCAGCTTTTTCTTTCCCATTTCATTAGGAAACCAGCGTTTGCTGGTTTCGTTATAGAACTGATGACAGTGGTTACAAACGCCTTCTTCATCAAAAACAATTTCCGGGTCTGTTGTGTCCATCACACAGTTGGTGCAAATTTGGTAGGTGCGCTCAGCCATTTGAGCCTCGTTCGTCAAGTAATTTTTCTAACTCTTCGTAAGCCGGATAGGTCAACAAAACTGCCTTATGCTTACCGTGGAATGTAAAAAAAGAACCTGCCGCAACGGCAGACGCTCTTCCCACAGAAACCCCTGCCTTCAAGTCATTTAAGCTGCCTACTCCACCTTGCGCAATTACCGGTATATTGACAGCCTGGCTGACTTGTGCAACCAACTCTAAATCTAAACCAGCCCCAGTACCTTCACGGTCGATAGAAGTGAGAATAATCTCACCAGCACCTAGTTCTTGTGCCTTTTTGGCGTAAACAATGGGATGTTGGCCTGTTTTTCTTGTCGCGTTATGTGAGTAGACTTCATACTTACCCAGCAGAGTTTTTTTTACATCGATGGAAACTACAATGCTTTGCGAGCCAGCTATGCGGCTACAATCACGAATCAGGCCTGGGTTTGCAACAAACGCTGTGTTGATAATGACCTTTTCCACACCGGAGCGGAATAAACGCTCTACTTGGTCAACACGCTGAATACCGCCACCATAGGCTATTGGCATGAAGGCCTCCGTGGCCATATCTTCAATCAAAGCATAGTCAGGCTCACGCGTATTCATAGTTGCCGATATATCAATAAAAGCCAGCTCATCAACTTCTTTTTCATTAAAGATACGGACGGCATTGATTGGGTCACCTACATACTTGTGTTTTCTAAATTTTTCTCCTTTTACCAAGCCGCCGTTTTGTAGCAAAAGAACAGGAATTATGCGCGCTTTTAACATTTGGTTAACTCTAAAAATCGCTTAAACATTTGCTTGCCAAACTTGTGACTTTTCTCAGGATGAAATTGCACACCATAAATATTCTTGCTTTGTATGCCACAGGTAAAATCGTAGCCATAGTGGCAGCGCAACATTACATTCTCTACTGATACCTCTGCGGCATGAAAGGAATGCACGAAGTAAAACCGAGCACGACGCTCGATATCGCTATCAGAAAACAATGGGCCTGCATTAACGGGCGAGACTTCGTTCCATCCCATGTGCGGCACCACTAGCCGCTGGCTGGTATCAATTGCTGAAAAGTCAAACCGCTTTACCTCACCAGCGATCCAACCCAAACCGGGCAACTCGCCTTCATCGCTTTTTTCAAGTAGCAACTGCATTCCCATGCAGATTCCAAGAAAAGGTACTTGATTCACAAACACTTTTTGTTCAAGGGCGCTTTTGAAGGGCTCAAGATGCTTCATGCCATGATCGAAAGAACCGACACCAGGTAAAATAATTGCCTTCGCATCTTTCAAGCCAGCGGGTTGATTTACTATTTCTGCCTCAGCACCAACATAACGCAGCATACTTTTTATCGAGCCACAGTTGCCCATACCGTAATCCAGAATCTTGATCATACGTTAAGCAACCTCCTGTAACCCTGCAACATAATGGTTTCCTGCCGTTCCCATGAGTGGGTGCTGGCAAAATCGTAAGCGTTTTCGGACATTGCTCTAAGATCTTGAGCAATTAAAGAATCTATAACCCTATTCATTGATTCCGCTGAGAACTCCTGAAGTACTGCTCCAAACCCAGCCTCTATGACTGATCCGGCCATTTCTTTCATATTAGAAACAATCACCGGCAAACCTGCCATAGCATACTCAAACAGCTTATTGGGCATGCAGTAGTAATAAGACATACAAGTATTTTCAATAAGAGAAATACCGATATCGGCAGAAGAGGTATAATTCAAAAGAATGCTAGGTGCTACTGCTGGATGATAGTAAATATTCTTATTCGACTGTGCTACCTCTTGAACTTCCTGGACTAGATCACCATAGCCCATGAATACTACGACGGCGTCATCTTTGAGTCGGTCTTTGAAGGCTTCAAGCACAAGGTGTACGCCCCTCCCTCGCATCAATCCTCCCTGATAGAGCAGGATTTTTTGTTGAGGCAGAATACCGAGCGCTTCACGAAACAGATCGTTGTTGTTGCGCTCCTTTAAAAATGGAGCATTTTTTACCACCAAAGGATGTTCGATTTTGTATGTAACAGCATACCAATCCGCAATATTTTCACCTACTACGAGAATAAGATCGCATGCCCTGATAAAGCGATTTTCAATCAATTTGGATATTTTTTTACGAACACCCCGCAAACCGTTTTTCTCGGTCTCCAGCTCATGCGCATCGTATACAAGCCGCACGTGAAAGATCTTTTTTAAAAACCAGCCCAATGGCAAAAGCGCAAGCGTATGTATGTTAACTACATGAGCCTCCTCACGCCTAACTATAAGAAAACTTCTGAGCATAAACTCGATAAATTTAAGCAACTGGAAAGGCGCGCTTTTGGGCAGTCCGCGTGTACGCAAGCGAATACGATGAACATACGCGCTTCGCGAAATTACTTCTTTGTCTTTTATATCGTCAGCACCCAAGGCAATCACACAGAAGCCACTAAATAACTCCGCTTTTTCAAGCGATGCAATTTCCTTAAGCACCCGCGACTCGTTGCGAAACTCGGTAAGTGTTATATGTATATTTTTCACAAGCCATCCAAAAATCTAATTAAGCACCCGACCTCAGAGAAATTTTTCTCTGCAGCGTCATTACAAACAAAAATAGAAAACAGCCAAAATATAAATAAACATTAAAAAAAACAGCACTAAAACCTGTTACAGACAGATCTTTAATAAGAAGAATAAGCCAAACAAAAAAAGCAATGCTCATAGGATTGATTTCGATCTTGGAGAGCAAATAGCTAAACAGACCCAGCACAACACCAACTACGAATGAGATAAGAACAACTCCACTCCAACCAAAGTTAATATAAGCTTCTCCCCAATAGACAGCTGGCATGGTGCCTACAATGCCCCGATCCTCCAGAGTTGGATAGACCCAGTTAGCTACCTCAACAGTATAGCGGTAAGGTTCAAATGGAAATAATCCTGAAGGATTAGGCAAAGTTTCCCCATAGAGAAAATCTTTATACTCTGGAAACATTTTAAGATAAAAATACGCTGGTTCTATACTACCTGCAAATGCTCGAGAAAAAACAGAGGACAAGCTGCTCGCAATATTTACAGCCCCATAAAAACTCGAGAAAAATGCCATCAAAATTACAACTATAAGAACAGCGAAAAAAGCTAACTTTCTAAGCGGTATAAAGCCATCTGCTCTAACAAGAAAATAGATCAGAAACAAACCAACAAGCAACCAGACGAATGGCGCTTTCTCTATTGAAATTAATGCAACAAAGCTAGAGAACGAAAACGTAATCAAAAAAGCCACAAAATTAAATATTTGTTTTTTCTTAAGCCACATAGCAAAACATAAAAAAGTTAGTATATTTCCAATATCGTACATCATTAACTTATACCAATGATATCGACCAGAAAATGAATTACCCATATTGCTTCGTGTTACTTTTGCCTGTTCAACCCCATCAGTAAGCGCCGTAAATAATGCTACCTGGCCGACTTGTCTCAAATACATCAGCAGCATTGAAAGACAAAGCATAAATACAAAAAAAAGTAACACTTTCTGCAATATTGACAATTCACCAATATCAGCTGACCTGAACGATACTGGTTTTAAGCACATGATCTTACGGACAAAAATCACACCAAACAGAAATAAAATTACATTAACACAAGAATAGAAAAGCACCTTCAAAACTAGGCTTTTATCTTGTACCCCTATGCTATACCTATAATCGTCAAGGTAGTAAAACAACGGTAGCGTGCCAATCACTGAGAACAAAAAAAGAGCAACCGTGGTTACATTAACTAGACTTACCTGATTGATACGCTCGCCAGCGATCCTCAACAAAAAATAGGATAAAATCGTAGTCCCTGCAAGAAGATACCAAAATAAGAAGTCAAGCAAAGTCCACCATCCCCTAGGATATTTAATTAATTACATTTCTGTAATAAGTGAGACTGTATATAACTACAACCGGGTTAGGGCACACGCCCGCGTCATTATCACGATCAGGAAAAAATTCTAAAGATATCCCATATCGCCAAGTATGTGACGGTAAAAATTCTTCAAGCAGCATCATTCTTTGACTCAGTGGCACAACAGGCACTAGATCTATGTATGACATTACGGAGTGTGGTATGAACCATATGTGACTGAGCTTGAACCATTATTGTTGATATGCCCGACTATTGACGCAGCCATTCACTTCCCTAACGCTCTTTTAATTCTTCTAAAGAAGGTAAGAGTACTCCGATCGTTCGGATAGTCAGTATAATTCTTATTTGGTAGGCGCATCAGCTCATCCAACTCTCCTGATTTTAACCCGAGCTTTTTCTCCACATAAATCTTATCCTCAATCAGTTCTTTCGAGTCATAAAGCGGTTTTTCCAGCTCCGTCAGAGCCTCCTCCCGCGTTATTTGCCCTGCTACGATCATGCTGGACAAATGAGCCTTGCGCTTGTCAAAACCAAACTTCGTCGGCAAATAGTGAGCTTGGAAGAACTTTGTCCATTTAGACTCGTGGTGCTTACCACCATAGTATTGCCAATCGTAAGCTTCTTTTAAGAATTCAATCGCCTCGTTCTTGTTGTAGTCAATAAAATTCAAAGGCCGAACAACATTCATTTTCTTAATATAAGGCCAATATATTTTGTTCTTCCACCACGACATTATCGGATAATTATGAAGCTGGCCCCGACCAAATCGTTTGAAAACTGCTTTTATTTGGATACTGTCATTAGAGTCATAACCCCAAGATTGCGGCAGTATTGACTCGCTGGTTAAGTTACTACCTGTAATTGTATATTGAATATTTTTTTCATCTGCAATCTGATATAACTTTGCAAAAAACGCGTGATCCTGTGGAACATCTTGATTCGCCAACGATGATTTCAAGTATGCAACCTGCAGCGCACGAACTTCACTCCAGTCAACGACGTATGTGAATAGATCAAGACCAAGTTTTTTTACCATTTTCTCGATGTTGTTAACAGCAATCTCAGAATTCCACCCTGCATCGACATGGACGACAAGAGGATTAAGCTTCATCTCTACTTTCGCGAGATGTAAAAGATAGGAACTATCAATACCGCCACTTACACCAATAATAGAATCGTATTCTTTATTGCCTCTGTTTGCCCGTATTTCTTCTGAAATTGCTTGTAGCTTCTTTTGTCCTTCTTCTGTAGGGAACCAGTTAGCCTTTAGCCTTTGAGCAGCCTGTGTGCAGTGATTACATACACCATACTCATCAAATACAATCTCAGAGTCAGTTGTATCCATGACACATTTGGTACAAATTTGATATTTCATCTTTCTATCCAAAAACAAGAGGCTTTGATTTGCCGCATGCTATATTCCAGCATATAGCGGCTTCTAAAAGATATTTCAAAAAATAGGAAATTGCATAGGCGGTAACAGCCCAAAAAATATCACCAAAAACAATAGCTGTAGTCAGGAACACAGTAAGCATAGAAACAAGTACAAACTGTAGTAGTAAATCGTATTTCTGGTAATCTTCTAGATATATCAACGAGGAAAGAGGGCTAACTACAAAGCCAATAAAAAATACTGGTGATAAAACTTGAGCATACTCACCTGCAGTGCGCCATTCGGACCCAAAAACTAAGCTAAAAACGTAGGGACCTAAAAGAACTAGTACTATGAAGGGCACGAACGCTATCAGCATTAGTGATTTTGCGGTTTTACTAAACAAACCCTTACACTGCCCAGTCTCACGTAATTGCTCACTGGCATTTCTCTTAAATACATCTCCAACAGCGCTACCGATCAATACACTGGGCAAGCCAGCTACCTTATTGTATAAAGATAAATACCCAGCAACAGTCTCGCCAAAGACTTTCGTAAACAATAGTAAGTACCCCTGGGAACTCGCACGATCGATCAAGCTTGAAGCAATGAGAAATCTAGGAAACCTTTTATTACCCACTGCGAAACTTAAAACATTCTTACGTTGCTGATAAAATTCAGCAAGATTGACATCCTTAGTAATAACCAGCAGGTAAATAAAATTAATCAGCACTCCAAAAAAAGACCCTAACAACAATCCCCAAAAGCTACCTGCCGAAACACCCCACACTATTGAAGTAAATGCGAGCATTAATGCAGCATATAATCGGCCTTTTGTCATCGCCCTGTAATTTGATATTTTATTATTGAAAAAGTAGAGTGCTTGCGACCATGCACTCGCGAGCATAAACAGTATCGACAGTACGCCAACCCAGTAATGCTTATCACTTAAATCAATTAGAAAGGAAACTAGTGAAAAGACACTAAAGCCTATTAAGCACGCGAACAAGCTAATCCAAAATATTGAATAAACACCCAGCTTAGCCTCTTCGACAGAATGAACAGCGATAATTGCATTCTCGTATCTCAGACTAACAAACACCCCACCCATCGCTGCAACAGCAGTCATTACCGCCAAAATACCAAATTCTCCTGGCCCATAAAGCCTTGTTAATATGGGCAAAATCGCAAGATTAATTACTTGCGCCAAGGCTGTCCCACCGGCCAATAATGAAACCTGTCTCACGAAATTATTATTTACTAGCTTACCGATCATTTAATTGTCAACTTGGTTGAGCCCAGCAACTTTAATAACCCTGCAACCCGATAACCTTCGCTAATTAAAGAGTTAAATTCATTTAAATTGCTACTAACGATATATCTATCATTAAAAATGCAGCCACCAAGAACATTAATACAAATAACAAGCCTGGCAATCAGGCCATTTTTAAAATGACCACAGCAAGCACTGAGATGGCTTTAAGCCGCACTCAATTACTCAATGCCTGTACAACACGCTGAATATGATCTTGGTACATATATGGGTGCATTGGCAAACTCATCACCTCTTCCGCCGCCTCATCCCCGACCGGCAAATGTCTATTAGTATCCGCCACGGCAGGTTGCCTGTTCAGCGGAATCGGATAATGCACAGCAGTAGGAATACCCGCCTCTTTCAGTTGCTGCTGAATTTGGTCACGCTCTTTCACGCGAATTGTATATTGCGCCCACGCAGAAATATTGTACGCCTCGATAAATGGCGTGGTGGTGATGCCGGATTCGTTCAATAGTTTGGTGTAGCTACGGGCAGCCTGGTTACGTAGTTCGATTTCTTCAGCGAAGACTTCCATCTTGGGCAGCAAGATAGCCGCTTGCAACGTATCCAAGCGGCTATTCACGCCGACGCGAATATGATGATAGCGCCTGTCCTGGCCATGCCGGGCGATCTGGCGAATAACTTTTGCCAATTCTTCATCATTGGTAAAAATGGCACCGCCGTCGCCGTAGCAGCCGAGCGGTTTGCTGGGGAAGAAGCTGGTGCAGGCGATAGTCGTCAGGTTGCAGGAGCGCTTGCCTTTATAGGTGGCACCGAAGCTCTGTGCCGCATCTTCAATGACAGGAATACCATGTTTATCGGCAATGGCGTTAATTGCATCAAAATCGGCGCACTGACCGTATAGCGATACCGGGATGATCGCTTTGGTACGCGGTGTGATGGCCGCTTCCAGCAATTGCGGATCAAGGTTGTAGGTGCGAGGGTCGATGTCCACGTACACCGGCTTGGCGCCCAGCAGGGCGACGGTTTCGGCTGTAGCGATGTAGGTGAAGCCGGGGGTGATGACTTCATCGCCAGGGCCGATGCCCAGCGCCATTTGCGCGATCTGCAAAGCGTCGGTGCCGTTGGCGCAGGTGATGCAATATTTAGCACCGACGAAGGCTGCCAGCTTTTCTTCCAACTCCGCGACTTCCGGGCCGAGGATGTATTGGCCATGGGCGAGCACGCGCTGAATGCCAGCGTCGATCTTGTCTTTGATGCGGGCTTGCTGGGTTTTTAGGTCAATGAATTCGATCATTTACTGCGCATCCACTTTGTTCAGTATGTTGCCGGTTAATACATAGCGTGCGCTGGTATGGAGACAGGCGACTTCGCCCTCCCCGTTTACCGGCAATTCCAATTGTTCGCCGAACTCGCTCATCCAGCCGATCTGTCGAGCCGGTACGCCAACCATCAGGGCATAGGCAGGGATGTTCTTATTGACTACCGCGCCGGCACCAACGAAAGCGTATTCGCCGATGGTCACGCCGCAGACGATGGTGCAGTTTGCACCCAGGGTGGCACCTTTCTTTACCAAGGTGTCGCGGTACTGATCTTTGCGCTCGATCAGGGATCGCGGATTGTAGACGTTGGTGAAAACCATGCTTGGGCCGCAGAACACACCCTCTTCGAGGGTGACGTTGTCGTAGACGGAGACGTTGTTCTGCACCTTGCAGTTATCACCAATAACAACCTTATTGCCGACGAATACGTTCTGGCCAAGGGAAACGCCCTTGCCAATACGTGCTCCGCTGCAGACATGCACGAAATGCCAGACACGCGAGCCTTCGCCGATCTGCGCGCCCTCATCGACGATGGCGCTGGGGTGTTGGTAATGGGTCATGGAAGTTTCCTGTGCCAATAAACATGATCGCCAGCAAGCTGGCCCGGACGCAGTTCAGACCAATCGACTCAGAAACGGATGTCCCTCACCGTTCTGCGCGCCGGCGATGGCAGCGGAACGAATGGTATTGACCGTCTCAACACAATGGCGGGCGTCTTCGATGCCGTAACCACGGCCGGCAAGAATTTCCTCGTAGCTGGTGGTGTGCAGGTCGGTAAAGCCTTCGGAAAACTCCATCTCTTCGCCATCGACGGTGATGGAGCGGTAAGTTGGCTTCTTGCCTTTCACCGAATCTGGGAGGTCGTTGGCATCAATGGACAGGAACCAGCGAACACGAGCCTTTTCGTATTCCAGGTAACCAGCTGCTTTATAGTCCGAAGCGAAATGCACGACGTTGCGTTGCAGTTTGCCGAAAATGAAATGCAGCATGTCGTAGAAATGCACGCCAATATTGGTAGCCACACCGAATGATTTGCGAGGGTCACCTTTCCAGCTTTCCATATACCACTTGCCGCGCGAGGTGATGTAGGTCAGGTCCACATCATATTTGTGCTCTGCATTTTCACGGGCCACCTTATCCTTCAGGTTGAGGATGGCTTGGTGATGACGCAACTGCAGAATGTTGTACAGACGATTGCCGGTTTCACGCTCGACCATCGCAAGTTCATCAAGGCTTTCCGGCGTCGGCACCAGCGGCTTTTCACAAATTACGTCGCAGCCCAACCGCAGGCCGGCAACAATATGTGAATGGTGCAAGTAGTTGGGTGAGCAGATCGAAACATAGTCGAGTGCGGTGGCCGAATCCCGCTTCAAACGATATGCATGCTCTTGGAATCGCTCGAATTCGGTAAAGAACTCGCTTTGTGGCGAGATGCTGTCGATGACGCCGACTGAGTCATTGATGTCGTAGGCGGACACCAGCACATTGCCGGTGTCCTTGATGGCGCGCATGTGGCGGGGGGCGATATAACCGGCGGCGCCGATCAGAGCAAAATTCTTCATGAGTATTCCTTAACACGCTTATCCAGCAAGCCCTAGGCGGACATTGCTGAATATTGTCTGGTTAGCAAACGGATCAAGCTTTGATGATGTGCGGAGCCGGAGCGCGATATTTTCCACGGCTATCAACTATAAGCTTGGCGTGCTGCTTGATCAGTTCGTAATCGAACTTGTCATGGTCAGTGGCCAATACCACCGCATCGAAGCTGGCAAGGTTCTCGGCAGTCAGTGCTTCGCTGTTCAGTTTGAAGTGATGCTCGCGCATTTTGGGGAATACCAGTACATGTGGGTCGCTGTACGCGACGACACCACCTTTGGCTTCGATCAATTCCATGATTTCTACAGATGGCGACTCGCGCATGTCGTCTACGTTCTTCTTATAGGCGATGCCTAGAACGAGCACTCTGCTACCCTTCAGCGCTTTACCGCTGTCGTTCAGGCCATCCATCAATTTGCTCAGCACATACTCAGGCATGGCTTGGTTGACTTCGCCGGACAGTTCGATAAAGCGAGTATGCAGACCGTACTCTCGGGCCTTCCAAGTGAGATAGAACGGATCGATAGGGATGCAGTGACCACCCAACCCCGGACCTGGATAGTAAGCAGTAAACCCGAAGGGCTTGGTCGCGGCGGCATCAACTACTTCAAAAATATCGATGCCCATACGGTCAGCGACTACCTTCATTTCGTTGACTAAACCGATGTTGACGGCACGATGGATGTTTTCCAACAGCTTGGTCATCTCTGCCGCTTTGGTTGAGCTGACCGATACCACCTGATCGATGGCCTGCTCATACAATGCGATGCCTACCTCTAGGCAAGCCGGGGTGTGCCCACCGATGACTTTCGGTATGGTGCGGGTTTCGAAATTAGGGTTGCCCGGATCTTCACGCTCCGGTGAATAAACCAGGAATATGGACTCACCTACTACCAAACCACCTTCCTGCACCCGCGGCAGCAGCTCTTCCTCGGTAGTGCCTGGATAGGTGGTGCTTTCCAGCGAGACAACTTGACCCGCACGCAGGTAGGGCTTGAGCGCATCAGTGGTATTGATCACGAAGCTCATATCCGGCTCGCGATACTTATTCAGCGGAGTGGGCACGCAGAGAATCAGCGCATCGCATTCACTTACACGCTGGAAATCAGTGGTGGCCTCGAAGCCGCTCTGCCGAGCGGCCGCGATCTTCTCTGCCGGGATATGCTCGATGTAGCTTTCACCCACATTGAGCTTGCCGACCTTGTCTTCGTCAATATCGATACCCAGCACTCGGTAGCCAATAGCGTTGTACCGCAACATCAAGGGCAAACCAACGTAGCCAAGACCCACGATACCGATTAGGGCCTCCTTGCTCTTGAATTTGGCAACGCTGATTTGTTTTTGCTCTGACATCTATTGCTTACTCCGCTGAACGTAGAATTCGCCGAAACGGCTTTATAGAAAAAACTGCAGCCTGCACCTGGCGAGGCTGAACTCTGTACGTATTGCTTATGCCGTCTCGGCTGGTTCGCTTTTCGTCCAGATATCTACTGGTCGCTCTCCGTAGTGTTTAAGGAGCGCAGAGGCCAACACATCCTTCGCCCTTTTCTCACCATGAACAATCCGTATCTCTGTCGGCCACTGCTCCATCCCAGTCACAAACTCCACCAATCCTTTCTGATCCGCATGGGCCGAGTAGCCGCCAATGCTGGTGATACCCGCGCGGATATCGTAGCGCTCGCCATCCAGATCCACGTAGCCACCTTTCGGTCCGTAGGTCTGGATTGCATGCCCCGGCGTGCCTTTGGCCTGGTAGCCGACGAAGAGGACGTTGTGCCTTTTATCGCCCAGCATGGCTTTGAGGTAGTTGACGATGCGACCACCGCTGCACATGCCGCCTCCGGCTATAACGATAGCTGGGCGTGCGGTCTGGGCCAAATGCTGGACGATGCGTTGGTGGTCGCTGTGGCTGTCGATCGTGATCAATTGTTCGAAGGCCAGCGGGCGGCGGCCGGACTGAATGCGGTCGCGGGCTTCCTGGTTCCAGAAGGGCTTTAGGCTTCGGTAGGTCTCGGTGAAGCGGCTGGCGAGGGGCGAGTCGAGGATGATTGGGAGTTCGGGCCAGTTTGTTTCGTCAGCGTTTGGCGTTGCGGCTTTTTTCGCGAGCGAGCTCGCTCCTACAAGAGCAGACGCGCTGTTCAGCTTGGCGTCGATGATCTCTTCAAGTTCGTAGAGAAGTTCTTGGGTGCGGCCGATGCTGAATGCGGGGATGAGGACGGTGCCGCGGTCTTCGAGGGCTTGCTCGATTACGGCTTCGAGCCTCTTTCGGCGGTTGGCGCGGTCTTCGTGGAGGCGGTCGCCGTAGGTGCTTTCAAGCACGAGGATGTCGGCGCGCTCCGGTGATTCGGGCGGCATCAGGAAAGGTGCGTGCGGCGCACCGAGGTCACCGGAGAAGACTACACGCTTGCTCTGCCGTGTTTGCGGGTAGGTCAGGTCGATTTCAACGTAGGCCGATCCGAGAATATGCCCAGCACGCTGTAGCCGTATGCGGGCTTGCAACTCATCGGTATCGGCCAAGGTGAACCATTGCTGGTACGGCAAGGCAATGAGCCGCTGCTCGATAAGCCGGATGTATTTTTCGATCTGTGCCTGGTCACGGCTGAAGCCCATTTTGAAGGCATCTTCCAGCACGATCGGCAGCAGCTTCGCGGAAGGCTCGCTACACAGGATGGGCCCCTCGAAGCCTGCTGCCAGCAGGTAGGGGATGCGCCCAACGTGATCGATATGCACGTGGGTGGTGACCAGCGCTTTTATGGTATCCAGCGGGAATTCAATGGTAAGACGATCCGCGCCGGGCTCGCTCGCGATCGATGCGTCGTTGCCCTGGAACAGCCCGCAGTCAACCAACAGGCTGCTGGTTGCATTCATATGCAATTGGTGACAGGAGCCGGTAACGCCGTCCTTGGCGCCGTGATGTTCTATTTGTGGATAGCTCATGGTTATTCCTTTAACGATGTCACCCAAGATGCCCGCGACAAACTAGTCACGGGCCCGCTGAAAAAATAAGCGGGGATTCTACCGAGTTTCAGAACTGCTGAGTTGCCAGCAGTATTCCGACGGACGGATGGTCAGATCGAGGCTACGGGACGGCGCAGATTTCTCACCAGGGCGATGAATAACCCGAGCATACCGCCGAGCACCAGCGCGAGCGCAACGATCAGCGCTTTCTTGGGTTTGATGGGCCGGCTTGGCTCTACCGCAGCTTGGTCGATAGAGACCAGCTTGAGCGATTCGGTATCGAATTGCAGGGCGCGTAGTCGGGCCGCCTCCTCGCGCCAAGCGGCGAGGTCTTTTAGGAATAGGTCTTCGTTTTCGCGGCTGTTGAGCACTTCTATCTGGCGGTTGTGCTCGAGCAGTTTCAGCTCACGCGCAATCTGAGCGATGCGCGGCTCGGTGAAGTCATCCGAGCGACGAGCCAACAGTGCTTTACGCTCGGCCTCCAGCGCATCGCTGCCCATGAAGTAGAGCGGTATTTGCTGGTTGTTGACTTCAGTGCGGATCACGCTGCCCTGCCCCGTGATTTCGGCGGCGCCAAGGGATGAAGGCGTAGTTGGTTTGCTGATACCCAACGAGGTTGCGATGCGGATCGCCTCGTTAAGCTGGTCGATACGGTTGTCACGGCGGGTTCTAAGCTGCTGACGCAACGCAGAAAGCTCGTCGTTCAGTTCGGCACGCTTGAGGGCGTCCGCTTCGCTCAGCTTGGCGACTTTGACTTCCTTGCTTGCCTCGTAGTTGGCGCGAGCGGCAGCCATATTTTTTTCCAACTGGCTGAGACGGTTACCGATCAGGGTGTCGAGATCGGCTGCTACTTCCTGACGAACGCTATTGAGCGAGTACTGCACGAAGCCGTTGACGATCTGAACGCCGTTGAGGTCTTGCGGGTAGGTCAGTTGAATGCCAACGAAGGGAGTTGTTCCTCCGGGCTTTTTCGCGTCAGGCTGCAGCAACTTGATCGCGTCGTCGTTAAAGGCTTCGAACGTTTGCTCCAGGCTACGGCCGGGCTGGGCCAGATCAGCGAAGAGTTGCTGATTGTCACGGAAGAAACCGAGGCGGTTCTCATAGGAATCAAGCGCAGCGCCAACTTGAGCCAATGCCTGCTTCGGTGACAGCTTGTAGATGCCCAGATGGTTGAGCTCATCCAGGTCCTTGATCGCCGCTGGGCGCAAGACGCTTTGAACCGTGTAATAGCGCGTTGCGGACATGGCGTAGGCAAGCCCAATGAGGCCAGCCAGGAAGGTCACTGCGATGATCAGCGTTTTTTGCTTCCATAGCGCGCTGACGAGCTGAACCAGATCAATTTCATCATGGGTGGCAGAGCGAAGGTGTTGCGGGGGGACTGCAGCGTTCACGTCGAATTCCGTCTCGTCGATAAGGCAGCACAGCGAAAGGCTGCGCCGGCACGATCAGAAAAAGATTGAAAAGTTCCATCAATCTTTAGCGGGTCGGCATTTTGCCATCTAGGTCACAAAAAACAAGCGAGACGTTGGATGAAAAAGGGGGCAAAACGCCGCGGCAGACGAGCGGTAACCGTTGGGTTTTTGAGGGATTGCCGTTGGGTCCAGGCGATGGGTTACTAAAAGCGAAAAGCTTTGCCCCGGGGCGGGCCTCCCACAAAGCGAGGCAGACCATTTACCCCAGGCGGGGCTCCAAGGAAAGCTGCTGGGTGCGCACCGAAGTTGTACGAGGCGCGCGTCGTGGCGAGTGCAGGTCGTGGTGTGCCAAAGACCAGAGCGTTCGTCTGTTCCCCTTCAGGCTAATAATTGGCCTGAAGGGGAAGTTACTTTGGAGGACTCAAGTCCGTGGGCGAATTTATTGGGTTGCAGGTTTTGTGAAGGCCGAACAAGTTCGGCCCTACAGGGCGGGTTCTGTCGTGGCGGTAGCGAAGCGGCGACAGATCGCAGCAAAAAGCGGAGCAGCACCGGGCGATACTGCTCCGGCGAGGCGTGGGCAATCTCGTAAAACGCTGAAGTGCGCAGTCTCGCTATCAGCGCAGAGCGGGATGATGTTCGGTATTACGCGTCATCAGGCTGCGCACTAGCGCAACAAACACACCCAGCATCCCACCGAGCACGAACCCTAATGCAAGAATCATGGCTTTTTTGGGTTTGATCGGCTTAAGAGATTGGAGAGCGAGCCGATCCAATCGCACAAGCTTCAACCTTTCGGTATCCAGTTTGATGCTTTTCAGGCGGGCGGCTTCTTCACGTAGCTCGGCAAGATTAGTCAGATAAAGATCTTCTCCCTCTCGCTCCTTCAAAATCTCGACTTCCCTATTGTGTTCAAGCATCGCCAGCTCCGACCGAATTTCAGCGATACGGGGCTCGATGAAGTCATCGGACGTTCGGGCGGAAAGCGCATCGCGCTCGGCGGTCAGCGCCTCGGTACCCATGAAGTACAGTGGTGCTTTCTGATTAGTGACCTCAGTGCGAATGACCTGAGTGCCGCTGGGGGGCGACGCTGTCATGGCTGATGGGCTTGTTGGGTTCCGGATTCCCAGTGATTCGGCAATAGAGATTGCCTCGTTAAGCTCCTGAATACGGTTTGTTCTACGAGTCTTGAGTTCTGCACGCAACGCAGTGAGTTCGTCCTGTAGCTCGGCGCGCTTCAAGGTATCTTCCTCTAGCAGCGCTGCGATTTTCGCTTCTTTGGTGGCCGAATAACTTGCACGCTGAGCTTCCATGTTCATATCCAGGCTGGCCAAGCGGTTTTTGATCAGGCTTTCAAGGTCTTCGGCGATTTCGCGACGCTCAAGCTCCAGTACATGCGCGACGAAGCCGTTGACCACCGCAGCACCGTCCATTCCCTTAGGGTAGGTCAGCCTGAGCCCGACGAACGCGCTTCGGTTGTCCGTGCGTTTGGGATCAGGGAAGAGCATTTCAAAAGCATTCTCGTTGAAATCGGCAAATGCCTGTTCAAGCGAGTCGCCACCCTTTTCAAAATGCGGAAAAAGCTCTTGGTTATTCAGAAAGAAATTGAGACGGTTGTCATAGGATGAAAGCGCACCAGCCACTCTGTTGATGGCCTCTTCCGGGGTGAGCTTGTAGATGCCGGTCTCGTTAAGTTGATCCAGACTGCTCTGAGGGACGGGGCGTAGATAGGTTCTGGTCTGGTAGTAAGGCGTCGCGAGGTACGCGTAAGCGGCTGCGATAAGCGTAACGACCGCCGTTATTCCGAGAATCAGAAACTTCTGACGCCAAAGCGCCCGGAATAGCTCGACTAGATCTATCTCTTCGGATGTGGAGGTTTGGTACTGCACGGTCATCCCAACTCCTTGTTATAAATGCGCTTCAATGCAAAGCAGGCGAACCGGGATTAGTGCACGGTTAAGCGGGAAAGTTCACTCACGCTGATAATTTTGCGCTTCTAAGAGAGAGATTATGAGTGCGACTGCGCTCGTTATTCTTCTTCGTTCACCCGATCGCGCAGTTCTTTCCCCGGCTTGAAATGCGGGACGAACTTGCCATCGAGCGGGACGGATTGGCCGGTCTTGGGGTTACGACCGACGCGCGGGGCGCGGTAATGGAGAGAGAAACTGCCGAAGCCTCGGATTTCGATACGGTCTCCGGTTGCCAGTGCTTGAGCCATTTGCTCGAGCATGGTTTTGATGGCCAGCTCGACATCCTTCGACGAAAGCAGCCCCTGCTGGGTGACGATTCGCTCGATCAACTCCGACTTGGTCATGGTTTTCCCTTCGTTTTCAAGCGGCTAGATCATTCGGGTTGCGGTCGTTTTTAGCATGTTGTTCAGAGTTTGAACAGCCCGAGCAGGAGTGACGAGCAAGGAGTGCTTCGTTTATTGGAGCACGACACTGAATGCAAAGGGACGGATGAGTAACCAGTCCCCCCCGGCGTGATCGATGGAAAGCGAGAGCCGAGGTGATCTTTCTTTGGGCAATAAAAAAGGCGGGCTAATAAGCCCGCCTTTCGTTTAACCAACTACCGATCAATCCTCGCGATAGCGACGCAGCTTGAGCTGCTTGCCGCCGACGCGGGTGTCCTTGAGTTTGCCGAGCAGGCGGTCAAGGCCGTCTTCCGGCAGCTCGACCAGGCTGAAGCTGTCGCGCACCTGGATGCGGCCGATGGCTTCGCGGGCCAAGCCGCCTTCGTTGAGGATCGCACCGAGCAGGTTACGAGCGGCGATGCCGTCACGCGCGCCCAGTGGGGTGCGGCAACGGGCGCGGCCTTCGGCCAGCGGGACCGGAGCGCGACGCTCGCGATCACCGCTACGCTCAGGACGATCCGAACGCTCGCTGCGCTCACGCGGGCTGCTGGTCGGAACCAGCGGCTGCTCTTTTTCGACTTCGGCCAGGGTCAGCGCCTGACCATTGGTGGCCTTGCGCAGCAGTGCGGCAGCCAGGGCGCGCGGGCTGCAGCCGATGTCAGCGACCAGCTTGTCGAGCAACTCGCCATGGGTCGCTTCGGCATCGGCAACCAGCGGCGCGAGGCTGTTGGTGAGTTTCTTGATGCGCGCGTCCAGCACCTGCTGCGCATTCGGCAGACGGGCTTCAGCGACCTTCTGGTTGGTCACGCGCTCGATAACCTGCAGCATGCGACGCTCACGCGGGGTAACCAGCAGCAGCGCGCGGCCTTCGCGACCGGCACGGCCGGTACGGCCGATGCGGTGTACGTAGGATTCCGGATCGTAGGGCATGTCCACGTTGAATACGTGGGTGATGCGCGCCACATCGAGACCGCGGGCGGCCACGTCGGTAGCGACGACGATGTCCAGACGGCCATCCTTGAGCGATTCGATAACGCGCTCACGCTGGTTCTGGGCGATGTCGCCGTTCAGCGCGGCAGCCTTGTAGCCCTTGGCTTCCAGCGCGGCAGCCAGATCCAGGGTGGCCTGCTTGGTCCGCACGAAGGCGATCAGGGCGTCGAAATCCTCGACTTCCAACAGCCGCAGTACGGCCTGGATCTTCTGGTCGGCGTGGACCATCAGGTGCGCCTGCTCGATACGAGCGACGGTCTGGGTCTTGGCAGCGATCTTGATGTGCTGCGGCTCACGCAGATGCTTTTCGGCGATCGCGCGAATGGAGTGCGGCAGCGTAGCGGAGAACAGAACAGTCTGACGGCTCTCTGGCATCGCTTCGAAGATCACTTCGAGGTCGTCCATGAAGCCCAGCTTGAGCATCTCGTCCGCTTCGTCGAGCACCAGGAAACGAATGGTCGACAGCAGGCCACTATTGCGGCTCAGGTGATCGACCAGACGACCCGGCGTGGCGACGATGACCTGCGCGCCCTGGCGGATGGCCTTGAGCTGCGGGCCCATGGGTGCGCCACCGTAGACCGCGACGACGGTCAGGCCAGGCATCTGCTTGGAATAGGTTTCGAATGCAGTGGCGACCTGCAGGGCCAGTTCGCGAGTCGGCGCAAGGATCAGTGCCTGCACTTCCTTACGAGCGGGATCGATCTTGGACAGGATCGGCAGCGCAAAGGCCGCGGTCTTGCCAGTACCGGTCTGCGCCTGGCCGATCATGTCGTGACCGCCAAGGATCACCGGGATCGCCTGAGATTGAATAGGGGATGGTTCTTCGTAGCCGACTGCGCTGATGGCAGCCAGAACAGCGGAGTGAATACCGAGTGCGGCAAAGCCGCCGATTTCCTGGGTCATGGGTCTTGTCTCTGATGCTCCGCAAGACCCATTGTTCCGAAGCTGCGCATGCCGTGCAAAACCCGAAGGTCACCCTGGCAGCCTGGTCGGCGGGGTTGCGAAAACGTATGAATGATGAATCGTCAAGGATAGCCCGCTCGAAGCGGACAGCAGCCGAAGCAGTGCTTCGTGTGTTGCAGTACCTGAACGCAGGCTGGGTTTCAGCCGGCGCGTACTATACCGGATTAACGTGACGCTGTGCGGGTATTTTGCGCCGGCGGTTGGGCTGCCGGGCGCGCTGCTGGCCAGCAAGCCGCGCAATGTCGCCGCGCGGCTCGCCTGCACCGCGCCACGCGCACAGCAGCGGCACCGTGTCAGGTCTCGTCCTCGCGGCAGGCATCACTTTCAGGCAGCGTCGCTATTGGCGGCGCTGACGCGGAAGCGGCCGACCAATTGGTGCAGCTTGCCAGCCGTATGACGAACACGTTCGGCGCTGTCCTGCAGCACGCCGAGGGTCTGCCCCATCTCATTGGAGGCCTGGTCGACGCCACGGATGGTCTGGCCGTAATGCAGGCTGCGCTCGTTCAGCCCCTTGATGATGTCGAACATGCGCTCGACGGTGTGATGCAGATGCACATTCTCCGAGGATGCCTCCTCGGTCAGGCGCAGGCTGCTGTCGACATTCTGGACCCCCCCCTCCATGAACGACACCGCCTGGCGCGTTTCCGCCTGCAGGCTCTCGACCTTGTGCCGAATGTCCTCTGCCGCCTTGGCCGTACGTTGCGCCAGTGAGCGGACCTCACCCGCCACCACGGCGAAGCCGCGACCATGGTCCCCTGCCCTGGCCGCCTCGATTGCCGCGTTCAGTGCCAGCAGATTGGTCTGCGTGGTGATGTCGCTGATCAGGCCGACGATCTCATCGATCTCGCCCATGCGGCTGTCAAGCAGCTGAACACTCTGAGCCGAGCGCTGCACCACATCACGGATCGATTCGGTACCGTTACGCACGGTGTCGAAACGCTCGCGGGCACGCTGCATCACCTCGTCCATGGCGCCCTTCATTTCCTCGGCGGTCATCGATGCCTGCTGAATTTCGCCAAGTTGCTCCTCCACCAGCAGCAACAATTGATGGATCGATTCGGCCACATCGCTGGTGGTCTGCCCCGCTTCGCTGCTGCGTTCGAGCATCAGCTCGTTGTCCTGACGAACGTGTTTCGAGACCTGGATCACCTGGCCGACCACACCGTCCAGGCTGTCGATGAAACTGTTGATCCAGCGCCCCATGTCGCCACTCTCATCGCGCTGCATGGTGCTGCTGTCGACCCTTTGGCGCAGATTGCCCTCGCCTTCGGCCAGCGTACGAATCACCTCGGTCATCTCCTGCATGCGCGCAGCCAGCCGTCGCGGCCCGAAGGACGCGAACGCCCAGGCCCCCAGCAGGAGCAGCAAACCGTTGACCAGGTGCAGCGCGGTGGTGGGCAGACCGCTGAACTCCTGCAGCAGACTGCCGATGGCGAACAGCGTGGTCACCGTGAGCAGATACGTCTTCATCAGCCCGACGCTCAGCGAACGGCGACGATAGACCTCCTCCAGATCCGCCTCGCACATCATCCCCCAACGGTCTGGCGAGCCTTGCAGCTGAAAGGTAACGCCCTTGCCAATAACCGGAATATGGCGGTAGTCCGAGTAGCCGGGATAGGTGACGAACAGGTTGGCACCCTTGGCGATCGTCTCCCGCACACCAGGATGCAACTGGCCGGTGGCCGGATCGGTAAAACGCAATTCCAGCTCGGTATGCTGCTGCACGCGCACCGTTCCCCAGCGCGTGTGCACACCGCTTTTCAGGTTCTCGCCGTGGCTGAAGGTGGCATCTTCGAAGCGCGAGCGTGACAGCGCCGTGCCGGTCTGAACACTGCTGTCGAAGCGCGACTCCACCATGAACAGGTAGTTGTCACCCGATTCCGGGTAGACGTGGCCCGCCTCGCGCTGGATGAGGTCACCGATCACATCATTGGGCACCCGCGCGCAGATGCAACCGAGACACTTACCGCCAACATGCACCGGCTGATAGAACATCAGGGTGACCGCATCATGGAAGCGCGACGTGCTCGCGCCCAGGCGCTGGGTCAGCGGATCACGGTAAGGCCCATGCAGGAACGGATCACTCATCCCGCGCGCTACCGCTCGGCCATCAAGATCCTGCTGCCCGATATGAGCCGCGCAGGTGGATGCCAGCACGCGGCCTTGCGGGTCGATGACGAACAGCTCGGAAATATCCGGCAGCTGTGCCCGTTTCCCCTCCAGCACATCGCTAGCGACGTGGCCAACGGCTTCGCCCAGATTGGCGGCGAGGTCCGCCAGATGACCCCAGTGACTGGCGACCCAGTTCTGCAGGATGCGCACCCGTGACTGCGCAACGCCCTCGAAGACCTGCTCCACCACGGGATACACGCCACGATTCAACCAGCACGACCAGCGCATCGACAGCTTGCCGGTTGGCCCCGACCACGGAAGCCAATGGCGCTCGCTAGCGGACAGATGCATCAGATTGCTTTGAAGATGAGGCACGGGCGATTCCTTACTGCCGACAAAATATGCTGGCGTTTTGCAATTAGCAGACCAGCCATGCCGTCACGTTTGCTCATCAGCGCGGCAAGACACAGCGCTCCAGCATTGATTAACTGCTGGCTTCGTGGGACCCAGATATTGAGTGGGACGAGTGAGGCCCCGCGATAGAGCCGCGCGTCGCGCTTTTCCGTGCGGGACGGCGCCGGTCAGTACGCACCGATATGGAACAGCCACAAACCTTCACTACCGTCGACGCACCCGTTCGGTGCAGAGTTAGCTCGCGGGCCGCAGTGCCGCAATCAACGAATCCAGCGAATAGCCCAAGCGCGGTGCCAACACTTCGGCCCGCTGGCGCAGCCCGGTCATGTCCAGCTGCTGATCGAGATCCGCTGGCACCAGCAGCACCACGTTGCCCTCCTTCACGGGGCACTCCCAGTAATGCCGATGATAGAGGCCACGCAGCAGCGCCGCGCCCAACGGGCGATCGTCATCGGTGCCCCACTGATTGATGATCAGCCAGCCGCCCGGATTGAGTTTTTCCTGACAGCGCTTGAGGAACGACCAGGCCAGATGCGCGGCATCCGGGCCTGCATCGTTGTACAGGTCGACGAAGATCAGATCGGAACTCTCGGCGGTATCCAGCAACTCGGTGGCATCGCCGATGCGGATATACAGCCGCGAGTCGTTCTGCAAGCCGAGGTACTGCATCGCAAGCTCCGGCACCGCCGGCCGCAGCTCAATGACCTCGACGTCCTCCAGCGGCAGGAACTGCAGACAGGCCTGCGTCAGGTTGCCGGCACCAAGCCCTAGAAACAGTGCGGTTTCCGGTTCTGCATGACAAAGCCCACCGAGCAGCATCGCGCGGGTGTAATCGTATTCAAGCCAGGCAGGATCGGCGGTGAATACGCAGCTTTGTTCGACCGCCGCGCCAAACTCGAGAAAACGGTAGTCGCCCACCTCGAGTACGCGAATCAGCCCGAAAGCGTCATGCACTTCGGCGAGCAGACGTTCCTCTTTGTCCATCAATGTGCTCCGCAGCTATCCGATCACCAGCGTGTCGGCGAACGCATCTTACGCAGCCCCATAGGCCATCGCTATCTCCGGGGCCCGGGCGCTTCAGGTAAAATCGCCGCACTTTTATCAGTTGGAACGATCATGAACGACGCCTGGAGCCCCGATAGCTGGAAAAGCAAGCCGATCCAGCAGCAGCCCGAATACCCGGATGCCGAACACCTCTCGCGCGTTGAACGCACCCTGGCCGGCTTGCCACCGTTGGTCTTCGCCGGCGAAGCACGGGAGTTAAGACGGCAGTTCGCCGAGGTGACCCAGGGCCGCGCGTTCCTGTTGCAGGGCGGCGATTGTGCCGAGAGTTTCGCCGAATTCTCGGCCACCAAGATTCGCGACACCTTCAAGGTCCTGCTGCAGATGGCGATCGTCATGACCTTCGCGGCCGGCTGCCCGGTGGTAAAGGTCGGGCGTATGGCCGGCCAGTTCGCCAAGCCCCGCTCGGCCGGTGACGAAACCGTCGATGGCATGACGCTGCCGGCTTACCGGGGCGATATCGTCAATGGCATCGACTTCAACGCGCAAAGCCGCGTGCCGGACCCGGAGCGTCTGCTGCAGGCCTACCATCAGTCCACCTCCAGCCTGAACCTGCTGCGTGCATTCGCCCAGGGCGGTTTCGCCGACCTGCACCAGGTGCACCAGTGGAACCTGGATTTCATCGCCAACTCGCTGTTGGCCGAGAAGTACCACCAGCTCGGCGCACGCATCGACGAAACGCTGAAATTCATGCGCGCATGCGGACTGGACGGCGCGCCACAGTTGCGCGAGACCAGCTTTTTCACGGCTCACGAGGCACTGTTGCTGAACTACGAGCAGGCTTTCGTCCGCCAGGACAGCCTCAGCGGCGGCTGGTACGACTGCTCCGCGCACATGCTGTGGATCGGTGACCGCACCCGTCAGCTCGACGGCGCGCATGTCGAATTCCTGCGCGGAGTGGGCAATCCCATCGGCGTGAAGGTCGGCCCGAGCATGGACAGCGAGGAGCTGATCCGCCTGATCGACATCCTCAACCCGCAGAACGACCCCGGTCGCTTGAACCTGATCGTGCGCATGGGCGCCGACAAGGTCGAAGCCGGCCTGCCGCGACTGGTGCGCGCGGTACAGAACGAAGGTCGCCATGTGCTCTGGAGTTCCGACCCAATGCATGGCAACACCATCAAGGCGTCCAGCGGCTACAAGACGCGGGACTTCGAGAAGGTGCTCGCCGAAGTGCGTCAGTTCTTCGATGTGCATCGTGCCGAGGGCAGCTACCCCGGTGGGATTCATATCGAGATGACCGGACAGAACGTCACCGAATGCATCGGCGGTTCGCGGCCGATCACCGAAGCCGCCCTCAGCGATCGCTATCACACCCAGTGCGACCCGCGGTTAAACGCCGATCAGTCGCTGGAAATGGCGTTCATGATCGCGGAAACCCTGAAGCAGCTGCGGCCCAACTGATGGCGAGGTAGAAGCCGCGGGCTGCCGGTCACGGTGCTCGACACTTATCGCGCACCGATCGGCAAGTGAAAGGACATAAAAAAACCCGGCACCAGGCCGGGTTTCTTTTTCGAGCAGTCTGCGTGGCCTATCAGGCCTTGACGCGGGACTTGTACTCGCCGGTGCGGGTGTCGATTTCGATCGAGTCGCCGATTTCGCAGAACGCGGAAACCTGCAGCTCGGCACCGTTCTTCAGGCGAGCGGTCTTCATGACCTTGCCAGAAGTATCGCCACGTACGGACGGCTCGGTGTAAACGATTTCACGAACGATGGTGGTCGGCAGTTCGACGGAGATCACCTTGTCGTTGTAGAAAACGGCTTCGCAGACGTCGGTCATGCCGTCTTCGATGAAGGTCATTACACCTTCCAGATCGTCTTTTTCGATTTCGTACTGGTTGAACTCGTCGTCCATAAACACGTACAGCGGGTCGGCGAAGTAGGAATAGGTCACTTCCTTGCGCTCGAGGATGACTGGCTCCAGCTTGTCGTCAGCCTTGTAAACGGTCTCGGTAGCCGAACCGTTGAGCAGGTTCTTCAACTTCATCTTGACCACGGCACTGTTACGGCCGGACTTGTTGAACTCGGCTTTCTGGATGACCCAGGGTGCGCCGTTGATGATGGCCACCTGGCCGGCACGGAACTCTTGTGCGGTTTTCATACGAAATATCCGAAGGGGAATTAGAGACAAAAAACAGGCCGCGTATCATAGGGTCTGTTCCCGCCTGGTCGCAAGCCACGTTGCTGCGCCAAATGGCGCCATGCGGAGCGGCGTACAACAAGGCGTGGAGATCAGGCCACGGCCTTTTCCCACCATAATTTAAGGTGCGGTCGCACGCTAAGCGTGAACAGCACCTAGCCAATCGGTGTAGAAAAACACCAGCTTTCCGGCCAGATCGCCATTGGCCACCTGCTCGTGGGTCCAGGCTTCGGCATGTTGCAGCAAGGTCGGGTACTCGCGGACCAGAGCCGTCCAGGCTTCGCCAGCCCCCTGCCCAGCGTTCCAGGCACGCCAGAATTCGCGCAGCGCTGCGTTGGCCGTGGGCGACAGCTCATGCGCGTACAGATCGAGAAAGGCATGGAGTTTATCCCAGTGGGCATCGTCTTCCTGAGGATAGATGTGCCACACCAGCGGTCTGCCGGCCCACTGGGCGCGGATAAAGGACTCCTCCCCGCGCACTGCGTTGAAATCGCAGCTCCACAGCAGCAGGTCGTATTCGTCCTGAGTCATGAACGGCACGATGCAAAGCTGCAGACTGCCGCGCCGATGCTGATCGCCCGCATGCAGGCTCGGCACGCCAAGCCAGGCGGCAACATCGCCAAGTACTCGCCCCTCCGGGACCAGCAGCTGGTTGCTGCGCGAATCGGCCTCGAGGGCATCCAGCCAACCGGCGACCGCAGTGTTTTCGTAGGCGAACAAGGACAACAGGCGCGCGCCAGGCTGTCGCGCTACGCCGAGCGAGGCAAGAAAAGCGGCCTGCTGCGCCATATCGCTCTGAAATTCCGCACGGCGCAACATCAGATCAGCTTCACGGATCAGACCGCCGGTCCGGGCTTCGAAGCCCGGGAAGAAGAAGTACTTCTGCAAGCCGTTGGCCTGCAGTGAGGGCAGCGCATGGCAGCCGACGATCCAGTCCTCGGCACTCAGATACTCGAGGTTCAGCCAAAGGATGCGACGACCGCTGGCAGCCATGGCATTGATGTAGGGCTGCGGCAGATTGCAGGCGAACGCCTCGATGACCACATCGGCGGGCTCGGTAGCTGACCATTGGCCGGACCAGCGCCGGACCTCCACGCCCTCGTGCAGCTGCTGTTCCGCCTCGGCATTGGCCGCCGGGCAAAGCCGAGCGAAGGTATCAAGGTCATCCACCCACAGCCGCACGTGCTGACCGTGTTCGGCCGCCAGCTGCCGGGCCAGGCGCCAGGTGACGCCGATGTCACCGAAGTTATCCACGACTGCGCAGAAGATGTCCCACTTCGCTTTTACAGACAAACCGTGCTCCTCGAGCCGATACCGGCACTTCGTGCCTCTGGAAACGCTGCGCAGGATACAAGGTTGGCGCCAGCAACCGGTTGCCATGCCACAACACAGGAACGGCAGACGCGCGTATACGCCCGAGCCTGCAAAGGCGTCAGCGGATTCAGATAAGAGAGAAAGGAAAAACGAGAAGATCGTTATGGAGGTGAACCCTACCAGCCACACCCCGGCACACAATGTCACCGCTGCGGCTGCTCCCTTCCGGGCCTGACCGGGTTCACGGCTGATCGTTGCGAGGGGACCGGCAGGGCCCACCATAACGAAACCCGCCTGGCGGCGAGCGGCGCCATTGTACCGGCTTATCAGCAACTTACAACCACAGACTGCTGCCACGCTTACGGCAGGCCAATTGCATCCTCTTCCATGAAGCGCCAGCAACCCGACTATCAATGGACTGAACCGGCGAGCGGTATGCGCATTGCGTCGAAAGCCTCTAGCCAAAGACCAACGTCTGTCCGAGGATGGACAGGCTCAAGCGCTATCGAACGCTTGTCATGAAACCATGCTGTGCAGCGATTTCGCTGTGCGGCTGATGGCAACAGCACACGAGGTAATCATGAGCAAGGCTCCAATCGCCGTCATCGGAACCGGGATCGCGGGGCTCTCCGCTGCGCGCGCCCTCCACGATGCCGGGCAGGCAGTACATCTGTTCGACAAGAGCCGCGGCAGCGGCGGCCGCATGGCCAGCAAACGCAGCGATGCGGGCTCGCTCGATCTGGGCGCGCAATACTTCACCGCCCGGGATCGTCGCTTTGGCGAAACCGTCCGCCAGTGGCAGAGCGAAGGCTGGGTCGATCAATGGTCGCCCAGCATGTACCAGTCCCATGACGGTCAACTGAAACCATCTGCCGACGAGCAGGTGCGCTGGGTCGGCACACCGACGATGAGCTCGATCACCCGCGGGTTGCTGGGCGACATGCCGGTCAACTTCAGCTGCCGCATCACCGAAGTGTTTCGCGGCGAGCAGTTCTGGACGCTGGTCGATGCCACAGGCGTAAGCCACGGACCATTCAGCCAGGTGGTGATTGCCGTGCCGGCGCCGCAGGCGGCTGCGCTGCTCTCCAGCGCGCCCAAGCTCGCCGCCGTCGCCGCCAGCGTAGCCATGGAGCCCACCTGGGCGGTCGCGCTGGGCTTCGCGACTCCGTTGAACACCATGCTGGAAGGCTGCTTCGTTCGCGACGATGCGCTGGACTGGATTGCTCGCAACCGCAGTAAGCCCGGCCGCAACGGCGAGCTGGATACCTGGGTTTTGCACGGCACCAGCAGCTGGAGCCGACAGCACCTCGACCTGCCCAAGGAGGCGGTGATCGAGCGCTTGCATGGCGCATTCGCCGAGCTGATCGATTGTGTGGTGCCGGCCCCGGAGTTCACCTTGGCCCATCGCTGGCTGTATGCCCGCCCGGCCCAGGCCCACGAATGGAATGCCCTGGCCGACGCCGGGTTGGGTCTTTACGCCTGCGGCGACTGGTGCCTGTCCGGCCGAGTGGAAGGCGCCTGGCTTAGCGGCCAGGAAGCGGCGCGCCGGCTGCTTGAGAATCTGTAGAGCGGCTGCCAGCGGCTGATCTGACCCAGGTCAGCCGTACGCGCAAGGCCAGCTGCTATGATCGGGCGCTTTCTGCACTGCCCCCTTCAGCGGAGTTCCGATGAATCCCTCCACCCTGATCGGCATCGTCGCGAGCATCGGACTGCTCGCCGTCGTCATGCTCTTCGCCGCCAAAGAACCTGCGCTGTTCATCGACCTGCCAAGCCTCGGCATCGTACTGGTCGGCACCCTGGCGGCGACCTTTATCAGCTATCCGTTGCGCGAAGTCACCCGAGTGTTCGGGCTGATCTGGACCGTGATGCGCAACGAGCGCCTGTACACCCGGCAGGATCTCGATGAGCTGGTGCAGATCTCGCGACTGTGGATCAGCGGTGACCTACCTGCGGTGGAAAAAGCGGTCGAGCAGGTCAGCAATCCCTTTCTGCGCACCGGCGTGCAGCTGGTGATCGACAACACCCCGGAAGAAGACATCCTGGAACTTCTGCAATGGCGCATCGCACGACTGCGCGCCCGGGAGAATGCCGAGGCACAGCTGTTCCGGGCGATGTCCAACTATGCGCCGGCGTTCGGCATGATCGGCACGCTGGTCGGACTGATCAACCTGATGTTCATGCTCGGTAGCGGCAATATGGACCTGATCGGCCGCAGCCTCGCGGTCGCGCTGATGACGACCTTCTACGGCGTGCTGCTGGCCAACCTGATCCTCAAACCAGTGGCTGTGAAGCTCGAACGGCGTACCGAGCAACGCGTGGCGCTGATGAATCTGGTGATGCAGGGCATCTCGATGATGTGCAATCGCCGCAGCCCGGCCTACATGCGCGAAACGCTCAAGTCGTTCATCGCCCACCACGACGACGAAATTCGCGACGGCAGCCCCGCCGCACCGCGCAGCGCGCCGCAGGACGAACGCACGTGAACGGCCTGGCATCGCCGGGCAGCCGCTTCTCCCGCTGGCATATCGAGCCGCAGCGAGAGGAAGAGCAGGAAGCCTGGCTGATCACCTACCTGGACATGCTCACCCTGCTGTTGGTGATGCTGGTGATCATGCTGGCGCTGGCCGGCAAGGGCGAAGGCCAGCAGAGCGAGCCCGCGATGGTAGAAGCCACGCAGCAGGCGGCTGGCGATCAGCTGGTAGCACTGCAGCCAAGCGCTTCACCCATACCATCGATCGTGCCGCTACCGGCGCCGGCGGCTGATACGCAGCAGGACGACACGAGCGAAGCGAAGCCCGATCTGGCGCTGGGCGACGACATCGAGGTCATCGTCAACGATGGCAGCATCAGCTTTCGAATCAGCAGCGAAATTCTGTTCGGCTCAGGGCGGGCGGAGCTGGAAGACGCCGGGCTGGATGTGATCGACCGATTGGTCCCGACCCTCGCCGCAGGCGGTCATCGGATCATCGTCGAGGGCCATACCGACAATCTGCCCATCCAGACCGAGCGCTTTCCGTCCAACTGGGAGCTTTCCGCCAGCCGCGCCAGCAGCGTGGTGCGCTACCTGCAGCTGGCCGGCATCGAATCGACGCGGCTGAGCGCAACCGGCTACGCCGACACGCGACCGCTCGCCGACAACGGCGACGAACAGGGTCGCGCCAGCAACCGCCGCGTCGAGCTGATCATGCAGACCGAGGCGGACAAGCCCTGACGCGTCAGCCCAGCGCGGTATCGAGGAACATCATCACCGCGAAGCCCACCATGAGGCCCAGCGTGGCGGGCGTCTGATGGCCGTTGCGGTGGGTTTCCGGGATCACCTCGTGGGATACCACGAAGATCATTGCCCCCGCGGCCAGGCCGAGGCTGATGGGATAGGCGATGGCGAAGCCGCTGGACATGCCGATACCCACCAGCGCGCCGATCGGCTCCATCAGCCCGGATGCCGCGGCGACCAGCACCGAACCCAGCGCCGACAACCCGGTGGTGCGCAACGCCAGCGCGACGGCCAGGCCCTCGGGAATGTCCTGAATGGAGATCGCCGTGGTCAGCGGCAGGCCAACGCTCAGGTCGCCATTGGCGAAGCTCACACCGATGGCCATGCCTTCGGGAATGTTGTGCAGCGCAATGGCGAGCACAAACAGCCAGACCCTGTTCAGGCGTTCGCACTCGGGACCACAGGGGCCAGTGCTTTCATGCTCGTGCGGCGTGAAGTAATCCAGACCGAGCATGAGCAACACGCCAAGCCCCAGGCCGACCACCACCGTCAGCGCCGCAGCCGGGCCGTTACCGAACAATTCACGCCCCGCTTCCAGCCCCGGAAGGATCAGGGAGAAAGCGCTCGCAGCGAGCATCATGCCGGCGGCAAAGCCAAGCATGCTGTCCTGGGTGCGGGTAGAAATGTCACGCAGGCCGATCGCCAGAAACGCGCCGACCGCCGTCGCTACGAAACCGGCGCTGCCGCCCAACAGCGCGTAGCTAACGTTGCCCGCCTCGCTGCTCTGCAAAGCGTTGGCGGTACCCGCCACTAGCAGCAACAGCACCGCCACTGCGGTTGCCGCAAGACCGAAGGTGATCCAGGGGTTGGCTTGCGCCTGTGCGAGCCAGGCAGCGCGCAGAGTGGCCGCCGGGCTTTGAACGGTGGACGCCATGATTTCAGAATCCTCGATGCGGGCGGCCAGTGTACTCCGCCACGCCCTGCTCCAGAGCCTATGGTCACGATAGCCGCAGACCATCGCCCGACCTGCACGCAACGCCCGCGTTGTACCCCCACGGGTATGACCGTAAGCTTGGCGGGTTCGATGGCCCGGAGGGGCCGCATTAAGGAGTGGTCCGTCGTGCCCGCTGCAAAAACCAATCGTCGCGCGCTTTTGCTGATCATCCCGGTCCTGCTGCTGGCCGGCTGGATGATCTGGCGCCAGCTTCAAGGGCCGGAACTGCCCGGCTATCGCCTGGAAACACGCCCACTGGTGCAACGCGTGGTCGCCAGCGGCGAGGTGGAGAGCCAGTCGCTGGCGCAGGTCGGCAGCGAAATCACCGGCGTTGTCGCCGTGCGCCATGTGCGCGAGGGCGATGCGGTAAAGGCTGGCGATCTGTTGCTGGAGCTGCGCGACGACGAGCAGCGCGCCCGCCTGCGCGAGGCGGAAGCGGCCCTGCGGCAGCTGATTGATTCCAGCCGCCCCCAGGCACAGGCCACCCTGCGCGAGGCACAGAACAACCTCGAACAGGCCGATCGAGAACTCCAGCGCCGGGAGACACTGTTCGAACGCAAGCTCCTGGCCTCCGAGGCGCTTGAGCAGGCTCGCCGCGCAACGCTGACTGCCCGTGTGGTCCGCGATCGCGCCCGCTTCGCCGCCGCGGCCGTGGGCGAAGGCGGCAGCGAGGAACAGGTCCTGCGTCAGCGCCTGGAAGCGGCGCGCGCGAACCTGGCGAAAGCCCGCATCCACGCCCAGGTCGACGGCATCGTGCAGACGCGCGAAGTCGAACCCGGCGACCTGGTACAGCCCGGCCGCACCCTGCTGACGATCGCCCGCTCCGGCAGTAGCGAAATCCTGCTGCCTCTGGACGAAAAGAATCTGGCCCCGATCGAACTGGGCCAGGCCGCCAGGATCATCGCCGATGCCTACCCGGATCGAGTGCTGCCGGCACGCGTCAGCTTCATCGCGCCGAGCGTCGATACCGCCCGTGGGACCATCGATGTCCATCTCGACCTGCTGGAGCCAGCCGACTTCTTGCGTCAGGGCATGACCGTCTCGGTGAACATCGAGACCGGCCGATGCGAGCAAGCCCTGGTATTGCCCAACGATGCGCTGCGCGCCCGCGACGGAACACGTGCGCAGGTATTGCGCGTCAATGACGGCGTGGTGGAGCGGGTCGGCGTGCGTCTGGGAATGCTCGGCACCGCGCTGAGCGAAGTCAGTGAAGGGCTGGCGGCAGGTGATCTGGTGTTGATCGGCGACGCCGAGGAAGGCCAGCGCGTACGCGTGCGTGAGCAAGCGATTCCAACCGGCATTCAGGACTGACTGCATGCGCCTGGCCGACTCGCTGTGGACCGAATGGAAGATCGC
>Ga0209232_1000008_pt1 | contig 171767 bp, 146 predicted proteins | sample ETNvirenome_2_60_FD_184066 | JGI IMG/M metagenome (GOLD analysis project Ga0209232, IMG submission 184066) | Marine viral communities from the Pacific Ocean - ETNP_2_60 (SPAdes) (version 2) | ecosystem: Environmental > Aquatic > Marine > Oceanic | place: Pacific Ocean | collected 2013-06-22 | reverse complement strand
CAAGCACCTGTCGCAACGCGCCCTGGAACGCCACCGCCACGACTACGAACTGGCCGAAGGCGAAAGCGACCAGCCGCAACTGGCGAGCGGGCACTTCCTCCCGCTCGGCGAACACCCCCGCAGCGACTGGAACCAGCTCTGGCTACTCAACGAAGTGCTGCACGAAGGCAAACAGCCGCAGGTGTTGGAGGAGTCCATCACCAGTCATGTCGATAGCGGTGACGGCTTCGTTCAGGGCTACCGCAACCGCTTCAGCGCCACGCCCTGGGACAGCCCCTTCCGCCCGGCGCTTCGCCATCCGAAACCGAAGGTGCTCGGCAGCCAGACCGCCGTGGTCACCGGCCCCGCTGGCGAAGAGATCCACTGCGACGAGTACGGACGGGTGAAGGTCCAGTTCCACTGGGACCGCCACGGCCAGGCCGACGACAAGACCAGCTGCTGGCTGCGCGTGTCGTCCAGCTGGGCCGGCGACCGCTACGGCGGCATCGCCATCCCGCGCGTTGGCATGGAAGTGCTGGTGACCTTTCTCGAAGGCGACCCCGACCAACCGCTGGTGACCGGCTGCCTCTACCACAAGGAGCATCAGGTCCCCTACGACCTGCCGGCGAACAAGACCCGCACGGTGTTCAAGACCCTGAGCAGCCCGGGCGGTGGCGGCTACAACGAACTGCGCATCGAAGACCGCAAGGGCGCCGAGCAGATCTACATTCACGCCCAGCGCGACTGGGACGAGAACATCGAGCACGACCAGAAGATCCGCGTCGGCCACGAACGCCACGATACGGTGGAAGCCAACAGCTATAGCGAATTCCGCGCCGAAGAACACCGCACCACCCACGCCGACCGCAAGACCGAAATCCGCGCCAACGACCACCTCACCGTCGGCAACAGCCAGCACCTGAAGATCGGCACTGGGCAATTCATCGAGGCGGGCAATGAAATCCACCTCTCCAGCGGCCTCAAGGTTGTACTGGAAGCCGGAAGTGAACTGACCTTTAAGGCGGCCGGCAGCTTTATCAAGCTCGATGCCTGCGGCATCACCATGGTCGGGCCTCTGATCCGGATGAACTCGGGGGGAAGTCCGGGGAAAGGTTCGGGTGCGGCGCCGGTATTGCCGGGGAAGGTCAAGCCGGCGGATGCGGATGTGCCGGGGGCGGTGCTTGAGCATCGACTGAAGCAGGCGAGATTCAGCCATACACCGCTAATCGAATTGTGTCAGAAGCCTCGGGGCGGTACGCCAATGCAATGCCCGCTGACCAACTGTCCTTGTCGTCATGCCGCCCAGTTAGGGAGCTGATTGATGTCTGTACAGATACTCGCAGGGCTTCCCAATCTCTCTACCCCGCTCTTCATGCTGCTCGAACTGGATGAGCCGCTGCTGCAGCGGCTTTACCAGCTAGAGCCTGATCCACGACCGGAAGCTCTGTTTGCCGATACCGAGCTGGGCGCTCATGTCGAACAAGGACCTTGGCTTATACAACTGACGCCGGATAGCCCCTTGTTGTCGGCGTATCGCCAAGCGCCAGAGCAATGGCCTGGCGTGTTGTTGAGTTCCGGGCGGCCAGTTGATGAGCTGTTGGCCCATCTGCGCGCAATGCTGGTCGTGCAGTTTGAAGGTGAGCGCAAGGGGATACTGCGCTATTACGACCCACATGTGGCCAGTTACCTTTTCGCGGCGACCGAGGCCGTTATCACTTGGCTAGGCCCCATCGAGCAATTGTTCTGGCATGGCGCCACCTGGGCAGACCGCAGCGAGAACATCAGCCATTGGCGCAGCCTACGGAGCGAGTCGACCAATCATGGGGCGCCACCGAAAGGCAGGCTGATACTCGACAGAATGCAGATCGCTGCTCTCGAACGGCAGCAACTAGAGGCATTTGCCTATGAGTGCTGGCAGGAGCATTCACAGGCTGAGTTCAACCAGATATTGGGCTATCTGCAGCAGGGTCTTGCCTCTGGGTTCGACGACGAGAAGAGCCTGGGCGCATACCTCGAAGCCCGGCTCACCTATCCCCAGCACCTAAGCCATCCCCAAATCGCATCGGGCCAGGTGCAGTTTCGTCTGCAGCAACTGCAATCCTGGCTGGAAGCCACACCAGCCACCACGGAGAGTCAAGGATGAATGCCAAAGTAGGGAGCCTGTCCGGCAGTCCGGCCTGTGAAGCTGGCAAGCTGATCGTCGAAGTGATTGGCAAGGATCATCCGCCGGAACAACGAGTGGTGGTCTATGACGCAACCGATCATGAGCTGCAGGAGTGGCTAACACAGCAGGCCAAACAAGAGCTTGTAGCCGATTCTCAGCGGAGCAGTACGCTGCATATCTGGGACTGGGAACAGCAACCGAAGCGCCATCTCTGGCTGGAGATCGAAGCAGAGCGCGGCAGCCCCATTCGCGTACCGCTGATGGATGACACACGCATTACCCCGCGCCAGCGTGAGCGGCAGTGGAACTGCATCGTCCCTGTAGTGCCCATGAGCACCATGCTCGGTATCAGCGCCAACCACCAGCATCGTGAATATCCCGTGCATATGCGCCCCGGCTTCATCTACCTGTTCTATCGCGGCAAAGTGTGGCGTGAACTGGAGATTCGTCAGGCTGAGGGGGAGGTGACGTATCACGACGTACGCCTGAGTGACTTTCGCAATGGCGACCGCTTTCGAGATGGCGCTCGCACGGCCAGCGGTAAAGGGCTGAGCGAGATTTGGCTGCCAGCCAAATGGAATAACCGCGCGGCCCCGGATATCGAGGTAGCTTATGCCGAGGTGCAATGGCCTGCCGTTCGCCTGAACGCCATGGAGCGCAATGCTCGCCTGCGTCGCGCTCGCTGCAATCGCTTGGGCCTGGCCGTGGCCGAACGCAGCTTCGGTAATACCACTTACAGGGCCCCAAGCCAGCAGCAAGCCTTCTACCTGCAAAATGTCCCCGCTCACCGCCTACGTGATCCCGCCCGCGAATGGTTGTTCGATCAGCCGCTCAAGTATCTGCACGATCTGAGCGGCCAGTACCCGGTGCAGAGCCAGCAGTATGCTCAGCAGGTTCATCAACGTCACGAGCGCGGTGAGTCCACCCCAGGGCCAACGCATCCACAGCAGACGCAGGATGACCTACGCCCGGAGACCGGCGCATGGGCTGTAGAGCTGGGCGACACGCTACAGAACCTCCAGCATGTCTGCAGCGCGACAAACGAACGTGAACACTGGCAGGCCGCTGCGGCTGAAACCGACATGCTGGCCACGGTCAAAAAACGCCAGATCGCCGGTGTACTGGTGGAAGATGGCCTCTACCGCATGCGCCACCTGCTGGCACGCACCAACCAGGCCCAAGCGGTGCTGCAGCTCTGCGCGCAACGGGCCACCTTCCATAGCCATCACGCCTCGGCACTGTTGATTCAGCGAATGATGGTTCCGCCCCATATCGGCGGGCAAAGCAACCCGCTGCACCGCTTCATCAGCCAGGTCAGCCAAGAGGGTCGTCAACAGATCGACCTGTGTTCGGGCCAGCATGCTCGCCAGTTGGCCATGACCTGCCTCAAGGCCGCACAAGACAACCTTGCCGCCTGGCTGGAACAGGCAGCCAACCAGCATGCGCTGGGCGACCATTTTTGCCTAGAGGGGCTCGACTACGCCGGCGCCTTCCAGATTTGCAGTCAGCTATTCGTCTGCCTAGCGCGCACGGCCGATCAACAGGATCCATTCCTGGCGGCAGGCGATGCCCCACGCACAAGCGCGGGCAGGCGACTGCTATGCAAGATTGCGCAGAGCGCCAGCCAGCCTCTGCACCGGATGTTGTGGCCAGAGGCGGACGACGACACCCTGCTCAAGCCCTATCAAGCGGTGCAAACGCCGAACAACGGCGAAGGCCATTACCGTGCCGATGCGTTGAATCAGGTGGCGCAGCTCAATGCACGGCCCAGCGAAGAGCCGGCGACCCTGGAAGGCAACACGCTCGCAGGCTTGATGCAACAGCCGGACTTTCTGCTCCTGCCTTCCGCCAAAAGCGGCGCCGCAGCGCTGATAACCGTATGGGAGAACCTGAGCAGCGCCCTGCAAGAGGCACAGAAAAGCCTCGCCAGCGCAACGGCCGAGAACAGCCAGGCGACCACCGAGAGCCGACGCAGCCGGGTTGAGGTGAACCAGCGCGAAGGCGAGCTAAGCCGCGAACAAGAGCAGATTTCCCGGCAAAGAGAAGCGTTGGGTAACGAGGCATTTCCTGCAAAATATCGGATGTATACCAAGGACCTACAACTGCTGCGCAGCATGCTGCAACAGGACTTCGGTGACATGGTGTTCATTCGCCGCACGACCGCTAACCAGAAGAACTACTACTTCTTCGGTTTGACTGACCTCCCAGCAGCACCGCAAAACGCGCGTCGGATCTTTGGTGAACTGCTGGATATGGAGGGTCAGTTACTGGCCAGCAGCAATGGTCGCACAGCCAATCGGGCCAGCATCGACCAGCAGGCACAAGAACTCTTGTTACTGGCCATCCCCAAGAACCACCGCACCGCCCGTCTGATCAGTGAGCTGAACCGGCAGATGGCCGAAGAGCTGCGTATCCACAACGACCTCCAGCAGGCACGAGAGCGCCGGGAAGCCGCGCGTGGTCGCATGAGCGAGGCCAACAATGCCCTGAAACAGGCGCAAGAGCGGCTGGCCCAACAAGAACGCGGCTGGCGCCGAAGCGCACGCGGTGTGCTCGGTTCCAAGGCCTTCCCGGCTGGCGTGTTGATTCTGGAGTTGTTTAACGTGCAGGCGGAAGCTGAAGCGGCAACTGCCAACATGAGGAATAAAGGTCTTGGCAGGGTGTTCTTTGGGTCGTTGAGCGCAGGCGTTGATTTAGTGTTAGCTGTAGAGTTCCTCGCTAATAAGGTCGCGCACAATCACCCACGAGTTCAAACATTTCAAAAGCGGATAGTTGATCGGGTGCTCTTTAACCCTGGGCCAGGCCTGCAAAAACTCTTTGGCGGTCGACTGGTGAGCTTGACCGGCAAACTGGCCTTCCAAACCTTTGCCGGTACGCTCTTCGTGGGTATCAGCATTTACGATGCCTTGCACGAAGCCAGCCTAGGTGACGACGCCGCCTGGGGCTATGGCCTGATGGCCGTGGGTGGCCTGGTGGGGGTGATTGGCGGCTTCTTTACCGCCAGTGGTGCGGCATTCCTGGGCATGGGCCCTGTTGCCTGGGCCACTCTGCTTCTGATTCTGGCGGGGGCGGCGCTGGTCTGGTGGCTGGACGACAGCCCCATCGAGGAGTGGCTGGCCAACGGCCCCTTCGGCAGCAACCGCAGCGCCAAGGTGCCCCACCTCTGGAACGACCCGCAGGAGGCCTTCTACCGACTGGTCAGCCTATTTGCCGGCATCCGTGTCAGTATCGGCACCAACCCGGAACAGACTCGCTTCAGCGGCGCCATGGGCCTGCTTGACCCTGCCGAATACCACTCGATGCGCCGCGCCAATACCCGAGTGCGTATTGAAAGCAACCTGCCCGGGTTGGCCACCACCCTGGGTAGTGCCAATATCCGCGCCCATAGCCAGCTGCGTAGCAGCAGTCATCACCTTAGCCATAGAGACATGGCGACTATTAGCAGCCATAGCCTAAGTCCCATCCAGCCCCTGGCCCAGCGCCTGTCCCCCGACGCCCTTGAACTGTTTTATGAGGTGCCCCTTTCCCAGAGCATGCCGCGCACGTCCCCGCATCGATGGCAGACTTACGCCCTGACCGTACGAGCACAGGTGATCCTGCAGGGAGAGGATCAAACGTGGGTGTTCCCGGCGCCAGCGCCAACTGATGTCCTGCGTTACAACCCCAATCGGCATGGCGAACCCGTTTTCAGCCAAACTAAGCAACCCTTCTGGGCCGATGAACAGACCCACCCGGACAGCCAGCCGTAAGGATGCCCCATGACTGCCCACTACAGCCCCAGCGCCTACCAGCCGGCGCGCATTCCCGATCAGCCGGCAGCGGTCAAGCGCAGTTGGTTGTTCCGTTTTGGCAGCTCGCGCCTGCCCTGGGGCCATACCGAAGAAATCGTGCCCCATAGCATGCTGAGCCAACCATCACCTGCTGGTCTGCGAGATGTTGAACGCCATGAGCACGCGCTGGCAACGGGGGCGAAAAAGCGCCAGGCATACGAACTTCTGGATTACCACCAGATCATCGATCACGAACGCTATCGACATGCGCCACTCTCCAAACGCAGCCTGTTCTGGTTTTATCTATGGGGGGGGGGGCGCTTTGTTTTTTGGGTTATGGCGCTTTTATCTCCAGTTATCTGGGCGTGGCTATCTTGGGTTCTTGATGGCGAATACACGACCAACTTATGGATGTTCGCCAAAGAAACAACATGGTATCTGACGGTTCCTCTCGCCTGCTGGGCCATAGGTTCCCTAGTCGTTCACAAGCTCACCAACTGGGTCGTTCGCCCTTCCAAAGGTCCGCTGTGGGAGTTCAACCGCCGCACCGGCATGGTCACGATCTTCGATTACGCCAATATGGGCGAGTACAAACGCAGCGGCACCATCGGTGAGTTCACCTACCCCTTCTATGAGTTCGATGCCTATATCAGCAGCGGCCCAGACCGCCAGGGGCTGATCTGGCATCAGTTGCATCTGGTGCATCGCTATCACGACCTGGCCATCGACCTCAGCCCCATCGTGTCCAAGGACTCCAGCATGGCCCCGCATTTCGCCGCCTGGGATTTTCTGCAGAACTACATGGACACCAGCCGCCCGCTGCCGGATATCCCGCTGTTCGAGCAGCACCGCGCGAACGATCCGGTAACCGCCGAACATGACCGCCGCACGGGCCGCCCCGAGCGCTACTGGCGTGATATGGACGATAAAACCTGGGAAGCGCAATTGACGCAGAACCTGGGCTGGGTCAACGCCTATGACATCACCGGCCGCCTCAACCTCATGGACCGTCATGTGCGCTATGCCGATTGACTGCGGCCGGCTGGGAGCTTCCATATCCCGTCCTATAGTTCCCGGTAGGCCTATCGGAACCAGCTTTTAAGGCAACTCCAACCCACCCCCAGCCTTGTGTAACCCACGCAGATGCTCGCCGATCCGGGCCAGGTTCACTTCGATCGCTTCGAGCTCCTCCCGCCGCTCGTCCCCCAGCAGCACCCGGACTTCCTGGTCCAGCTCTTCGCTCAGCTGATTCAGGCGTAGTTGGCGTTGTTCACTTTCGCGTTCGAGGCGGGTCCATTCGCTGGGCTGTGGCAGGCCGTAGCCGTCGCCATCGAGCAGTTCCGCCGGGCGGCTGAGGTAGCCGCTGTTGGCGAGGATTTCCTGCAAGGCGCCGTCGGCCTTGTTCAGGCTGGCGTCGCGCCCGCGGCCGCCGAGGTAGCGGTTCTTCAGCTCGTCCTGGGCGAGGAGCAGCTGGCGGCGCAGGGCGGCCTGTTCGACTAGCAGCAGGGCGGCGGAGGCGCGTAGATCGGCGCGATCGATCCATGGCTGGCGTTCAGCGGCACTGAGTTCCAGCCACTGTTCGACGCTGTCCTGCGGTAGACCGAGGCGCTCCTTGAGGATGGTGAACATGGCCTGGTAGCGATCGCGGTAGGAGTCGAATCGATAGCCCAGGCGCAGCGCCTCGCGGGGGTCGTCGAGCACGCTGGCGTCGGCCAGGTCGCGGTGGATCAGCACCTCCAGCAGCCCGTTGGGCATGATGCTGTCCAGGGCGACGAGTTCGTCGCGTGTGGTTCCGCTGCGTAGCAGCTTGAGGGTTTCCACCGCGCAGTTGTTGGACAGGAAGTAGTAGTCGCCGTCGTAGCTCCAGTGCAGCTCGGCGCTACGCTCGACCAGTGCGCGAGTCTCTTCGTGCTGCAGCTTCAGCGGCACCGAGGCCAGCCCGCGCAGCTCCACCTTGGTGTATTCGTCGATCACCTGGCCCAGGGGCAGGATGAACAGCCGCGAGGGGTAGACGCCGGTGAGGCCGTCCCAGCTGGACAGCTGCACATCGTCGACGAAGGCGCGGAAGGACAGCACCAGGTGGTGATCCAGATCCAGTCGGCAAGCGGGACCGGGCTCGCGGCCGGGCGCGCAGATCACCAGGCGCAGCATGCTGTGGCCCCAGCGGCTGACCCAGGCCTCGTTGGCTTCGGCGAACAGGTAGTCGACCTCGTAGACGCGCGACGGATTGAGGCTCAGCAGTGGCGTGCGGCCGAATTCGCGGCCCGCGTTCAGAAATGGGTAGTCATCGGCGCAACCGGCAGCGTTTGCTGGCGCCCAACCGAAGTGTTCACGCAGGTAACGGTGCAGCGAAGGGCGACGGCAGGCGTAGCTGGGGTCGAGCAGGAAGTACTCAAGGTTCACCGCGACGAATTCCAGCGGGCTGGTCAGCTCGTACGGATCGGGACTGCGCGCCAGCTGCGCGTTGTCGTGTTCACGCAGGCCGCGCTTGCCGACCCGTTGCGGCCAGCCGGCCAGGTCGAGCAGGCGCGGGTCATCGCTGAGGGTGAAGCGGCGGTCGGTCTGCCCGCGGCAGTCGTCCGGCAGGCCGACCTGCCCGAGATTGCTGGCGCGCTGACGGCAATGGCCCTGCAGCAGGTGTTGATCCGGCGACCACAGGCGCGCGCGATCGTACAGATGCGCCACTTCGTGAATGACGGTGGCGAGCAGCTCGCGGCGTACCGTGCCGTGGGGTCGATTGGTCTTTTCCTCGGCAGCGCTGCCGTTGGTGAGCGCCGGCAGCAGGCGGCGGTTGAGTTCCAGGCGATTGCCACCGGCGCGGCCATAGGCCTGTTCCGGCAGATCATCGCGCCACTGCACGCGCACCTCGCGATCGAGGCTCTGCACCAGGCGGGGTGGCAGTGCGGCCATGGCTTCGTCCAGCAGCGCCTGGCTGGCGGCGCGTTGCTCGGCGTCCAGTGTGCGTGAGTCGAGAACCAGGCGCAGGTCGGCCTGGGCTACACCTGCAGCAAGGCTCAGGCAGCCTGCCAGCAGCCAGGCGCCGGGGCGTATCACAGGGCGAGGATGGCTTCGGCCAGTTGCAGGTCGCTGGCATTGCGCGCTGCAGGGAGTTCGCTGCGCAGGGTGCCGATCGCGGCTTCCAGATGCGCACCGCGAATCTCGCCGGCGCTGGCGACGAAGCTGGCGGCGTCTTCACGCGCTTCGACGACGACCTTCATGTCACTGATGCGGCTGGTCACATCGGAGGTGAAATTGATGCTTCGGTCCAGGGCACGCACGACGATGTTGCTGGTGGCGACGAGGGTCTGTGCCTGGGCCGTGCCCGCGGCGACGGCCAGCGCCAGCGGGGCGGCGAGCAATAGCTTGTTCATCGGTTGGAATCTCTCACGGTCGGGGCACCGGCAGGCCGGTGCGATTATTGGACGAGGATCGCTTCGGCCAGTTCCAGGTCGCTGGCGGCAAGCTCCGGGTGTTCCTGGCGCAGCCGCGCCATGGCCGCTTGCAGGCGAGCCGCGTCGAGCTGGCCTTCGCTGGCGACGAAGCCGGCCGCGTCTTCGCGGGCCTCGGCGATCAGCTTGTTGTCGAAGGGAGCACTGGTCAGCTGGCTGCTGACGTAGCTGGTCTGCACGACACCTGCGGTGGTGACATCGAACGCCTGGGCGGCGCCAGCTGTGAGGCCGAGAAATAAGAGAACGATTGAATACGGACGCATGCGGAACCTGTTGCCGGGAAAAACGGCGCCAAGGCTAGCGAAACGCCGGCTGCAGAGCCAGCGTTCGGTTGCTTCCGCAGGTTGCAGCAGCGCTCATGCGCTGCTGCACGCATCAGAGCGCCAGAATCGCCTGAGCCAGTTGCAGATCGCTGGCGCCCAGTTCTGGCTGCTGGCTACGAATGTGGCGCAGCGCCGCTTCGAGGTGGGCGCCGCGCAGATCGCCCTGGCTGGCAACGAAACGCGCCGCATCGTCGCGAGCATCGAGCACCAGTTTGTCGTCGCGCAGCGACGAGGTCAGGTCCGAGGTTGCGTCCACGGTATTGATCAGGCCGCCGACCACCATGTCGGTGGTAGCGGTGAAGCTGGCAGCGGACGCGCCGCCGCTCAGCAGCAAGCCGGCAGCGAAGAAGGGGAGCAGGATTCGGGACATGGCAGATCTCCAGTGGTGAGGCTCTAGACCGCGCCATGGGTGCGACGTTCCCGTTGCTGCGGCTTTGTAGCACGCAGCATAGGCTCGAATCGGTGGGCGCGGAATGCCTCAGCGCCAGAACGGCTTGTCCAGCTCTGCCGAGCGGTCGCTATGGCTGATGCCGACATCCGCCAGCTGGCGGTCGTCAAGCTGCGCCAGTTGCTGGCGGGTACGGTAGTTGCGTTGCCAGCGCTGCAATACTTGCAGCAGCTGTAGCCAGTTGCGGCGGGCGCGGGTGGCGACATACGGACGAGACAGCGTGCGATCCATGCTGCGCTCCTTCCCGGTGTGACCGGGTACGGGTTATGGGAGAACAGGATCGCGCGCGTCAGCCAAGTGCAACAGCCACAGGGATTCTCGATTGTGCCGGTGCAGTTCCAGAAATGGATGCAACTGTATTGGTCGCGAACGCGCCAACTGTTTTCGCTGCGCTGCTTATCGGTCCGGTGTGCGTGCCAGAGCGCCTGGTGTGGTGCCGAACTGTTGACCGAACGCGGCGATAAACGCCGAGGTGGATTCGTAGCCGCAGGCCAGCGCGACATCGGTAACCGGCTGGCCCTGCTCCAGCAAAGGGAGCGCGCTGAGCAGGCGCAGACGCTGGCGCCAGGCGCGGAAGCTGAGGCCGGTGTCACGCTGGAACTGGCGGGTCAGGGTTTTCTCCGAGACCTGCAGGCGCTCGCTCCATTGCTTCAGGCTGAGTGAAAGATCGGGCTGCTCATAGAGCGCTTCGCACAGCTGACGAAGCCGGGCATCCCCGGGCCAGGGCAGGGAATAGCCGATTGCCGGCGCAGCCCGCAGCTGGTCCAGCAGCACCGCTGCCAGGCGGCCTTCGGCACCTTGCTCGTCATACTCCGCCGGCAGCGCGCCAAAGGCGCGGATCAGCTCGCGCAGCAGTGGGCTGACCGCGAGCACCTGGCAATGCTCGGGCGCCCAGGCCACGGCGCGCTGGTCGATGTACAGGCTGCGCATCTCGGTGTGCGGCGAGCTGATCACCTCGTGCAGCAGGCCCGGCGGAATCAGGATGGCGCGCTGCGGCGGAGCGAGAAAGCGCCCGCGCTCGGTATGCACGCGCAGCACGCCGCTGATGGCGTAGGACAGCTGTGCCCAGGGATGGCGGTGGCGTGGCGTGGTGGTTCGTTCAGCCAGGGATTCGCTGCGGGCGAAGAGCGGGCGCGGCAGTGCATCCATGGCTGGGATGCTGCGTTGCACGAGGCTGCTTTGTCCTTTTCTCGACATTTGTCTGGCTTATGGCGTTAGTCGGATATGCAGAGCGACAGTAGACTCGCTGGCAACCTGCCGCAAGCCACACAATCAGGAGCGCCCATGGCCAGACCTCGCCTGTTACCGAACAACTTCACTCTGGCCCTGCTCGGTGCGGTGGCCATCGCCACGCTGCTGCCAGCGCGGGGGCAGGGCGTGGCGGTATTCGAGTGGATCACCAACCTGGCCATCGGCCTGCTGTTCTTCATGCACGGCGCCAAGCTGTCGGGTAGCGCGATCCTCGCCGGCATGGGGCATTGGCGTCTGCATCTTTTGGTCTTCATTTGCACCTTCGTGCTGTTCCCGCTGCTCGGCCTGGCGCTGCGCCCGCTGCTGACGCCGATGATCGGCGCCGAGCTGTATCTCGGCATGCTCTACCTCTGCGCCCTGCCGGCCACGGTGCAGTCGGCCATCGCCTTCACCTCGCTGGCGCGCGGCAATATCCCGGCGGCGGTGTGCAGCGCGGCGGCTTCGAGCCTGATCGGCATCTTCCTCACGCCGCTGCTGGTGCTGCTGCTGATGGGTGCCCAGGGCGAAGGCGGCTCAACGCTGGATGCCATCGGCAAGATCGTCGTGCAGCTGCTGCTGCCGTTCATTGCCGGGCAGATTGCGCGGCGCTGGATCGGCGATTGGGTGGCGCGCAACAAGGGCTGGCTGAAGAACGTCGATCAGAGTTCGATTCTGCTGGTGGTCTACACCGCCTTCAGCCATGCGGTGGTCGAGGGCATCTGGCAGCAGGTGCCGCTGCCGCAGCTGCTCGGTCTGGTGCTGGCGTGCTGTCTGCTACTGGCGCTGGCCCTGCTGATCACCTGGCTGGTGGCGCGCTGGCTGGGCTTCGACCTGGAGGACCGCATCACCATTCTCTTCGCCGGCTCGAAGAAGAGCCTGGCCACCGGCATCCCCATGGCGCAGGTGCTGTTCGCCGGCGGTGCGCTGGGCACGCTGATCCTGCCATTGATGCTGTTTCACCAGATCCAGCTGATGGTATGCGCGGTACTGGCGCAGCGCTATGCGTCGCGACCAGAAACAACAGCGGTCGCAAAAGCGGGCTGACTCGAAACCAATCAGCGACGGATTCGTGACTGCAGCGCAAAGATCATTTGCCCGTTACGGTCTGGGAGCGGTGCGCAGGGGTGGCTAAGCTGCGCGCCATTCTGTTGCTGAGGCATTCCCATGAAGAAGATTCTGCTACTCAACGGCGGCAAGGCCTTCGCCCACTCGGCCGGCCAGTACAACGCCACGCTGCATCAGGCAGCCATCGAAACCCTGACCGCGGCCGGCTTCGAGGTCCGCACCACCGAGATCGATGCCGGCTACGACGTGCAGCAGGAAGTCGAGAAGATTCTCTGGGCGGATGCGCTGATCTATCAGATGCCCGGCTGGTGGATGGGTGCACCCTGGATGGTGAAGAAATACCTGGACGAGGTGTTCACCGCCGGCCACGGCAGCCTCTACGCCAACGATGGTCGTACCCGCTCGGACGCGTCGCAGAAGTACGGTAGCGGCGGTCTGCTGCAGGGCAAACGCTACATGATCTCCGCCACCTGGAACGCGCCGCAGCAGGCCTTCGACGACCCCAGCGATTTCTTCGCCGGCAAGGGCGTGGATGCCGTCTACCTGCCGTTTCACAAGGCCAACGAGTTTCTCGGCATGCAGGGCTTGCCGACCTTCCTCAGCGTCGATGTCATGAAACAGCCGCAGATCGAGGCGGATGTCGCACGCTATCGCCGGCACTTGGGCGAGGTGTTCGGCTTCAGTGTCTGACCTTCGCGTCAGGCAAAGAAAAACCCCTCGCGGCAAGAGCTGGGAGGGGCTTTTCGTTTCAGCGCGAGGCGATCATTCCACGGCCTTGACCATGTCCTCGACGACCTTCTTCGCGTCGCCGAAGACCATCATGGTCTTGTCCATGTAGAACAGCTCGTTGTCCAGGCCCGCATAGCCGCTGGCCATGGAGCGCTTGTTGACGATGACTGTCTTGGCCTTGTACGCCTCGAGGATCGGCATGCCGGCGATCGGCGACTTCGGATCGTTCTTCGCCGCCGGGTTGACCACGTCGTTGGCGCCAAGTACCAGCACCACGTCGGCCTGGCCGAACTCGGAGTTGATGTCCTCCATCTCGAAGACCTGCTCGTAGGGCACCTCGGCTTCGGCCAGCAGCACGTTCATGTGCCCCGGCATGCGGCCGGCGACCGGGTGGATCGCGTACTTCACGGTCACGCCCATGTGCGTCAGCTTCTCGGCCAGCTCCATCAGCGCGTGCTGCGCGCGGGCCACCGCCAGGCCGTAGCCGGGAACGATGATCACGGTGTCGGCGTTGGTCAGCAGGAAGGCAGCGTCGTCGGCCGAACCGGACTTGACGTTGCGTTCCAGCTGGGCGCCTGCCGGGCCGCCGGCATCGGCGTCGGCACCGAAGCCGCCGAGGATCACGTTGAAGAACGAACGGTTCATCGCCTTGCACATGATGTACGAGAGGATCGCGCCGGAAGAGCCCACCAGCGAGCCGGCGATGATCAGCATCGAGTTGTTCAGCGAGAAGCCGATACCGGCCGCCGCCCAGCCCGAATACGAGTTGAGCATCGACACCACCACCGGCATGTCCGCGCCGCCGATGGGGATGATGATCAGCACGCCGATGACGAACGCCAGCGCCACCAGGATGGCGAAGGCGGTCAGGTTGCCGGTGAAGGTGTAGACCAGGCCCAGGCCGACGATCGCCAGGCCCACGGCCAGGTTGACCATGTGCTGGCCCTTGAATACCACCGGGGCACCCTGGAACAGGCGGAACTTGTACTTGCCCGAGAGCTTGCCGAAGGCGATCACCGAACCGGAGAAGGTGATGGCACCGATGGCCGCACCAAGGAACAGCTCTAGGCGGTTACCCACAGGAATGGCGTAGCCGATCTGCTCGACGATGCCCAGCGACTGCGGCTCGACCACCGCGGCGATGGCGATGAACACCGCGGCCAGGCCGATCATGCTGTGCATGAAGGCGACCAGCTCGGGCATCTTGGTCATCTCGACGCGCTTGGCCATGACGGTGCCGACGCTGCCGCCGATCAGCAGGCCGACGATCACGTAGCCGATGCCGGCGGTGGCCAGCTCGCTGCCGAGCTTGAAGATCAGGCCGACCGTGGTCAGTACCGCCAGCCCCATGCCGATCATGCCGAACAGGTTGCCGCGCCGTGAGGTGGTGGGGTGGGAAAGGCCCTTCAGTGCCTGGATGAAGCACACCGAGGCAACCAGATAGAGCAGGGTGATCAGGTTCATGCTCATGGCTTACTTGCCCTCCGCCTTGGCCGCGCTGCGGTCCTTCTTCTTGAACATTTCCAGCATGCGACGGGTGACCAGGAAGCCCCCGAACACGTTGACCGCGGCCAGCGCCACGGCCAGGGTGCCCATCGCCTTGCCTAGCGGGGTGACGGTGAGCGCTGCGGCCAGCATGGCGCCGACGATGACAATCGCCGAAATCGCGTTGGTGACTGCCATCAGCGGGGTGTGCAGGGCCGGGGTGACGTTCCAGACCACGTGGTAGCCGACGTAGATCGCCAGCACGAAGATGATCAGGTTGTAGATGCCGTCCGAAATCAGATCCATGTTCGCGTCTCCCTTAACCGTTGGTCCGCACGACCTGGCCGTCGCGGCACATCAGGCACGCGGCGACGATGTCGTCTTCGAGGTTGAGCTGGAACTGGCCGTCCTTGTCGATGACCAGCTTGAGAAAATCCAGCAGGTTGCGGGCGTACAGCGCCGAGGCGTCGGCCGCTACCAGCGTCGCCAGGTTGGCGTGTCCGACGATGGTCACACCGTGGCGAACCACCACCTGGTCGATCTCGGTCAGCGGGCAGTTGCCGCCGTGGCCGGCTGCCAGGTCGACGATCACCGAGCCGGGCTTCATCTGCTCGACGGTGGCTTCCTGCAGCAGCGTCGGCGCCTTGCGGCCCGGGATCAGTGCGGTGGTGATGACGATGTCCGATTGCAGCGCACGTTCATGCACCGCCTGCGCCTGACGCGCCATCCACGAGGCCGGCATCGGCCGCGCATAGCCGCCGACGCCTTCGGCGCATTCGCGCTCCTCGTCGGTCTCAAGCGGCACGTCGACGAACTTGGCGCCGAGCGATTCGATCTGCTCCTTCACCGCCGGACGCACGTCCGAAGCCTCGACCACTGCACCCAGGCGCTTGGCTGTGGCGATGGCCTGCAGCCCGGCGACACCGGCACCGAGGATCAGCACGCGTGCGGCCTTCACCGTACCGGCGGCGGTCATCAGCATCGGCATGAAGCGCGGGTAGTGATGGGCACCGACCAGCACCGCCTTGTAGCCGGCGATGTTGGCCTGCGACGAGAGCACGTCCAGGCTCTGTGCACGGGACGTACGCGGCGCGGCCTCCAGGGCGAAGGCGGTGACGCCGCGGGCAGCCATGCGCGCGATACAGGCGTTGTCGAACGGGTTGAGCATGCCCAGCAGCACACTGCCGGACTGCATCTGCGCCAGTTCGGTATCGTCCGGCGCATTGACCTTCAGCACCAGCTCGGCGGCAAAGGCCGCGGCCGCATCGCCGATGGTTGCGCCGACCGCTTCATAGGCGCTGTCCGGCACGCTGGAAAGCAACCCGGCGCCGCTTTGCAGCGTCACCCGGTGCCCTTGGCCGATCAGTTTCTTGACGGTTTCCGGGGTCGCGGCGACGCGCGTTTCCCCGGAGTGGGTTTCGAGAGGAACACCGATGTGCATTGTTGTTGTTCTCCTGCGTGATCATGACCGGTGCTGCGCGAGCCGCGCACCGACGTGCTTTTCACCCGCCCGCTGCTCTGGCGGACGGGGTATGGAACAGGTGAAGCCAGCCGGGCGAAGCGCAAAAACGGATCGCCCGGCGCGGCATTCTGCAAGCCTTGAAAAAATCAAACAACTGTTTCAATCAAACGATTGTATTTGACGCGCCGGTCGCAGGATGACTGCCTGTTTTCCGTGCTTCGCTGCAGATTGCGTCCTGTTTGGCTCTGCGTACGACCAGTTCGTCCGCGCCAGGCACACGACACGGCCGCATCATGAATGACGCGCCATTGACAGGGTATTCGTCAGCGGTGCCAAGCATCTCCGACCTTGGTGTCGGGTTAAGTCGGGTATGCAGGAAAAACGCGCGCACGTTGAAATGTCATTCAATCCTTGTAGTCCAACTAGGCTGGTTGGACCCGATTGGAGTGTTTCGAGCGCAGTGACGTCGGGTCGCTGCGTATCGCTGGTGGAGCTGGACGATGCCCGAACTCGATGTAAACGAAGTCACCACGCTGCTCGAACAGCCGGCCCAGCGCCGCCTGCCGTTCGCCTTCGCGCGTCGGCACGGCGTGATCCTGCTGGAGCGTGGCGGCGAGCTGCGCCTCGGCCTGCGCGAGGGCGCCGCGCTGACGGCGGTGCAGGAGGCGCAGCGGGTCGTTGGTATGCGTCTGCCGATGCAATGGCTAGCGCAGGCTGATTTCGATCAGGCGCTCGGTGCCGCCTACCAGCACGATTCCTCGGCGGCGATGTTGATGGTCGAGGGGCTGGGCAACGACCTGGACCTGGCCAGCCTGGCCGACCAGATCCAGGAAACCGAGGACCTGTTGGAGCAGGAGGACGACGCGCCGATCATTCGCCTGATCAACGCCATCCTCGGCGAGGCGATCAACGAGAACGCCTCGGATATCCATATCGAAACCTTCGAGAAGCGCCTGGTGATCCGCTTTCGCGTCGATGGCATCCTCCGTGAAGTGGTGCAGCCCAAGCGCGAGCTGGCGGCGCTGCTGGTGTCGCGGATCAAGGTCATGGCCAAGCTGGACATCGCCGAGAAGCGCATCCCGCAGGACGGGCGCATCTCGCTGCGCGTCGGCGGCCGCGAGGTCGACATCCGTGTCTCCACGCTGCCCTCGGCCAATGGCGAGCGGGTGGTGTTGCGTCTCCTGGACAAGCAGGCCGGTCGCCTGACCCTGCGCCATCTGGGCATGAACGAGCAGGATCGCGACCACCTGGAGCGGGCGGTGAAGAAACCGCACGGCATTATTCTGGTGACCGGCCCCACCGGGTCGGGCAAGACCACCACGCTCTACGCCGCGCTGACCACGTTGAATGACCGCACGCGCAACATCCTCACCGTCGAGGACCCCATCGAATACCACCTCGAAGGCATCGGCCAGACCCAGGTCAACACCAAGGTCGACATGACCTTCGCCCGCGGCCTGCGCGCCATCCTGCGCCAGGATCCGGACGTGGTGATGGTCGGCGAGATCCGCGACCAGGAAACCGCCGACATGGCGGTGCAGGCCTCGCTCACCGGCCACCTGGTGCTCTCCACGCTGCACACCAACAGCGCCATCGGCGCCGTTACGCGGCTGGTGGACATGGGCGTCGAGCCGTTCCTGATCTCCTCCTCGCTGCTCGGCGTACTGGCCCAGCGCCTCGTGCGGGTGTTGTGCAATGACTGCAAGCGCGCCTACGTGGCCGATGCCGCCGAGTGCGAGCTGCTCGGGGCCAGCCTGGCCGAGGCGCCGACGCTGTATCACGCCGAAGGTTGCGAGCAGTGCCGGGGCCTCGGTTACCGCGGGCGTACTGGCATCTATGAGCTGGTGCTGTTCGACGACGCCCTGCGCACCATGGTGCACACCCGCGCCAGCGAGCAGGACATGCTGCGTCACGCTCGGATCTTGGGCCCGAGCATCCGCGACGACGGCCTGCGCAAGGTGCGCGAGGGCGTGACCACCATCGAGGAAGTGCTGCGGGTGACGCGTGAGGAGTGAGGGGATGAGGTTGTTTCCGGCTCGCCTGGAGAGGCATCTGCAGCCTGACCGACGCTGCACGGTGACGCCATTCGCGGCCAAGGCCGCTCCCACGTGTGTGCGCTGCCTGTGTGGAAGCGGTCTCGACCGCGGATCGCCCCTGTTGGAGACTGCCTGATGGCTGCCTTCGAATACCTTGCCCTCGACCCGCGTGGCCGTGAGCAGAAGGGCCTGATCGAAGCCGACAGCCCGCGTCAGGCGCGCCAGCTGCTGCGCGAGAAGCAGTGGGCACCGCTGGAGGTGAAGCAGGCCAAGTCCAAGGAAGACGTCAGCCGCGGCGGTTTCAGCTTCGGTCGCGGCCTGTCGGCGCGCGATCTGGCATTGGTCACCCGGCAGCTGGCGACGCTGGTGCAGGCCGCGCTGCCGATCGAGGAAGCCCTGCGCGCGGCAGCGGCGCAGTCCACCTCGGCGAAGATCAAATCGATGCTGCTGGCCGTGCGTGCGCGGGTGATGGAAGGCCACAGCCTGGCTGCGGCCTTGCGCGAATATCCGTCGGCGTTTCCCGAGCTCTACCGCGCCACCGTGGCGGCCGGAGAGCACGCCGGCCATCTCGGGCTGGTGCTCGACCAGCTCGCCGACTACACCGATCAGCGTCAGCAGTCGCGGCAGAAGATCCAGCTGGCGCTGCTCTATCCGGTGATCCTGATGGTCGCCTCGCTGGCCATCGTCGTGCTGCTGCTCGGCTATGTGGTGCCGGACGTGGTCAAGGTATTCGTCAACACCGGCCAGGAACTGCCGGCGCTGACCCGCGGGCTGATCGCCACCAGCGACGTGGTGAAGAACTGGGGCTGGCTGATCGTGCTCGGCATCATCGCCGCGTTCCTCGCCATGCGCGCGGCACTGCGCGACCCGGCCGTGCGCCTGCGCTGGCATGCGTTCATTCTGCGGATACCGCTGATCGGCCGCCTGAGCCGGGCGACCAATACCGCGCGCTTCGCCTCGACCCTGGCGATCCTCACCAAGAGTGGCGTGCCGCTGGTGGAGGCGCTGTCCATCGCCGCCGCGGTGATCGCCAATCTGCGCATCCGCGAGCGGGTGGTGGAGGCTGCGCAGAAAGTGCGCGAAGGCAGCAGCCTGACCCGCGCGCTGGATGCCACCGGCGAATTCCCGCCGATGATGCTGCACATGATCGCCAGCGGCGAGAAATCCGGTGAACTGGATCAGATGCTGGCGCGAACCGCGCGTAATCAGGAGAACGACCTCGCCGCTCAGGTGTCTCTGCTGGTCGGCCTGTTCGAACCGTTCATGCTGGTGTTCATGGGGGCTGTGGTGCTGGTCATCGTGCTGGCGATCCTGATGCCGATCCTCTCTCTCAACCAACTGGTGGGGTAACGACAATGAAGTTGCAACGACGCACGCAAGGGGGCTTCACCCTCATCGAAATCATGGTGGTGGTGGTCATCCTCGGCATCCTCGCTGCGCTGGTGGTGCCGCAGGTGATGAGCCGCCCCGATCAAGCCAAGGTCACCGTGGCCAAGGGCGACATCAAGGCCGTCGCCGCCGCGCTGGACATGTACAAGCTGGACAATTTCGCCTACCCGAGCACCCAGCAGGGGCTGGAGGCGCTGGTGAAGAAGCCTTCCGGCAACCCGCAGCCGAAGAACTGGAACCGCGACGGTTACCTCAAGCGCCTGCCCAAGGACCCGTGGGGCAACGACTACCAGTACCTCTCGCCAGGTACACAGGGCCAGTTCGACCTCTACTCCTTCGGCGCCGACGGCAAGCCCGGCGGCAGCGACCTTAACGCCGACATCGGTAACTGGGACCTCTAATCGATGCGGCAGCGCGCCCGCGCTTTCACGCTGATCGAACTGCTGGTGGTGATCGTCCTGCTGGGCATTCTGGTCAGCGTGGCGGTGCTCAGCGTCGGCGGTTCGAGCACCTCGCGCGAGCTGCGTGACGAGGCGCGGCGACTGGCTGCGCTGATCGGCGTGCTCAGCGACGAGGCGGTACTCGACAGTCGCGAATACGGCCTGCTGGTCAACAGCGAGGGTTACCGGGTGCTGCGCTACGACGAGGCGGCCACGCGCTGGCTGGAAGTCGAGCGACGCAAGGTGCACAAGGTGCCGGAGTGGATGCGCCTGGATCTGGAACTGGACGGCACGCCGCTGGAACTGGTTGCGCCGACCCAGCGCGAGGACGACCGCGCCGGGCTGTCGCGCGAAGGCGAGCGAACCGAACGTCGTGCGCCGCGGCTGGAGCCGCAGTTGCTGATCCTGTCCAGCGGCGAGCTGTCGCCGTTCAGCCTGCGCCTGTCCGAACGCAAGCCGCGCGGCGGTGGCTGGCTGGTCACCAGCGACGGCTTCCGTCTGCCTGAGGCAAAAGTCATCGAGGACAGGCGATGAGCAGGCGCCTGGCCAGGGCCGGCCGCGGTTTCACCCTGCTGGAAGTGCTGGTGGCACTGGCGATCTTCGCCAGTGTGTCGGCCGTGGTGCTCACTGCGGCCGGGCGTAGCCTGACCAACGCCGGGCGGCTGGAGGAACTGACCCTGGCCGGCTGGATCGCCGACAACCGCATCAGCGAACTGCAGTTGCAGCAGACCCCGCCTGCCATCGGCCGCGAAACCCAGGCGCTGGAGTACGGCGGCCGCCAGTGGCAGACCCTCAGCGAAATCGAGGCCAGCGCCGATCCAGGCTTGCTGCGGGTGACCGTCTGGGTTGCGCTGCAGACATCGCGTGGCCGCAGCGATCCGGTACCCGAGCGCGCGGTCACCAGCCTCACCGGATTCATCGGTGTCGGCCCGGGAGCCGCGCGCCAATGAATGCTCACGCGCGCACCAGCGCCGGTTTCACCCTGCTCGAGCTGTTGATTGCCATTGCCCTGTTCGCGCTGCTTGGCCTCGGCACCTATCGCATGCTCGAAGCGGTGCTGCAAAGCGATGAGGCGGTGCGTGCCCAGGAGCTGCAGCTGCGCGAGCTGAGCCGCGCGGTGTGGGCCTTCGAACGTGACCTGCAGCAGGTGGTCGGGCGGCCGATCCGTGATGAGTTCGGCGACGAGCGCAATGCCTTCATCGGTCAGCTCGATGGCGAAGACGGCGCGCCGGTGCTGGAGCTGACCCGTGCCGGCTGGCGCAATCCCACCGGGCTGCGTCGCGCCAATCTGCAGCGGGTGCGCTGGCGCCTGGCTGGCGACAAGCTCGAGCGCGTCTACTGGGTGGTGCTGGACCGTGACCTCGACAGCGAGCCGCGCGTGCAGCGGGTACTGGAAGACGTGCAGGGCCTGCAGTTGCGCTACCTGGACGAGGAGGCGGTGTGGCACGAGGAGTGGCCGCCGTTCGATTTCGGTCGCGGCAGCCCGGAGAACGCCGCCGAGCGCCTGCCGATCGCCCTGGAATTGAATATCGAGCACGCCCGCTACGGCCGTATCACCCGTCTGCTGCGCCTGCCCGACGCCGTCGAGCAGACGATGCAGCAGGCATTGCCCGGCGCCGAAGGCGTGCCCGAGCCGTTCGAAGGGGAGCTGCCGCAATGAGGTGCCAGCGCGGCGTTGCCCTGATTACCGTGCTGCTGGTGGTGGCCATCGTCACCGTGGTCAGCGCGGCGATGGTCGCGCGCCAGCAGCTCAGCATTCGTGCCAGCAGCAACCAGCTGCAGGCACGCCAGGCCTGGCATTACGCGCTGGGCGGCGAAGCGCTGGCGCAGGCCATGCTCGCTCGCGATCTGCGGGCTGGCGCGACGGGCGAGACAGGCGCCAATGGTGAGGCCGCGGCCGTCGATCATTTGCTCGAGCCCTGGGCGCAGCCGCTGCCGGCGTTCGAGATCGATCAGGGCGAGATCCTCGTGCGTATCGAGGATCTCGCCGGACGCTTCAACCTCAACGACCTGCTGCGCGACCAGCAGCCCAACCCCGCCGCGGTTCAGCAGTTCCGCCGGCTGCTGCTGCGTCTGCAGATCAGCGCGCCCTATGCCGAGCGCCTGCTCGACTGGATCGATCCCGACCAGCAGCCGAGCGGTGAGCTGGGTGCCGAAGACAACGCCTATCTCGGCCTCGATACGCCCTATCGCAGCGCCGGTCGCCGGCTCCACGACCTGTCCGAGCTGCGCCTGCTGCTGGACATGCGCGAAGAGGATTTCCAGCGCCTGGCGCCCTATGTCGTCGCGTTGCCGCCCAACGTGCCGCTGAACGTCAACACGGCGAGCGCGATGGTGCTTTCCAGCCTGAGCGACAACATCAGCCTTGGCGCGGCCGAGTCGCTGGTCGAGCTGCGCCGCGCCGCGCCGTTTCGCAACAGCGCGGCGTTCCTCGCGCAGCCGGCGCTGGCCGGGACTACGCTGCAGGGCACTGCGCTGGCGGTTGGCAGTCAATTCTTCCAGGCCACCAGTGAAGTGCGCCTGGGCGACCGCCGGCTGGCGCTGGTCAGCCTGTTGCAACGTGAGCAGGACGGCAGCGTCCGCGTGCTCGCGCGAAATCTCGGTCAGCCTGCCCGGCAGACCCTCCCATCCGACGGAGAACGCTAGACCATGGATTGCCTGTTTCTGCCCGCCGACAGTCCGGCCCGGCTCGATGCCGAGACCCGCGTCTACTGGCTGCCAAAGGACGAACCCGGCCGCTGGCAGCCACTGGGCGAATGCGCCGCAGGCAATGGCGCGATCAGCCTGATCCTGCCGGCGGAAGTCTGCAGCTTTTTCGCCGTCACCCTGCCGACGCGCAAGGCGCGCTGGATGCAGCAGGCGCTGGCCTACGCCGCCGAGGAACTGCTGGCAGAGAACGTCGACGATCTGCATCTGGCCCTCGGCGAAGCACTGCCGGACGGCCGCCCGCGGGTCGTAGCGATCCGCCGCCAGCTTCTGGATGACTGGCTTGGCCAGTTGCGCGAGCTGGGCCTGCTGATCGTGGCGATTCATGTCGACGCCGATCTGCTGCCGCGGGAGGGCACGCAGCTGTTGTTCATGGGTGAGCGTGGCCTGCTCGGCGGCGTCGGCGAAACGCGCTTGGCCTTCGCCACCGAGGATTGGCCGCAGCTGTCCGGCCTCTGCCCGGCGCCATGGCATGCCCAGGGCAGTGAAAGCGAGCCGCCGCTGGCGCTCGACGACTACCGGCAGGTGGACGATCCCTATGCGTTTCTCGGTTCGCAGCGCGCGGCAGCGATCAACCTCGCCCAGGGTGACTTCGCCGTGGAGGTCGGCAACACCGGCCTCGGTTACTGGAAACCGCTGTTCGCCGTCGCCGGCCTGATCCTGCTGGTGCAGCTGGGCTTCAACCTGAGCCAGGCCTGGTATTTCCAGCGCCAGGGTGATGCCTACGCCGAGGCCAGTCTCGCGCTGTATCGCGAGCTGTTTCCCGAAGACATCCGCATCGTCAACATGCGCGCGCAGTTCGATGATCATCTGGCCCGCGGCAGCGGTGGCCAGGCGGGCTTTCTGCGCCTGCTCGACCACGCCGCCGCGGCACTGGAGGACGGCATTCCGGTGACCATCGGCCAGCTCGACTACAACCAGGATCGCGGCGATCTGGCGCTGCAGGTGCAGGCCATGGACTTTCCCACGCTGGAAACATTGCGCCAACGCCTGGGTGACACCGGTCAGAGCGTGCAGCTGGGCTCGGCCAGTCGAGAAGGCGATGGCGTCAGCGCGCGCGTGGTGATCGGAGGCTGATGATGAATCTCAAGCAACAACTGGCCGTGCGCCTCGCCGATTCGCCGCTGTGGCAGCGCTGGCAGCGCCTGGCGCCCCGTGAGCGCACCTCGCTGAGCCTGCTCGGCGCCTTTCTGCTCGCCGTGCTGTTCTATCTCTGGCTGTGGCTGCCGGCGCAACGCCAGGCCGCCGACGCCCGCGAGTATTACCAGGCGCAGCGCGAACTGCATGCCTACATGGAGCAGAACACCGATCTGGCGCGCCAGATGGAGCGCAGCAACCAGGTCGAGCTGGCGCCGGAGCAGCTGCAGGGGGTGATCACCGAAAGCGCGCAGCAGGGCAACCTGCGAATCGAGAGCTTCGACAATGGCAGCGACGGCAGCGTGCAGGTGAGCCTGCCGGGGGCATCGTACGCATTGCTGTTGCGCTGGTTCGACACCCTGCAGGGGCAGGGCGTGAGCATTGCTGACGTCAGCCTGGAGCGCGCCGGTGAAGGGCTGGTGAATGCGCGGGTGAGCTTTCGCGCGGGGAGTTGATGGCGCCCTGATCCATCGCCGGGCCTGCGCGAGGCACAGACCCGGCGGCGCGGGCTGTCAGTGTGGCGAGTTGAACTGCATCGCCAGGGCGCGCAAGGCGGCTTCAGCGGCGAGTACCTTGGCAATCGCGTCGTTGGCCTTCTCGCGGGTGATACCCAGGCGATCGAACAGCTGCTGCGGCACCTCGGTATCCGGCCCGCTGCCGATGCCACGGTTGCGCAGCATGCGTACCGCCAGGCAGACCAGGTTCGGATAGGCCGCATCTTCGCCGTCATAGCCGGGGTCGTTCTGGAAACGCAGGGCGGCCGCCAGTTCCTCGGGCATGCCCCACAGACGCATCAGCCAGGCACCGATCTGCTCGCGGGTGATACCCAGCAGATGCTGCTCGACGTGACTGTGCGACAGGTGCGGGTTGGCTTCCAGGTGCCGGCAGATCAGCGAAAAATGCGGTGGAAAGACGTGCGCCAGTACCAGATAGCCGAAGTTGTGCAGCAGTCCGGCGAGGTAGCTCAGGCCGGGTTCCGGGCGCTGTTCGCGGGGAATCGCACGGGTCAGCCCCTCGATGACCGCGGCTGTATAGATCGCCTGTTGCCAGTAGGGCGTGGCGTCCTGCGGCTTGTCGTCCGGCAGGCTGATGGTCTTGCCCAGCGCTAGACCAAGGGCCAAGTTGATCACCAGATCGAAGCCGAGCACGCGGACGATGGCGTCTTCCACCGATCGGATGCGCCCGGGAGCGGCGTAGTAGGGCGAGGCCGCCCAGCTGATCACCTGCGCCGCCAATGCCGGGTCGGTTTCCACCACGCCGGTGATGTCGTCGACCGTGGCGTCGGGGTTGACCCGCAGCTTGATGATCTTCTGCGCCGTATGCGGCAGCGGCGGAATCTCGATGGTTTCTTCCAGACGCTTCTGGATGCGTCGCGCGGTGAAACTCTGCACCGCCTGACTGATCTCGGCGCGGTCGTCGTCCGGGCGGTCCAGGTTCGGCCGGATGCTGCTCAGCGGTACGGCGAAACTACCGGCCGTGGCCTTGCTCAGCAGACGCTTGAAGTCGCCACTGCTGACCTCCACCAGCAGGCCAGGCTGGCCGGATTCAACCAGCAGACGCGGTTGCTGCAGCAGCTGCTCTTCGTACAGGCAGGGCGAGCTGGTCAGTGGCGGCAGGCCGGGCAGGCGGCTCAACTCGTGCTTGGCCAGCATGCGCGCCAGCCGCTCCGGCTTGACCGCGGCCAGCTCGCGGCCGGTGAGTTCGGCCAGGCGTGCAAGGTCGAGCAGATGATCCTGCGGGAAGAGCACCAGCATCGCGCCGATGCTGTCGTTCAGCAGTACCGCCTGCACCCGCTGCGCAGCGGGAATGTTGGGGCGATCGCGCTGGATCTGGTAGCTCACACCGAGGTCTTTCAACAGCTTGGTGATCAGGAGGGGCAGTTCGGAGCAGCTTTCGGTGTCGACAGCAGAATTCATGAGCGGACCCGTTGTAGTGACCTGCCGGAGTATAGCGAAGCCGTCAGCCACGGATGATGTGGCGACGGATGGTTGTCATACCTGGCCGTATTCCTGGCCATGACGCAGCCAACGCTCGAGCAGCGGGCTGACGTGCTGCGGCCAGCGCGCCAGCAATTCCTGGGCGGCATCGCGCACCGCCGGGAGCAGCTCGGCATCGCGCATCAGATCGGCGACCTTGAACTGCAAGAGGCCGGTCTGGCGGGTGCCGAGCATCTCGCCGGGGCCGCGCAGTTCCAGATCCTTTTCGGCAATCAGGAAGCCGTCGCAGGTTTCGCGCATGATCGCCAGCCGTTCGCGGCCGAGCTGCGACAGCGGTGGATGGTACAGCAGCACGCAATGACTTGCCGCACTGCCACGGCCGACCCGCCCGCGCAGCTGGTGCAGCTGGGCCAGGCCCAGGCGCTCCGGGTTTTCGATGATCATCAGGCTGGCGTTGGGCACGTCGACGCCCACTTCGATGACGGTGGTGGCGACCAGCAGTTGCAGCTCGCCACGCTTGAACTGCTCCATCACCGCGGCTTTCTCGGCCGGTTTCATGCGCCCGTGGATCAGCCCGACGCGCAGCCCGACCAGCGCCGCCGAGAGGTCTTCGAAGGTGGTTTCCGCGGCTTGGCAGGTCAGCTCTTCGGATTCCTCGATCAGGGTGCACACCCAGTACGCCTGGCGCCCCTCGTTGCAGGCGATGCGCACCCGCTCGATCACCTCCAGGCGCCGACTATCGGCGATTACCAGGGTGTTGACCGGCGTACGCCCTGGCGGCAGTTCGTTGAGGATCGAGGTATCGAGATCAGCGTAGGCGCTCATCGCCAGGGTGCGAGGGATTGGCGTGGCGGTCATGATCAGCTGGTGCGGGCAGAGTCGACCGTCGATGCCTTTCTGGCGCAGGGCCAGGCGCTGCTGCACGCCGAAGCGGTGCTGCTCGTCGATGATTACCAGCGCCAGGCGCTTGAACACCACCTCGTCCTGAAACAGCGCGTGGGTGCCGACCACCATCGGGCAGCCGCCGGCGATCTGTTCCAGCGATGCGGCGCGGGCCTTGCCCTTGAGCTTGCCGGCGAGCCAGGCGACCTCGATGCCGAGCGGTTCGAGCCACTTGCTGAAGTTGAGAAAATGCTGCTCGGCGAGGATTTCCGTCGGCGCCATCAGCGCCACCTGGTAACCGGCCTCCAGCGCCTGCAGGGCGGCGAGGGCTGCGACCACCGTCTTGCCGGCGCCAACATCACCCTGCACCAGGCGCAGCATGGGCTCGTCCTGGGCCAGGTCATAGGCGATCTCGGCGCCGACGCGCTGCTGCGCGCCGGTTGGAGCGAAGCCGAGGTTGGCGAGAAAGCGCTGTGGCAAGCTTTTCGCTGCTGGCAGCGCTGGTGCCTGCTGGGCGCGAACCCGCTCGCGCAGGCGCTGCAGCGACAGCTGATGGGTCAGCAGCTCCTCGAAGGCCAGGCGGTGCTGGGCCCAGTGGCGGCCTTCGGCGAGTTCTTCCAGATTGGCGTCGGCCGGCGGACGGTGCAGGTAGCGCAGGGCCTGATCCAGCGGGCCGAGCCGATAATCACGGGCCAGCTCGGCGGGCAGCCAGTCCGGCAGGCTGTGCGGGCCGAGCCGCGCCAGCGCCTGCTCGCTGAGGTTGCGCAGGCGCTGTTGGGTCAGGCCTTCGGTGGTCGGGTAGATCGGCGTCAGGGTCTGTTCCACCGGTGCCGGCTCGCCGGTCAGTGCGCGGTATTCCGGGTGATAGATCTCCAGCCCCGAGGCACCGGGACGCGCCTCGCCGTAGCAGCGCAGCTGGGTGCCGCGCTTCATGGCTTCCTTCTGCGCCTGGCTGAAATGGTAGAAGCGCAGGCTCAGGGTGCCACTGCCGTCCTGCAGGCGTACCAGCAGGCTGCGGCGGCGACCCATGACGATATCGGCGCCGGACACCACGCCTTCGATCACCGCGTCCTGCCCCGGGCGCAACGCGCCAATGGGCACCACGCGGGTGCGGTCCTGGTAGCGCAGCGGCAGGTGGAAGAGCACGTCCTGCAAGGTTTCCAGGCCGACCCTGGCGAGCTTTTCGGCCAGCGCGGCGCCGACGCCCTTGAGTGCGGTGACCGGAACGGTCGCCAGTTCGCTCATGGCCTCAGGCTTTCGCCGATGGCGGCTTGCCTACCGAACACAGGCGGATCGAGTCAGCGAGGATCTCGATGGCCTTGGGCCGCGGAAAGCTGGCGCGCCAGGCGATCGCCACGGTGCGGAACGGCACCGGCGGCGTCAGGGGGCGGGTCTCCAGCACACCGGGGGAGTAGTGGTGGCTCTCCACCGCCGACAGCGGCAGGATCGACACGCCCAGGCCCGAGGCGACCATGTGGCGGATGGTTTCCAGCGAGCTGGATTCCACCGTGGTGTGGCTCGGTGCCTCGCCCTTGCGGGTGGTCGGACAGGCTTCGAGCACCTGATCGCGGAAGCAGTGGCCTTCACCGAGCAGCAGCAGGCTCTTGTCGTTGAGCATCTCGGCGTCGATGGTTTCCTTTGCCGTCCACGGATGGTCGGCCGGCATCAGTACGTAGAACGGCTCGTCGTAGAGCGGCTTGGTCAGCACGTCGGCTTCCTGGAACGGCAGCGCGACGATGATCGCGTCCAGTTCGCCGGTGCGCAGCTTGTCGCGCAGGATGTGGGTGAAGTTCTCTTCGATGTACAGCGGCATGTCCGGCGCCACACGATGCAGCTGCGGAATCAGGTGCGGGAACATGTAAGGGCCGACGGTGTAGATGGCGCCGACCTTCAGCGGTGCGGCCAGCTGATTCTTGCCGACCTGGGCCAGCTCGCGAATGCTCTGTGCCTGCTCCAGCACCTTCTGCGCCTGGGTGACGATGCCTTCGCCGACGGGGGTCAGGCGCACTGCGCTTTTGGTCCGCTCGAAGATCAGCACACCGAGCTCGTCCTCGAGCTTCTTCACACCGACCGAAAGGGTCGGCTGACTGACGTGGCAGCGTTCAGCGGCGCGGCCGAAGTGCTGTTCCTGGGCAAGGGTCACGATGTAGCGCAATTCGGTCAGAGTCATAGTCAGCATCCATCAATGTGCCGGCAAGCATAGCCTTTTGCGCAGCGCAGAACCAACCGGTCGGCCAGGCTTCGAAAGTCGGTACACTGCGGTTTCGTGCGGCCCGCGCGGCGGGTTACAACTGAGGGAGCAGAACATGGGCAAGCGCCTTAGCGTATTGATCGCAGGCTGTGGCGACCTTGGCAGTCGTCTCGGTCTGCAACTGAGTCGGGATGGCTGGACGGTGTACGGCCTGCGGCGCAACGCCGCCCAGCTGGCAGTGCCGATCCTGCCGGTCAACGGCGACCTTTCCGAACCGACCTGTCCGCGCTGCTGGCCCAACGGCTCGCTGGACTATCTGGTCTATGCCGCATCCGCCACCGAACATGACGAAGCCGGCTATCGCCAGGCCTATGTCGAAGGCCTGCGCAATGTGCTCGGTTGGTTACAGCAGCGCGGCCAGCGCCCTCGGCGGCTGCTGTTCGTTTCCAGCACCGGTGTGTATGCCCAGCGCGACGGCGAGTGGATCGACGAGGACTCGGCCACCGAGCCCGGCGGCTTCACCGGTCGGGTGATGCTCGAGGCCGAACAGCTGGCGCTCGACAGCGCCCTGCCGGTAACGCGGGTGCGTCTGGGTGGGCTGTACGACCCGAAGCGCCCTTGGCTGCAGAACCAGGTGCGCGCCGGTTTGCGTGTCGAGCGCGATCCGCCGCAGTACAGCAACCGCATCCATCGCGACGACGCCGCCGGGCTGCTGGCGTTTCTGCTGCAGAGCGACGCCAGTGGTGCTGCCCTGGAAGATTGCTATCTGGGCGTCGACGATGACCCGGCGCCGTTGCACGAGGTGGTCGACTGGTTGCGCGAACGGCTGGGCGTCACCCACTGGGCCGAGCAGAGCATGACCCGCCGTGCCGGCAGCAAGCGCTGCAGCAACGCCCGCGCCCGTGCGCTGGGGTGGAAACCCAGGTACCCCAGCTATCGCGATGGCTACGCTTCGCTGGATCGCAATCGACACTAACCATGCAGCCCGTCGGTAACCGGGCAACTCTGGTGCGGCGCTGCTTACTAAAACCCTGACAGCACGCCGCACCGACAGAGGAGCAACAGCGAGGCAGCGAAGGAGAATCACCGAGACGGCGTTTCCGAAACCCGACAGGAGATTGTCCATGAGAGCCCTCCGCTGGCACGGCAAGCACGACATCCGCTGCGACAACCACGTCCCCGATCCCACCATCGAAGACCCTCGCGACGCCATCATCAAGGTGTCGTCCTGCGCCATCTGCGGCTCCGACCTGCACCTGTACGACGGCTTCATGCCCGGCATGCAGCACGGCGACATCATGGGCCACGAGTTCATGGGCGAGGTGATGGAGGTCGGCTCGGCGAACAAGAAGCTCAAGGTTGGCGACCGCGTGGTGGTGCCCTTCACCATTGTCTGCGGCGAGTGCGACCAGTGTCGGCGCGGCAATTTCTCGGTGTGCGAGCGAACCAACCGCAACAAGGACGTGGCTGACAAAGTCTTCGGCCACACCACCGCCGGCCTCTATGGCTACACCCACCTCACCGGCGGTTATGCCGGTGGTCAGGCTGAATACGTCCGCGTGCCCTACGCCGATGTCGGTCCCGTGGTGATCCCCAATGGTCTGACTGACGAGCAGGTATTGTTCCTCGGCGACATCCTGCCCACCGGCTGGCAGGCCGCGGCGCAATGCGACATCCAGCCCACCGACACCGTGGCAGTCTGGGGGGCCGGGCCGGTCGGCCAGTTCGCCGTCCGCAGCGCGGTGATGATGGGCGCCGAGCAGGTCATCTGTATCGACAACGTGCCCGAGCGCCTGTCCATGGCCCGCGCCGGCGGCGCCATCACCATCAACTTCGATGAGGAAAGCGTGCTCGAACGCCTCAAGGAGCTGACCCGCGGCAAAGGCCCGGAGAAGTGCATCGACTCGGTGGGCATGGAGGCGCACGCGGCGCGTTCGATCGATTCGATGTACGACCGCGCCAAGCAGGCGCTGATGCTCGAGAGCGACCGCCCGCACGTGCTGCGCGAGATGATCTACGTCTGCCGCCCGGCCGGCATCATTTCGATTCCTGGCGTCTACGGCGGGCTGATCGACAAGATCCCGTTCGGCGCGGCGATGAACAAGGGCCTGACCTTCCGCATGGGCCAGACCCACGTCAATCGCTGGACCGACGACCTGCTGCGGCGCATTCAGGAAGGCGAGATCGATCCGAGCTTCGTCATTACCCACAGCGTCAGCCTCGAGCAGGGTCCGGAGATGTACAAGACCTTCCGCGACAAGCATGACGGCTGCATCAAGGTCGTTCTGAAACCCTGAAGCCTGCAGATCGCCGATCCCTAAAGTAGGGATCAGCCGAGCCACGTTATCGAGCGAGGAGTCTTCATGAGCATTCCACGTCAAGTCACCCGGCCCAACCATTCCGCGCGCACGCTGGCGCGGGGGCTGGGCTGGTTCAGTATCGGTCTGGGCGTCGTCCAGTTGGTGGCGCCGCGGCAGGTCGCTCGCTTTATCGGCATGTCCGGCAGCGAAGGGGTGGTCCGTGCCTGCGGGCTGCGCGAGATCGCCACGGGTGTCGGCATCCTGCTGGCGGATGATCCGAAACCCTGGATCTACGGCCGTATCGGCGGCGATGCGCTGGATCTGGCCGGTCTCGGCTGGAGCATCGAGCACGGCAACGAGCCGGCCAATGCCGCCATCGCCGCCGGCGCGGTGGCCGGTATCACCGCGCTGGACCTGAGCTGCGCCAAGGGTCTGGATGCCGAGCAGGTGCCGGTGGTCGAATGGGACTACAGCGACCGCAGCGGTTTCCCCGGTGGCACTGCGCAAATGCGTGGCAGCGTCGAAGCGGAGTTCGCCGCCGCGCGGGCCGAGCCCAACGGTTATTCGCCCTCGCTTCATTGAGCTGAAACCCAGGGTCGGCTGGGTAGTGCCTGGTCGACTCTGAGCGCGACGATCCGCCGCATTTGCTATGGTGGCCGGCCGTTTCGGTCGTGGCCCTGCGCCGCGCCGCCAGCTTGCAGATGAGAGTCCATGTCTTCGGTCGTCAATGTCGTCCTGCCCGTCTTTGCGCTGATCCTGCTCGGTTACCTGTGCCGCCGTAGCGGCCGGATGGGGCCGACCGGCGCCTCCGAACTCAATCGGTTCGTGGTCTGGCTGGGCCTGCCGGCGCTGCTGTTCAGCGTCGTTGCCACCTCGACCTGGGAGCAGCTCTGGCAACCCGGCTTTATCGCCGCTTTCGCCATCGGCTGCCTTGGCGTGTTCGCCTTCACTCTTGCGTATCGCATGTTGCAGAAGCAGCCGCTGGTCGACGCCAGCCTGGACGCGCTGGGTGCGTCCTACGCCAACACCGGCTATGTCGGGATTCCGCTGTGCATGCTGGTGCTGGGCGACGAGGCGCTGCAGCCGGCGATGGTCGCCTCGATCGTGGTGGTCTGTGTGCTGTTCGCCATCGCCCTGGCCTGCGTCGAGACCGGCCTGCATGCCGGGCAGGGCGTGTTGCGCACGCTGGGCAAAGTCAGTAGTGCGCTGGTACGCAATCCACTGGTGATCGCGCCGCTGCTCGGTGCGCTGTGGGCGGCGACTAGCCTGCAATTGCCGGTGCCGCTGGCGACATTGCTCAAGCTGCTGGGCGCGGCGGCGGCGCCCTGCGCACTGGTGTCGCTGGGGCTGTTCCTCGCCCAGCCACAGCCCGGAGGACGGGTGCAGGGGGTGTGGCCGCTGGTGGGGTTGAAGCTGGTGGTGCAGCCGCTGATTACCTGGTATCTGGCTTTTCAGGTATTCGAGCTGCCAACGCTGTGGGCCTATTCGGCGTTGCTGCTCGCCGCGCTGCCGACCGGGACTGGCCCCTACATGCTTGCCGAATTCTATGGGCGCGAGGGCTCGCGGGTGTCGCGGGTGGTGCTGCTGTCGACGCTGGGTTCGCTAATCACTCTGTCACTGATCTTGGTGCTATTGCCGGTCTGATAAGGGCGCTGACTTGCGCGTGGATAAGCCTGCGGCGTTATCCACCCTACGCCTGGCCGGTCGTTGGGGGGAAAACCGCGAAGCGTTTTCCTCGGGCGAACCTCCCCCTACTGTCAGCCCATCGCCCGCGTCACTTCCAGCACCACGGCAGCGATGCGATCGCACTGGGTGTAGGCCCCGCCAAGCAGCTCCTCGCCGAACACGTCCGGGTCGATCTCACGGTAGCCCCACTGCAGGTCGGTACGCTCCAGGCGCTGGCGCACCTCGGCCAGGAAGGGGTCCTGGTTGTCGATCATGGCGACCCCGGTATACAGCAGTAGCGTGCCGCCCGGCGCCAGCCGGCCGAGCGCGGCATCCAGAATCGCCAGCGACAGGCCGGCGCCGAGCGGGCCACCGCCGTGCCGATAGGCGCGCTGGTCGGCATCGACCAGATAGGGCGGATTGGCCAAGACCAGATCGAACTCGCCCTGCGCGTTGCTCAGCAGATCGCTGCGTTCGGCGCGCAGGTTGTCCGCTCCAGCCAGCGCCGCGTTGATGCGGGTCAGGCGCAGCGCTTGCGGATTGATATCCACCGCCAGCACTTCGGCTTGCGGTCGCGCCAGGGCAGTGAGAATCGCGCCGGCACCCGAGCCGCAGCCGATGTCCACCACGCGGCGGATTTCGCCGGCATGCTGATTCAAGTGGCTGCAGATGGCGCTGGCGAAGCGGTAGGTGTCCGGCCCGAAGAACACCGCATCGCTGGCTTCGGTGGGAAAGGCCGAATGCAGGAACAGCTGCCCGTCGAGGCTGGACAGGCGCACCTTGGAGCGCCAGCGCGAGCCGTAGGGTTCCAGCACGTCAGCCTGATCCATCAGGCTGAACAGCGGTGGTGGCAGCAGTTCGTGCTGGAACGGGCGGCTCCAGCCGAAAACCCCGGGCAGGTCATCGGCGAGCGCGTTTTCCGGACGCTGATTGACTCGTTCATGGGTCAGCGGTGTGGGCGTGATGAAGTGATAGCCGCGATCCCGCAGGGCCTGGCCCAGGTGCAGCAGCGCGCGGTCCTGCGCATTGTCCATGATCATCGTCGCGTTCCTTGGTGTGCCTTCAGTTGAACAGTCCGTTGAACAGCCGCGTGGCCAGCAGGCCGGCGGCAGTGTGGTGGCGTTGCGGGGCGAGCAGCGGCAGCAGCAGGCGCATGCGCGCAGCGCGATCGGGCAGGCGTGCAATCTGTTGCTCGAGCAGCTGCAGTTCCTCGTCGAAATCGTTGCCGCTGGCGCTTTCCGCCGGTTGCAGCGCACCCGGCTCCTGCGGCACACGCCGGGCGTTGAACAGCGCCTGGCGCTGCAGCAACGCACCGCGCGGGCTGCGCTTGCTGTCGGCCTGCCAGTCGCCAGCGATCCAGTCATGGATCATCTGCTGTTCGTAAGCGCTGAAGACGCCGAACATCGGCGCCTGTTCGCCGGCGATCAGCTGCCAGAAGCGGCTTTCCTGCGGGTCATGGCCGCGCTTGATCCAGCCGCGCTTGTCCAGCACTGCGAGAAACTGTTCGACGTCCTCGGCCAGCCACTGATTGACCGTGCGGCCTTCGAAACGGCAATAGTCGGAGTGCACGAACTGGCCGACCGCCGCCTTCTTCTCGAGGATGCGCTGCACCTCCCGGGACAGATCGAAGTCGCCGATCACCGAGACGGTGCTGGCGCCGAGGTCGTTGAGCCGGTAGCCGTTGCGCACCCGTCGATAGAACTCCGCGCTGTCGCCGACCTGCGGCAAGGCATCCAGCACGCCCTGCACGGCTTTCTTGGCGTGGCCGTTGTCGGCGTTGTCGACGGTGACATGCAGGGTGAAGTAGTAGGGGTCGATGCCCAGCTCGGTCAGCTCGTAGGAGGTAATCAGCAGGTGCAGCGGTAACTGTTCGTAGCCCAGGTTGAAGCCGATCACTTCTGGCAGGAACTGCTCGGCATGCTCGGCCAGTGCCAGCTGGATGGCCCCCTGGACGAAGTGCTCGTCGTCCAGCTCCTGCCAGTCATCGCAGCCCTGGCTGGCCAGCAGCTTGCGGTAGAGCACCACATGGTTCTTCTCCGGCAGGCCTTCGCCGAGCTCTTCCAGATAGGTCTGGATCAGTGCGGTGAAGCGCGCATCGTCCCAGCGCTGCAGCAGGCCATAGAGCCAGGCACCATCGACCAGCTTGGTCGGTGCCACCCCGCGGAGGAAATGCAGAGCATGGGCCTTGCTGGCGAAATAGCGGCGCGGACCGCCGGCACGGCGTTGGTCCAGGTAAACCTGATACTGGCGACCGACCGTTTCGGTGCGCCGCATGACCCAGGCTTCCAGGCTGGCCGGGTCCTCCGGCAGGTCGGACGGCAGCGCAGCGGCGGCCTCGAGCTGCGCACGCAGGTACTCCGCAGCGCTGTCGCGTGATTGCGCGTCGACCTCGCGGGCAAGGGCGAAGTAGAGCGCCCGTGAGGGCTGATCCTGCGTGGGTTGGAGGGCAGGAATGATCGGCAGGCTGCGAGAAGTCAGTTGCATGATTCTGTTCTATGGCAGTTCTAGTCCAGTTTTGGCTGCCGGGCCTGTGGTTTAGTTCAGCTGCACCGCTGAGCGGCCATCGGTCCAGAAAAGCGCCTTTACGTTGCAACTTCCGCCGCCACGTCTCCTCCCAATCGACGGAGCCACCCGGACGGGCCGGGCATGGCCACAGATACGCGAGGAGCAGCTGATGAGTCAGAACGACCAGGGTCGCGAGAGCATCGAGTCCATCGACCAGAGCGGCGATGCCCACGAGCAGAATCCGGAAACCACGTCCACCCAGGGCGAGGTCGCCGGTGGTGACGAAGCCGACGTACCCGGCGGCGCCTACAATGTGCCGCCGGGCCTGGCCGAGGAGGTGAGCGAAGAGGACGCCTCGCGCGAGTCGCAACGCAAGCCTTGATTGTGAGCGCCGATGTCAGGCTCAGCCGGCACGCGGTCCGGCTGGCCTGCTGCTAATACCGCCGCTCGGCGTCAGGGTTTGGCAAGGAACTTGATATCCGACGGGCGCTCGACCGGCAGGGTCTGCAGCGTCTCGCCGAGCTTTCCGCTGTCTGGGTCGCGCCCGATCACCACCACGTCATCGCTCAGCTGATTGGCGATCAGCAGGAAACGGCCGTCTGGGGCGATGGCGAACTCTCGTGGTTCGCGGCCTTCAGTGGGGCGGCGCTGGATTTCCCGCAGGGCGCCGTCGCTGTCGATGGCGAAGACGATGATGTGGTTGTAGTCGCCGCGGTCGCTGACATAGAGGAAACGGCCATCGGCCGAGGTGTGGATCGCCCCCGGTGAATGACGCACCTCGCTAGCGGCATCTTTCAGGTCCAGCAGTTGCCGACGGATCAGGGTGCCGTTCGTGTAGTCGAAGCTCGCCACCTGGGCGCTCAGCTCGAGGGCGAGATAGGCGTGCTTGCCATTGGGGTGGAAGACCAGATGGCGCGGGCCGCTGCCCGCTGGCAGCTCGATGCTGGCGGGTTCGTCGGGTTGCAGGGGACGTTCGGCATTGCGCGGGTCGTAGCGGTAGACGAATACCTGATCGGCGCCCAGGTCGCTGACCAGCAGGCGCTTGTCGTCCGGGCTCGGTACGGCGGAGTGCACATGCGCGGCCTGCTGTCGCTCGGGGTGCACGCCGCTCGACTGATGCGCAAGAAGCTGCGTGACCGGCAGCGGCTGGCCATCCTCGGCCAGCGGCATCACCGCCAGGCTACCGCCCGGGTTCGGTCGCGCCCCGTAATTGCTGATGAACAGGTAGCGCCCGTCATGGCTGAGGCTGGCATGGGTCGGTTCGTCGCCCAGGCTGATGTTCTGCCCGATCAGCTGGTGCTCGCCGCTGCTGTCGAGCTCCCAGGCGCTGATACGACCGACCGGGTCGGCGTGGTTCGGGCTGTTCTCGTTGGTGGCATAGAGGCGCCCGCGCTGCTCGTCCAGCACCAGCCAGGAGGGATTGTGGCTGGCGAGGGTCTGCAGCGGTTGCGGGTCGATCCGACCTTTCGCCGGATCGAAGCGCAGGCGCAGAACGCCCGGGCTGTCGCTGTCGTGCGTGTAGCTGCCGATCAGGATTTGCATGTCGTCGGTCTCGGCTCGCGCGCCGGCAGACAGCGTCGCGCCGACCAGCACAGCGAGAGCGAGGCGAAGCAGTACGGGGCGTTTGCGCGTGGTCATTGATGTCATGCCACTATTGACCACCGTGGGCGCCCAACGCTCCCGAAGACGTTGTTCGAACAATACCCGACTGTCAGGGTCTGATATGCACCTGGGCGGACGCCAGCCACCCGCGAATTCAGGAAGATTCATGGACCACTTGCTACCCGTTCAGCTCGTCGAATTGCAAAACGTCGCCGCCGATCTGGCTGAAACCGTAATTGCGCCGCTGGCGGCCGAGGTCGATGCCGACTGCCGCTGGCCCGCCCATTCGCTGCGAGCACTTGGCGACGCCGGGCTGCTCGGGCTGCAGGTGCCGAGCGAACTGGGCGGCCTGGGACAGGGGCTGCTGGGCTTGTGCGTGATTACCGAAACCATCGCCCGCGCCTGCCCGTCGTCGGCGCTGTGCTACGGCATGCATTGCGTGGCGACCGCGGTGATCGCCGCCAAGGCCACCGAGCATCAGCGCGAACACTACCTGCGGGAGATCGCCGCGGGACAGCACATCACCACGCTGGCGCTCTCCGAGCGGGGTACCGGCGCGCATTTCTACCTGCCGGAAACCCGTCTGGATGCCGACGGCGAAGATTTCCTGGTCGACGGTACCAAGCAGTTCGTTACTAACGGCGACCATGCTGACTCCTACGTCGTGTCTACCGTCGCGGCGGGCGCCGAGGCGGGGGATTTCAGCTGCCTGATCGTCGACCAGGGCAGTGCCGGCATGAACTGGCTCGAGCCCTGGGCCGGCTTCGGCATGCGTGGCAATTCCTCGCGGCCGCTGCAGCTCGATCGCGTCCGGGTGCCGGCGCGCAACCTGCTCGGCGAGCCGGGCGATCAGGTCTGGTACGTCTTCGAGGTGGTCGCGCCGTTCTTCCTCATGGCCATGGCCGGCACCTATCTGGGCGTTGCCCAGGCGGCGCTGGACGAGGCGAGCCTGCATCTGCGCTCGCGGCATTACAGCCATTCCGGCGAGTCGCTGCGGGATGTGGAAAGCCTGCAGATCCGCTATGGCGAACTCTGGACCGAGCTGGTCAAGACCCGCGCGCTGGTGCGCGAAGCCGCACGCCGGGGCGATGGCGCCCACCCCGAGGCGTTGTCATTCATCCTGGCGTGCAAGGCTGATGCGGCGGAGACCGCAGTGCGCTTGGCCAACGAGGCGATGACTCTTTGCGGCGGCGCGGCCTATCGCGAGAACAGTCGTGTCGCCCGTCTGCTGCGTGACGCGCGGGCTGCGCACGTGATGACCCCCACCACCGGCCTGCTCAAGCTCTGGACCGGTCGCAGCCTACTGGGGCTGCCGCTGCTATGAGCGACCTGCTGCTCGATCAGATCGCGCTGCTGGAGGCAGGCGATGCCGCGTTGCGCGAGCAGATCGACAGCTGGGCGACAGCACACGGTCTGCAGGTGCGCAGCCTTGATCCAGGCGCGTTGCTGCCCGACGAGAACGAGCCGGCGCTGGTGCTGCTGGCGCCCGGTCTGCAACGCCCGGTGGCGCAGGCCCGGCAGCTGCGCAGTCGCTGGAAGGCCACCCAGTTGCTGTTCCTCAGCGATGAGGCGGGCGTCGACTCGCTGCACCGCGAGCTGGGCCCGGCGCCGTTGCTCGGGCCTCACTGGTCGATCGTCACCCTCGGCGCTAGCGCGCTGGCGCAGCTTGATCAGGCCTTGGCCAGCGTGCGGCGGCGGTCGCGCCTGCGCACCACGTTGGCGCAGGCCAACGCGATGGTCGATGGCGGGCAGTTGAGCAAGCGTTCGTCACTCACCGCAGAGCTCTACCTGCATCATTTCATCGACGCGGCGCGCGACGCCATCGTCGGTCTCGACCGCGCCGGGGCGGTGCTCTACTGGAGCGCCGGTGCCGCCGAGATGTTCGGCCTTGGCCGTGGCGAGGTGCTACGCCGTGCGGCGAGCGGGCTGCCGTTCTGGAGCGACGAGCTGGGCCAGGCCCTGGCGCAGGTCCAGGATTGCGACACGACGCTGACCCTGCAGCATGAAGATGCGGCTAACGGGCGAACGCTGGAGATCGTCGTCGCCGCCGTGTGTTCTGCGGATGGCGCAGTGGTGGGCGCGGCACTGACCTTGCGCGATGTCTCGGCGCTGGTCGCGGAGCGTCGTGCCAACGAGCTGCATGGGCGTCAGCTCAGCGAGGAGCGCGCCCACCTGCAACGGCTGTTCGACCAGGCGCCGGGCTTCATCGCCATCACCGAAGGGCCGCAGCACGAGCTGAAGATCGCCAACCGCGCCTTCCACCAGCTGGTCGGCGCCCGCGAGCTGCTCGGGCGTCCGGCGCTCAAGGCGTTTCCGCAACTGGAAAGCCGCGCGCTCTCCGATTTGCTACAGCAGGTCTATGTCACCGGGCGGCCCTATATCGGCCGCGACATCGCCGTGCGCGTGCGCCCGCAGGCCGGCGGCAAGGCCGAGCGTCACTATGTGAATTTCATTTTCCAGCCGGTGTTCAGCAAGGACGAGCAGGTCAGCGGCATCTTCTGCCAGGGCCATGATGTCACCGCCCAGGTGCTGGCGCAGCAGGCGCTGCAGCGCTCCAGCGAGCAGCTGCAGGAGCTGGTCGAGGAGCGCACCCGCGAGCTGGAACTAAGCCGCCAGGCGCTGTATCAGTCGCAGAAGCTCGAGGCCATCGGCAAGCTCACCGGCGGTGTGGCACATGATTTCAACAACGTGCTGCAGGTGATCGCCGGCAATCTGCAATTGCTGCAGCCGCTGGTGGAGGCCAACCGTGGCGCGGCGAAGCGGGTCGATGCGGCCAGCTCCGCCGTCGAGCGCGGTGCCAAGCTGGCGCGGCAACTGCTGGCCTTCGCCCGTCGGCAGCCGCTGCGCCCGCAGCCGACCAATCTTGGCCGGCTTTTGCGCGACCTCGACGAGCTGCTGCGCCAGGCGTTGGGCGAGCGCATCGAAATCGAAACCGTGGTGGCGGGCGGGCTGTGGACGACGATGGTCGACCCGAACCAGCTCGAACAGGTGGTGCTGAACCTGGCGATCAATGCCCGCGATGCCATGCCTGATGGGGGCAAGCTCACCCTGGAGCTGGGCAACGCCATGCTCGACGAGCACTACACCGGTACCCAGATCGACGTCGCGCCAGGGCAATACGTGTTGCTGGCGGTGTCGGACACAGGCGTTGGCATGCCCGCCAACATTATCGAACAGGCCTTCGAACCGTTCTTCACCACCAAGCCAGAAGGGCAGGGCACCGGGCTGGGGCTGAGCATGGCCTATGGCTTCGCCAAGCAGAGCGGCGGGCATATCCGCCTGTACAGCGAACCGGGTGCCGGCACGAGCGTGAAGCTCTACCTGCCGCGCACCGAGCAACCCGAGGTACAGGCGCAGCTATCCACCGTCGGGCCGGTGGTGGGCGGCAGCGAAACCATCCTGGTGGTCGAGGACGATCTGCCGGTGCAGGCCACGGTGATCGAGCTGCTCACCGGTCTCGGCTATTCGGTGCTGCGCGCCAACGATGCGCAGAGCGCCCTGAGCATCCTGCAGAGCGGCCTTTCCATCGACCTGCTGTTCACCGATGTGGTCATGCCGGGGCCGCTCAGCAGCACCGAACTGGCGCGCCAGGCTCGCGTGTTGCTGCCGGATATCGCCGTGCTGTTCACCTCCGGCTACACGCGCAATGCCATCGTGCATGGCGGGCGCCTCGATCCGGGCGTGGAGTTGCTGAGCAAGCCCTATCGGCAGGAAGACCTGGCGCGCAAGGTGCGCCAGTTGCTGGGCACGCAGCACAGCGACGACAAGCCCGTCGAGCAGCAGTGGGTGATGGTGGTGGAGGACCAGCCGCAACTGCTGGTGCTGGCCTGCGAGATGGTCGAGGAGCTGGGCTACCGCGCCTGCGGCTATCCGAATGCTGAAGCGGCCGCGCAGGGGCTGCACGAACAGCGCTTCGATCACCTGTTGCTGGACGTCAATCTGCCGGGCCGATCAGGCCCCGACTTCGCCGCCGAGGCCTTGCGAACCCAGCCATGGTTGCGGCTGGTATTCGTCTCCGGTGAAGGGCGTATCGAAAGCAACCTGCCGGCGCGCTCGCTGCCCAAGCCGTTCAGCTTCGACCAGCTCGCCGAGATCCTGCAGGGGTAAGGTCGCCGCCGCGTGCCAGGGGGCGGGCGCCGCTGCGTGACAAGCCATGCAGGCCGATGGCGACTGGCGCCGCCAGGGCCAGCCAGCTCAGCCAGTCGCCCGCGCCTTCGGACACCAGCCCGGCGATCAGCCCGAGCGTGGACAGCACGCCGATCAGCACCGGCCACAACCAGATGCGCATCATGAGCGCACCTCCGTCGTGCCGCGCTTGATCCACAGGTACAGGCCGCTGCCCAGCACGACGATGGTGAGGATATCCAGCAGCCCCCACAGGAACTTGAGCGGCAGGCCGCCGTAGTCACCGAAGTGCAAGGGTTCTGAGAGCTGCAGCGCAGTGACGTACCAGGGCCGGGCGCCGGCTTCGAGCACTTCGCCATTGGCCGGGTCGACCAGCAGCGCCTGGGTCAAGCGGGAAGTCAGCGGCGTGTCGCCGCGCAGGATCACCGCGACGTGCTCCGGCGTGGCGCGCAGTGTGCCGGGGTAGGCAATCATCGACACCGCCATGTCCGGCGCCGCAGCCAGCACGCGATCGACCGCCGTCTGCAAGGAGCCATCAGCGGCTGGCGCGTCACTGGCATTGGTGGCCAGCAGTACCCGCGTTTCACCGGCCTGCAACGCGGCGACCTGTTCGGCCTGCCAGGCCTGGAAGATCAGGTCCGCCCAGGTATTGATCACTCCGGTGAAGCCCACCGCCAGGGCCCACACCAGGGTGACGATGCCGAGCAGGTTGTGCAGGTCCAGCCAGCGGGTGCGCGGCGTGCGTTCCTGACGCACCTCGCCGAAGCGCAGCTTGCGCATGAAGGGCGCGTAAAGCACCACGCCGGAGACGATCGCCACCATCAGCAGCAGGCCCATGAAGCCGAGAAACAGCTTGCCGGCGAGCCCCGCGTAAAGGTCGACGTGCAGGCGGTACATCACGCTCATGAAGCCTTCGTCGAAGTTCGGCGCGCCGAGCACCTCGGCCGTGCGGGCATCGGAGAGGATCAGGGTCGATTCGCTTTCATCGGTGTCGACCCGGGTATCGAGCTTGACGTACCAGACATCCGGCGCGTCTTCCTCGGCGAAGAAGTACAACGGCACGAGGCCCGGATAGGCCTTCACAGCTTCGGCCGCAACCCGGTCGACCGCAGCGCGCGGCGTGCCCTCGGGCATCGCCGGCGCCTCGATCTCGTTGCCGGTGAGGTGATCGATCTCGTGGGAGAAGATCAGCGGCAGGCCAGTCAGGCACAGCATCAGGATAAACAGCGTAGAGACGAGGCTGGACCACTTGTGGACCCAGCCCCACCGCCGCAGGGTGACTGCCTGCATCAGAAGTCGACCGTAGCGCTGACCGAGAGCGTGCGCGGGGCGCCGAGGACGAGGTAGTTAGAGCCGGGATAGCCGCCAGCGGAGGCCCAGTAATCTCTGCCCGTGGCGTTGTCCAGACGGGCTCGCAGAGTCACATCGCGGTCGTCGATGGTCATGCGATAACGGGCGCCGAGATCAAAGCGGGTCCAGGATGGTAAGCGGAGGTCATTGCCGGCGCTGGCGTACTGCTTGCCGGTATGTATCACCAAGCTGGTAAGCGTCAGCCCCTGCACACCGGGCACGTCCCATTCGCCGCCGAGGTTGGCCTGCACCTTGGGAACGCCGATGGCATCGTTGCCATCGTTTGCACCGTTCAGCGTCTTCCTCTGTTCGGCATCCAGCAGCGTTAGTCCCCCCAGCAAGCGCGTCCCGTAAACGGGTTCGCCGAAAACCGACAGCTCTATACCGCGATTGCGTTGCTCGCCGCCCTCGCGAAACACTTGATTTTCAACAATGCCGAAGGGTCGCTCGGTACTGAAAACCGCAATACTGCCGCCCAGATTGCCGCCATCATATTTAAGACCGATTTCTGTCTGTTTTGCGACATATGGCGCCAGCGAGGTTCCGGCATTGAGTACGGGCAGATTATTGGCCGTCGCCGTTGCGGTATCGCCCTTGGTCAGCCCCTCAATGTAGTTGGCATAAACCGATAGGTCGTTGTTCAGCTGGTAAACGATGCCGGCCACCGGAGTGGTTTCATAGGCGTCGTAACGATCGATGCGATCGCCTGTAACGGGCGCGTAGCTCCTGGTTTCGATGCCTTGCCGGCGGGCGCCCAGCGTGACCTGCAGGCGATCATCGAGAAAGCCCAGTGTGTCGGCTATCGCCAGACTCTGCGTGCTGACCTGTTCAGTGCGTTTTGGATCAGAAAGATCCCCTCCGGGGAAGGTCACCGTCGTTGGTAGCGGCGCAGCGAACGGGTCGTGGATATTGCCGATCACAGGACCGAAGAAGGTGAAGGCATTCTTCTCCTCGAAGTCGTGCATTGCGGCCGAGGTCACGATCTCATGTGAGACCGTTCCGGTTTGCACACGGAAACGCATGCCGATCTCACCTGTGTAAACGCGGTCTTTGCGGTGATTGTCGAACCGCGACGCCGTAGTTGAGCCGTCGGAGGTAGCCCTAGGGTTGGAGAGCCGATTCTGTTCTTCTCCGTCACGCACGCCAGCGGCCGCCCAGCCGGTGATCGAGTCGGCGAAATCATATTCGGCGCGGAAGGTGCCGAAGGTCTGCTTCTCTTTCGAATAGGTCCAGGGCTGTGCAAAGTTGTCGTCGGCATCCGGAGCGCTGGGAATTCCACCATTTGGCGTCACGCTCGGCCTAGGATTGTCGAGGAAGTGGTACTGATGGCCGATGTCTGCCGACAAGCGCAGACGGTCACCTTGGTAGTCCAAGCCCAAGGCGAACATGTCCAGCGTCTGGTCCTCGTCCTCAACGCCGGTTTCGCCGGCGCGCTTGGCGGCGTTGAGGCGAACGCCAAACTGGTTCTGCTCACCAAAGCGGCGACCCAGGTCAGCGGCAACAGTGCCCTGACCGCCGGAACTGGCGCCAAATGTCATGCGAGTCAGGGGCTCGTTCGGTGCACGCTTGGGCAGCAGGTTGATAGCGCCGCCAAGACCCGTACCACCCGGTGCGGCGCCATTGAGAAAGGCGCTTGCACCACGGAATACCTCCGCGCGCTCGATGAACTCCGCGGCCACATACTGGCGCGGCAGCAGACCGTAGAGTCCGTTATAGGAAATATCATCGGAATACAGCGTGAACCCGCGCACGACGTACAGCTCCTGCATGTTGCCGAAGCCACGCGCCACGCGCACCGAAGGATCGTTCTGCACGATGTCCGACACGCTACGCGCCTGCTGGTCCTGGATCAGCTGTGAGGTATAGGACGTCGAGGTGAACGGGGTTTCCATCTAGTCGCGATTGCCCAGAATCCCTACTCGCCCACCACGCGCAACCTGTTCGCCGGCGTAGGGCTGGGTCAGGCCATCGGCCGAGGCGTCGGCGCTGGCGGTGATTTCCACCGATTGCAGTTCGACCGGCTCGGCGGCAGTGCCTTGAGATTGATCTTCGAGTTGCTCCTGAGCCATGAGCGGCGAGCCAGCGAAGCTGGCGGCAAGGCAAACGGGCAGCAGTGCGGTTTTACGCGGGAAGCGAAGAGTGGGCATACGGACCTGACCGGACGTTGAGCTGTGAGGGTGGCGGATGATGGCGCGATGGGCAGTTGAGAGTATGTGCCATCTGAGAGCCATTATCATATTTCAATGCTAATAATTCGCAACCGTATTCCGTCCGGTGGAGCCGTGGCATGCTCGCGCGCCGCCGGCGCAGGGCGTCTGGCATGCGGGCCGCGCCCTGCGTAGAAAAAAATGATTGGGTCTGTCGATTCTGGAAGTCGCCGGACGACTAGTTGGTGAACCCCGTTCACCCGATCAGAGGAGAAGGACATGAATACCCAGAACAGCCAGGTCGAGAGCGCCATTCGCCAGCTGCACGAAACGTTCGAACAAGCCACCAAGGCCAAGGATCTCGACCGGATCATGGCGCAGTACGCCGACGACGTAGTCGCCTTCGATGCGGTCGGCGCACTGCAATTCAAGGGCGTTGAGGAATACCGGGCGCACTGGCAGCGCTGCTTCGAGTTCTGCCAGGGCGAAGGTTTCTTCGAGACCCATGAACTGCATGTGGACGTCGGCGGCGAGCTGGCCTGCAGCCGCATGCTTACCCATTGTGGCGGACCCAATGCCGAAGGCGAGATGCAAACGGCCTGGATGCGCGGCACGCGGGTCTGGGCGCGGCGCAACGGTGAGTGGAAGGTGATCCACGAGCATTTCTCGATGCCCTTCGACATGCAGACCGGCCAGGTATGCATGGATCAGGCACCGTCGCAGCAACAGACCGGTTGAGTCTGGCCCGCGGTCTTCGTCGCGCGATCGGGCGAGGTCGTTCAATGGCTGCTAGCTTTGCTGCGTTGCCGGCAGACGGAGCCCCGCCATGAACTACCTGTGCCTGATCTATTACGACGAACAGCGTGTGGATGCGATGACCGACGAACAGTGGCATGCGCTGGTCGCGCGTTGCCTGAGTTGCGGCGAGGAGCTGCGCGCCAGCGGCCACATGCTCGCCGGCGAACCGCTGCAGTCGGTGCGCACTGCGCGCACGGTGCGCGTGCGTGATGGCGTCACGTCGGTGGTCGACGGCCCCTTCGCCGAAACCCGCGAGCAGCTGGCGGGCTTCTACCTGATCGAGGCGGCGGACCAGCAGGAGGCCGAGGCCATCGCGGCGAAGATTCCGCCGGCCAGCCTTGGCTGCGTTGAGGTCCGGCCGTTGCGCCAGCTGCCGCAGCGCTGAGCATGCCGCTGACGGGACATTTCACGGCGGCGCGGGTCGAGGCGGTCTATCGCAGCGAATCGCGACGCGTGTTGGCCACCCTGATCCGTCTGCTGGGCGACTTCGATCGCGCCGAAGAGGCCTTGCATGACGCCTTTGCCGCGGCCCTGCAGCAGTGGCCGCGCGATGGTGTTCCAGACAATCCGCGCGCCTGGCTGGTTTCCGCCGGCCGCTTCAAGGCCATCGATGCCCTGCGCCGCCGGGCGCGCTTCGATGCCTCGTTGCGGCTGCTGGCCGAACAGCTGGAAGACGCAGCCGAGGCAGCGGAGGTGGACGAGATGGAAGACGATCGCCTGCGGCTGATCTTCACTTGCTGCCATCCCGCCCTGCCGGCCGATGGTCGGGTGGCACTGACCCTGCGTGAGGTCTGCGACCTGACCACCGAGTAAATCGCCCGCGCCTTTCTCGCTCCGCCGGCCACCATTGCCCAGCGTATCGTGCGCGCCAAGGCGAAGATCCGTGACGCCCAGTTGCCCTATCGAGTGCCGGAGCGCGACGAGCTGCCGGCGCGGCTGGAGAGCGTGCTGCGGGTGGTCTATCTGGTGTTCAACGAGGGCTACACCGCATCGGCCGGCGCCGAGCTGACCCGCGCCGACCTCTGTGCCGAGGCGATTCGCCTGGGCCGACTGCTCCTCGAACTGCTGCCCAATGCCGAAGTGATGGGCCTGCTGGCGCTGATGCTCTTGCACGATGCCCGCCGGGCTGCGCGCACCGATGCGGCCGGCGAGCTGGTGCGGCTGGACGAGCAGGACCGCAGCCTGTGGAACCGGCAGCAAATTGCCGAAGGATCGCAGTTGGTGCAGCTGGCGCTGACCGGTCGCGCGTTCGGCGCCTACGCGCTGCAGGCCGCCATCGTCGCCGTGCATGCCGAAGCGCCGAGCGCCGCGCAGACCGATTGGCCGCAGATCGTGCGGCTCTACGACGTGCTGCTGCAGTTGAGCCCGTCGCCGGTGGTGGAGCTGAACCGCGCGGTGGCCGTGGCCATGCGCGACGGGCCCGAGGCCGGCCTGCTGTTGGTGGATGAACTCCTCGGGCAAGGTGATCTGCAGGACTACCACCTCAGCCACGCCACCCGTGCCGATCTGTTGCGCCGGCTGGCGCGTATCGACGAGGCCCGCGAGGCCTATCGCAGCGCGCTGCGCCTGGTGCAGTTGGAGCCCGAACGGCGTTTCCTGCAGCGGCAGCTGGATGAGTTGGGCGACTGACCGTACCCAGAAACCTTTTGTGGGAGCGGGCTCGACCGCGAAAGGCGACCGGTGCGCTGATCCCATGCTCTAGCCCGCCGAGCGGCGGCACAAAAGCTTCGCGGCCAAGGTTGCCCTGAGGTTTGTTCGGGGGCGAGCTGGATGCTGATGTTCAATGCCGCTAAGCCTTGAATGGCCTGGCGACAAAGCCTGCGGGTCAGCTGCGGTGCGGCGTTCGAGGCGCTCGTTGCACGTTGCGCGGGGACCTCTGCCGGAAGTTCTGCAGCTCGGCCAACTGCTCAGTTATCCGTGCTGCCCGCCGGCAAATAGTCGCTGCGGCTCAGGCCGTGGCGCTGCATCTTCTCGTTGAGGGTGCGCCGTGGCAGCTGCAGCTGGGTCATGACCTCGGTGATGTTGCCTTTGCACTGCTGCAGGGCGTTGTGCAGGCATTGCGCCTCGAAGGCTTCCATCTGCTCGGCCAGCGACTGGCCGCCGCTGCTCGCCGGGGCCGGCGCGCTGAGGCCGAGGGCGTGGCGTTCGGCGGCGTTGATCAGCTCGCGCACGTTGCCCGGCCAGTCATGGGCGAGCAGTTGCGTCAGCTCGCCGGGTGTCACCGGCGGGGCGGCGCGGCCGTGGCGCTGAGCAGCCTGGCTGGCGAAGTGTTCGAACAGCAGCGGAATGTCCTCGCGGCGCTCGCGCAATGGCGGGATATGCAGCTCGGCGACGTTCAGCCGGTACAACAAATCTTCGCGGAAGCGGCCGCCGCGCACTTCTTCCAGCAGGTCCGGCTTGGCCGCGCTGATCACCCGCAGGTCGACCTCGATGCTGCGGTTCGAGCCCAGGCGCTCCAGGGTCTTTTCCTGCAGCACGCGCAGCAGCTTGACCTGCTGGGCCAGCGGCATGCTTTCGATCTCGTCGAGGAACAGTGTGCCGCCGGCGGCATGTTCGATGCGACCGATGCGCTTGCCCTGGGCGCCGGTGAAGGCGCCGCTCTCGTGGCCGAACAGCTCGCTTTCGAAGATGGTTTCCGGGATCGCCGCGCAGTTCAGCGCCACGAACGGCCCGCCGGCGCGCGGGCTGAAGTCATGCAGGCAGCGTGCGACCTGTTCCTTGCCGCTGCCGGTCTCGCCACGGATCAGCACGTTGACGTCGGTACCGGCCAGCTCCAGCACCTGCCGGCGCAGGTTGACCATCGCCCGTGATACGCCGAGCAGCTGCGATTCGATACGCCCCTTGCGGGCGAACTGCTCGCGCAGCTGGCGGTTCTCGCAGACCAGCCGACGCTTGTCCATGGCACGGCGCACGCTGTCCAGCAGGCGTTCCGGGGTGAAGGGTTTTTCGATGAAGTCGTAGGCGCCCTGACGCAGCGCCTGCACCGCCATTGGCACGTCGCCGTGCCCGGTGACCATGATCACCGGCAGGTCGGTGTCCAGCGCCACCAGCTGCTCGAGCAGGCCGAGGCCGTCGAGATCGGGCATGCGTACGTCACTGATCAGCACGCCGGGGAAGTCGCGATCCAGCGCGGTCAGCGCCTCGCGGGCGCGGGAGAAGGTGTGCACCTGAAAGCCGGACAGCTCCAGCCACTGCTGCACTGCCTGGCGGATCGCCGCCTCGTCGTCGATGAAGATTACCTGCCCGCTCATTGCCTGCTCCTCGCGGTCGCGTCGCGGCAGTTTACTCGGCGACGTGCCCTTCGGGGCAGCTGGTAAAAGATCGGCGAGACAGCCAGGGCAAGGCAAAAGCAGGGGGGAAAGCGCAGTTCACGAGGTGTAAACCAGCATGTCGAGTCTGCATTTAACGCGGCGTTGACAGCGTAGATGGTTGCTAACGCTGCTCCTCGGCAGCCGGCAGCGTCAGGGTGAACACCGCGCCCTGTTCATCGTTGCTGACTTCCAGCGTGCCGCCCATCTCACGGACGATGCCGTACGACACCGCCAGCCCGAGGCCGAGGCCCTGGCCGACCGGTTTGGTGGTGAAGAACGGCTCGAACACCTGATCCAGATGCTCGCTGGCAATACCGCCGCCGTTGTCGCCCACGCTGAGCTGCCAGCGGTCACCGTTGAGCTGACAGAGGATGCGCAGGCGTCGCTGCGGGCGCTCGGCCATGGCATCCAGCGCGTTGTGCAGCAGATTGATCAGCACCTGCTCGAGACGGATGGCGTCACCGCTTACTGCGGCCTCGGCCGGCACCTGGCGGAATACCTCTACCTGCTCGCTGCGTATGCGGGGCGAGAGCAGCTGCAGGGCCTGCTCCAGCACTTCGGCCAGGCTCAGGCGCTGGCGTAGCCCGGCCGGGCTCTTGCGGGCGAAGGTCTTCAGGTGGCCGGTCAGCGCCGCCATGCGTTCGAGCAGGCCTTCGACATGCCCGAGGCCTTCGCGCACCTCGCCGTCGCGGCCGCTGTCGAGCAGCAGGCGCAGGCTGGCGAGCTGCATGCGCAATGCGGTCAGCGGCTGGTTGATCTCGTGGGCGAGGGCAGCGGACATCTGCCCCAGGGCGGCCATGCGCGCGGCATGCACCAGCTCGTCCTGGGCGGTGTGCAGCTCGCGGGTACGCTCGTGCACCAGGCGCTCCAGTTCGCTGCGGCTGCGCATTTCCACGCGTCGCGTCTTGCGCCGCTGCGCCAGGTAGAGCAGCAGGAAGGCGAGGGTCATCCACACCCCGGCCGCGGCCAGGCGGTAGCTACGCACGCTGGCCACCACCATCTGCGGGTCGTGCAGCAGGTGCAGGGTCCAGTCGTCTTCCGGCAGCGCCAGGCGTTGCCAGAGGTATTCGCGGTGGCCGTCCGGGCCATCCACCAGGCGTCGCTCGCTGCCCTCGGCGAGTTGTTGCACACGGCTGCTCGGCAACGGCTGCAGCGTCTGTTCGGCGTATCGTCGGGCATCGACCAGGCGGCTGCGCACCTCGTCGCTCAGCGGGCGCAGGTAGCGGAAGCGCCAGGCCGGGCGGTTGGTGAGAATGACGATATCCAGCGAGTCGGCGATCAGCAGGATGCCCGGTTGGCCGACCCAGTCGCGCTGCATCTCTTCCAGCTCGAGCTTGACCACCAGCACGCCAAGCACTTCGCCGGCGTCGTTCTTCACCGAGCTGGAAAGGAAGTAGCCGGGTATGCCGGTGGTGACGCCGACGGCGAAATAGCGGCCGCTGTCGTTGCTCACCGCATCGCGAAAATAGGGGCGGAAGGCGTAGTTGTTGCCGACGAAGCTGCTCCAGTCGCGCCAGTTGCTGGCGGCGATGGTCTCGCCGTCGCGGTCGAGCAGGTACAGCACCGAGGAGCCGGCCGCGTGGTTCTGCTGTTCCAGGCGCTGGTTGAGCTGGCGGCGCAGCGCGCGGTTAGCCGGGTCGGCGAGCAGTGCCTGAATGTCGCTGTCCAGCGCCAGCAGTGCGGGCACCGAGCGGAAGCGTTCGACCTGGGTGTGGATCGCCTGGGCATAGAGCTCCAGCTGGCCCTGGGCCTCCTGGGCACGCTCGGTCCAGGCGCGTTGTTCGGCCAGACGCCCAGCCCAGTACATGCTCAGCAGCAGGCCAATGAGGATCAGCGCAACGATCAGGGTTACCCGCAGGCGGTTGGACAGTGCTGGCATGACGACGCTCGCGACAGGACGCGACGATGGTAAGCGATAGTCGGGAGCGGTGGCGCATTGGCGAGCCTTGGCATAGCCCCAAAATCTTGACCTGTCCCAATGAAGGCATAGCGCCATCATCGTTATACTACGGGGAGTTACCATCAGCGTCACGGAGCGGCCAGCCGTTCCAGTCGAGGTCCGTCTTGCTCAGAAAAATCCTTGTCAGCCAACTCCGCTTCGGCATGTACGTCCATGGGCTGGACGCCAGCTGGTTCGATCATTCCTTCTGGCGCAGCAAATTCCTGCTCACCGACCCCGCCGACCTGCAGGCGCTGCGCAGCAGCGGCGTCAAGGCGCTGTGGATCGATACCGGCAAGGGCGTCGATGTCGAAACGGCAACGCCGCCGGTTGCCGAGGCCCCACAACTGGTCTCCGACGCCGTGCCGGTTGCGCCTCGGCCGACCGCCGCGTCGGCCCAGCAATGCAACGTTCAGGAAGAAATGCAGCGCGCCGCGCAGGTGCTCAAGCGTTCCAAGCAGCAGGTGACCTCGCTGTTCAACGAGGCGCGCCTGGGCAAGGCCGTCGACCCGCAGCAGTGCCTGCCACTGGTCGAGCAGATTTCCGCATCCCTGGCGCGCAACGGCTCGGCATTGCTCAGCCTGGCGCGGCTGAAGACCAAGGACGAGTACACCTACATGCATTCGGTGGCGGTCTGCGCGCTGATGGTCGCGCTGGGCCGGCAGTTGGGCCTGAACGAACAGGAAGTCCAGGAAGCCGGCTTTGCCGGGCTGCTGCACGACATCGGCAAGATGGCCATGCCGCTGGATGTGCTGAACAAGCCGGGCAAGCTCAGCGACGACGAATACGCCGTCATGCGCAGCCACCCGGAGCGAGGCCACGCGATCCTGCTCGGTGCGGGAGTGGCCGTGTCCGAGGCGGTTCTGGATGTCTGCCTGCATCATCACGAGAAGATGGACGGCACCGGCTATCCGCATCGGCTGGCCGGCGAACAGATCAGCCGGCTGGCGCGCATGGGCGCGATCTGCGACGTGTATGACGCCATCACCTCGGATCGCCCGTACAAAACCGCCTGGGACGCTTCGGGCTCGCTGGCGCGGATGGCGCAGTGGCAAGGGCACTTCGATACCCAGATACTGCATGCCTTCGTGCGCACGGTGGGCATCTACCCGCTGGGCTCGCTGGTTCGGCTGCAGTCGGGGCGGCTCGGCGTGGTCATCGAGCACAATGCGCAACAGCTGACAGCGCCGCGCCTGAAACTGTTCTATTCAACCCGCACCCGCGCACCGATCGTGCCGGTAGAACTGGACCTCTCCAGCCCGCAATGCAGCGACCGCATCGTCGGCCGCGAAGACCCCGCCGCCTGGGGCTTCAGCAATCTGGATGCGCTCTGGACCTAGATTGGCGGTCGTAAACGGGGGGCGATGCGACTAGAATGTCGCCCCCCGAATGCGATTCGCCCGGCGAGTCGCTCAGAGAAGAGTTCGTAATGCCCATGACCTGGCTGCCTGGTCCGCCATAGCGCTGCGCCCCCTCGCGTCACTTTGCGACTGCCTGTCATGGGGCGGTCGTACGCTGCTGTCCGTGCGCTTCGTCGACTGACAGCCGAATCAATCACACCAAAAAACTCGCCTTGTATCGCTGCCGTCCGCCCGTGGTCTGCATGGTGGTGCTTTTGCTCTGGATAGCCCGATGCTGCAATCGATCAAACAAAACTGGTTCTCCAACGTCCGTGGCGATGTGCTGTCCGGCCTCGTCGTCGCGCTGGCGCTGATTCCCGAAGCCATCGCCTTCTCCATCATCGCCGGGGTCGATCCGCGGGTCGGCCTGTATGCCTCCTTCTGTATCGCCGTGGTGATCGCCTTCGTCGGCGGCCGCCCGGGGATGATCTCCGCAGCGACCGGCGCCATGGCACTGCTGATGGTGACGCTAGTGCGTGAGCACGGCCTGCAGTACCTGCTGGCGGCGACACTGCTCTGCGGCCTGTTGCAGATCGGCGCCGGCTACCTGCGCCTGGGTTCGCTGATGCGCTTCGTGTCGCGTTCGGTGGTTACCGGCTTCGTCAACGCGCTGGCCATCCTGATCTTCATGGCGCAGCTGCCGGAACTGACGAACGTCACCTGGCACGTCTACGCCATGACCGCCGCGGGCCTCGGCATCATCTACCTGTTCCCCTATGTGCCGAAGCTCGGCAAGGTCATCCCCTCGCCGCTGGTGTGCATTCTTTCGATGACGGCAGTGGCCATGTATTTCGGCCTGGATATCCGCACCGTCGCCGACATGGGTGACCTGCCTGACACCCTGCCGGTCTTCCTCTGGCCGGAAGTGCCCCTGACTTTCGAAACCCTGGCGATCATCTTCCCGTATTCCGCCGCGCTGGCCGTGGTCGGCCTGCTGGAATCGCTGATGACCGCGACCATCGTCGACGACCTGACCGATACCGGCAGCGACAAGAACCGCGAATGCAAAGGGCAGGGCGTTGCCAACATCTTCTCCGGCCTGTTCGGCGGCATGGCCGGCTGCGCGATGATCGGCCAGTCGGTGATCAACGTGAAATCCGGCGGCCGCACGCGCCTGTCGACGCTGATCGCCGGCGTGGTGCTGTTGCTGATGGTGGTGTTCTTGAGCGATTGGGTCGGGCAGATCCCCATGGCCGCGCTGGTGGCGGTGATGATCATGGTGTCGATCGGCACCTTCAGCTGGGATTCGCTGCGCAACCTAAAGCGCTATCCGCTTTCCACCAACATCGTCATGGTCGTCACCGTGGTGGTGGTGGTCTTCACCCACAACCTGGCCTACGGTGTTCTGGCGGGCGTGCTGCTGGCGGCGATGTTCTTCGCCAACAAGGTCGGCCACTACCTGCACATCGGTTCGGAGCTGGATGCCGCCGGCAATCAGCGCACCTACAGGGTGGTCGGGCAGGTATTCTTCAGCTCGTCGGACAAATTCACCGGAGCGTTCGATTTCAAGGAAGCGCTTGGCAAGGTCACCATCGACCTGTCCCGCGCACATTTCTGGGACATCACCGCCGTGGCGGCGCTGGACAAGGTGGTCATCAAGTTCCGCCGCGAAGGCACCGAGGTCGAGGTGCTGGGTCTGAACGAAGCCAGCGCGACCATCGTTGACCGCTTCGGTGTGCATGACAAACCCGAGGCCATCGACAAGATCATGAGCCACTGACCAGGAGAACGACAATGACCCACGTAATGGCTTGTATCGACGGATCACCGCAGGCCGCGGCGGTTTGCGACTGTTCGGCTTGGGCCAGCAAGCGCCTGGATGCGCCCCTGACGCTGCTGCATGTGCTCGACCGCCAGCAGTATCCGGTGTCGGGCGATCTGAGCGGCATCATCGGCCTCGGCAGCCGCGAATTCCTTCTGCAGGAGCTGGCCACGCTGGACGAGAAACGCGCCAAGCTGGCGCTGGAGGAGGGCCGCATGATGCTCGATTCGGCACGTCAGCGGGCGATCTCCGCCGGCGTCGCCCAGCCCGAGTGTCGGCAGCGCCACGGTGATCTGGTCGAGTCCCTGCGTGATCTGCAGGACGAAACACGCCTGCTGGTCATCGGTCGTCAGGGCGAGGACAGCGGCGATGCCATCCAGCACATCGGCAGCCAGCTGGAAAACGTCATCCGCACCATGCAGCGGCCGATCTTGGTCGCGCCCGGCGACTTCAGCGAACCGCAAAGCGTGATGCTCGCCTTCGACGGTAGCGCCACCAGCCGCAAGGGCGTGGAAATGCTCGCCGGCAGCCCGCTGTTCAAGGGCATGCCGATTCATCTGGTAATGGTCGCTGCCGACACCGCCGACAATCAGGCCCAGCTGGAAAATGCCCGCGGCGTGCTGACCGCCGCCGGTTTCAACGTGGAAATCGCCATCCGCGCCGGTGAAGTCGAGCCGACCCTGCATGCCTATCAGGCCGAGCACGGTATCGACCTGCTGGTGATGGGCGCCTACGGCCACTCGCGCATTCGCCAGTTCTTCGTCGGCAGCACCACCACCAATATGATCCGCACCACCTCCACGCCGCTGCTGTTGCTGCGCTGATCACCGTCCGCTGCGCGCCCGTCCCGGGCGCGGCAGTGGTCAGCTGTAAAGATCCGCCCGGCTCCAGGGCAGTTCGTGGGAGCCATCCGCCAGCGGCTTGCTGGCGAGGATCTGGTGCAGGTTGATCCAGTTGTGGCGGAAGCCGTAGGCGCAACCGGCCAGATAGAGGCGCCAGATGCGCAACGCGCGTTCGGGAACCATCCGTTTTGCCTGCTCCAGCTGCGCTTCCAGCCGCTCACTCCAGAATTCCAGCGTACGCGCGTAGTGCAGGCGCAGGCTTTCCACGTCGACGATTTCCAGCCCGGCATCGCTGATGCAGCTGCTGATGTTCACCAGGTGCGGCAGCTCGCCGTGGGGGAATACGTAGCGGTTGATGAACTCGCCGGCGCCATGTCCGACCGGGCGGCCATCGATGTGTCGGGCGGTGATGCCGTGGTTCATCACCAGCCCGCCGGGGCGCACAGCGTCGAACAGGCGCTGGCAGTACAGCGGCAGGTTGGCGTGGCCGACATGCTCGAACATTCCGACGCTGACGACCTTGTCGAAGCGGCCATCCTGCGGCAGATCGCGATAGTCCATCAGCTCCAGAGTGATCTGCTTTGCTAGGCCTTCCTCGGCCACCCGTTCGCGAGCCAGTTCGAGCTGCTCGCGGCTCAAGGTGATGCCGAACACCTTCGCGCCGAACTCGCGTGCGGCATAGCGAGCCAGGCCGCCCCAGCCGCAGCCGACATCCAGCAGGCGCTCGCCAGGCTTGAGCCGCAATTTGCGGCATAGGTGGCGCAGCTTGGCCTGCTGGGCCTGTTCCAGATCCTCGCTGCCGGTTTCGAAATAGGCGCAGGAATAGACCATGTCCCTGTCCAGCCAGAGCCGATAGAAATCGTTGGACAGGTCGTAGTGATAGGAAATGGCTTCGGCGTCGGTCGCCTTGTCATGCGCCTCGCGCGAAGGCAGCGGAAAATCGTCCTGGCCCAGCGCCCTTGTGATCACATCGCCGATGCGAATGACCTCATCCACGGGGCCGAGCAGGTCGATCTGCCCCTCGACGTAGGCCGCGCCGAGCACGTCCAGGCTCGGCTGCCTCAGCCGGGTAACAAGGCTGGGGTCCTTGATCACCAGCGTGACGCAGGGAGTAGGGCCGATCTCGATCTCGTTGCCATCCCATAGCTGCAGCTTCAACGGCAGGGCGAGTTCTTTAAGGGCCGGTAGCAAGGTTGCCAACATGCTCGATCTCCTTTTCAGTGCACGAAGAAAATCCTAGACCATCAATTCGTAAACGGTAGGCTATGGTGATGATAGTTTCGCGCTATGGTTCGAACGGCTGCGAACGTGCGCTTGACGGCTTAACTCGCCGAATGACTTTTCCGATCGAGGATTTATGCAGCAGAACCGTCCACAACGCGTGCTCGTTCTGGTCGCCAGCGGCCCCAGCACCCCGGCACGCTGCGCCGCGCCTTTCCATATCGCCACGCTGCTGGCCTGTATGGATGCCGAGGTAACCCTTTACCTCACCGGCGAGGGCACGCAGCTGGCGCGTCGCGAGGTGACCGAATCGCTACGCGCAGTGGAGGGCGGCGAGCCGCTGCTGCACTTTATCCGCAACGCCAAGCAGGCCGGCGCACGGTTGCTGATGTGTCGCCAGCCCGGGGTGCAGCTTGACCCCGCCACGCTGATCGCCGAGCTGGATGAAATTTCCAGCGGCGGCGAACTGGCGCAGATGATCCTCGAATATGAACGGGTGCTGACCCTATGAATGTGCACGGCCTGGAATTTCCCGACCCGCTGCGCTACGCCCCGGAGCACAGCCTGTGGCTGCGCGAGGAGGCCGACGGCAGCCTGACCATCGGCCTGACCGCTTACGGCTGCGCGCTGTACGGCCAGATCTTCGCTTTCACCCCCAAGCGCGTCGGCGCACGTATCGAGCGCGACCGCAGCTTCGGTGTAGTGGAATTTGCCAAGGCCGCCTCGTCGGCGCGCAGCCCGGTGAGCGGTGAACTGCTGGAGGTGAACGAAGCACTGCTACAGCGTCCGGCGCTGATCAATCAGGATTGTTATGGGGAGGGCTGGATGGTCCGCCTGCAACCCACGGACTGGGTCACCGTGCGCGACCAATTCCCACTGGGCGAAGCCGCCGAAGCCGCCATCGCCGAACGCATGCGGCTCGACAACTTCGACCCCGCCAACGCCCATGTGCAGGCGTTGCAGTGGAAATAGCGGGCGCTTGAGGTGGGTTAGGAGCGGAGGCTTTCAGCCCGCCGCCCGGACGCTATGCCAGGGCGCAATGCTGGCAATTGCCGCGGGATAGGCGCTCAGGGCTTGTCCGGTGTCGACAGGTCGAGCACTTTCACACAGCTCGCCTTGATCGCATGGTCCAGCTGGCGGATGCAGATATCGATCGCCATATTGCGCGTGCGCTTGTTCGTCCACTCCAGCTCGGCCAGCGTCTCGATCAGATCCTGATGGCCGCTCTCGTTGACCAGCATGCCGTGCTGCACCGTCAGCGTCCGGCCCTGAAAGCTCAGCTGCACCGGGTCGCGCCCGACGAGGGATGCACCTTCAGCCAGCAGGCAATCGATATGGTCACGCAGCGCGTGCAATGCACGGCGCTCATCTGGCGGGTTACCCACGACACCTCTCCTTCCCTGGAAAGAAAAGCCGCGATTGTGACGCGCTTCGCGCTAGAGCGCGATGGCTTTTTGATATTGCGAAGTGAGGCGGGCTGTCGCAGGCTGTTTGCGTGGGGTGAGGCGCGCGGCGCGAGAATCGAGATGACGTGCAGTCGAATTCGCTACTCGGTTCTCTGTAGCCCCCGGCACATCAAAGGCTCCCCATTTAACGGGTTGCTCATCGGCTACGACTTACAGCGGCTCTTCCAGATAAGCGCGAACTCCACCGGCGCATCCGCTGTTCGCAAGAGCACATGTCCGCTGTCGAGAACGATGAAGCGCCTACGCGTTACCTTGACTCCAGAGTCGCTGAGATAACTCACTTCGCCACAGCCGTTTCGTTCATCCCTAAACGTTGCGGTATCTGGGCGGCTCAGGACCTGTTGAACCTGATGGCGAGCATATTTGGCCGCCGCATCAGGCTCGTTCGGATGCCCGCAGCTGCGTGCCAACAGAGCCAGCACTGCGGCAGCGACCAGCAAGGCTCCGGCTATTACTGGCCTAGACAAAATCGAGTCCAGAGGTGCTCAAAGGCTGGATCATCATACGTAGCCTCCACTAGCACCTCGCTCCCGCTGGTGGCGATGAACCGCCGATAGCTGGACACACGGCCGTAAAAATCGCGGTGTTTGAACTGGCCGCAACGGCCAACCTGATTGCGGAACTCCACAGTTTCGGGGTTGCTGACGTGGGCGAGTAGGGCGGACCGAGCTGCAGCCTCGGTCTTTTGTTGCGCGGGATCGTTGGCATCGGCGGGCGACATGGAACACTTCACAACGAGCAACAGGATGAGCGCCATGATGCTGGCGAGAACAAAGATCTTACCCGCCGCTTTTCCTGGCTGATTGATGCTCTTCAACCTTTAGCCTCAGCTCTCTCGATGTGCCGATTCCACGATGCGACCGATAAGCCTAAATTGGCGGAAGGCAGTGGGAGTCGAACCCACCCGGGAGCGGCTGCCGCCCCCAACCGGGGTTGAAGCCCGGCCGCACCACCGGGTGCGATTGCCTTCCTTGAATGATGGATTTGGCCTGTTTCTGTTGCGTCCGATTGAGAAATATCAACAGAACGGGCCGGGACGAAAGCTAGCATGTATCGCCGCGTGAGTGGCAACATCGAGCCGTGGCCCAAACCATCAGACGAGGCCACCTCCAGGCTGGCCAGCCAGCGCAGGAAGCGATCCGTAAGATATGACGAGCCCTAGGGACGGGAATGGAATATGAAGGCTGAATGGAACGACGCCCCGGACTACATCAGAAGGCGCCCCCGCAAGGGAGCTGTAGCATGGCTGATACCAGGGCTGATCGGCACCGCGATCATGCTGGCCGCACTACAGATGGTGAGTTCGGCATTCCTCAAAGGCACCGCCCAGGGCATCGCCGATAAGCGCATCCAACCCAAGCCAGCCCCCGTCGCCGAGATCACACGAGCAGAGCCAGTATCGACGGAGGATTGGGACAGGGTAGTAGAGGAAGTGGCCGCAAGAGGTGCAACGCCTCAGTCGCAAACGCCCCAGCCCCAAACGGCTACGGCAGAACCACCAACCAAGCAAACCGTATTCAATGACAAAAACTACGTTCCCCAGGGTGCGACCAATATCGTTCCAGCTACTCGGGTTATCCCGGAGCCGGCTGTAAGGATCCCACCCCGGCAAAAAGAGATCGTGGTTGTAGGCAAAGAGTCGCGGATTAGCGATTTCTGTCCAGGTGGGCAAGGAAGTATTGAACGTAGAAATTGCAAGGCAAATGTTAATTTAAACTTAAGAAACTAATAGGTGGGATCAATCTACGTTTCCGGGATGATCTCGTTTAAGTTTGTTTTTACCAAGATTAAAGAATAAATAAGATAGGCAATGGATATTGTGCAAAGCGTAAGTGCTATAAATGTCATAGTAATCCCGCCAGCGATCCCAATGGTGACCTGAGAAATGGCCGCGCTTAGGGTAAAGAAGATAGAGTTGAACATACAGTCATTCAGCTCTTTCAAGCCTTTGTACCTAGGCCCTGCGCCCTTCTCATCGAGGCTTCTATTGTCGATCCAGCGTTTCTCGTATTCTGCGGTGTCATAAACATTGGTTTTCATAGTCATGACTATGAATGTCTTAAGTGATAGCAGAAAAGCGCCAACTGCAAGAAAGCCTGAAAAGAAATCGCTCCTCAAGCTTTTCTCATATAAGTTTGAAAGTCTGTCAACCCCGCTTGGGGGCCAACAATCGCTTTGTGTTTGCAAGCAGGGAATAAGTTTGTCCCAATCAATGAAAAGCAGATGAGCAATGACGGACATAAGTAATCCAGCGAAAATTACATAAAAGTCCTGTCTTCGAAAGCGTGTCATTGAATATCAGCTCGAAGAATGTTCCTGTATCTGTTGTCATCGAACAGCGCGATAAGTGTGTGCAGGAACTGATTGTCTTTAAAGTTGCTAACATTGATATTGTTAATTAGCTGTACTACTTCGTCGTAGTCTCGCTCCCAAAGCTCTTCAGGCATGTTGAATATCTTGATGATATCGTCTGTGCCGTCTGCCTGTTCGACAAATACTCTTCCTTTTCCTATATCAAAAGCGCCAACTGCTTGAACAATTTCTCTAGAAAGTGCGTCTACGATGTTTGGGTTTGAAAAGGTAATGCTTTCTTTCTTCTTCTGAACACGGCTGCCGAGAGGGGTTGCATGTCTAACGGCAGGGGTAAGTGCAGAATAGTGATATTCCATACCTTTAATTTTTGCATAATGCGAAAGCAGCTCAGCTAAGCCCTGTTTGCTGACGAGCGTGCGAACCTGGACTTTTGACTTATGGCGCGCTTTGATTTTTGCTTCGCGATTTTTCGAAATGGTTCCGTCGTTCGCTTGCCTGACTGCCGCTATCTCCGCCGCAATAAGCTGCTCTTTGAGATCCTTTAATCCGACTTTGACTCGCCTGTCTAGTGAGCTGATAGCGGCAGATTGATGATAATGCTGATAGACGCCTATTCCGTTTTCAAGGTTAATGGCAAAGAAGTTAAAATCCATTATCGTGTTGTTTTCTTCCAAGCCGTTAACTTGAATTATGTGTTCGCCATGCTCGTCTGTCTTTAAAGTGCAATAATTCTTCTGGTCTTTAATTGTGATGATCACGCCCGCGCAAAAGCCGGGAAATGACTCGCAATCAAAATAATATTCTCGGTTTCCGTCTTGTAGACCATTGATGGAGCATAAATTATCAGTCAAAGAACGCAGGCTGATAGTTGTAGACTCAATGTCAACGTCAAAAGCAGAAACTCTAACTAGCATGCCTCAGTCCTTAAGGTTGGCGATGTACACCCAATACGGCAGGTATCGGGCTTTTTTGATTTGTGTGGAGGCAATTTGCCACAACGCTGCTTCGAAAGGTAGAACGGCAGGCCATTGACCGCCAAGCGGTAGCGGGGAAGGGGTGTCGAAAAAGTGTCGAAGTCATAGGCTGAAAATGACCTATAAAGGCCGGAGAAACCAAGCCGTGAGTCCCTGAGCGACCAGCACTTTCCAACATAAGCCACTGACAAACAGAACAAAAACAGGATTTGAAGCCCGGCCGCACCACCGGGTGCGATTGCCTTCCTTATCTGGTTTTGATGTGAGAAAGGAAGCGGCGACCAGCCTACCCCAGGCCTGACTGGATCGCCAAGGCACTGTCCTGGCGGACTTTGCGTTCGTTGCCGAAGCGGCGGGTGAGGCCGATGCGGTCGAAGTGTTCGAGCAGCTGGATGCTGCGTTTGCGACCGAGCTGGATGCGGTCGCGGAAGGCGGCGGCGCGGATCACGCCGCTTTGTGCTTCCAGTTGCAGTACATGCCCCGCAAGTTGGCGAATGGTGAACTCGGGGTAGAACAAATCTTTCACCACCTGTTGCAGCAGGCCGAGACGGGCGAGCTTGCGTAGCAGGTTGCGCATCTGCGTTTCATCGACGCCGAGGTCGCGGGCCAGGTCGCGGACCCAGGGCGGGTCGAAGTGGCCGGCTTCGAACAGCGGCCACAAGCGTTCCTTCAAACTTTCTTCCGCATCGCTCAGGCGTACCCGGTGATCGGGGTGGTGCAGCCAGGGGCCGCTGGTTTCGATGCTGCCGGCGGCCAGTGCCTGTTCCAGCAGGGCGATGAATACCGGCCGTTCCAGTTGCGGCAGCGCATAGCGGCGCAGGCGGTCGCGGTCGGGGCCGAGTTCGTCGGGTTGTTCTTCGTGAAAGCGTTGCAGGGCGGCGAGCAGGGTGGCTTCGAGTTCGTCCCAGCGGGCCTGATCGAAAAGCCGTGGCCCCAATCGCGTGCCGACTTCCAGTACGCCGTGCGGCAGCTGCCAGCCATCGCGCGGGCGGTTGAACTGGCGTTCCAGGCCTTGCGGGTCGATTCCATTGGTGGCGCTGGCGAGCAGTGGCGGCAATGCCTGCTCCAGGCTCGGCTGGTCGAGGGCGCGAAGTTGTTCCAGCCGCGCGGCGCGGCGGCGGTTACGTGGCGGTGCATACGGGTCGAGCACGCGACCACCGCCGAGGGTGCGCTGGGCGGACTGATCGCGCAGGACGATACGGTCGCCATGTACCGCGTGGCTCGGTGCATTCAGCAGTAGCTGGGCGAAGGCGCGTTCGCCCGGCGCCAGGCTCGTGCCTTCGAGCAGGGCGACGCGGGCGGTGACGTCCTGGGCGCCGAGGTGTACGTGCACCGGCGTCCAGTGCTTGAGTTCGTGGGCTTCGCCGGACAGCAGCTGGAAGTCGACGTCGATGCGTTGGGTCGGTGCATGCAGCAGTGGGTGCAGCAGCCAGTCGCCGCGATGGATTTGCTCGACGGCTAGGCGCTCGCCGGCAAGATTGAGCGCCACGCGCTGGCCGGCATGGGCTTCGCCGGCTTCACGGTTCTGTGCGTGCAGGCCGCGGACGCGCACGCGTTTGCCGGTGGGGCCGAGCAGTAGTTCATCGCCAACCTGAACACGTCCGGCAAAGGCGGTGCCGGTGACCACCACGCCGGTGCCGGTGACGCTAAAGGTGCGGTCGATGGCCAGGCGGAAGTGGCCGCTGTCGCTGCGGGCGGCGGTGCGCGCGGCTTCTTCGATCAGTGCGGTGCGCAGAGCGTTGATGCCATCGCCGCGGATGCTGGACACCGGAAAGATCGGCATTCCGGCCAGTGGTCCGGCGGCCAGCAGGTTTCCGATCTGTTGCTCGACTTCGGCGATGCGCGCCGGCTCCACGCGGTCGATCTTGGTCAGCGCCACCAGTGCCCGGCGGATGCCGAGCAGCTCGACGATGGCCAGGTGTTCGCGGGTCTGCGGCATCACGCCGTCGTCAGCGGCGACCACCAGCAGCACGCAGTCGATGCCGCTGGCGCCGGCCAGCATGTTGTGTACGAAACGCTCGTGGCCCGGCACGTCGATAAAGCCGGTGAGGCTGCCTTCACCGAGGTCGGCGTAGACGTAGCCGAGGTCGATGGTGATGCCGCGTTCGCGCTCTTCGCGGCGGCGGTCGCCCTGTTGCCCGGTGAGGGCTTGCAGTAGCGCGGTCTTGCCATGGTCGATATGGCCGGCGGTACCGACGATCAACGGGCCAGCTCCTCTTGCAGGTGCATCAGTTGCTCGAGGAAGGCCGGCTCGTCGTCGAGCTGGCGCAGGTCGAGCCAGAGGGCGTCGTCGTCGATGCGCCCGAGCACCGGAATCGGCAGGCAGCGCAGGGCTTCTTCCAGCTGGCGCAGGCTGCGGCCGCGCAGGCGCTTGGGCTGCTGCGGGCGGATGCACAGCGCTGCGCTGGGTAGGCGTGCCACCGGCTGCGCGCCGCTGCCGATCATACCCAGGGCATCGGTTACTGAGACTTGCCAGCTCTCGCCGAGCACGGCGGCCAGCGCCGGAGCGATGCGTTCGGCCTGGATGCGTATCTCCGCCTGCGGGCGGCTGAGCAGGCGAAGGCTGGTGAGGCGTTCGGCCAGGCGGTCGGGATCGCGATAGAGGTTGAGCACCGCTTCCAGCGCGGCAAGGGTCAGCTTGTCGACGCGCAGGGCGCGCTTGAGCGGGTTCTTCTTGATCTTCTGAATCAGCGCCTTGCTGCCGACGATCAGCCCGGCCTGCGGGCCGCCGAGCAGCTTGTCGCCGCTGAAGGTGACGATATCGGCGCCGTCGCGCAGCGCTTCCTGCACGGTGGGCTCCTTCGGCAGACCCCAACGCGAGAGGTCGAGCAGGCTGCCGCTGCCCAGATCTTCCAGCAGCGGCAGATCGTGGGCATGGGCGATGCGCGCCAGTTCGGCGGTGGCGACGCTGGCGGTGAAGCCCTGCACGCTGTAATTGCTGGTGTGCACGCGCATCAACAGGCCCGAGCGCGGGTTGATCGCCGCTTCGTAATCCTTGGCGTGGGTGCGGTTGGTGGTGCCGACTTCATGCAGCTTCACGCCGGCGCGGGCCATGATGTCGGGGATGCGAAAGGCGCCGCCGATCTCGATCAGCTCGCCGCGGGAAATGATGCCTTCCTTGCGTGCGCCGAGACTGTTCAAGGCCAGCAGCACGGCGGCGGCGTTGTTGTTGACCACGGTGACGGCCTCGGCGCCGGTCAGTTCGCGGATCAGCCCTTCGATGAGGTCGTCGCGGTCGCCGCGCTTGCCAGTGGCGAGATCGAACTCCAGATTGAGCGGGTAACGTGCGGCGAGGGTGATCGCCTCGATGGCTTCATCCGGCAGCAAGGCGCGGCCGAGGTTGGTGTGCAGCACCGTGCCGGTGAGGTTGAGCACTCGGCGCACGCGGCTGCGGTGCCGGCTGGCCAGGCGTTCGCCGGCGCGCCCGGCGAGCACCGCTTCGGACAATTCCAGTGCAGCCAGCTGGCCGTGGCGGGCCGGTTCTCGCAGTTCATCGAGCAGGTCGCGCAGGGTGCTCAGCAATGCCTGACGGCCGTAGCGCTGCTGCAGCGGCTGACAGGCTGGGTCGCGCAGCAGCTTGTCGACCGAGGGCAGGTGGCTGCTGCTCATGCATCGCCCCCCGGCGCCAGCAGCAGGTTGGGGGCCTGGCGCTGAAAGCCCTGCTCGGACAGCAGCATGTCCAGATCCAGGGTGGCGAGGTCGGCGGAGAGGCTTTCGCCATCCGGCGCCAGGTCCAGGTAGAGCTGCTTGAGGTAGCCATTGCACTCAGGGCAGACCTCGGCCTTGACGCCCTGAGGCGAGCCTTCGAAGTGCAGGTAGTCGAGTTTCTTGGTGCTGCGGCAGAGGCTGCATTTGACGCGCACGTAATGCCACTCGCAGGCGCACAGCGAGCAGACCAGATAACGCAAGCCGTTGAGCTGGCCGCGATGGCGGATGATGCCTGCCATCGGCGGCGCACCGCAGCAGGGGCAGTGGGTCTGGTCTTCGCGCTCGCGCATGTCGGAGAGGTCGAGCTGCAGCAGCCAGTGGCTCCAGGCCAGCTGCAGGGCGGCGCCGAGGAAGGGCACCAGTGCTGGCGGCAGGCTGTCGTACTGGCCACTGACCAGTGCCACGGCCGATGCCTTGCGCTGGCCGCTTTCGGCCTCACGCAGTTGCTCGATGGCAGTCACTACCGCGGGGCTTTCCGGCGCCACGAAGGCATCCAGCCAGGCATCCAGCATCGTCAGCCAGGCATCGTCGCGCACCAGAGTATCGGCAGCCAGCGGCGGCAGATTGTGCCTGAGACTTTCGCGGGTGCGGTGTTCGTCCAGCGGCGCGATTGTCGGCGGGTTGTCCAGCACCTGCTGTTGCGCCTGGCACACCGCTGTTAGCAGGCGCAGGTAGTCGGCGAACGGATGGCCTTCGGCGAGCCTGGTCAGGCGCTCGCTGCGCAGGGCGAACAGGTTGCGCGGTGGCAGGTTGAGGAAGGGTGGTTTGCTGGCAGCGGCTTCGATCTGCCCGGGTTCGAGAATGGTGCCTGCCACGCAGGACTCCTTATTCTTGGGGTTGTGCCGAACAGCATAGTCCGTCACCGGCTGTCGCTCGGCTTCGATGATGCGCGGGGCCGAAGATTCCCGCGCGGGTGCAGGGAATCTTCGGCTTACAGCGGTGTGCTTATTTGCGCTCGGTGATCTCCCGAAACCAGGCCGGATGATGCTTGCGCGCCCAGGCGCGGCTGACGGTGCCGTAGAGCATCGCGCCCATCGAGCCCTTGATCCAGATGGCGGCGTAGATGTGCACGATGATGCTGACGATCAGCACGAAGGCGGCGGCCGCATGCAGCAGGCTGGCCCAGCGCAGCGAGACGATGCCGAAGAAACTGCTGAAATACTCGCGCCAGATGACGATGCCACTGAGCAGCAACACCAGCATGCTGAGGATCAGCACCCAGAACAGCACCTTCTGTCCGGCGTTGTAGCGGCCGACTTCCGGCAGTTCTTCCTCGCGGTTGTGCACCACGTCGTTGATCTGCCTGAGCCACTGGCGGTCGCGTGCTTCGATGCGGTTATGCCCGGCGAAGCGGATCGCCAGCCAGAGGAAGAAGACGAACATCGCGACCCCGATGAAGGGGTGCAGGATGCGCGTCCAGGTGCCGCCGCCGAACAGCCCGGAGAGGCCGAACAGCGCCGGATGGAACAGCGCCAGGCCGGACAGCGCGGCGAGTACGAAGAGGATGGCAACGATCCAGTGATTGGTCCGCTGCGATGGGTTGTAGCGTTCGATGTCGTTGTTATTCATCGTTGGCTCCTTGAGCGATCGACTCCGAGGATGGCCCCGTGAACGGGGCCGCCGGGATCAGGGGCGCGGTTCCTTGGGGTCGACCACATGCACCGAAGGATCGACCTGGTGCACCACGGGCTCGCTGAGTTCGGCCTTGTCATCCTCTTCCTCGACGCGGATCGGCCCGACTCGTGTGTAGTGGAAGAAGCCGGCCAGCACCGCCGCGCCCATGCCCAGCAAGGCGAGGGGCTTGGTCACGCCTTTCCACAGGCCGACCAGTGGACTGATGGTCGGCTCGTTCGGTAGGTCGTTGTACAGCGAGGGCTGATCGGCATGGTGCAGTACGTACATCACGTGCGTACCGCCGACACCATCGGGGTCGTACAGGCCGGCCTGGTCGAAACCGCGTTCCTTCAGATCGGCGATACGCCCGGCCGCGTGATCCTTCATATCGTCCTTGCTGCCGAAGACAATTGCCCCGGTGGGGCAGGTCTTCACGCAGGCCGGCTCGAGCCCGACCGACACGCGGTCGGAACAGAGCGTGCACTTGTAGGCCTTCTTGTCCTTCTCGGAGATACGCGGGATGTCGAACGGGCAACCGGTGATGCAGTAGCCGCAGCCGATGCAGTGGTCCTGGTTGAAGTCGACGATGCCGTTGGCGTACTTCACGATGGCCCCCGGCGCCGGGCAGGCCTTGAGGCAGCCGGGGTCGGCGCAGTGCATGCAGCCGTCCTTGCGGATCAGCCACTCGAGGTTGCCGCTGCCGGGGTTCTCGTACTCGGCGAACTTCATCACCGTCCAGGATTCGGCGGTGAGGTCGATCGGGTTGTCGTAGGTCCCGTTGCTGGTGCCGACTTCATCGCGCAGGTCGTTCCATTCCGAACACGCCACCTGGCAGGCCTTGCAGCCGATGCACTTGGAGACGTCGATCAGTTTCGCCACCTCGCCGATCTCGCGGATCGACGGCCGCTCGGTAGTCGTGGCGGAGCGGGCAATCACGTCTTGAGTAGCCATCATGCCTTCTCCACGTTGACCAGGAACGACTTGAACTCCGGCGTCTGGGTGTTGGCGTCACCGACGAACGGCGTCAGCGTGTTGGTCAGATAACCGTTGCGTGCCACCCCGGCGAAGCCCCAGTGCAGCGGGATACCGATGTGATGCACGGTCTGGCCGTCCACCGTCAGCGGCTTGATGCGCTTGGTCACCACCGCCACCGCCTTGATGTAGCCGCGGTTGGACGACACCTTGACCCGCTCGCCGGCCTTGATGCCCAGCTCGTTGGCCAGCACCTCGCCGATCTCGACGAACTGCTCGGGCTGGGTGATCGCATTGAGCCGGCAATGTTTGGTCCAGAAGTGGAAGTGCTCCGTCAGCCGGTAGGTGGTGGCCGCGTAGGGGAAGTCCTCCGCGGTGCCGAACAGCTCCATGTCGTTCTTGAACACCCGCGCGGCCGGATTGCTGATGGCCTGGACGTTATCCGGGTGCATGGGATTGCGGCCGATGGGCGTCTCGAACGGCTCGTAATGCTCGGGGAATGGCCCCTCGTTCATCTTGTCCACGGCGAACAGCCGCGCCACCCCTTCGGGGTTCATGATGAACGGGTTCATGCCGGCTTCGGGTGGTGAATCGACCTTGAAGTCGGGCACGTCGGTGCCGCCCCACTTGGTGCCGTCCCACCAGACCAGGCGTTTCTTCTGCGGGTCCCACGGGTCGCCGGCCGGGTCGGCCGAAGCGCGGTTGTAGAGGATGCGGCGGTTGGCTGGCCAGGCCCATGCCCAGCCCAGCGTCTGGCCCATGCCGTAGGGGTCGGCATTGTCGCGTCGGGCCATCTGGTTGCCGGCCTGGGTCCAGGAGCCACACCAGATCCAGCAGCCGCTGGAGGTGGTGCCGTCGGCACGCAGCAGACCGAAGCCTGGCAGCAGCTCGCCGGCCTTGGCCACCTGGGCGCCGGTCTGCAGGTCGAACACATCGCTCAGGGCCTTTCCGTTGTACTCCTGGGCGATTTCCTCGGCGGTCGGTTCTTCCGGCTGGCGATAGCCCCAGTCGATGTTGAGCAGCGGCTCGGCGTAGGCGCCGCCTTCCTTGCGATACAGCTCACGCAGACGATGGAACAGCCCGCCCATGATCACCACGTCGGTCTGCGCCTGGCCCGGCGGCTCGGCGGCCTTCCAGTGCCATTGCAGCCAGCGGCCGCTGTTGACCAGCGAGCCGTCCTCCTCGGCGAAACAGGTGGTCGGCAGGCGGAACACCGTGGTCTGGATGCTGGCGGTGTCGACGTCGTTGTACTCGCCGGCGTTGCGCCAGAACTCCGAGGTCTCGGTGGCCAGCGGGTCCATGATCACCAGGTACTTGAGCTTGGCCAGCGCGGCGCTGACCTTGGCCTTGTTGGGGAACGAGGCGATGGGGTTGAAGCCCTGGCAGAAATAGCCGTTGACCTGCCCCTGGTACATCATGTCGAACACCTTGAGCACGTCGTAGCCGGGGATATCCAGCTTCGGCAGCCAGTCGTAGCCCCAGTTGTTCTCCGCGGTGGCGTTCTTGCCGTACCAGGCCTTCATCAGGCTGACGTGGAATTTCTCGTAGTGCTGCCAGTAGGACAGCTGCCCCGGGCGCAGCGGCTTGGCGGTGCGCTTGGCGATGTAGGCCGCGTAGTCCTGCTCGGCTTCCAGCGGCAGGGTCATGTAGCCCGGCAGCAGGTTGGAGAGCAGGCCGAGATCGGTCAGGCCCTGGATATTGGAGTGCCCGCGCAGCGCATTCATCCCGCCGCCGGGCATGCCGATGTTGCCGAGCAGCAGCTGCACCATGGCGCCGGTGCGGATCATCTGCGAGCCGACCGAATGCTGCGTCCAGCCCAGGGCGTACATGATGGTCATGACCTTGCCCGGTGCCGAGGTTTCGGCGATGGTTTCCCACACCTGCAGCATCTTGTCCTGCGGTGTGCCGCAGATGTTGCTGACCACTTCCGGCGTGTAACGGCTGTAGTGCTGCTTGAGCAGATTGAACACGCAGCGTGGGTGGGTCAGGCTCTTGTCGACGCGGGCGAAGCCTTCTTCGTCCAACTCGTAGCTCCAGCTGGCCTTGTCCGTATAGGTACGCCGATCGCCGTCGTAGCCGTTGAACAGACCATTCTCGAAGCCGAAGCCTTCCTTCACGATGAACGAGACATCGGTGTAGTTGACCACGTACTCGTGCTGGATCTTGTCGTTTTCCAGCAGGTAGTTGATCAGCCCGCCGAGGAAGGCGATGTCGGTGCCGGTGCGGATCGGCGCATACATGTCGGCCACCGAGGCCGAACGGGTGAAGCGCGGATCGACCACCACCAGCCGCGCCTTGTTGCGCGCCTTGGCCTCGGTGACCCATTTGAAGCCGCACGGGTGCGCTTCGGCGGCGTTACCGCCCATGATCAGGACCAGGTCAGCGTTCTGGATATCGGACCAGTGATTGGTCATGGCTCCACGGCCAAACGTCGGGGCAAGACTTGCCACCGTCGGGCCGTGTCAGACACGTGCCTGGTTATCGAATCCCAGAATGCCGAGTGAACGAACCACCTTGTGGGTGATGTAGCCAGCCTCGTTGGATGACGCCGAGGCGGCGAGGAAACCGGTGCTCAGCCAGCGGTTGACCGTCTGACCCTCTTCGTTGCGTTCGACGAAGTTGGCGTCGCGGTCGTCCTTCATAAGCCGGGCGATGCGGTCGAGGGCGTCGCTCCACTCGATGCGCTTCCACTCGTTGCTGCCGGCTTCGCGGACCTCCGGATGGGTCAGGCGGTTGGGGCTATGGACGAAGTCGAGCAAGCCCGCGCCCTTCGGGCAGAGGGTGCCGCGGTTGACCGGGTGATCGGAGTCGCCTTCGATGTGGATGATGTTCTGCGCGACGTTTTTGCCGCCGCTGCCCTGGCTGTAGATGATCAGCCCGCAACCGACGGAGCAGTAGGGACAGGTGTTGCGAGTTTCGCGCGTGTTGGTCAGTTTGAAATGCCGGATCGACTCGGCATACGCCGTCGGTGGGGCCATACCCAATGCCGCCATGCTCGACGCCCCAAGGCCCACACCGCAGACCTTGAAGAACTGTCGACGGTTCATATCCATCGGAGGTTCTCCTTCTTATCAGGCTGGTACGCCGATGCTTTGCCGGCGTCTGCTAAGCAGCTTAGTCAACAATCGGCAAAGTGAAGGACTAATTCCACGTTCCGCTGTGTCTGGCTGCACCGATGAAGGCGCCAGGGTCGAGGCAGGCATTCAGGCACCGGCGGCCATGGCCAGCTGCTTTTTCCACTCCCGCGGCGAATGCCCGGCGTGCGCCTTGAACGCCCGGGAGAACGCGGCTTCGCTGCCGTAGCCCACTTCGAACGCGATCATCTTGATCGGCCGTCCGCGACGCAGGGCCTTCTGCGCCAGGCGGACGCGCCAGCCCTGCAGATACTGGCCTGGCGTGGTGCCGACGGTCTCGCGGAAGGCCGTGGCGAATACGCTGCGCGACATCCCGGCAACGCTGGCCAGCTCCTCGAGCGTCCAGTCCTGTGCCGGCGCCTCGTGCATCGCCACCAGAGCATTGCGCAGGCGCGGGTGCGCCAGCCCGGACAGCAGCCCGCCATTAACCTCGTCGCTTTCCATCAGCTGGCGCAGAACCTGGATCATCACCACTTCGAGCAACCGCTCGACCAGTGCCACGCGACCGCAGCGTTGCTCGAAGGCCTCCTCGAACAGCAGCGAGAGGATCGGCTCGGCGCCCCAGACCTGATCCAGCGGCAGGCAGACGACATCGGCCAGCGCCGAGGCGATCGGGTTGCTGGTGCCGCCTTCGAACGACAGGTTTGCGCAGACCATGTCGGCGTTCTGCCCGGGGGCGATGATGAAACGGTGCGTCAGCGGGCGCGGAAACAGCAGCAGGCTCGGTCGCTCGACCTGCAGCGACTCCCTGCCATAGCGCACCTCCAGCGTGCCGCTGCGCACCAGATGCAGCTGCCCGTGCACGCCATCGCTTTGCAGCGTGTTGATGCCGCACAGGGGGCCGGTATTGAACACCTGTGCGCTCATCGGGAAGTGGGTCATCAGCGCAGCGAGCCGGTCGGCCATCTTCGTACTCCTGATCATGTTTTTCGGATTCTACGTCACCAATAGTTTTTTCTGGTGAGCAGAATAGCTCTCACCGGGCAACAACGCCCTGGCCTACCAACAGAACAGGAACCGTAGCCATGACCATCGAAAAGATTCTCTACACCGCCACTGCAACCGCCACCGGCGGCCGTGAAGGTCGCGCCAGCTCCTCCGATCAGGCGCTCGACGTGCAGCTGTCCACGCCGCGTGAACTGGGTGGCGCCGGCGGCCCCGGCACCAACCCCGAGCAGCTGTTCGCTGCCGGCTACTCGGCCTGCTTTCTCGGCGCGCTGAAGTTCGTCGCCGGCAAGCAGAAGGTCGCCCTGCCGGCCGACACCCGCATCACCGGCAAGGTCGGCATCGGCCAGATCCCCACCGGCTTCGGCATCGAAGCCGAGCTGACCATTAGCGCGCCCGGCATTGCCCACGACGTGTTGCAGGAGCTGGTCAACCAGGCCCACGTGGTCTGCCCGTACTCCAATGCCACCCGCGGCAACATCGACGTAACCCTGATCCTCGCCGACTGATCCAGCCCACCGTACCTAACTAACAGGAGACACACGCCATGAATGCCATCATCCGCACCTTCACCCTCCCGCTGCTGGCCATCGCGATGCAGCCAGTTTTCGCCGCGCAGCCGGAGCAGACCACGCAACCGACATCCAGTATCGCCAGCGCTCGCACCGCCAGCACCATCACCACGGCTGACGGCGTGCAGCTCTACTACAAGGACTGGGGCCCGAAGGACGGCCCGGTGGTCACCTTCAGCCATGGCTGGCCGCTCAACTCGGATAGCTGGGAATCACAGATGCTGTTCCTCGCATCCGAGGGCTACCGAGTGGTCGCTCATGACCGCCGCGGCCATGGCCGCTCCAGCCAGCCGTGGGAAGGCAACGACATGGATCACTACGCCGACGACCTGGCCGCGGTGATCGAGGCGCTGGACCTGAAGGATGTCACCCTGGTGGGCTTCTCCACCGGTGGCGGCGAGGTGGCGCGCTACATCGGCCGCCACGGCACCGAACGGGTGAAGAAGGCCGTGCTGGTCAGCGCCGTGCCGCCGATGATGCTGAAAACCGCGGATAACCCGGGTGGGCTGCCGCTGGAAGTGTTCGACGGCATCCGCAAGGCATCGCTGGAGGACCGCGCGCAGCTGTACCTCGACCTCGCCTCCGGCCCGTTCTATGGCTTCAATCGTCCGGGGGCGAAGGTCTCCCAGGGGTTGATCGACAGCTGGCGTGCCCAAGGGCTCCAGGCCGGGCACAAGAACACCTACGACTCCATCGCCGCCTTCTCGGCCACCGATTTTCGCGGCGACCTGAAGAAGTTCGATGTGCCGACGCTGGTGATCCACGGCGACGATGACCAGATCGTGCCGCTGGACAGCTCGGGCAAGGCATCCGCAGCGCTGATCAAGGATGCGAAGCTGATCGTCTATCCCGGCGCGCCGCACGGCCTGACCGACACCCACAAGGAGCGCTTCAACAACGATCTGCTGGCCTTTCTCAAGGAGTGATGCGCAGCGGCTTTATCGAGCGGCTCGCAGCACCGCGTCACTTGCCGCTCAGAAACGACAAACCCCGCCAGATGGCGGGGTTTGTCTGTGGACTGCGCTAAGGCAGAGCAGACTTTCTACACGACGTCGATCAGGCGTTCTGGCGGATACCAGCGACCAGCCAAGGCTGGTTCTCGCCCTGGGCACGTTCCATGCGCCAGCTTTCGCTGAACGGCTCGCCCTGGTCGAAGCGCGAAGTCTTCGCGGTGCCGGTGAAGGTCAGGGTCGCGGTGGTCTTCTCGGCATCGTCGTCGACGCCGTCGAGCTGGATTTGCAGATCGTCGATGTAGGTCGATTGATAGGCATCACCGATCTCGGCGCGTTCCTGCTTGAGGAAGCCCAGCAGCTGCGGGGTGACGAACTCGGAGATCTTGTCCATCTCGTTGGCGTCCCAGTGCTGCTGCAGCGAGAGGAAGTGCTCGCGGGCTGCGGCGACGAAGCTCTGCTCGTTGAACCAGGCCGGGGCGTTGATCACCGGAGCGGCGGCGACCGGAGCGGCGCTGCCACCGAAGATGGAGGTCGACGGCTGCTGCGGCATGTCACGCTGCATCGGCGCATGGCCGGCCATGGCAGGCTGCTGCTGGCGACGGCGGGCGGCGAGGAAGCGGAACAGCAGGAACGCGATCAGGCCGAAGATCAGGATATCCATGAACTGGATGCCCTCGAAGCCGTCGCCCATGAACATCGAGGCGAGCAGGCCACCGGCGGCCAGACCGGCCAGCGGGCCGAGCCAGCGCGAGGCACCGCTGGCGGCAGCGGGCGTCTGACGGCCAGCCTGATTCGGTGCGGCCTGGGTCTGCTGGGGCGCCTGGCGGGTCTGGTGGCTGGGCGCCGAGCCGAAGCTCTTGCCGCCGCCGAAACGCTTGGCGTGGGCGTCGAGCGCGAAGGTCAGGCTGATACACAGCGCCATGAAGATGCTAAGCACACGTTGCATTGAGTGTTCCCGCTAAAAAGAGTGGAGTACGCGCGCCATCCTGCCGAGGCAGGCAGGGGTTGGCCAGGGGCAGTATGTTACCGGCTTTTGCTTGCGACCGTTGGTCGCGCCAGGTCAGCGCTGGGCAAGATGCGAAAACGGAGCCTGACGGCTCCGTTCTGTGCTGCAGCGGGTTTAGCGCCAGTTGTACAGCTCCTTCTCGGAGATCTCGTGCATCGGCTTGACCTGTTCCTGGAAGGCTTTCATCGACGCCCAGATGCGGCCGTTCAGCTCGCTCTGTTCGGCCAGCTCGCCGAGCACCAGCTCCGACTGCTCCTGCATGGCGCCGAGCACTTCGTCGGGGAAGCGCTTGAGCTCCACGCCTTGCTGCTTGAGCTGGTCCAGCGCCAGGGCGTTGTTGTAGACGTAGTCATCCATCATGTCGCGGCTGGCCGCACGGGTCGCCTCGGTGAGGATCGCCTGCAGGTCCTCGGGCAGGGTGTCCATCGCCTTCTGGTTCACCAGCAGCTCCAGCACCGCCTGCGGCTCCTGCCAGCCTGGGTAGTAGTAATACTTGGCGGCCTTGTGCAGGCCGAAGGCCAGGTCGTTGTACGGGCTGACCCAGTCGGTCGCGTCGATCGCGCCGGTCTGCAGTGCGGTGAACACCTCGCCGCCGGGCAGATTCACGGTGGTCGCGCCGAGACGCGCCAGCACTTCGCCGCCGAGGCCCGGCATGCGGATCTTCAGCCCGCGCAGGTCGTCCAGCGAACTGATTTCCTTGTTGTACCAGCCGCCCATCTGCATGCCGGTGTTGCCGACCACCATCGGCTTCACGCCGAAAGGTGCATAGGCCTCTTCCCAGAACTTCTGGCCTTCGCCCTTGCTCAGCCAGGCGTTCATCTCGATGGCGGACAGGCCGAACGGAACCGAGGTGAAGAACTGCGCGGTGGGCACCTTGCCCTTCCAGTAGTAGGCGGCGCCGTGGCCCAATTCGGCGGTGCCGCGGGAAACGGCATCGAACACTTCCAGCGCCGGGACCAGCTCGCCGGCGGCGTAGACCTTGATGGTCAGGCGACCGTCGCTCATCACCTTTAGGCGATCGGCCAGGCGTTCGGCGGCGGTGCCCAGGCCCGGGTAGTTCTTCGGCCAGGCGGTGACCATCTTCCAAGTGTAGGTCTTGGCGGGTTCGCTGGCGGCCTGCTGGCCTGTGGTTTCGACTTTCTTGTCGTCGTTGCAACCGGCGAGGCCGAGGGTGGCAAGCAAGGCAGCGGCAGCACCGAACAGATGGCGGCGTTTCATGGGTCGGTATCCTTGGAAGATTCTTCTTATAGGAATGACTGGTTGGTATGACGGGTTGACGTTAGCGTCAACCTCACAGGGCTTCAAGTTTTGCGTAGCTGAGCATCAGCCATTTGCTGCCCTCGTCCTCGAAATTCACCTGCACCCGAGCCTGGGCGCCGGAGCCTTCGAAGTTGAGGATGGTGCCTTCGCCGAACAGCGAATGGCGTACACGCTGGCCGAGGTTGAACGGTGTTTCCGGCACGCCGGCGCCGTCGAACAGCGACGAGCCGCTCATGCTCTTGCCGCTGAACGAGCGCGTCACCGTGTTGCTCAGCCGCACTTCCTGCACCAGCGCCGGTGGAATTTCGCGGACGAAGCGCGAGACCTTGTTGTAGGTCTCGCTGCCGTACAGCCGGCGCGTTTCGGCGTAGGTGATCACCAGCTGCTGCATGGCGCGGGTGATGCCGACGTAGGCCAGGCGGCGTTCTTCTTCCAGACGGCCGGATTCCTCCAGGCTCATCTTGTGCGGGAACAGGCCTTCTTCCATGCCGACCAGGAACACCAGCGGGAACTCCAGGCCCTTGGCGCTGTGCAGGGTCATCAGCTGCACGCTGTCCTCGTGGTCGCCGGCCTGCTGTTCGCCGGCCTCCAGCGAGGCGTGGTCGAGAAAGGCCGCTAGCGGTGACTGGACGTCGTCGTCCTCTTCGCTGTAGCTGTCGAAGGCGCGCGCGGCGGAGACCAGTTCCTCGAGGTTTTCCACCCGCGCCTGGGCTTTCTCCCCCTTTTCGTCGCGGTGATAGGCAAGCAGCCCGGACTGCTCGATGACCAGCTGCGCCATGCTGTGCAGCTGCATGCCTTCGACCTTCAGCGCCAGGGTATCGACCAGCTCGACAAAGGCGTTCAGCGCACTGGCAGCACGGCCGGAAACCGCCTTGGTACCGACCGCCTGATGCAGCGCCGCCCACATCGACAGGCCCTGATCACGCGCCAGCTGGCGCAGTGCTTCGACGGTCTTCTCGCCGATGCCGCGCGCCGGCACGTTGATCACCCGTTCCAGCGCCGCGTCGTTGTCGCGGGTCTGGATCAGGCGCAGGTAGGCCATGGCGTTCTTGATCTCGGCGCGCTCGAAGAAGCGCTGGCCGCCGTAGATGCGGTAGGGAATCTTTTCGCGCAGCAGCGCCTCTTCCAGCACCCGCGACTGGGCGTTGGAGCGGTAGAGGATGGCGATCTCGCTGCGGCTCATGCCGTCGCGGATGGCCTTTTCGATGCTCTCGACCACGTAGCGCGCTTCGTCGTGCTCGTTGAACGCGGCGTACAGGCTGATCGGCTCGCCCTCGCAACCGGAAGTCCAGAGCTCCTTGCCGAGACGGCCCTGGTTGTTGGCGATCAGCGCGTTGGCGGCCTTGAGGATGCACGCGGTGGAGCGGTAGTTCTGCTCCAGGCGGATGGTTTCGGCATCCGGGAAATCCTGGCTGAACTGGTGCAGGTTCTCGATCCGCGCGCCACGCCAGCCGTAGATCGACTGGTCGTCGTCGCCGACCACCATCAGACTTTCGCCACCCTTGGCCAGCAGCCGCAACCAGGCGTACTGCACGGCGTTGGTGTCCTGGAATTCGTCCACCAGCACGTGGCGGAAACGCCGCTGGTAGTGATCGAGCAGGCCTGGGTGGTCGCGCCAAAGGTCCAGGGCGCGCAGCAGCAGCTCGGAGAAATCGATCACCCCGGCGCGGGCGCAGGCCTCTTCATAGGCTTCGTAGATCTTCAGCTGGGTCGCGAGGAACAGGTCACCGCCCGCCTGGATGTTGCGCGGACGCAGGCCTTCGTCCTTCTGCGCGTTGATCCACCACTGTGCCTGGCGCGCTGGCCAGCGCTGCTCGTCGAGGCCGAGTTCGCGGATCACCCGCTTGACCAGCCGCTGCTGGTCGTCGGAATCGAGGATCTGGAAGTTCTGCGCCAGCTTGGCTTCCTGCCAGTGCGCACGCAGCAGGCGATGGGCCAGGCCGTGAAAGGTGCCCACCCACATGCCCTGCGGGTTCACGTGCAGCAGCTGCTCGATGCGCTGGCGCATCTCGGCGGCAGCCTTGTTGGTGAAGGTCACCGACAGGATCGAGTGCAGCGAGGCACGTTCGACCTGGTGCAGCCACGCGATACGGTGCACCAGAACGCGGGTCTTGCCCGAGCCGGCGCCAGCCAATACCAGCTGGCGGCCAAGCGGCGCGGCCACGGCCTGGCGCTGAGCATCGTTGAGGGAATTCAGGAGGAGAGAGAGATCGTCATGCATCGCGGCATTCTATTGGAAATGCCTGCGCTGCGCTCGCCCTGCGGTCCATTTGGGGATGCCGTCTGCGGCAAACCGGCGCGGGCGCGGTCCTGGTTGATCGCGCCTGGTGGAACCTTCCGCTGGTCGGCTGGAGTACCGATCGCCGTTTTTCCGACGCACCATGGTATGACGCGACGCCATCAACGTGCCATTATCGACGGTGGTATGGTTCCGAGGGAGCCTGTTTTAGGTGCAGTTATTACTAGAACAATATTCATGACCGATTCCATCCGAGCCGCCTGCCCGGCATCAACACAGCCATTGTCCCGCGGGGCGTCGGCGGCCGATATCGTTGCCGAGCGTACCCGGCTGCTGTATCGAGGTTCGCGCGTACCTGCCTGGCTGTTGTTGCTGACGACACTGGTTCTCGGCGTGGTGCTCTGGGGCGAGCAGGGCGGTGTCGAGCTCGGGCTGTGGCTTGGCTGGATGGGCGCGCTGGCACTGTTGCGCTTGCAGCAGATATTCGCCTTCAACCGAGCCAGCCCCGAGGCGCAGGCTGCGCCGTGCTGGCGCTGGCGCTTTCTGCTCGGCAGTGGCGCGTCTGCGCTGAGCCTGTGCTACGCCATGGTCGTGCTGGTGCCGGCCGATGTCTTCGTTACCCAAGCGCTGCTGTACGGGCTGATCGGTTCGGTCGTCGTGGCCGCCAGCGTCGCTTATGGGGTCTGCCTGCCCGCCTTCTTCAGTTTCGCCGTGCCCAGTCTGTTGCCGACCGGCCTTCTGCTGATGACCAGCAGCTATCCGCTGCAGCAGGGCTGGGGGTTGCTGGCGATGATCGTGCTGGCCACCCTCAGCCTGATCGGCTGGCAGATCAGCCGGCTGGTGAACGACGGGCTCGAACAGCGGCTCCATAAGCAGCAGCTGATCGAGCGGCTAGAAACCGCCGGCCGCGAAGCCGACCAGCTCAATCGCCGTTTGGCCTCGGAAGTCGAGCAACGTCGCCATGCCGAAAAGCAGCTGCGCAGTGCCTACGATGGCCTCGAACAACGCGTCGTCGAGCGTACCGCAGAACTCGCCCAGCTTGCCGAAGAACTGGGCGAAAGCGAGGCGCGGTTGAATCTGGCGCTGGATGCCAGCGGCCTCGGGCTGTGGGACTGGGATCTGCAGAACAACCATGTTCATCATTCCCGTCTGGAGGTGGTGTTCGGCATCGGCCGGCAGCACCGCTACGACGAGGATGGCTCGCCGTTGCCGGACATCCATCCCAAGGATCTGGACGGCGTGCGCGCGATCCTGATCGCGCACCTGAAGGGCGAATCCGAACAGTTCGCCGTCGAATACCGTGCATTGCGCGCCGACGGCAGCGAAATCTGGCTCGAGGACCGTGGCCGGGTGATCCAGCGCGACGACGCTGGCCGCGCCCTGCGCATGATCGGCACCCGTCGTGACATCAGCGAGCTGCGCCGCCAGGCCGAACAGCAGCGCCTGGCAGCGACGGTGTTCGAAGCAGCCAGCGAAGGCATGGTGATCATGAACGATCACTACCGCGTGCTGGCGGTCAACGACGCCTGCTGCGCGTTGTCCGGCTACAGCCGCGAGGAGCTGCTCGGCCACAGCGTGGCGCGCATCGCCGGCTCGCCGGAGAGCCAGCGCCAGTACCAGACCATGCGTGAAGCGCTGGAACTGCACGGTCACTGGCAGGGCGAGCTGATCGAGACCCGCAAGAGCGGCGAGGTCTACCCGCAGTGGGTGCAGCTGCGCGAAGTGCGCGATGCCAACGACAGCGTCACCCATGTGGTCGCGTTCATCTCCGACCTCAGCGTGCGGCGCAAGATCGAAGAGCGTCTGCGCTACCTGACCCATTACGACGACCTCACCGGGCTGGCCAACCGCGGCCTGCTCAAGGAGCGTCTGCACGAGGCCTGCCAGCGGGTGCGCCGCAACGGCCGCAACATGGCGGTGCTCTACATCGATCTGGACCGCTTCAAGCTGCTCAACGAAAGCCTCGGGCACGAGGCCGCTGACGCATTGCTGCGCGAGATGTCGCGGCGCATCACCCAGACCCTGGCCGATGCTGACACCATCGCGCGGCTGTCCGGCGACGAGTTCGTCGTGCTGTTCGACGCCTACGGCAGCCTCAGCAGCCTCGCGCATCTGGGCAGCCGGCTGCTGCAGCGAATCCGCAAGCCGCTGATCATCGATGAGCAGGAGCTGGTCATCAGCGCCTCCATCGGCGTCAGCCTGATGCCGGACAACAGCCGTGACGCGGAAGTGCTGCTGCGCCAGGCGAACATGGCCATGCAGCAGGCCAAGCATCTGGGCGGCAACACGCTGCAGTTCTTCACCGACCGGCCGCAGGCGTCGAGCATGCAGTACCTGCAGCTGGAGAATCAGCTGCGCAAGGCGCTGGAAGTCGGCCAGCTGGAAGTCTTCTATCAGCCACGTCTGAGCTTGGCCGACGATGCTCTGGAGGCCGCCGAAGCGCTGGTGCGCTGGCGTCATCCGCAGCGCGGGCTGGTCGCGCCGGCGCACTTCATTCCGCTGGCGGAAGAAACCGGTTTGATCATTCCGCTCGGTGAGTTCGTCCTGCGCGAGGCCTGCCGGCAGGCACGCCAGTGGCAGCAGGACGGGCTGGCGGAGATTCGCGTGTCGGTGAACCTCTCGGTCAAGCAGCTGCGCCAGGGCAACTTCGTCAGCCTGGTGCGCCAGGTGCTCGAGGAAACCGGCCTGCCGGCGACCATGCTGGAGCTGGAGCTGACCGAGAGCCAGTTGCTGGACGATATCGACAATGCCATCAGCATCAGCGAGCAACTTCGCGCGCTAGGGGTCAGGCTGGCGATCGACGACTTCGGCACCGGCTTCTCGTCGCTGAGTTATCTCAAGCGCTTCCCGGTGGACTACGTGAAGATCGACCGCTCGTTCATCAGTGAGCTGGAGCATTCCAGCCAGGATGCGGCGATTACCCGGGCAATCATCGCCATGGTCCACAGCCTGGAGCGCAAGGTGGTGGCCGAAGGGGTGGAAACCCAGGCGCAGATGGACTTCCTCAAGGCCAACCAGTGCGACGAGATTCAGGGCTACCTGCTCAGCCCGCCGGTGCCGGCCGAACAGTTCGCCGAATTACTGCGCTAGCGGCGACGCGGTAACGCGCCGCCCGTAGCGGCGTCAGCCGCGGGTGGTGCGGCCTTCGAGCTCGCGCATCAGCAGCGCGTAGCGCAGATCGACGTCTTCCGGCACCGGCAGGTAGACCGTGTGACCGTCGCCCGGAGCCACCTCGATGGCTTCGCCGCGCTTGTTCTCCAGCTGCTCCAGGCGCAGGTTGAGGTTGCCCTGCGGCGTCATCAGTTCCAGCCGGTCGCCAACCGCGAAGCGGTTCTTCACCGTCACCTCGGCCAGGCCGTTGCGGCGTTCGCCGGTCAGCTCGCCGACGAACTGCTGACGCTCGGAGAGCGAGAAGCCGCGTTCGTAATTCTGGTATTCGTCGTGCACATGGCGGCGCAGGAAGCCTTCGGTGTAGCCGCGGTGGGCCAGCGATTCGAGGGTGTCCATCAGAGACTTGTCGAACGGCCGCCCGGCGAGGGCGTCGTCGATGGCCTTGCGGTAGACCTGCGCAGTGCGCGCCACGTAGTAGTGGCTCTTGGTGCGGCCTTCGATCTTCAGCGAGTGCACGCCCATCTGCACCAGGCGTTCGACGTGCTGCACGGCGCGCAGGTCCTTTGAGTTCATGATGTAGGTGCCGTGCTCGTCCTCGAAGGCGGACATGAATTCGCCCGGACGGCTGCTGTCTTCGAGCAGGAATACCTCATCGGTCGGCGCGCCGACGCCGAGAGTCGGCTCGGGGCTGGCAGCCTGTGCCGGTTGCACGACGATGGGCTCGTACTTGTGCACGATGTCGCCGACTTCGTTCTCCTTCGCCTCATGGGTCTTGTACTCCCACCGGCAGGCGTTGGTGCAGCTGCCCTGGTTGGGGTCGCGCTTGTTGATGTAGCCGGACAGCAGGCAGCGGCCGGAATAGGCCATGCACAGCGCGCCGTGGACGAACACTTCCAGCTCCATGCCCGGCACTTGTTCGCGGATCTCGCCAATCTCCTCCAGCGACAGCTCGCGGGAGAGGATCACGCGGCTGACGCCCTGGCTTTCCCAGAACTTCACCGTCGCCCAGTTCACCGCGTTGGCCTGCACCGAGAGGTGAATGGTCTGCTGCGGGAAGTGCTGGCGCACCAGCATGATCAGCCCGGGGTCGGACATGATCAGCGCATCCGGTCCCATCGCCACCACCGGCTCCAGATCCTTGATGAAGGTCTTCAGCTTGGCGTTGTGCGGGGCGATGTTGACCACCACGTAGAACTGCTTGCCCAGTGCATGTGCTTCGTCGATGCCAAGCTTGAGGTTGGCATGGTCGAACTCGTTGTTGCGCACGCGCAGGCTGTAGCGCGGCTGCCCGGCGTACACCGCATCGGCGCCGTAGGCGAAGGCATAGCGCATGGATTTCAGCGTGCCGGCAGGCGACAGCAGCTCGGTGCGGTAGGGGGTGCTCATGGCGCGGGACTCGCAGGAGGGCATCGAAGAAGCGCGGCATTTTACTGCGCTCGGCGGTCGATTGCGCGTCGTCTGCGATATTCGGGGTGAGGCGCAATGGCGCCCCGCCTGAGCGGGGCGCCGAGGATCAGGCGGCGGGCGCTTCCTTGAGCATGGCGTAGAGCCGGTCCTTGAGCTGCAACTTCTCCTTCTTCAGGGTCTCGACCTCGCTGTCGGTGCCCAGGACGATGTGCGCTTCGATGTTCTTGATCCGCTGATCCAGCTCGTTGTGCTCGTCGAACAGGCGAGCAAAGGTCTTGTTTTCCGCCTTCAGGCGGGTGATCAGGTCGCGGTACTCGGGGAACATGGCAACTCCTGCGGCATGGATGAGCGGGTTGGGCAGATCGGCTCGGGCCGAGCTGCCTCGTGCTTCCATGGTCGTACCGGTGCTTGCCTGTGGTATTGACCCGCGTCATGCGCAGTCGGGAAGCCGGACAGCAAAACGCCGGGACGAGCCCGGCGTTTCGGTCTTGCGTCTGGATCAGGCCGCGGCGATCACGTCGCCGTGGTTTTCCGGCTCGATCAATGCGCGGTGCAGCGCAGCGATCGCGGCATCGTAGTCCTCTTCGTTGACCACGCACTGCATCTCCACCTGGCGGATCGACTGGTGGATCGCCTGGATGCTGATGCCCGCTCCAGCCAGAGCCGCTACGGTCTTCGCCAGGATGCCCTTGACCTTGAGGTCCGAACCGATCGCCGAGACGATGGCCAGGTTGTGCACCGTGACCTCGGCGGCCGGGTACTTCTCCTCGATCAGCTTGGCCGCGCGGTTGATCAGCTTGCGCGAGCCGGAGGCGTAGTAGGTGATGCTGTTGGCATCGGAGTCCTTGTTCACCACGTAGAGCTTTAGCTGCTTGAGCAGCTTGCTGATCTCCATGTCATGGCTGATGTCGCCGAGCATGTCCTGGTCGAACACCTCGATGCCGAAGACGTCCTTGCGCCCGGCGATGATTTCCACGCAGGGCTTCTCGGACTTGTAGTCCTGGCTGATCAGCGTGCCCCCGTGCTCGGGCTCGAAGGCATTCTTGATGCGCAGCTCGACACCGGCACGACGCAGGGTCTTGGCCGCGCGCGGATGGATCGCTTCCATGCCGAGATTCGACAGCTGGTCGGCGACGTCATAGTTGGTGCGGCCGATGGTTACCACCTTGTCGGCACCAACCAGGTTCGGGTCGGCGGAAGAGAGGTGGAATTCCTTGTGGATGATCGCCTCATGGGCGCCGGTGGCTGCAGCGATCTGGGCGAAGGTGATCTCGCTGTAGCCGCGGTCGTAGGTGTTCATCAGACCTTCGGCGCAGTGCGTGTAGCCGGTGGCGACCACCAGTTCGCGGCTCAGGTCGAAGCCGGCAAAATGGCTGGCGATCATCTCCTCGAACGGCAGCGGCGCTTCCTGCTGCCAGCCGGTGAGGTCGGCCAGGCGCGCGTTGACGCCGCGCTGCTTGAGCGCCAGCACCGAGTTGAAGGCGCTATGCGCTTCACCGAGGGAGGCGAGCATCTCGCGCACCTTCATCAGGTGCTCGGAGAGCTGGAAGTGGCCGTAGGCGCAGAGCTTCTGCAGGCTGTGCATGCACTCGCTGGCATCGTCGATGCGCGAATTGATGAACTGGTTGGCGGCATGCAGCTCATACTCGGAGTTGAACAGTTCGGCGTTCTTTTCCAGCATGCGCTGGCGCACGTTCTCCAGCGCCTCGCGCCAGGCGCCTTCGCTCTGTGCATCGGCGAAGCGCTGATAGACGCCCGGCTCGCCGGTCTTCTTGTGCTCCAGCAACAGATTGGTCATGCCGCTGTAGGCCGAGACGACGAAGATGCGCTGGTACAGCGCTGCGCCTTCACGACGGCCGATGAAGATGTTGTCGAGGACTTCCTCGAAGCGGCTCATCGACGTGCCGCCGATCTTTTCTACGGTATGCATCTTTATATTGCGTCCGAATCTGGCAGGCCGTTGACGGGCCCGGCGCGGCTGGCGCACCTGTCGATCAACGAGCTGGAAGTGAGTTCATCCCTGGGCCAATAAGCGATCGGCCAAGCCGGGGGATCGGGCCCGTCATCAGACGCGCCCGATCGCCTCAGAGATACTGTTGCGGCTGAATGTCCAGCGGCTTGAAGTTCTCACGCTCGGCGACGAAGGCCGGGCGGGGTTTCTGCTCGCAGAACGGCGGCTGCACGGCATTATCCACGTGGTTGTAGACGTAGAACAGATTGCTCCGCGCGCTGGGTGTGATGTTGCCGTTGGAGCCGTGCATGGTGTTGCAATCGAAGAACACCACGCTGCCGGCCGGGCCGGTGGCGCAGTCGATGCCGAAGCGGCTGGCCAGCTCGCTCAGGCTGTTCTGGTCGGGCACACCGAACTCCTGCTTGCGCAGTGACTTCTCGTAGTGGTTCTCCGGCGTGGCGCCGACGCAGCGCACGTAGTGCTTGTGCGAGCCGGGCATGAGCATCAGCGGGCCGTTGTGCGGCTCGTTGTCGGTCAGCAGGATCGAGCAGGACAGGCAACGCATGCGCGGCATGCCGTCCTCGACGTGCCAGGTCTCGAAGTCCGAGTGCCAGTAGAACTCCTTGCCGGTGAAGCCGGGCTTGAAGTTCATCCGCGACTGATGCACGTACAGATCACCGCCGAGAATGTAACGGGCGATGCCGGCGGTGCGCTCATCGGCGGCCACGCGGGCGAACAGTTCGTTGTCGCTGTGAATGTCGAACACCGAGCGGACGGCGCCGCTGTCGGGTTCCTTGATGGTCTTGCCGGAGCCGGCGACGGCCGGGTCCTGGCGCATGCGCTCGAGTTCGGCGCGGAATACCGCCACTTCGTCGGCGCTGAATAGGTTGGGGATGACCAGGTAGCCGTCGCGCTCGAAACGCTCGATCAGCTCCGCCGCTATCGGCGCATTCTCCAGGTCGCTGCGGTAGACGACCGGATCCAGGCGTTCCTGCCAGCTGGGCTGGTCTTCCTGGCGCGAGGGATACAGGTCGGCTTGCATAGGGTTCACGCTTACCTCCTTTTCTTGTGATGGTGGGGCGGCTTCATGGCCGCCCCGGTAAACCGGTATCAGACGGTTTCGGCCTCCAGCGGATAGACGCCGCTCTCGTCATGTACTTCCTTGCCGTTGAGCGGCGGGTTGAAGACGCAGGCCATCTTCATGTCCTCGCTACCGCCCCGCAGCAGGTGCTCGTCGTGCTTGTCGAGGATGTACAGCGTGCCGGGTTCGATCTTGTAGATCTTGCCGTCGGCGATGGTCTCGATCTCGCCGTTGCCGCTCATGCAGTACACCGACTCCAGGTGGTTCTGGTAGTGGATGTGCGTCTCGGTGCCGGCGTAGATGGTGGTTATGTGGAACGAGAAACCCATGTTGTCGTCTTTGAGCAACAGACGGGTGCTGTCCCAGGTGCCGGTCTTGCTGTGGACCTTGCGGTCGGTCTGCTCGCACTCGGCGAGGGTTCTGACGATCATTGAAAATACCTCAGGAAGCTTGGTTTTCGGTCTGCTCGCTCATCACGGCAGCGAAGGCCTTGTCGAGGATGGCGAGTGCGCGGTCGATCTGTTCTTCGCTGATGATCAGCGGGCAGAGACACTTGACCACTTCGCTGTGGGCGCCGCTGGTTTCGATCACCAGGCCGTTCTCGAAGGCGTGACGGCAGACGGCGGAGGCGATATCGCCATCCGGGCAGCTGATGCCGATCATCATCCCGCGGCCCTTGAGGAACAGCGAATCCGGGCCGTGGCGGCGGACGATGCGCTGCATGCCATCGGCGATGCGCTTGCCCTTGGCCTTCACGCTGTTGGCGAACTCGTCGTTCTGCCAGAAGTGCTCGACGGCTGCGGCAGCAGTGACGAACGCATGGTTGTTGCCGCGGAAGGTGCCGTTGTGCTCGCCCGGCTTCCACTGGTCCAGCTCGGGGCGCAGCAGCACCATGGCGAATGGCAGGCCATAGCCGGACAGCGACTTGGACAGGGTCACGATGTCCGGATGGATGCCCATTTCCTCGAAGCTGAAGAAGGTCCCGGTGCGGCCGCAACCGGCCTGGATATCATCGACGATCAGCAGCATCTCGTGCTTGCGGCAGAGCTTCTCGAGCTTGCGCATCCACTCGGTCGACGCGGTGTTCAGTCCGCCTTCGCCCTGCACCACCTCGACGATCACCGCGGCCGGCTTGTCGATGCCGCTGGAGGGGTCGGAGAGCAGCTTGTCCATCATGCCGATGGTGTTGGTCTTGTCGCCGAAGTAGTTGGCGTACGGCATGCGGCTGACATCGGTGAGGCTGATGCCGGAGCCGCCGCGGTGATGCTGGTTGCCGGTCGCGGCCAACGCGCCGATGCTGCAGCCGTGGAAGCCGTTGGTGAAGCTGATGATGTTGTTGCGCCCGGTGACCTTGCGCGCCAGCTTCATCGCCGCTTCGACCGCGTTGGTGCCGGTCGGGCCGGTGAACTGCATGCGGTAGTCGCCCATGCCGCGCGGTTCGAGGATCAGGCGGTTGAAGGTTTCGAGGAAACGCTCCTTGGCCGCGGTGTACATGTCCAGGCCATGGGTGATGCCGTCGTTCTGGATGTACTCGAGCAGCGCCTGCTTGAGTACCGGGTGGTTGTGCCCGTAGTTGAGCGTGCCGGCACCGGCGAGGAAGTCGATGTAGCGCTTGCCGTCCTGGGTGACCAGTTCGGCACCCTGGGCCTGGTTGAAGACCACGGGGAAGGAACGGCAGTAGCTACGAACCTTGGATTCGTTCAGTTCAAAAGTTTTCATGCGTGCTCCTTGAGCTCTTCTTCTAGATGGGAAACGGTGAACGGGCCGGCGCGGTAGAGCACCTCGTCCTCGTGCTGACCGCCAAAGTGCGCGGCGCGGGAGAACAGCGTGCGCGTGGTGCAGTCGGCACCCAGCCGATCGAACGCCCGCTTGAACAGTGCCTGCGACGCCGCGTTGTCCGGGGAAATGGTGGTTTCCATGAAGCGCACGTCGTGCTCACGGGCCACACGGGCCGTCAGCGCCAGCAGCATGCGCAGGGCCAGGCCCTGACCGCGCATCGAACTATCGACGGCGACCTGCCAGACGAACAGGGTGTCCGGGCGGGCAGGGGGGCGGTAACCCGAGATGAAACCAACCAGTTCGCCCTGGGCGTTCTCTGCGGCGATGGCGGTGTCGGCGAAATCGGAGCACTGCAGCAGGTTGCAGTAGACCGAATTGGTATCGAGGGGCTGGCAGCGCGCCACCAGCTGATGCAGGTTGTAACCGTCGCCGTCGGTTGGGCGACGGAGCACTACGGTAGGGAAACTCAAAACAATGCCTTTGGGGTTGTTGATTGAATTCCTTTTTAGGGTAGGCATATCCGGAGAAGTTTCTCAACCCGAACTTCTGAATATGCGAAGTTAAGAGCGCTCAATATATCGCTCGATCCCGCGTAGTTACGGCGATTGCGCCGTGGGTGTTTCAGTCTGTTTCATTTCGCCAGACTGGCGGTGAAGGCTGATAGTTACGGGGAAGTTTCGGGAGTGCCGCGAGAAGTTCGATGGCGGTGATGCGCAGAAGTTCGCCTTGAGTGGCCATGGCGTAGCTGAAAGCAGCATGAATGCTGGCTTTGCTGTGGTTCATCGATGCCAGAATCGTTCGCCATGCACGCGCTGTTGGGCATGGTGTGCTGCGGATAAGTGTGCGGGGAAGAATCAGGCTGAGAATCGACGCGGAAATAGCACTAAATGGTGGCGTGAACTATCGATGATATTCCGCTGATGTGACGTCTGTATGTCGGCGCGATATGGCCACGGCCGAGCTAGTGGCTCGGCGTAGTTGTGGTGGCCGCGATCGATGATTTGAGAAAGTCTGCCGATCCGCTCTATCTCGCGTTATGCGGGGCCTGTGGCGAAGTTGTCGGAAGTTGTGCCAGACAACTTCATTGCCACCAGCGATGACCCTGGCGTTCGATGAATTGATGGGCCTGTTCCGGGCCGTCCTCGCCGGCCGGATAGGGGCGCGGCTTGCGGTAGTAGCTGTGCCAGCCGCGCAGGATCGGATCGACCCAGTTCCAGGCCGCCTCGACCTCGTCACGGCGCATGAACAGCGTGGAGTCGCCTTCGATCACATCCAGCAGCAGCCGCTCGTAGGCTTCCCAGCGACGGGTGCTGCTGAAGGCGTGCGCCAGGTTCAGATCCAGCTCCACCGGTTCCAGCTGCATGCCCTTGCCGGGTGCCTTGGCCATCAGCTGCAGGCTGATGCTTTCTTCCGGCTGCAGGCTGATCACCAGGCGGTTCACTTCACCCTTGCTGAACAGCAGGTGCGGCACCTGTTTGAAGGTGATGATGATCTCCGAGCGCTTGCGCGCCATGCGCTTGCCGGTGCGCAGGTAGAAGGGCACGCCAGCCCAGCGCCAGTTGTCGATCTCGGCCTTTACCGCGACGAAGGTTTCGGTGTCGCTGTCGTTGTCGATGTTCGGCTCGAAGTAGTAGGCCTGCACGTCGTGGCCACCGATGCGGCCGGCGCCGTATTGGCCGCGCACGGTCTTGTCCAGCACGTCGTTGCCGGTGATCGGCTTCAGCGCCTCGAGCACCTTCACCTTCTCGCCGCGGATGTGCTTGGCATCGAAACGCACCGGCGCCTCCATTGCCACCAGGCAGAGCAGCTGCAGGAGGTGGTTCTGCAGCATGTCGCGCATCGCGCCGGCGTTGTCGTAGTAGCCGCCGCGGTTCTCCACGCCGAGGGTTTCGGCGACGGTGATCTGCACATGGTCGATATGCCCGGAGCGCCAGATCGGCTCGAACAGCGCGTTGGCGAAGCGCAGCGCCATGAGGTTCTGCACCGTTTCCTTGCCCAGGTAGTGATCGATCCGGTAGATCCGCGACTCAGGGAACACGGCGCCGATCGATTCGTTGATTTCCAGCGCCGAGTCCAGCGAATGGCCGATCGGCTTTTCCAGCACGATGCGCGCATCGTCACCGGCCAGCCCGGCGCTTTCGAGATTGGCGGCGATGGGTTCGAACAGGTCCGGCGCGGTCGCCAGGTAATACACTCGCACACGGCCGTCGGCCTGGCCGAGGTGATGGGCAAGGCGCACGTAGTCGCCGCGCTGTGAGGCATCCATGGCGAAGTAGTCCAGACGCTGGGCAAAGGCCTGCCAGGTGTCAGGGCTGAAGTCGCTGCGGGCGACCTGCGCGCGGCAATGCCGCTCGGCCAGGGCCAGGTAGCCGTCGCGGTCGAGCTTTTTGCGCGCCAGGGCGAGTATCCGTACGTCGGCGTGCAGGCGTCCGTCACGGTGCAGGTGGTAGAGCGCCGGAAGCAGTTTGTGCAGCGTCAGGTCACCGGTCCCGCCGAACACGAGCATGTCACAGGATATCGACATCGATTCTCTCCCAGGGCCAAAAAATGGGCGTCGTGGCGAGGCTTGTAGTATAACTACCGCCACACTACAACCCGCTGACGGCTGAGCGGCGCCGATCGCGCCCGAGCAAAGCCATCAGACGAGAGCATAGCGAGTCCGGAACGTGAATCTGCTGCAGCACATCGCCCAATCCAGAAGCCTGCTACGGAAGTCGGAGCTGAAAGTGGCCGACCATGTCCTGCTCGATCCGGCGTCGGTGATGCACAGTTCCATGGCCGACCTGGCTCACGTGGTCGGTGTCAGCGAACCCACCATCGTGCGCTTCTGCCGCGCCATCGGTTGCCTGGGTTTTCAGGATCTCAAGCTCAAACTGGCGCAGAGCCTGGCTGCTGGCGCCAGCTTCGGTCAGTTCGCCATCAGCGAGAACGATTCGGTGGCCGACTTCGCCTTGAAGATCTTCGACACCACGCTGCACACGCTGATGGAAGTGCGCGAGCGGCTCGACCCCGAAGCGCTGCAGCGTGCCATCGCTGCCATGGCCAAGGCCGAGCGCGTGGAGTTCTACGGTTTCGGCGCATCCGGCGCGGTGGCCACCGACGCCCAGCACAAATTCTTCCGCCTGCTGCTGTCAGCTGCCGCCTATTCCGATCCGCACATGCAGGCCATGTCGGCGGTGACGCTCAAGCCTACCGACGTGGCGATCTGCATCTCGCAGTCCGGTCGCTCGAAGGATCTGCTGATCACCGCCAACGTGGTGCGTGAATCCGGCGCGACGCTCATCACCCTGTGCCCGAGCCAGACGCCGCTGGCCGAGCTGGCCACCATCAACCTGGCAATCGACGTACAGGAAGACACCGAGATCTACACCCCGCTGACCTCGCGTATCGCTCACCTGGTAGTGATCGACGTGCTGGCGATGGGTGTTGCCATGGCGCGCGGACCGAGTCTGGTCAATCACCTCAAGAGCGTGAAGCGCAGCCTGCGCAGCCTTCGCCTGTCGCCGCAGAAGGTCAAGACGCACGACGACTGAGGCGCCGCTGCACCTTCACGGTCGCGTAATCGCCCTGACTTCAGGTTGTCATCCATGACGTCGATGCTGATCTCTCCTTACCTGTTCTGGGAGATCGCCTCATGCTCCGGCACACCGACGACAGCAGCCAGCTCGACAGCAAGTCCCGTCGCAAACAGCAGGATGAGCGGCGCATGCGTTTTCGCCGCGCCATCGAAAGCTATACCGAGCAGCGTCAGCTGCATGCCGAGTTGAACGACTACGCCGATGCGCTGGTGATCAGCTCGCTGCGCTCGTCGTCGGCGAGCCGGCGAAGCGCTCCGCCAGCGCACTGACCTGCGCGCGCTCTTCACGGAGGAAGGCGAAGAACGCCTGGGCCACCGGACTCAGGCGCTTGCCGCGCGAATGCACCACGCACCAGCTGCGATACAGCGGCAATTCCTCGACCGGCAGCTCGCGTAGCAGCCCGTTGGCCAGCTCCAGATGCACCGCATGGCGCGGCAGCAGCGCCAGGCCGAGCCCCGCCACCACGCATTCGCGCAGCGCATCCAGCGAGGCGACCTGGATGGTCTGGGCGAAATGCGCGCGCTTCTGGCGCAGGTAGTCCTCGCCGGCCCGTCGCGTGCCCGAGCCGGGCTCCCGCACCAGCAGGGGATAGTCCGTGAGGTCCTGCAGGGACAGTGTGGCGGCGTTGCACAGCGGATGGTCAGGTGGCGCCACGGCGATGATCGGGTTGTTCAGGAAGGGCATGAACTCCAGGTCCATGTCGGTAGGCACCTGAGACATGATCAGCAGGTCGTCACGGCTCACCGACAGGCGCTTGACCGCCTGGGCATGGTTGACCACCACCAGTTGCAGGCTGACCTCAGGGTGCAGGCGCTTGAAGGCGGCGAACAGGTGCGGCGTGACGTACTTGGCGCTGGATTCAACCGCCAGGTTGAGCTGGCCCTGCAACGAGCCCTGCAGATCCGAGAGCTGCATGTCGAGGCTGTCCAGGCGACCGAAGATGTCGGTACTGGCGCGCTGTAGCGCTTCGGCCGCATCGGTCAGGTAGAGCTTCTTGCCGAGGTACTCGAAAAGCGGTTGACCGACCAGTTCCTCGAGCTGCCGAATCTGCAAACTGACGGCGGGCTGGGTCAGCGCCATTTCCTCCGCCGCACGGCTATACGAGTGCGTTTCGCACACTGCGCGAAATACCTGAAGCTGGCGCAATGTCATGCGCATCAGCGATTTTCGCATCACGTTCTCCGCAATATTATTGAAGCGCAGCCCCGTTGCACCGTTGCCGGCGGCGCTGACCGTTCGGCCAGATTAGTGCTGCTCAGGGTGTATCTATAAGTAATTACTTATTCTCAAGCAAACAATTATTCATTTTCAGTAATCCCCCCAGCGGGCGTAGGGTGAAACGGCTCGTTGCAAATGCGAGTGATCATGACCCGCACGCGGGTCCCCTGCTCAACGATCCGAGGGAAGACAGCGTGATCAAGAAGCTGCTGATCGCCAACCGCGGGGAAATCGCGGTGCGCATTGTCCGCGCCTGTGCCGAAATGGGTGTCCGCTCGGTGGCGGTATTCTCCGAAGCCGACCGCCACGCGCTGCACGTCAAGCGTGCCGACGAGGCGCATTTCATTGGCGAAGACCCGCTGGCCGGCTATCTGAACCCGCGCAAGCTGGTAAACCTGGCTGTGGAAACCGGCTGCGATGCGCTGCATCCAGGCTATGGATTTCTTTCCGAGAATGCCGAACTGGCGGAGATCTGCGCCGAACGTGGCATCCGCTTCGTAGGCCCCAGCGCCGAAGTCATCCGCCGCATGGGCGACAAGACCGAAGCGCGGCGCAGCATGATCAAGGCCGGCGTGCCGGTCACGCCGGGCACCGAGGGCAACGTCGCCGATCTTGCCGAGGCGCTGCGCGAAGCCGAGCGTATCGGCTATCCGGTGATGCTCAAGGCCACCTCCGGTGGTGGCGGTCGTGGCATTCGCCGCTGCAACTCGCAGGCAGAGCTGGAATCGGCCTTTCCGCGAGTGATTTCCGAGGCGACCAAGGCCTTCGGCAGCGCTGAAGTCTTCCTGGAAAAGTGCATCGTCGAACCCAAGCATATCGAGGCGCAGATCCTCGCCGATTCGTTCGGCAACACCGTGCACCTGTTCGAGCGCGACTGCTCGATCCAGCGCCGCAACCAGAAGCTCATTGAGATCGCCCCGAGCCCGCAGCTCACCCCCGAGCAGCGCGCCTATATCGGCGACCTGGCCGTGCGTGCGGCCAAGGCGGTGGGTTACGAGAACGCCGGCACCGTGGAGTTCCTGCTCGCCGATGGCGAGGTGTACTTCATGGAAATGAACACCCGGGTGCAGGTGGAACACACCATCACCGAGGAAATCACCGGGATCGATATCGTCCGCGAGCAGATCCGCATCGCCTCCGGCCAGCCACTGTCGGTCAAGCAGGAGGACATCCAGTATCGCGGCTTCGCCCTGCAGTTCCGCATCAACGCCGAGGAGCCGCGCAACGACTTCCTGCCCTGCTTCGGCAAGATCACCCGTTATTACGCGCCGGGTGGCCCCGGTGTGCGCACCGACACGGCGATCTATACCGGCTACACCATTCCGCCGTATTACGACTCCATGTGCCTGAAGCTGATCGTCTGGGCGCTGACCTGGGAAGAGGCGCTGGCCCGCGGTTCGCGTGCACTGGACGACATGCGCGTGCAGGGCGTGAAGACCACCGCCACCTATTACCAGCAGATTCTCGCCAGTCCGGATTTTCGTAGCGGCCAGTTCAACACCAGCTTCGTCGAGAACCATCCGGAACTGCTGAACTACTCGATCAAACGCAAGCCGGGCGAGCTGGCCCTGGCCATCGCTGCCGCCATCGCCGCCCACGCAGGACTGTGAGGAACGAACCATGACTGCTCAGAAGAAAATCACCGTTACCGACACCATCCTGCGTGACGCCCATCAGTCGCTGCTGGCCACCCGCATGCGCACTGAAGACATGCTGCCGATCTGCGAAAAGCTCGATCGTGTCGGCTACTGGTCGCTGGAAGTCTGGGGCGGCGCCACGTTCGACGCCTGCGTACGCTTCCTCAAGGAAGACCCCTGGGAGCGCCTGCGCCAGCTCAAGGCCGCGCTGCCCAACACCCGACTGCAGATGCTGCTGCGCGGGCAGAACCTGCTCGGCTACCGCCATTACAGCGATGATGTGGTCGAAGCGTTCTGCGCCAAGGCGGCGCAGAACGGCATCGACGTGTTCCGCATCTTCGACGCGATGAACGACGTGCGAAACCTGGAAACCGCGATCAAGGCCGTGAAGAAGACCGGCAAGCACGCCCAGGGCACCATCGCCTACACCACCAGCCCGGTGCATACCGTCGAGTTGTTCGTCGAGCAGGGTCGGGCGATGCGCGACATGGGCGTCGACTCCATCGCCATCAAGGACATGGCCGGCCTGCTCACGCCGTTCGCCACCGGCGAGCTGGTGCGCGCGCTGAAGGCCGAGATCGACCTGCCGGTGTTCATTCACTCCCACGACACGGCTGGCGTCGCCAGCATGTGCCAGCTGAAAGCCATCGAGAACGGCGCCGACCACATCGACACTGCCATTTCCTCCATGGCCTGGGGCACCAGTCATCCCGGCACCGAATCCATGGTTGCCGCGCTGCGCGGCACGCCCTATGACACCGGCCTCGATCTGGAGCTGCTGCAGGAGATCGGCCTGTACTTCTACGCGGTGCGCAAGAAGTACCACCAGTTCGAAAGCGAATTCACCGGCGTCGATACCCGTGTGCAGGTCAACCAGGTGCCGGGCGGGATGATTTCCAACCTGGCCAACCAGCTGAAGGAGCAGGGTGCGCTCAACCGTATGGATGAAGTGCTCGCCGAGATTCCGCGCGTGCGCAAGGACCTCGGCTACCCGCCGCTGGTAACCCCGACCTCGCAGATCGTCGGCACCCAGGCGTTCTTCAACGTGCTCGCCGGCGAACGCTACAAGACCATTACCAACGAGGTGAAGCTCTACCTGCAGGGCCGCTACGGCAAGGCGCCGGGCACCATCGACGCCAAGCTGCAGCGCCAGGCCATCGGCGGTGAAGAGATCATCGACGTGCGCCCGGCCGACTTGATCAAGTCGGAGCTGGACAAGCTGCGCCAGGAAGTCGGTGCGCTGGCCAAATCCGAAGAAGACGTGCTGACCTACGCCATGTTTCCCGACATCGGCCGCAAGTTCCTCGAGGAGCGTGAGGCCGGTACGCTGGTACCGGAAACACTGCTGCCGATCCCTGACGGCAGCACCGCGACCGCTGCAGGCGGGCAGGGCGTGCCGACCGAGTTCGTCATCGACGTGCATGGCGAAACCTACCGCGTGGATATCACCGGTGTCGGCGTCAAGGGCGAAGGCAAGCGGCACTTCTTCCTTTCCATCGACGGCATGCCGGAAGAGGTGGTGTTTGAGCCATTGAACAACTTCGTCGGCGGCAGCGGCGGCAGCCAGCGCAAGCAGGCCAGCGGTCCGGGTGACGTCAGCACCAGCATGCCGGGCAACGTGGTCGACGTGCTGGTCAAGGAAGGCGACGTGGTCAAGGCTGGCCAGGCCGTACTGATCAGCGAAGCGATGAAGATGGAAACCGAGATTCAGGCGCCCATGAGCGGAACGGTCAAAGCGGTTCATGTTGCCAAAGGTGACCGGGTGAACCCGGGAGAAGTCTTGATAGAGATCGAGGGCTGAGTGAAGGGTGGCGTGGCGGTCTGATCACGCCACGCCAGCGTCGTTTCGACTGTTTTGGCCGCTCTGCGCAAGCATGCGCGGCAGCCAGCGGAACGGACGGCGCGGGCAGTGTGTCCCCTTTGGGAGCCCTTGCGGCTCCTTTTTTTCGAGCCAATGTCTGCCAGGGATCGGTCCATTGTCCAAGCTGTGGAGACTGTAGATGGGTATCGACCCAGTAGTGCTGTTCTTCGTGTTCGGCCTGTTTGCGGGCCTGGTGAAGAGCGAGTTGAAGCTGCCGCCGGCGCTCTACGAGACGCTGTCGATCATCCTGCTGCTGGCGATCGGTCTGCACGGTGGTGTGGAACTGGCCGAACAGGCCAGTGCCGCATTGCTCGGCCAGTCGCTGCTCGTCTTGGCGTTGGGCGTGCTATTGCCGATCCTGGCCTTCATCCTGCTGCGTGGCCTGCGTTTCGACAGGGTCAACGCGGCGGCGGTGGCAGCGCACTACGGCTCGGTGAGCGCCGGTACCTTCGCTGTAGTGGTGGCCTATCTGGCGGCGCGGGAAATCTTCTTCGAAAGCTACATGCCGCTGTTCGTGGCGATCCTCGAGATTCCGGCGATCCTGGTCGGCATTTTGCTGGCCAAGGGCGTGTCGCGCGATACCGACTGGAAGGAGCTGGGCCGCGAGATCTTCCTTGGCAAGAGCATCATGCTGCTGCTTGGTGGCCTGCTGATCGGTGCGATCGCCGGCAAGGAGGCCATCAAACCGCTCGAACCGCTATACACCAGCATGTTCAAACCGGTGCTGGCGTTCTTCCTGCTGGAGATGGGCCTGATTGCCTCCGGCCAGCTCGGCTCGCTCAAGCGCTACGGCTTCAAGCTCGCTGCCTTTGCGCTGCTGATGCCGCTGATCGGTGCGCTGATCGGCGCCCTGCTGGCGCGCTTCATGGGCCTGTCGCTAGGCGGTACGGCGATGCTCGCCACGCTGGCGGCGAGTGCCTCGTACATTGCGGTGCCAGCGGCGATGCGCCTGGCGGTGCCAGAAGCCAATCCGTCGCTGTCGCTGACTGCGTCGCTGGGCATCACCTTTCCGTTCAACATCCTGATCGGCATTCCGCTCTACCTGGCCCTGGCCGAGCGGCTGATCGCCTGGGGGTTCTGAGATGAACGCGCACAATCGTACGCTGCTGACCGTGATCTGCGAGGCAGCGCTGGAACACAAGCTGGAAGCCGACCTGAAAAACCTGGGCGCTCCGGGCTGGACCCTGTCGGACGCCCGTGGCAGCGGCAGCCGCGGGGTGCGCAGCGCCGGCTGGGATACCGACGGCAATATCCGCCTGGAGGTGATCTGCAGCCGCGAGATCGCCGAGCGTATCGCCGAGCACCTGCAGGCGCGCTACTACGAGAACTTCGCCATGGTCTGCTACCTGGCCGAGGTGGAAGTGCTGCGGCCCGAGAAGTTCTGACCGCGTGCTGTGATGCCCCTCGGCCGGCGGGCGTCCACCCTGGACTCAGGACCGATGGAGCCTTCGATGCACGCCCTGCTGCAGGAAATTCTCGACGATGTACGCCCGCTGCTCGGGCAAGGTCGCGTGGCCAGCTACATCCCGGCGCTGGCCGACGTGCCGCCCAACCAGTTGGGTATTGCCGTGTGCAGTGCCGAGGGCGAGATTTTCGACGCCGGCGACGCGCAGACGCCGTTCTCGATCCAGAGCATTTCGAAAGTGTTCAGCCTGGTGCAGGCCATCGCCCATCGCGGCGAGTCGTTGTGGGAGCGGCTGGGCCACGAGCCTTCGGGGCAGCCGTTCAATTCACTGGTGCAGGTCGAGTTCGAGCGCGGCCGCCCGCGCAACCCGTTCATCAACGCCAGGGCGCTGGTGATCTGCGACGTCAACCAGTCGCGCTTCGCCACCCCGGAGCTGTCGATGCGCGATTTCGTCCGGCACCTGTCCGGCAACCGGCAGATCGTCTCCGACACCCGCGTCGCCGAATCCGAATACCAGCACCGCGCGCGCAATGCGGCCATGGCTTACCTGATGCAGGCCTTCGGCAACTTCCACAACGATGTCGAAGCGATATTGCGCAGCTATTTTCATCACTGCGCGCTGCGCATGAACTGCGTCGACCTGGCCCGCGCGTTCGCCTTTCTCGCCCGCGATGGTGCCTGCCCGCAAAGCGGCGAGACGGTGCTGGCGCCGCGCCAGGCCAAGCAGGTCAACGCGATCATGGCCACCAGCGGGCTGTACGACGAGGCGGGCAACTTCGCCTATCGCGTCGGCCTGCCCGGCAAGAGCGGGGTGGGCGGCGGCATCGTCGCGGTGGTGCCGGGCCGCTTCACCGTCTGCGTCTGGTCGCCGGAGCTCAACGCCGCGGGCAATTCGCTGATTGGCATGGCCGCCCTCGAAGCGCTGTCGCAGCGTATCGGCTGGTCCATCTTCTGACGCGCCGTCGCGGCGGCGCCTACCCTTCGAATTCCTCTGGAGAGAACCAAGCATGAATGACGGCAAGAAGAGCGAAACCGCCCAGGAGGCCCTCGAACACATCGTCTCGGGCGTCAAGCGCTTCCGCGAAGAGGTCTATCCCGAGCAGCGCGAGCTGTTCGAGAAGCTCGCCTACGAGCAGACACCGCGGGCGATGTTCATCACCTGCGCCGACTCGCGAATCATCCCCGAGCTGATCACGCAGAGTTCGCCCGGCGACCTGTTCGTCACCCGCAACGTCGGCAACGTGGTGCCGCCCTACGGGCAGATGAACGGTGGCGTGTCGACCGCCATCGAGTTCGCCGTGATGGCGCTTGGCGTGCAGCACATCATCGTCTGCGGCCACTCCGACTGCGGCGCGATGAAGGCGGTGCTCAACCCGGCTCAGCTGGAGCGCATGCCGACGGTCAAGGGCTGGCTGCGGCATGCCGAGGTGGCGAAGATCGTCGTCGAGCAGAACTGTGGCTGCGCCGACCACAACACCCTCGGCATCCTTACCGAGGAGAACGTGGTGGCCCAGCTCGACCACCTGCGCACGCATCCCTCGGTGGCAGCGCGGCTGGCCAGCGGTCAGCTGTTCATCCACGGCTGGGTGTACAACATCGGGACCAGCGAGATTCGTGCCTACGATGCCGAGAAGGGCGAGTTCCGCCTGGTCGGCGACGGCCCGCTGCCGATGGCCACGCCGCGGGCGCGCTATCAGGTGAGCTGAAGCGCTTCCGGGCGGTTTCGGTCTGCTGACGAGGCGCGGGGTCAGCGACCGCCGGCCAGCGTCGTGCCGCGCTCCTGAATCAGGTAGCACAGGTCAGGGGTCTTGCTGCAGCCGGCGTAGCCTTCGGCGATCACTTCCTCAAGTGCCTTCTGCAGGCGATTGACCACTTCGTCCGGCGTATCAGGGCTCAGTGCCAGATACAGCGGTTCGCTGCGATAGCTCAGCGCTATGCGCAGCTGGCTCTCGTCGACGCCCTGCAGCCGCGCGTAATGACGCCACACCGGGTCGGCCACCGCCCACAGGTCGATGCGCCCGGTCAGCAGTTTGCGCAGGTTTTCAGTGTCGTTGAGGCTGTTGCTGGTGCGGATGCCCTGGCTTTCCAGGAACAGGCTGACACTGCCGTTGGCGTGGCCGCCGATCTGGTAGCCCTGCGCCTGTGCCAGGCTGTCGAACTTCAGGCCACTGTCGGCCGGCGTCAGCAGCACGCTGGCGTGATGGGCCAGCGGCCCGACCCACTTGAACTGTCCGGCGTTCTGCGGCGTGCGCGCCACCGAGAACAGCCCGTGGGCGGGCTGCTGCCGGGTCTGCTCGTAGAGCCGGCTCCAGGGGCCGCGCAGGGTCAGGTTGTAGGCGATGCCGGCGCGGCGAAAGATGTCGCGCACGGTATCGGCATCGATGCCCTGCACATCGTCGCCGCGGGCGAAGCCCTTGCTGTTGGGGCCCATGTTGAATGGCGGGAAGCTGTCGGTTTGCAGGGTGATCTGATAGTTGGCAGGCAGTTCGGCCTGGGCGGCGCATGCAGCGCTGATGAGCAGGGCGAACAGCGCCCCGGCAGTTCGGGATCTGGCCATGGCATCGGCTCCTTGACGCTTTTCTTGTTGTTGGCGTAAGCAAGGGTAGCGGTGCTGAAGGTACATCGCCAGCCGGCCGCGCTGCCCTGCGGGGCAGCGCGCATTTTTGCCGGTGTCGTTTTCAGTCGGCCATTTCGCCGCAGAGGTCGCGGCAGAACCAGTGTTCCACCTCGGCGTGGTCGAGCCCGGCGGCGAGCAGGGCGAACAACTTGCCCAGCGCTGCTTCACGGGTCATGCCGCCGCCGGAGACCAGACCGGCATCGCGCAGGCCGCTGCCGGTGGCATAGACGTCGAAATCGACATGGCCGCCTGGGCACTGGCTGATCGCCGCCAGCACCACGCCCTGTCGATGCGCCTGGCGCAGCGCTTCGATGAACGGGGCGTCGTCCGCCGGGCCGGTGCCGCTGCCATAGCACTCGAGCAGCAGCGCCTGAGCTCCGCTGGCGACCAGTGCCCGGACCTGCGCGGCGCCGACGCCGGGGTACAACGGCAGCACCACGACCTGCGCCGGTCGCTGCGGCAACAGCGCCGGCGGACGTTCGCTGGCCGCTGCGGCGAGGCGCTTGCGCGGCGCCTCGGCAAAGGCGTCGAAGGCGTCGCTGCGCAGTTTGCTGACCCGCGCGCCGTGCAGCAGCACGCCGTTGAAGAACAGTTGCACGCCGTGCACCTGCCCGGCCTGGAGCGCGCGCATGGCGCCGAACAGGTTGGGCCAGGCATCGCTGCCCGGGCTTCCCGCCGGCAGCATGGCGCCGGTGAGCAGCACGGGGATCTCAATATCCAGCAGCAGGAAGGACAACGCAGCGGCGCTGTAGGCCAGGGTATCGGTGCCGTGCAGCAACAGCACCGCATCGCAGTCGCCCTGCGCCACGGCATCGCGGACGGCGGACGCCATCTGCAGCCAGTGGGTCGGCTGCATGTTAGCGCTGTCCAGCAGCGGTTGCAGTTCGCGGAAGGTCCAGCTCGGCAGCGGCCCGGCTTCCAGCGCCTGCTGCGCCCGCAGGCGAGCTTCGAAGCCGGAGGCTGGCATCAACCCGGCGGCGCTCTGTTGCATGCCGATGGTGCCGCCGGTGTAGAGCACCAGCAGGCGTTCGATTGATTGATTCACACGCGCTCCTCGCTCGTTCGGCGCAGACCATCAGAAATACAGGCGGATGGGGCCAGCCCCGTGCGCGGTTGCGCAGAGGGCTGGCCGGTCGCGTCGGAGCGCTTAGCGGCGCTCGGTGGTGTCGGGTGTGGCGGGCATGTTCGCCTTCCACACGGCCGGGTCGAGATCCAGGTCGGCGAAGTCCTTCGGATCGAGCACGGGTTGCTCGATGCCGGCGCGGATCTGGCGGTCGTAGTCGCGCATCAGGCGCAGGCCGACCTTGAACAGCAGGGCCACGGCGATCAGGTTGGCGATGGCCAGCAGACCCATGGTCACGTCGGCGAAGGCAAACACGGTGCCCAGATCCTGCACCGAACCCCAGAGCACGAGGATGACCACGAGGATGCGATAGATCACCACCGGCATGCGCTTCTCGGTGAAGAAGCCCAGCGCGTTTTCACCCAGGTAGTAGTTGTAGATCAGCGTGGTGAAGACGAACAGCAGCAGCGCGACGCTGACGAACACCCGACCCCACTCGCCGACGACGGCGGCCATGGCGTTCTGCGTCAGCACCACACCGGCCTGGTCCATACCCGGCTCGTAGACGCCCGAGAGCAGGATGATCAGCGCCGTGCAGCTGCACAGGATGATGGTGTCGATGAACACCGAGAGCGACTGCACGATGCCCTGCGCCACCGGGTGCTTGACCTCGGCGACCGCGGCGACGTTTGGCGCACTGCCCAGGCCTGCCTCGTTGGAGAACAGGCCGCGCTTGACGCCCATCAGGATCGCCGCGCCGATGCCGCCGGCGAAGGCCTGCTCCAGACCGAAGGCGCTGCGGAAGATCAGGCCGAAGGTTTCCGGTACGGCACCGAAGTTGCTGCCGATGACGAACAGCGCCATGCCCAGGTAGGAGAAGGCCATGACCGGCACCAGTACGTCGGCCCACTTGGCGATACGGCGGATGCCGCCGAAGATGATGCCGCCGATGACCAGGGTCAGCGCGATGCCGCTGGCTACGGTCGGCACGCCAAAGGTGTCATGCAGCGAGCTGGCGACGGTGAACGACTGCACGGCGTTGAAGCCGAAGCCGAAGGTCATCAGCAGCAGGATCGAGACGACGATGCCCAGCCAGCGCTGGCCGAGTCCGTGCTGGATGTAGAAGGCCGGGCCGCCGCGGTAGGTGCCGTCCGGCTCGCGACGCTTGTACAGCTGCGCCAGCGAGCACTCGAAGTAGCTGGTCGCCATGCCCACCAGCGCCACCACCCACATCCAGAAGATCGCGCCCGGGCCGCCGAGCATGATTGCCACCGAGACGCCTGCGATGTTGCCGGCGCCGACGCGGCCGGCGACCGAGAGCATCAGGGCCTGGAAGGAAGAGAGCTGTCCCGGCTGACGCTCGAAGGCGTGGCCGAAGATGCTGAACATGTTGCCGAAATAACGGAACTGGACGAAGCCGGAGCGAATCGTGAAGAGCAGACCGAGGCCGATCAGCATGACGATCAGCAGCTTGCTCCAAATGAGGTCATTCAGAAGGTCGAGCATGGCAATGTTCACCTTGTTGTCGTTGTTAGGGTGCCGGCGCGCGCCGCTGCGCCGTGCAAGCGGGGGATGTTTCAACAGTAGCGACGACAGGACAATTTCGCGGGTGGCCGCGATGTGACGCGACCTGATGCTAGAATGGCGACACTCGCGCCAACCGTCAGGGCATCCCATGACCTCCCACCTCGCCGAAAACCTGAAGTTGCTCTGCAGTCACTACCGCTCGATTGCCGAGGTGTGCCGCAAGCTGGCCATCAATCGGGCGCAGTTCAACAAGTACCTGGGCGGGCAGAGCCGTCCCACGCCGTTCAACCTCAAACGCATCGGCGACTTCTTCGGGGTCGAGGGCTACGAGCTGGAAATGCCGCCCGAGCAGTTCGCCCGGCTGGTCGGGGCGCGCCATCCGGAAGCCCAGGCGCTGCCGCGGACCGATCCGCTGCTGGCCCTGCTGCAGCCGTTGCGCGAGCACGCCGCGAGTCTGTCGCGCTATTGCGGCTACTACTTCGAATACGCCAACTGCATGTCGGTGCCGGGCAGCATCCTCATCTCGCTGGTGCATCTGCGCGAGGAAAACGGCCTCTACCTGTTCGAGCGTCAGGAGCGCCAGGAACGCGCCAGCCCGACCCTCGGCCACGCCGAGGACTGGGTACGCTGCCGCTACCTCGGCGCGGCGTTCGGCCTGCAGGACCGGCTGTTCCTGATCGACTACGAATCGCTGACGCTCAACGAGATGAGCCAGACCATCCTCATTCCCAGCTTCAAGAGCCGCATCACCCGTCTTAACGGAATGAAGACCGGCGTCTCTTCGGGCGACCGCCGCACGCCAGCGTGCACCTCGGTGGTGTGGGAATACCTGGGCCGCGAGATCAACCGGGTCAGCGCCTATCGCCAGGTGATGCTCTACAGCCCGGACGACCCGCGCATCGACCTGGACATCCGCGAGCGCCTGGCGACGCCGCATGTGGAGAACGGGCTGTTCGGCATCGAGTGAAGGCTCAGAGGATCTTGCGGTACTGGATGAAGCCCGAGCGTTCGGCGATGCGGTCGTAGAGCATGCGCCCCGTATAGTTGGTCTCCTGGGTCAGCCAGTGGACGCGCGAGGCGCCAGCGGCTGCGGCCTTGGCGTAGACGTGCTCGATCAGCGCCCGACCGATCCCTTTGCCGCGGGTGCCCTCGGTCACGTAGAGATCCTGCAGGTAGCAGTAGTCACCGCGGGTCCAGCAGCTGCGATGGAAGATCCAGTGCACCAGGCCGATGGCGTGGCCGTCATGCCAGGCCAACGCGGCATGCATCGGCTCGGCTGGATCGAGGAAGCGCTGCCAGGTGAGGTCGCTGGTCTGCTCCGCAATCGCAGCGGCGTAGAAGCGTTGGTAGTTCTGCCAGAGTTCTCTCCAGACAGCGCGGTCGGCAGCGGTGATAGGGCGGATCTCAGGCACAGTGCATTCCTCTTCAATCGGTGATGGGCATGCGCGCGGCCAGGGCCTGGTCGCGTGGATCGAGCGAGGCGGCCAGGCCCTGGCGAACCCCGGCCTGGTCCGCCGGCGAGCGGTTCTGCCCGAGTTTCCACTTGCCCTCCAGCCGGCGAATCGGCAGGGCGAAGCCGACGATGGCGCGCAGCATGGCGTCCAGGTAGTCGTCTGGTGCATCGCTTACGGCCCAGGGCTGTGGGCGGCTGGCTTCATGCTGATCGCTGAGGCGGCTGACGATCTGCAGCAGGCTCTTGCGGTCGTCGATCAGCTGCACCGGGCCGCGGGCATGCACGGCAATGTAGTTCCAGGTCGGTACGACCTTGCCGTGCTCCGCTTTGGTCGGATACCAGCTGGGGCTGATGTAGGCGTCAGGGCCGCTGAACACGGCTAGCGCTTCGCAGCCGTCCTGCAGCTCGCGCCAGTGCGGATTGGCCTTGGCGAAGTGCCCGTAGAGCGTGCCGAACTCGCCTTCGTCCGATTCCAGCAGCAGCGGCAGGTGGCTGGCCTGCACGCCGTCCGTGCCCGCGCTGGTCAGCAGCGCGAACGGCATCGCCCGAATCTGGCGATGCAACTCGCCAAGATCGTCCTGGCGGAATGAGGCTGGCAGGTACATGGCGTCTCTCCAAATACAGTGTTGCCATGCTAGGCAGGATATTGGCCCGCTGTAAGATCCATTACTTGTGACTTTGATAGAGCCAATGCGACCTATGCCGACCACACCCTCATTGCCCGTCGATCTTTCCGGCATTTGTCTGGAGCGCAGCCAGGGGCTGACACGCCAGCTCTATCAGGCCCTGCGCGAGCGCATCCTCGACGGGCGTCTGGCTGGAGGAAGTCGGCTGCCGGCCGGTCGCGATCTGGCGGCATTGCTGGCGGTGTCACGCAACACCGTTACCCGGGCGTTCGATCAGCTCTACGCCGAGGGCTACATCGAAGGCCGGGTAGGCGATGGCACCTACGTGGTGGAACTCGGCAGCGCGCGGCCGCTGATGCAGCCGCCTGCTTCCGGGGTGGCGCCGACCGAGGCGCTGTTGCGCCTGCAGCGTAATCACTTGGCGCCGCCGGTGAGCGGTGCGCCGCGTGCCTTTCGCATCGGCGTGCCGGCCTTCGATCTGTTCCCCTTCGAAACCTGGGCGCGGCTCACGGCGCGTTTCTGGCGCAAGCCATCGCCGGCGCGCCTGGGTTATGGCGACCCGGCGGGTGAGCCTGCCTTGCGCGAACTGGTAGCGGCCTACCTGCGCAGCAGCCGCGGGCTGAACTGCGATCCGTCCCAGGTGGTGATTACCTGCGGCGCGCAGCAGGGCATCAGCCTCTGCGCCCAGCTGCTGGTGCAGCCTGGCGATCGCGTGGCGCTGGAAAACCCCGGCTACGGCGCCGCCGGCCATGCCTTCGCCGTGGCTGGCGCCGAGCTGTGTGGGGTCGCGGTGGATGGCGAGGGACTGGATACCGCCGCCCTCGCGCAGATCCAAGGCTGTCGGCTGGCCTATGTCACGCCCTCGCATCAGTACCCGACCGGCGTGACCCTGTCGCTGGCGCGGCGCCTGGAACTGCTCGCGTGGGCCGAACGCAACGAGGGTTGGATCGTCGAGGACGACTACGACGGCGAGTACCGTTACAGCGGCACGCCGTTGACGCCTTTGGCGGCGCTGGACCGGCAGGGGCGGGTGCTCTACGTCGGCACCTTCTGCAAGATCACCTTCCCCGCGCTGCGCCTCGGCTACCTGGTGTTGCCTCCCGGACTGGCCGAGGCCTTCGCCCGTCGCCGCGCATTGGATATGCGTCACTCGGACATTGGCAGCCAGATGGTGATGGCGGAGTTCATCGCCGCCGGCCATTTTCAGCGTCACGTGCGCCGTATGCGCCAGGCCGCCCGGGTGCGCCGCGACACCTTGCTTCAGCATTGGCCAGAGGCGATCCCTGGTTGCGACGCGTTGCCGGCGGTGGATGCTGGGCTGCATCTGTGCGTGCCGGTGCACGGCCAGACCCGCGAAGCCGAGCTGGTTGCCGCGGCGCGAGCGGCGGGGGTGGAAATGAACGGGCTGGGCGACTACTGGCTGGACGGTCAGGCGCCGAGAGGCGCACCGGGCGGCCTGGTGCTGGGTTTTGCGGCGGTTCCGGAAGTGGAAATCATCGCCGCGCTGCAACGCCTGCGTCACGTCTGGGACCTGCCGAGCTAGCGGCAGGTCTCCAGACGGCGCTCACTCCTTGTTGCTGGCGTCGTACACCGCTCGGTCGAGTTCCTGCTCGCTGCGACCGACCAGGGTGGTGGTCATCAGGTCGCCGGCGACGTTCACCGTGGTGCGTGCCATGTCGAGGATGCGGTCGATCCCGGCGATCAGCGCCACGCCTTCGAGCGGCAGGCCGGCAGCGGTGAGTACCAGGCCGAGCATGATCAGCCCGGCGCCGGGGATGCCGGCGGTGCCGATGGAGGCCAGCGTCGCGGTGAGGATGATCATCGCGTACTGCCCGGCACTGAGGTCAATGCCGAAGGCCTGGGCGATGAACAGTGCGAGCACGCCCTGATAGATCGCGGTGCCGTCCATGTTGATGGTCGCGCCTACTGGCAGCACGAAGCCCGCCACACCTTCGGATACGCCGAGGTTCTTGCGCGCGCATTCGATGGACACCGGCAGGGTGCCGGAGCTGCTCGAGGTACTGAATGCCACCGCCAGCGCCGGGGCGATGCCCTGGAAGAAACGCAGCGGATTGAGCCGCGCCAGCAGGCCGAGCAGACCGCCGTAGACCAGCAGCACGTGGGCGATGCTGGCCAGGTAGATCACCCCGATCACGCCCGCCAGCGGCAGCAGTACTTCAGCACCATGGCTGCCGACGACGCCAGCGGTCAGGGCGAAGACGCCAATCGGCGCGACGCGCATCACCAGATCGGTGAGCTTGTAGAAACTCTCGGCCAGCGCATCGAACAGGCGCACCGCCGGCGCGCCGCGCTCGCCGATCAGGTTGATGCTGACGCCCAGGGCGATGGCGAAGACGATGATCTGCAGGATGTTGCCTTCGGCAAACGCGGTGACCGGGTTGGCTGGCACCAGGCCGACGAGGATCGACACCAGCGAGGGCGCCTGCTTGGCCTGCTCGCTGCCGCTGGCGACCATGTTCATGCCTTCGCCGGGGCTGAACAGCGCGCCGAACAGCAGGCCGATGCTGACCGCGAAGGCGGTGGTCACCAGGTAGATGGCGATGGTCTTCAGACTGATGCGGCCGAGCTTGGCGCTGTCCTGCATCGAGGTTATGCCGGCCACCAGCGAAACGAACACCAGCGGCACGATAAGCATCTTGATCGCATTGAGAAACAGCGTGCCGATCGGTGCCAGCAACTGCGCGTCTGCGCCGAAGGCCATGCCGGCGGCGACGCCGAGGGCCAGGCCGATGAGTATCTGCTGCCAGAGCGGCAGGCGGACGAGCAGGCGCAGGGGAGCGGAGAGGGTCGTACTCTGAGTCATGGGTTTTCCTGTTGTTTTTATTGTGCGAACGAGCCGGGCTGGCGGCCCGTAAAGCAAGCGCCGGGCTATATGCCGGGCGCGGTGTTGATCAGACCGCCAGCGGTGCCAGGCGTGGCGCGATCATGTTTTCCGGGCGCAGGATCTCGGCGAGCATGGCGTCGTCGAGCAAGCGCTCCTCGCGCACCAGCTCCAGCACACTGCGGCCGCCGAGCAGCGCCTCACGAGCCAGGCGGGTGCTGTTGTCGTAGCCGATGTAGGGGTTCAGCGCGGTGATCAGACCAATGGAGCTTTCCATCAGCTCGCGGCAACGGTCTTCGTTGGCGGTGATGCCTTCGATGCAATGCTCGCGCAGCATGTCCATGGCGCGCTGCAACAGGCGGATCGAATCGAACAGCTTGTAGGCGATCAACGGTTCCATGACGTTGAGCTGCAGCTGTCCGCCCTCTGCGGCCATGGTCAGCGCGAGGTCGTTGCCGATCACTTCGAAGGCTACCTGGTTGACCGCTTCCGGGATCACCGGATTGACCTTGCCCGGCATGATCGAGCTGCCCGGCTGGCGCGGCGGCAGGTTGATCTCGTTGAAGCCGGTGCGCGGGCCGCTGGAGAGCAGGCGCAGGTCGTTGCAGATCTTCGACAGCTTCACCGCCAGGCGCTTGAGCATGCCGGAGAACAGCACGAACGAGCCCATGTCCGAAGTCGCTTCGATCAGGTCGGCGGCCTGGCGCAGCGGCTGGCCGCTGATCTGCGCCAGGCGCTGCACGGCAATGGCCTGGTAGCGCGGGTCGGCATTGATGCCGGTGCCGATCGCGGTGCCGCCGAGGTTCACTTCCAGCAGCAGTTGCGGGGCGAAACCGCGCAGGTGCTGGAGGTCCTCGCCGAGGGTGGTGGCGAAGGCGTGGAATTCCTGGCCGAGGGTCATCGGCACGGCGTCCTGCAGCTGGGTGCGACCCATCTTCAGCACATGGGCGAAGGCATGGCCCTTGCCGGTCAGTGCCTCGCAAAGGCTGTCCAGGCTGGCCAGCAGGGTGTCGTGACCGAGCAGCAGGCCCAGGCGAATCGCCGTCGGATAGGCGTCGTTGGTCGACTGCGCCATGTTCACGTCGTTGTTCGGGTGCAGGTACTGATACTCGCCCTTGGCGTGGCCCATGGCCTCAAGGCCGAGGTTGGCGATTACTTCGTTGGCGTTCATGTTGGTCGAGGTGCCGGCGCCGCCCTGGATCATGTCCACCACGAACTGCTCATGAAATTCGCCGCGAATCAGTCGTGCACAGCCCTGGCTGATCGCCACGTGCTTGGCTTCGGGCAGGTAGCCCAGCTCGCGGTTGGCGTCTGCGGCGGCCTGCTTGACCATCGCCAGGGCGACGATCAGTTTCGGGTAATGCGCCAACGGCACGCCGGAGAGGCGGAAGTTGTGCAGTGCGCGCAGGGTCTGGATGCCGTAGTAGGCGTCGGAAGGAACGGGGAGGGTGCCAAGCAGGTCTTTTTCGACTCGCGATGATGCAACTTCGGACATGATGGTAATGTGGCTTCGGTAGGCGCAGGCAGTGCTGCAGTGCGCCTAAAATAAGGCTTTCAGGCGTTTCGCGGCCAATGCCGTTGCTGGCTGCCCTATGCCGAAACGGCATAATGTCCGTGTGACTTTGTGCCGGTCGCAATCGTATCGAGGAATGTTCAGGTGAATCTGGAAACCAAGTGGCTGGAGGATTTCGTGGCGCTGGCGGCGACCCGGAGCTTCTCCCAGGCCGCGCAACGCCGCTTCGTCACGCAGCCGGCCTTCAGCCGGCGGATACGCTCGCTGGAAGAGGCGCTCGGCCTGCAGCTGATCAACCGCTCGCGCACGCCGATCGAGCTGACCGAGGCCGGCCAGCTGTTCCTAGTCAGTGCGCGCAACATGGTCGAACAGCTCGGCGAAGTGGTGCGCCATCTGCACCACGTCGAGGGCCAGCAGGGCGAGGTGCTGCAGATTTCCGCGGCGCACTCGCTGGCGCTGGGCTTCTTCCCGGCGTGGATCACCGGGCTGCGCCACGAGGGCCTGAACCTGGCCACCCGGCTCATCGCCACCAACGTCGGCGAGGCGGTGCATGTGCTGCGCGAGGGCGGTTGCGACCTGATCCTGGCCTACTACGATCCGGATGCCGCGCTGCAGCTCGACCCGGAACTGTTTCCCTCGCTGCACCTGGGGAGCACCGAGATGCTGCCGGTCTGCGCGGTGGGGCCGGACGGCACGCCACTGTATGACGTCGACAGTGGCCATACCGTGCCCTTGCTGGCCTACAGCGCCGGTGCCTTTCTCGGCCGTTCGGTGAACCTGCTGCTGCGCCAGCGCGCGTTGCGCTCGACCACCGTCTACGAGACAGCCATGGCCGACAGCCTGAAAAGCATGGCGCTGCAGGGGCTGGGGATTGCCTGGGTGCCGCGGTTGAGTGTGGAGCCGGAACTCGAGCGCGGCGAGCTGGCGATCTGTGGCGGCGAGCAGTGGCGAGTGCCGCTGGAAATTCGCCTGTATCGCTGCTCGCTGATGCGCAAGGGGGCGGTGCGCCTGCTTTGGCGACGACTGGAGAGCCGCGCCATCGCTACCGAGTGAGCTGCCGCCGAAGCGCAGGCTAAAGCCCTCCGGCGGCGCCGTCGGGGATCGGGATGACGGTAAATTGGCGAATTGTGCCGCCAACGTCAAAGTTTTGTTGCTTAACAAGCGGCAACTTTTTTGAGGGGTGCTGTCTTAGGTCTGCAATCCGCGCCATGGCCAGGCCGGACCCTAGCCAAGGAAAGACAGCCGTGAACCACGACTTCGACGCCGCCGTGCCCCAATCGGGGTCGGCTTTCCCTGCGCCCGACTCCGACTCTGTCAGCGCCGAGCCCACCACCCTGTACGCGGCGTTCGCCCAGCTGGCGAGCCGCGTACCGGAGCAGCCCGCCGTGCTCTCCACGCGCTACGCAGCGCTGGATCACCGCGGCCTGCAACAGGTGATCGAGCAGACCCGCCGGCAGCTGCGCCAGGCCGGTTTCGGCCGCGATGCGCGCATCGGTGTGATGCTGCCGGAAGCGCCGCAGGCCGCGGTCGCCATCATCGCCATCGCCTGTTCGGCGGTCGCCGTACCGCTCGATCCGCGCCTCGGCACGGCCGAGCTGGACCAGTTCCTCCAGCAGCTTCCGCTCGATGCGCTGCTGATTGCCAGCGATGGCGACCAGCAGGGGCGACGCGCCGCCGAACGCCACGGCCTGCCATTGATCAGCGCCGAGGCGGCGGAAGACGGCTCGCCGGCGCTGCAACTCGCGATGCCGGTCGCGGCACAGCCTGCACCGGATGAGCTGCCGGAACCGGACGCCCCGGCGTTCATCCTGCGCAGCTCGGGCACCACCGCGCTGCCCAAGCTGATTCCCTTCACCCATCGCAACATGCTGACCGCCGCGCGCAAGTGGCAGCGCTGGTTCGGCCTGAATGACGGCGATCGTTGCCTGTGCGTTTCGGCGCCTTACTACTCCCACGGCCTGAAGGTCACCATCCTCACGCCGCTGCTCGGCGGCGGCAGCGTGGCCTTTCCGCTCAGTCCGGCGGTGGTGGACGTGCACGAATGGTTCGAGACGCTGCGGCCGAGCTGGTACTCCGCCGGGCCGGCGTTGCACCTGGCGATCCTCGAGGCGGCCCACGCGCATCCCGAGGGCCTGGGGCGGCAGCGGCCGCGTTTCGCTTCTTCCGGCGGCGCCCCGCTGGGGCAGGAGATCATCGACAGCTTCGAGCGCACCCTGGGCTTCCCGCTGCTGGAGCACTACGGCTCCAGCGAGGCCGCGCAGATCGCCGCCAACACCCCGGACGCGCGCAAGCCCGGCACGGTCGGGCGTCCCTGGCCGGAGACCCTGAGCATCGTCGGCGAGGACGGTCAGCCGGTCGCCCCTGGCGAGCGCGGCGAGATCCGCGTGCGCGGCGCCACGGTGATGACCGGCTACCTCGGCGACGAGACACTCAACCACGAGGCGCTGCGTGACGGCTGGTTCCACACCGGCGACATCGGCAGCCTCGATGAAGAAGGCTTTCTGCACCTGCACGGGCGTCTGCGCGAGGTGATCAACCGCGGTGGCGAGAAGGTCAGCCTCTCGGAAGTCGATGCCGCGCTGCTGCGCCATCCGGCCGTGGCCGAAGCCGCGGCGTTCGGCGTACCCCATCAGCGCCTCGGCCAGGACGTCGCCGCGGCCGTGGTACTGCGTCCGGCAATGGCGGTGACGGGCGCCGAGCTGCAGCGTTTCCTGCGCGACGAGCTGGTCTACTTCAAGGTGCCGCGGCGTGTGCAGATCGTCGAGGCATTGCCGCGCGGGCTGACCGGCAAGGTGCTGCGCCATCGCCTGGCCGACGACTACGTCCAGCAGCGCAGCGAGCGGGCCCGGCTGGCGACCGGCGCGGTCGCGGCTTCGCAGCTGGAACAGGACGTGCTGGCCATCTGGAGGCGCCTGCTGAAGACCGATGCGGTCGGCCCTGAGGACAACTTTCTCGATTGTGGTGGTGACTCGCTGCTGGCCACCGAAATGCTTGCCGAGCTGGAGCAGATGGTCGGGCGGGTGATCCCCGAGTCGTTGCTGGTCGAGGCGGAGACTGCCCGCGAGCTGGCAGCACGCCTGGAGAATCTTGCCAACCACATCATTCCGGTCATCGATTTCAACGCTCAGCCAGGGCGCACGCCGTTGTTCTGGTTCCACGGCGATTTCGCCCATGGCGGCTACTACATCCGTCGCCTGGCCCGGCTGCTCGGCCCGCAGCAGCCGCTGACCGCCATCGCCCCGCATGGCATGGACAACGAGCCGATACCAGAGTCGGTGCAGCAGATGGCGCGTGAACGTCTGCCGCTGATCCTCGCGCGCCAGGCGCAGGGACCGTACCGCATCGGCGGCTACTGCAACGGCGCGCTGGTGGCCTTCGAGGCCGCTCGTTTGCTCATCGAGGCGGGCCATGAGGTGGAGATCGTCGCTCTGATCGATCCGCCCACCGCCAATGTTCGCCCGTGGTCGCGGGCCATCCTGCGTACCCTCGACCGGGTGCTGCCGGACATGCACCTTGCCCGCGCCTACGAGGCGCTCAGCCGTTTCGGTGAAACCAGCAAGTGGCCCTATCCCAAGCGCTTCGCCAACCTGGCCTGGAAGCTGTCGCGGCGCAGCGTGCGCATGGTGCAGCAGCGGCTGGCCGGTCACGTGCCGATACCACCCACCGCGCGTGATCGTGAGGTGCGCGTGCGCTTCCTGCAGTACTCGCTGGTAATGGCGCGCTACCTGCCCCGGCGCATCGACGCGCCGGTGGTGTATTTCTCCGCCGACTACACCAGTCGCGCCTGGCGCGGCATGGGGGCGAGCTTCGAGAGTTACGACGTGCTCGGCGGCCATCATCGCTGTGTCAAGGACTACACCGCCTCCATCGCCACGCCGCTGCGCGCGCTGCTGGAGGAGCCGGCTGCTGCAATGCCTGGTCAGAGCGGCTTGATGTTGCCGCTGACCGAGCCGGGCAAGCGCGATGGTCTGGTGCCCTGATCATGCTCGCGTCGACCCCAGCGCTGCCGCGCAACTTCCCGAGTCACCCGGTAACAGGAGTAACCGCATGAAACGCTCGATCGCCACCGTGTCGCTGAGCGGCACCCTGCCGGAGAAGCTGGAGGCCGCCGCGGCGGCTGGATTCGATGGCGTCGAGCTGTTCGAGAACGATCTGCTCTATCACTCCGGCAGCCCGCAGGACATCCGCCGCCTGTGCGAGGACCTGGGCATTGCCGTCACGCTGTTCCAGCCGTTCCGCGATTTCGAGGGCTGCCCGCGGGCGCGCGTGCAGCGCAATCTCGATCGCGCCGAGCGCAAGTTCGACCTGATGCACGAGCTGGGCGTCGACCTGATGCTGCTCTGCAGCAACGTCCAGGCCGATGCGCTGGGCGATAACGAGACACTGGTGGGTGACCTTGGCCAGATCGCCGAGCGCGCCGGTGCACGCGGGCTGCGCGTGGGCTACGAGGCGCTGGCCTGGGGCCGCCACGTGAAGACCTGGCGGCAGGTCTGGTCACTGGTACAACAGGTCGACAATCCTGCACTGGGGGTGATTCTCGACAGTTTCCATACGCTGGCGCTGGGCGATGACTCGAGCGGCATCGTCGATATCCCGGGCGAGCGGATCTTCTTCGTACAGCTCGCCGATGCGCCGCTGCTGGCAATGGATGTATTGCAGTGGAGTCGGCATTTCCGTTGTTTTCCCGGTCAGGGCGAATTCGACCTGGCGGGCTTTCTCGCACCTGTGCTGCAGGCCGGCTACAGCGGCCCGTTGTCGCTGGAAGTGTTCAACGATGGCTTCCGCGCTGCTCCGCCGCGAGGCATCGCCGCTGACGGCCTGCGTGCGCTTCAGCACCTGGAAGAGAAAACCGGGCAACGTCTGAGTGCCTCGACCAGCCCGGCGCTGGCGCAAACGCTGTTCGCGCCACCGCCGGCACCGCGCTACGAAGGCATCGATTTCCTCGAGTTCGCGGTGGACGAGCCGCACGCCGTGCGCCTCGGCAGCTGGCTGCAGCGTCTTGGCTTCGCCCATGTCGGTCAGCACCGCTCGAAGGATGTGCAGCTGTTTCGCCAGGGCGAGATCAATATCGTGCTCAACGCCGAGCCCTATTCGTTTGCCCACAACTACTTCGAGGCGCATGGCCCTTCGGTGTGCGCCATGGCGCTGAAGATCGACGAAGAGGGGCCGGCGCTGGCGCGTGCCTGCGCCTTTGGCGGCCAGCCCTACCGTGGCCTGATCGGGCCGAACGAGCGGCAGATTCCGGCTGTGCGCGCGCCGGACGGCAGCCTCATCTATCTGCTCGAGTCCGGCGCGCCAGGGCAGAGCAACTACGACATCGACTTTCGCCTGCATGCGGTCGGCCCGAAGGATGCGGGCTTGCAGCGTATCGATCACATGGCTACCGCGCTGCCGGCCGAAAGCCTGGCCAGCTGGGTGCTGTTCTATCGCAGCCTGTTCGATTTCGAGGCCGACAACGAGCTGCTGCTGCCCGATCCCTATGGGCTGATGAAGTGCCGCGCCATGCGTAGCCCCTGCGGCCGCGTCCGGCTGCCGCTGAACACCTCGCAGGATCGCGACACCGTGATCGCCCAGGCGCTGTCCAGTTATCGTGGCGCCGGGGTGCACCACGTGGCGTTCGCCTGCGACGACATCTTCGCCGAGGTCGCCCGGGCGCAGGCGGCCGGGGTGCCGTTGCTGGAAATCCCGCGCAACTACTACGACGATCTGGCGGCGCGGTTCGATTTCGACGACGCGCTGCTCGCCGAACTGGCGCGCTACAACGTGCTCTACGACCGCGATGCCGAGGGTGGCGAGCTGTTCCACGTCTACACCGAGCCCTTCGAAGGCCGCTTCTTCTTCGAGATCCTGCAGCGCTGCAATGGCTACACCGGCTACGGCACCGCGAATGTCGCGGTGCGCCTGGCGGCGATGGCCAAGCAATGCCGCCGTTCGGCTCCCAGCGCCACCAGCGTCGCCAGCGCCTGCTGAGATGGCGGCGCCCGCGCCTTGTTTCGGAGCCATCTATATTCCGAACTGCCTCACCGCGCAGGCCACTAGCTCGACGCCGCGAGCGCGATGGTATGATCACGGCCTCGCCGCGCCTACTGCTGATTATTCGCCTTGCGCGGCCGCTGGAGCCCATCGTGCCCACCTCAAAGCCAATCGGCCTGCGTCAATGGATCTGGCGGGCCTTCGTGCGCAGTGCGCTCATCCCACTGGTACTGGTGGAGACGGCGCTGATCGCGATCTATCTGCTGACCAACAACGCCATTCGCGACGCTCAGGTCGAGCATCTGCGCGAAACCGCGCTCAACGACCTGCAGGCGGCGGTAAGTCTCGAGTCGCGTCTGATCAGCGAGCAGCTCAGCCAGGTCAGCTCCCTGACCCAGTTGTATCGCAACCTCACCGCGCAGGCGCTGCAGGGCGTCGCGCCGGGACAGGTGCCCGAACTGGCCCTGAGCGACGAGGGCGTGCGCTACAGCCCCAGCGATGACGGCGGTGCCGCCGTGTTCTATTCCAACGCTACTGCCCCCGAGCGGCATGACCTGCAGAAGATCGCCAGGCTGCGGCAGCTGGAGCCGCTGATGAAGGAGATCGAAGCGCGCAATCCGCTGGTCGCCAGCCTCTACTTCAACAGTTGGGATAGCTTCAACCATATCTATCCGTGGTTCTTCACGCTCGATCAGTACCCGGCGGACATGGATATCCCCAAGTACAACTTCTATTACCTGGCAGACGCCAAGCACAACCCGTCGCGCGGCGTAGTGTGGACCGATGTCTACCTCGACCCGGCCGGGCACGGCTGGATGATGTCGGCGACCGCGCCGGTGTACCGCGGCGATTTTCTAGAAGGCGTGGTCGGCATCGACATCACCGTCAGCGGCATCCTCGAGCAGATCGGCCAGGTGCAGGTGCCCTGGGGTGGCTACGCCATGCTGGTCAGCGATGATCTGTCGATCATGGCGCTGCCCGAACCTGGCGAAGCGGATTTCGGCCTGGCCGAGCTGACCGAGCATTCCTATCTGGATGCCATTCGCCGCGAGGTGTTCAAACCGGAGGATTTCCAGCTCGATCGCCGCCCGGAAACCGCTGAACTCGCCGCGGCGATCTCCGGGGCCAGCAGCGGCGTACAGCAAGTGATGCTTGGCGGCCGGCCGCAGCTGGTGGCATGGACCACTGTGGCGCAGACCGGCTGGCACCTGCTGGCGGTGGTCGATGAGGCCGCGGTATTTCGCCAGACCAATGCCCTGGCGAGCCGTTATCAGCAGATCGGCTATCTGCTGATTGCCGGGCTGGTGCTGTTCTATATCGGCTTCTTCGCCCTCATGTGGCTGCGTGCACGCCAGCTCAGCGGTGCGCTGCTGACACCCATCGCCGGCATCTCGCGGATGCTCGGCGAGATTGGCGTCGGCCGCTGGCAACCGGAGCCGGCACAGTCGCAGATTCGCGAACTGGACGAGATGTGCCGTCACACCCAGGACATCGGCAGCCGCCTGGCCTATAGCGAATCCGAGCGCTGGGAGGCGCAACGACGCCTGGAGCTGGTGCTGGAAAGCGCGACCGAAAGCCTCTGGGAATACGACATGCCCAACCACCGGCTGCGTATACGCGGCGGCATGGTGACGCGCTTCGGCCTGCCGTCGGGGCAGCTCAGCGATAGCGAGTTTCGCCGCCGTATCCACCCCGATGACTTGCCGCAGGCGCTGGCGCAGATCGAACGCGTCAGCCGCGGACTGCAGCAGCGCTATGAGGCCGAGTACCGCTTCGCCGATACCCAGGGCCACTACCACTGGTTGCTCAGCCGCGGGCGCGTGCTCGCGCATGATCCGGATACCGGCGTGGCGAAGATACTCGCCGGTACTCATGTGGATATCGACGCGCTGAAGCGGGTCGAGGAAGAACTACGCGCGGCGACCCTGCAGGCCCAGGCTGCCAGCGAAGCGAAGGGCCGGCTGCTCTCGGGTATCAGCCATGAACTGCGCACGCCGCTCAATGCGATTCTCGGTTTCGCCCAGCTGATGCGCATGGACTGCGACGACGAGAGCCAATCCGAGGCGGCGGAATACCTCGACGAGATCCTGCTTGCCAGTCGCCATCTCAACCAGCTGCTGGGCGAGATTCTCGAGTGGTCCAGCCTGCAGAACGAACCGGCGCAGCTCGAACTGCAGGCGGTGGACGTCTGCAAGCTGATGCGCGAGTGCGCCGAACTGGTCTCGCTCGAGGTTCAGCAACGCGGCCTGCATCTGCAATTGCAGTTGCCGGATGAGCCACTGCAGGTGCTTGCCGAGCCGCGTCGGTTGCGCCAGGTGCTGCTCAACCTGCTGTCCAACGCGATGAAGTACAACGTCCCCGATGGCCACATCAGCCTGCGTACCGAAACCAGCCCGGGGCATGTGCGGCTGTTGGTCGAGGATACGGGATTGGGCATCGAGCCCGCGCAGCAGGCGCAGGTGTTCGAACCCTTCCAGCGGCTCGGGCGCGAGAACAGCATGATCCAGGGCACCGGCATAGGGCTGTCGCTGTGCCTGGAGTTCGCCCGCCTGATGAACGGCCAGCTGGGACTGCACAGCGAACCTGGCGTCGGCAGCCGTTTCTGGATCGAACTGCCACGCCTGGCGCCTGCTGCGCTGCAGTAGCGCGGGGTACTGGCTGGTCACGCCTTGCGCTATACTGCGCGGCTTTCGCGCGGGCGGCCAAGGTCAGTCCGCGACTGTCCAGGCCACGCTCTTTTGCGTGGTTTGTTGTTCTTGACGCGCCCGCGGGCGCCCAATGAGAGGCACGACGATGAGCGCACTGGTAGGCGTGATCATGGGCTCCAAGTCCGACTGGTCCACCCTGAGCCACACCGCCGACATGCTGGAAAAGCTGGGCATCCCCCATGAAGTGACGGTGGTGTCCGCCCATCGCACCCCGGACCTGCTCTTCCAGTACGCCGAACAGGCCGAAGCCCGCGGGTTGCGCGTGATCATCGCCGGCGCCGGCGGTGCCGCCCATCTGCCGGGCATGTGCGCCGCCAAGACGCACCTGCCGGTGCTCGGCGTGCCGGTGCAGTCCTCGATGCTCTCCGGCGTCGATTCGCTGCTGTCCATCGTGCAGATGCCGGCGGGCGTGCCGGTCGCCACCCTGGCCATCGGCAAGGCCGGCGCGATCAACGCCGCGCTGCTGTCGGCGAGCATCCTCGGTCACGAGTTTCCCGAGTATCACCAGGCACTGAAGAAATTCCGCGACGAGCAGACCCAGACCGTTCTGGACAGCCCGGACCCACGCGTCTGAGCCGACCCTGCCGGCGCGGCGACGCCGCTGGCGGGTATAAACTTGCTTTCCTGCGCCGCGCGACGCGCGCGCTCGATCTGCCGCCTACTGAAGGGCCGTTGATATGAAAATTGGTGTGATCGGTGGCGGCCAGCTGGGCCGCATGCTGGCCCTGGCGGGCACTCCGCTGGGCATGAGCTTCGCCTTCCTCGACCCGGCGCCGGACGCCTGCGCCCAGGCCCTCGGCGAGCACATCCGCGCCGACTACGACGACAAGGACCACCTGCGCCGGCTGGCCGACGAGGTGGATCTGGTGACCTTCGAGTTCGAGAGCGTGCCGGCCGAGACGGTGGCCTTCCTCTCGCAGTTCGTGCCGGTCTACCCGAGTGCCGAATCGCTGCGCATCGCCCGTGATCGCTGGTTCGAAAAATCCATGTTCAAGGATCTCGGCATTCCCACCCCGGAGTTCGCCGATATCCAGTCCCAGGCCGACCTCGACGCCGCGGTGGCCAGCATCGGCCTGCCAGCCGTGCTCAAGACCCGCACCCTGGGTTACGACGGCAAGGGCCAGAAGCTGCTGCGCAAGCCGGCCGATGTGAGCAATGCCTTCGCCGAGCTGGGTAGCGTGCCGTGCATCCTCGAGGGCTTCGTGCCCTTCACCGGGGAAGTCTCGCTGATCGCCGTGCGCGGCCGCGACGGCGAAACCTGCTTCTATCCGCTGGTGCACAACAGCCACGAGAGCGGCATCCTGCGGCTGTCGGTGGCCAGTAGTAATCATCCGCTGCAGGCGCTGGCTGAGGATTATGTCGGTCGTGTGCTCAAGCAGCTCGACTACGTTGGCGTGCTGGCCTTCGAGTTCTTCGAGGTCGATGGCGGCCTGAAGGCCAACGAGATCGCCCCGCGCGTGCACAACTCCGGGCACTGGACCATCGAAGGCGCCGAGTGCAGCCAGTTCGAGAACCACCTGCGTGCCGTCGCCGGTCTGCCGCTGGGCTCGACCTCCAAGCTGGGCGAGAGCGCCATGCTCAACTTCATTGGTGAAGTGCCGCCGGTGGAAAAGGTCATCGCCATCGAGGATTGCCATCTGCATCACTACGGCAAGGCCTTCAAGGTCGGACGCAAGGTTGGCCACGCCACCCTGCGCTGCCCCGATCGCGCCACCCTCGACCGGCAGATCACCGCCGTAGAGACGCTGATCCCGCATTCCTGACGCCCGGCCGTCAGGCTTCGGCGAACGGTGACAGAGCCCTCGGGTCCGATTGGTTACCCACCTTTCGGACCTCAGGAGCTTATCCATGGGCATCATCGGCACCATCATCATCGGCCTCATCGTTGGCCTCATCGCGCGTTTCCTCAAGCCCGGCGACGACAGCATGGGCTGGATCATGACCATCCTGCTCGGTATCGGCGGCTCGCTGCTGGCGACCTATGGCGGCCAGGCGCTCGGTCTGTACCAGGCGGGCGAAGGCGCAGGCTTTATCGGCGCGGTGGTCGGTGCGATCATCCTGCTGGTCATCTACGGCATGGTCACCAGCCGCAAACATTGATCCACCGGGGGCCGCGCCCAGTGGCCCCGTTCTCTCTCATGTAGTTGCCTTATGCGCACATTCGTCCTCTCGCTGCTCTGCTGTCTCGCACTTGTTTCCCACGCCCAGGCCACGCCGCCCGAACTCGACTGGCTCGAGCTGATGCCGCCCGAGGACCGCCAGGCGCTGGAGGAAATGCCCGAAATCGACCACTCGACGCCGGAAGATGCCGGCTTCAGCGATCAGGGCGGGCTGAAGCAGGACGCCGGGCTGCCGGCGGTGATGTACTCGGCCAAGACCGTCGCCGAACTGAATGGCCGCGAGATCCGTCTGGGCGGCTATCCGGTGCCGCTGGAGAGCGACGCGCGCGGGCGCAGCACCGAATTCTTCCTGGTGCCCTATCCGGGCGCCTGCATTCACGTACCGCCGCCGCCGCCGAACCAGATCGTGCTGGTGCGCTACCCGAAGGGCATCGCCCTGGAGGACATCTACGCGCCGCTGTGGGTGGACGGTCGCCTGCAAATCGAGCCGGTCAGCAACGATCTGGCCGATGCCGCCTATGCGCTGGAAGCCGCCGCAGTCGAGCTGGTCGACGAAAGCGACTTCTGAGCCACAGGCAATGACGCTACCCACCGAGATATGTCAGGCGCTGCGCGAGCTTGCCGCGCACACCGATGGCATCGATCGACCGGTCTACCAAGCATTAGAGCGTGATCCGCTGGAGCCAATCATCGGTCTTGGCGACGCCGATGCGCCGCTCTGCTTTTTCGGTCGTGACCCAGGCCGCGAGGAGGTCCGCCATGGCGAGCCCTTCATCGGCTCCGGCGGGCAGATCGTCCGCCGCGTGCTCTATCGCCACCTGCATGGCGAGCAGATGCCGGATTTCGAGGCGGGGCGGGCGCTGGGGCGGCACTACTTCTGGATCAACACCGTGCCGTACAAGCCGGTCGGCAACAAGGCCTGGTCGATGGCAGTCAAGCGCCGCTTCCATCCGCTGATGCGCCAGTTGCTGGTGGACAACTGGCGCGGGCGGCACATCATCACCCTCGGGCGCGAGGCGTTCCTCTGGTTCGGCATCGACCAGCCGCGTGAGACGCGCCAGCGCCTGCAAGACTTCTGGCAGCGTGAGGACCGCTTCACCGCCAGCGTCGACGTCGAGCTACAGGACGAGCAGGGGCAGGCCCGAACCTTCACCCTGCACCCGCTGCCGCATCCCTCGCCGTTGAACCAGACCTGGTTCAAGCGCTTTCCGGAGCTGCTCGAGGCGCGGCTGCGCCAGCTCGACGAAAAACCAGTCCGTTAGTGGCCTTTGCCAAGTTCAGTTGGTCAATTTCGGCGCCTATGGCCCAATACTGTGTTGCTGCTCCTTACCATAGCCTGGCTATGACTCGTCGCAGCGCCTTGCCTCTCATCCGAACTTACCTCAACCAACCCACCGCACAGGCCGCTAGCCGCTGACCTGATTGCTGATCTGCCCGGCCTGCCAGGCCGCGACATTGCCCAGCGTGGTGCCTGCGATCGCAGCCAGCGCCTCGTCGGTGAGAAATGCCTGGTGCGCGGTGACGATGACGTTGGGAAACGACAGCAGCCGCGCCAGCACATCGTCCTGCAGCGGCAGGCCGGAGTGGTCCTCGAAGAACAGCCCGGCCTCTTCCTCATAGACGTCCAGGCCCAGGTAGCCGAGCTGACCGCTCTTCAGCGCGCCGATCAGTGCCGGCGTGTCGATCAGCGCGCCACGGCCGGTGTTGATCAGCATGGCGCGCGGCTTCATGGTCGCCAGGCTCTGCTGGTTGATCAGGTGACGGGTCTGCTCGGTCAGCGGGCAGTGCAGGCTGACGATATCACTGCTGGCGAGCAGTTCGTCGAGCGCCACATAACGCATGCCGAGGCGCTCCAGGTCCGGGTTGAGGAAGGGGTCGTAGAGCTGCACCTCGCAGCCGAAACCGAGCATGATCCGCGCGAACACAGCGCCGATCTGCCCGCTGCCGACCACGCCGACCCGCTTGCCGACCAGATCGAAGCCGGTCAGCCCCTGCAGCGAGAAATTGCCCTCGCGGGTACGGTTGTAGGCCCGTGGCAGGCGCCGGTTGAGTGCCAGAATCAGCGCCACGGTGTGTTCGGCCACCGCGTGCGGCGAATAGGCCGGCACCCGCACTACCGGCAGGCCGAGACGCTGGGCACAGGGCAGATCGACATGGTTGTAACCGGCCGAACGCAGCGCGATTAGCCGTGTGCCGCCAGCGGCGAGCTTTTCCAGCACCGGCGCCGACAGCACGTCATTGACGAACGGGCAGACCACCTCGGCGCCGGCGGCCAGCGCCACGGTATCGGGATCGAGGCGCGACTCGAGGAATTGCAGCTCGAAGCCATGTGCCTGATTGGCGGCCTGGAAGCTGTCGCGATCGTAGGGTTTGCTGCTGAACAGGGTGATGCGCATGTGAGCCTCGCGATAAGGGGCGACTGCCGACAGGGTGCGACAGTTGCCCGCCGCGGCCAAGTCGCTTCTGTCGCCCGATATGACCGCGAGTTGGCGCGGCGGCGCGCATCAGCCCGCGCGCAGCGCCTGCCCCTTGGGCTGAAAGTACAGCGTACTGCCGCGTTGCACACCTACCAGGCTGGCGTGGTCATTGCCGACCTCCGCTTCGATCGGCTCGGCTTGCCCAGCGACCTTCAGCGTGACCCGGGTAAGCGCACCAAGCGGACGGATGTCGCGCACCTCGCCGGCTAGGTGCTCGGCCACCGCTTCGCGGCTCAGGGAAACCTCATGCGGGCGGAACAGCACGCTGCGCTGATCGTCCAGCTGCAGGCGATTGGCATCGCCGAGGAAGTGGTAGACGAATTCGCTGGCCGGGTTGGCGTAGACCTCCGCCGGTGTACCGATCTGCTCGATCACGCCCTTGTTCATCACCACGATGCGGTCGGCGACTTCCATCGCTTCTTCCTGGTCGTGGGTGACGAACACGCTGGTCAGTTGCACGTCCTCGTGCAGGCGGGCCAGCCAGCGGCGCAGTTCCTTGCGCACCTTGGCGTCCAGCGCACCGAAGGGTTCGTCGAGCAGCAGCACCTTGGGCTCAACCGCCAGCGCGCGGGCCAGGGCGATGCGCTGGCGCTGGCCGCCGGAGAGTTGCTCGGGGTAGCGATCTGCGAGCCAGTCGAGCTGCACCAGATTCAGCAACTCGTGCACCTTGGCGGCGATCACCGCTTCGCTCGGCCGCTGCTTCTTCGGCTTCATGCGCAGGCCGAAAGCGACGTTGTCGAACACCGTCATGTGACGGAACAGTGCGTAATGCTGGAAGACGAAGCCGACGTTGCGGTCGCGCACATCGCGGCTGGAAACGTCCTCGCCATGGAAGACAATGCTGCCATTGTTCGGCGTTTCCAGCCCGGCGATGATGCGCAGCAGGCTGGTCTTGCCGCAGCCGGACGGGCCGAGCAGGGCGACCAGTTCGCCGCTCTGGATGTGCAGGTTGATGGCGTTCAATGCCTGGAACTGGCCGAAACGCTTGTTGATGTTGCTGATCTCGATCGACATGGTCAGTCCTCGGCGTTGGCGTGCAGGCGGGCGATACGCGACTCGCTCCACTGCTTGAGCAGCAGGATCACCAGCGCCAGAGCCAGCAGCAGGCTGGCCACGCTGAACGCGGCGACGTGGTTGTATTCGTTGTAGAGAATCTCGACGTGCAGTGGCAGGGTGTTGGTCAGCCCGCGGATATGCCCGGAGACCACCGACACCGCGCCGAACTCGCCCATTGCCCGCGCGGTGCAGAGCACCACGCCGTATATCAGGCCCCATTTGATGTTCGGCAGGGTGATGTGCCAGAACGTCTGCCAGCCGCTGGCGCCGAGCAGCCGCGCGGCTTCCTCCTCGGTGCTGCCCTGTTCCTGCATCAGCGGGATCAGCTCGCGGGCGACGAAGGGCACGGTGACGAACAGCGTCGCCAGGACGATGCCCGGCACGGCGAAGACGATCTGGATATTGCGATCACTCAGCCACTCGCCGAAATAGCCCTGGGCGCCGAACAAGAGCACGTAGATCAGGCCGGCGATGACCGGGGAGACCGAGAACGGCAGGTCTATCAGGGTCACCAGCAGGCTCTTGCCGCGGAACTCGTACTTGCTCACGCACCAGGCGGCGGCGACGCCGAACACCAGATTGAGCGGCACCGAGATGCCCACGGCAAGCAGGGTGAGCTTGAGCGCCGCCAGGGCATCGGGCTCGAGGATCGCCGTGAAGAAGGTGCCGACCCCTTGCTTGAAGGCCTCGCCGAGGACGATCAAGAGCGGCAGCAGAAGGAACAGCGCGAAGGTCAGCCAGGCCGCGCCGATCAATAGCCGGCGGGCCGTTTGCTTGCCGCGACGGGTAGTGGTGGCGCGGGCATTCGCCGACACGGGCAGGGAAGCGGTAGTCATGCTGGCCTCCTCAGCCGTGGGCAATGCGGCGCTGCAGCAGGTTGATCGCCAGCAGCAGGATGAAAGACACCACCAGCATCAGCACGCCGATGGCCGTGGCGCCGGCGTAGTCGTACTGATCCAGCTTGACCATGATCAGCAGCGGCAGGATCTCGGTCTTCATCGGCATGTTGCCGGCAATGAAGATCACCGAGCCGTACTCACCGACGCCGCGGGCAAAGGCCAGGGCGAAGCCGGTCAGCCAGGCGGGCAGCAGCGCTGGCAGCAGCACATGGCGAACAACCTGCAGTGGACGCGCGCCAAGGCAGGCCGCGGCTTCTTCGACTTCCCGAGGGATATCGGCGAGCACCGGCTGAATGGTGCGCACCACGAAGGGCAGGGTGACGAAGGTCAGTGCCAGGGTGATGCCCAGTGGGGTGTAGGCGATCTTGAAGCCCAGGTCGGTAGCGAACTGGCCGATCGGTCCGTTCGGCGCGTACAGCGCGGTGAGGGCGATGCCTGCCACCGCGGTCGGCAGGGCGAAGGGCAGGTCGATCATCGCCTCGATGATCTTGCGGCCGGGGAAGCGATAGCGCACCAGCACCCAGGCCAGCAGCGTGCCGATGATGCCGTTGAGCACAGCGGCGACGAAGGCGGTGCCGAAGCTGAGTTTCAGTGCCGCCAGTACACGCGGCGCACTGACAATGGCGATGAACTGCGCCCACGAGAGTTCGGTGGTCTTGAGAAACAGCGTACCCAGGGGAATCAGCACCAACAGGCTGAGGTACACCAGGGTGTAGCCCAGCGTCAGCCCGAAGCCGGGTATGACGGAAGTAGATCGGGACATGGACGTTGCCTTTTATTCGAGCGACTGGCATGACGAGCGCAGCCTGTAGGGTGGAAGTCGCCTTTCACTTCCACCATCGCCTCCGGGTGGGAGCGATGGTGGATCGATGAAGCGCGATCCACCCTACGAAGCCACGGCTTACTGCGTCTGGTAGATCTGGTCGAAGATGCCGCCATCATTGAAGAACTTCGGCTGCGCGGCCTTCCAGCCACCGAAATCCCCGTCGATGGTGACCAGCTTCAGCGCCGGGAACTGATCCTTGAATTCGGCCGCTACGGCCTCGTTGCGTGGCCGGTAGAAGTTCTTCGCCGCGATGCGCTGGCCTTCCTCGCTGTACAGGTAGTTCAGATAGGCTTCGGCTAGCGCCCGCGTGCCCTTGCGCTCGAGGTTCTTGTCCACCACTGCCACCGGTGGCTCGGCAAGGATCGACAGCGAAGGCGCGATGATCTCGAAATCTTCACCGCCCTGTTCCTTCAGGGCCAGGAAGGCCTCGTTCTCCCAGGCCAGCAGCACGTCGCCGATGCCGTTGTTGACGAAGGTGACGGTCGAGCCGCGGGCGCCGGTGTCCAGTACCGGCACGTTCTTGTACAGCGTCCCGACGAATTCCTGTGCCTTCTCATCCGTGCCGAATTTCTGCTGGGCGTAGGCCCAGGCCGCGAGGAAGTTCCAGCGCGCACCACCGGAGGTTTTCGGGTTTGGCGTGATCACCTCGACGCCCGGCTTGACCAGATCGTCCCAGTCCTTGATGCCTTTCGGGTTGCCCTTGCGCACCAGGAAAACAATGGTCGAGGTGTAGGGGGTGCTGGCGTCCGGCAAACGGGTCTGCCAATCCTCGGGGATCAGCTTGCCGAGGCGATGCAGCTCATCGATATCGCCAGCCAGGGCCAGGGTCACCACATCGGCACGCAGACCATCGATGACGGCACGGGCCTGCTTACCGGAGCCGCCATGGGACTGCTGGACCTTGATCGGCTCATGGCCCTGGGCCTGCCAGTGCTTGTTGAAGGCGTTGTTGAATTCCACATAGAGCTCGCGCGTCGGATCGTAGGACACGTTGAGCAGGGTATCGGCGGCCAGTGCGGGGCCGGCGAACAGCGCGCTCGCCAGGGCGGCGAGGGCGAAGCGACGAATGGACATGGTGCAGCTCCTGAAAAAACTAATTTGTATGTGTTGGCGTATCAGGGGCGGTCGCTGAAATCACGCTGGAAGACAGGCAGGGCGAGGCAGAAGCAGCCTGGCGGGTTGCAACCTGGTCTATCTGTGTCAGGCGGTTTTCAGTGACTCGATTAGCTCCGCATTCGCGGACGACAGCTGCAGTACCGGTGCGTGTTCATGGTCTCGGCTCGTTTCATGGTCACGCCCTCCGGTGGTCCAGTCGGGCTGATGGATGGGGTAGTCGGGGGGTCAGGCGTTCTTGCCGGTCGGCTGCAGGCGGAACTTCTCCTTGCGCTCGATCTGCACGGCCTGGCCGTTGTGCACGGTGATTTCAACCGAGCCGAACTTGAGGCCGCTCAGGGCACTGTTGATCTCGCGCAGGATGCTGGCTTCGTCCTGCCCCTCGAGGTTGCGAATGGTCGCGGTCATTGCTGTTCTCCGTGAAAGCCTTTCGTGACGACCGGAACGGCCGTAGCCAGCAAGGCGTGGAGCGGATCATAGGTGCGGGCGAAATATTCTTAAAAATATTGTTTAAGAACATTTATAGAACTTTATGGAATAACAAGAAGATTCTTTATCAGACGACCTAATATTCTTAAAAAGAATAAATAAAGAATTCTTTATTCTTTTTAAGCGAATCGATCTGCTGTCTAGACTGGCCGCCATGAATCACAGGAGGCGCCGATATGCGCAGCATCCGTTATCTGATCGTGCCGGGCTGGCACGGCTCGCCCGATGAGCATTGGCAGAGCCATTGGCAACGCACCCTGCCGGGCAGCGCCCGAGTGGAGCAGCAGGACTGGCTCCTTCCGCGTCGCGAAGACTGGGTCGCCGAGCTGCAGCGCAGCATTGCCGCTCATGACGAACCGGTCATTCTGGTGGCGCACAGCCTGGGCTGCATCACGGTTGCGCACTGGGCGGCGCAGGCGCCTGCGCCGCTGCTGCAACGGGTGCGCGGCGCCCTGCTGGTGGCACCCGCGGATGTCGAACGCAGCGGCTGCCCGCAACCCTTGCGCAACTTCGCCCCGATCCCCCGCCAGCCTTTGCCATTCGCCAGCCTGCTGATCGGCTCGGACAACGACACTGCCGCCAGTGCCGCGCGTGCCGTCGAGATGGGCCACGCCTGGGGCAGCGAGACCACGATCCTGGCCGGCGCCGGGCATATCAACGTGGCCTCCGGACACCGGCGCTGGGAGCAGGGCTTCGCCAGCCTGTACCGCTTGCAGAGCCGGATCGAGCGACAGGCGCAACGGCGCGCCTGAATCGCTCTCAACCAATGCCGCAACCCACGCAAGAAAGGAGAACGAAGATGAGCATCCGCCTCGGCGACATCGCCCCCGATTTCGAACAGGATTCCAGCGAAGGCCGCATCCGCTTCCACGAGTGGCTGGGTGACAGCTGGGGTGTGCTGTTCTCGCACCCGGCCGACTTCACCCCGGTGTGCACCACCGAACTGGGCTTCACCGCCAAGCTGAAGGACGAGTTCGCCAAGCGCAACGTCAAGGCCATCGCCCTGTCCGTAGACCCGGTGGATTCGCACATCAAGTGGATCGACGATATCAACGAGACGCAGAACACCCGCGTCAACTTCCCGATCCTGGCTGACGCCGACCGCAAGGTCTCCGAGCTGTACGACCTGATTCATCCCAATGCCAACGACACCCTGACGGTGCGCTCGCTGTTCGTCATCGATCCGAACAAGAAGGTGCGGCTGACCATCACCTACCCGGCGAGCACCGGGCGCAACTTCCACGAGATCCTGCGGGTGATCGATTCGTTGCAGCTGACCGACAACCACAAGGTCGCCACCCCGGCCAACTGGCAGGACGGCGACGAGGTGGTGATCGTGCCCTCGCTCAAGGACGAAGAGGAAATCAAGCAGCGCTTTCCCAAGGGCTATCGCGCGGTCAAGCCGTACCTGCGCCTGACGCCGCAACCTAACCGCTGATCCAGAAGGGCCCTGCATGGGCGCCGCGAAAGCCCCCTTTGGTGTAGCTGCAGCGAGCTGACGTTTGGTACGGCAGAGACGTCTTTAATCCTGCTTCGCGGTAACCAATCGGTTGGGTGGGCTAAAGGCCACCCTACGAATGAGGGGCCTGCCCATTTCGAGGCTTCGGGAACACAGCTGTTGGGTGGGGCTTTAGCCCACCTTCGTGGCAACAGACAATGGGTGGGCTGAAGCTCGATCTACGCAGTGAGGGCTCTGCCTGCTCAGCGCCCCGGCAAAACAATCGCTCCCCGTTCTTGAAAGCGGCTGAAGTACCGAACGCGATGTCAGCGACATCTTGAAAGTACGGAGCAAACCACGACGTTCAATTCTATTGGGCAAAGCTTGGCAATCTGGGCCGTGCTGGTCACGCTCCGGGCAGCTCGGCAAGGCGTGCTGGTCTCCGGGTGCTGTCCAAACATTTGCCGGCACCCTGCGCCTTGATCCGTACGCGACTGCACCACGTTACACGGCATAACCATATGCGAAGACCCAATTACACAACGCCATCGGCCCTCAGCATCGAGCGAATCCCGCGCAGCGCCTGGCGGATGCGGCTCTGGTTTTCGATCAGCGCGAAGCGGACGTGATCATCGCCATACTCGCCAAAACCGATCCCGGGAGAAACCGCGACTTTGGCTTCTCTCATCAATTTCTTGGCGAACTCCAGCGAGCCCAGATGCTGGTATTGCTCGGGAATTTTTGCCCAGACATACATGGTTGCCTTGGGTTGCTCGACCATCCAGCCGATGGCTCGCAATCCTGAAACCAGCACATCTCGGCGGACTTGGTAGGTTTGAGCGATCTCTTTCACGCAGCTCTGATCACCCTCCAGCGCGGCTATTGCGGCAACCTGAAGCGGGGTGAACATGCCGTAGTCGTGGTAGCTCTTGATTCGCGCAAGCGCGTTGACGAGTTCGGCATTGCCCACCATGAAACCAACGCGCCATCCGGCCATGTTGTAGCTTTTCGACAGCGTGAAGAACTCGACTGCTACATCCTTGGCTCCAGGTACCTGCATGATCGAGGGGGCTTGCCAGCCATCGAACACGATGTCCGCGTAGGCGAGGTCATGCACGACCAAGATGCCGTATTGCTTGGCGAGCGCGATCACCCGCTCGAAGAAATCGAGCTCGACGCACTGCGCGGTTGGGTTCGATGGAAAGCCAAAGATCATCATCTTCGGTGTTGGAATGGATTCACGAATGGCCCGCTCCAACTCGATGAAAAAGTCCACGCCTGACACAAGTGGAACGGAGCGAACTTGAGCGCCGGCGATCACCGCACCGTAGATATGGATCGGATAGCTTGGATTGGGCACTAGCACCGTGTCTCCGGCGTCCAGCGTCGCGAGCATCAAGTGCGCCAGCCCTTCCTTGGAGCCGATCGTCACGATTGCCTCGGTTTCCGGATTGATCTCAACGTCGTATCTGCTCTGGTACCACTGGGTGATCGTGCGGCGCAGCCGGGGAATGCCTTTTGAACTCGAATACCCGTGCGTGTCGTCCCGCTGAGCGACCTCACAGAGCTTTGCCACGATATGTGCTGGCGTCGCGCCGTCCGGGTTGCCCATGCTGAGATCGACGATGTCCTCCCCTCTGCGTCTCGCTTCGAGCTTCAGCTCTGCGGTTACGTTGAAAACATATGCAGGTAGACGATCAATTCGGCTGAACGCCATTTTGGATGGCGGGGTGGCGGACTGGTTGCTATTAGACATTTGGATCTCGAGAAAAAAAGCGAATATCTGAGCGGGAACTCGTGTGGCCAATTGTCTTGCTAGCGGCTGGATTCCGGCCCGCCCAGTCGCTTGGCCCACGATTCAACAGTGCTGGTCCTGATGCGATTTGCCACAATCTTCTGCCAGGAGGGCGGCAATCGAAGCGACTGCAAACGCACTAGTGCGTCCAGGTCCATCGTGTTGATGTAGAGGAGTTGCAGCACGCTGCGCAGTGGCCACTCGGGGTGTGGGCGATCGAGCAGGTTCAGCGTCGCGCCGGCTTCGATGACGCCCGGCTCAAGCACTCGGTAGTACCAGCCAACTTTGCCGCTACGCTGCATTTCGAGTGCTGCGCCCTTGGTGCCAAGCCGATCATCGAGCTTCCAGCAGGGCTGGCGAGTCTGCGAAACCTCCAGCACTGTGGTTCCGCACGAGAGGATGTCGCCCATGCAGATGTTTTCTTCGGTTAGCCCTATGGTCGATAGGTTTTCGCCAAAGGCGCCGGGAGCGCTTAGTAGCGGCCGATCACCGAACGTTTGCCTCCAGTGGTGATAATGCTCGTACGGGTAGTGGTGGACGGCCTTGTCCGGCCCGCCATGCACACGCCTATCACCTTGCTCGTCACCTTCGAGCCCCTCAAACCCGACCCTGACCGACCCTGTGCGCGGTCTTTTATCGATCCCGCTGAAGGTCTCGGGCCGCGTGAATGGCACCGCCGTTCCGGTCATGATGGTTTGAATTGTCCCGAGTAGCATCTATGCGGCTCCGTCAGTTCCTATCCAGCCAGGACGCGAACACCGTCTGCGCGGCCGCGAGCAGTTCGTCGGCGCATGCCTGGGCTTGATCTCTGATGACGCGTGGGTCGAGCTTGATGCTGTCGAGCTCACCTGCGTGGCCGACCAGCCAATGCTCAATACGCTGCGGATTGGCCTCAAGGTGGAATTGCAGGGCGAGAACCGAGTTGCCTACGGAAAACGCCTGGTTCGGGCAGGTGTCGGTTGCTGCCAGGCGCGTCGCTCCCTCTGGAATTTCGAACTGATCGCCATGCCAGTGCAGTACCGGCACGCCGCGACTCAAGGGCTCAAGGCAGGACTGCAGACCTTTGTCCGTGAGCGATATCGGCGCAAAGCCGATCTCTTTTCTCCCCATGGGGCCGACGTTGCTGCCCAGTGCTCGTGCTATCAGCTGAGCGCCAAGGCAAACTCCCAGTATTTTCTTGCCGCACTGAAGCCGCTGTTCGACGAACGAAAGCACGGATTTGAGGAATGGGTACTTCGCTTCGTCGAAAGCCCCGATCGGGCCGCCGAGAACGATGACCAGATCGTGGGCTGACGGATCGAGGCCGGCAAACGACTCGAGGTTCGCGTCCAGTGTTTCGATCTGGTATCCACGTCCATCAAGAATCTGCTGCAGCGAGCCGAGATCTTCGAAAGCGAGAAAGCGAATGACAAGGGCGCTTTGCATTTATGTACCAATACAATAGAATAAATGTATGAATACAATAGCTAGCGGATCGACCGCTGTCGAGATCGCTGAGTCGATCGAACAGCAAATTCGTTCGGGTTTTTACCCGGATGGCGCCCTGCTGCCTGCCGTCAGATCACTCGCACAGCAGCTTCAAGTCAGCCCAAACACTGTGGCGGCGGCCTATAAGCTGCTGCGTGATGCCGCCCTGATAGTTACCGACGGACGGCGCGGTACGCGTGTGGCGAGCGAGATGCCGACGGCCGAGACGCAAACCACCATTCCGGAAGGTTTGCGGGACATGGCCTCTGGAAATATTGACGGGGCTACACTGCCTGCCATTGAGTCTGGCTGGCTCACGGAAAGCCAGTCCGGCTATGACGTGCAAAGTAATGACCCACAGCTGCTTGATGTTGCGGGCCGGTGGCTGGCTGAGCAGAGAATTCCCTGTCAGCAGCTGGGCATCTATTCGGGAGCGCTCGACGCCGTAGAGCGCGCGCTTCGCCTGCGTTGCCGGCCAGGAAACAAGGTAATCGTGGAAGATCCTTGCTGGCCGCCAGCGCTGGCATTACTGGCGAGCCTGCGACTCAAGGCTGTTCCCGTCCCGGTAGACGAAGAGGGCGCGATGGTCCCCTCTACTGAAATCCTTCGCTCGGCGGCGGCGGTCATCTTGACGCCGCGTGCGCATAATCCCACCGGGTTTTGCATAAGCGAGCGTCGATGGAAAGAGTGGCTCGACAACCTTGCAGATGCGCCCGATACGCTGCTCATTCTTGACGATCATTGGGGGCCGCTCAGCGCTGCCGAACCCTTGAGCTTCGGTCGTGAGCCTCTTAGTTGGGTCTACGTTGTATCGGTCAGCAAATTCCTGGGGCCTGACCTGCGCGTTTCGGTGGTCACAGGCACCCCCAGCGTGCTCAAGAGCATGCACCACCAGCAGACCCTCGGCCCCCGGTGGGTCAGCCTGTTGCTACAAAGGCTTGCAGGACGCCTCTGGCAAAAGATGCTCGATAGCAGTCGCCTATCGGCAGTGGGGGCTGAGTATTTGCAACGGCGTTCGGCTCTGGTCCGGGGGCTGAACGACTTAGGCGTAGCCGTGCCCACTCAGGGGGAGGGCCTGCATGTGTGGGTGCCCGTCTCGGATGAGACCTCTGTGGTCCAGACGCTGGCATCGCTGGGCTGGGCCATCCAGGCGGGATCGCCGTTCAGGCTGGAAAGCCCGGCGGCTGTACGGATCAGTATCGGCAACCTGAACCCTATCAGCGTGCCGGCTTTGGCGCGCGATGTTGCTCATGCATTGAAGCAGCGTCGCCGAACGGTTAACTGAACGAGTGCAGCAACACCTGGGGCGCTGGGTCATTGCATGCAGAGGCTCAAGTCTTCGGCGAAACGGGCCGCCTGGTCCGCGTCCATCGTCGAGGCGGTGATACGAATGCCGCGCACCTGCTCTTGCACGGTGAAGCCCGTGCCGCTGCGAACGACCCAGCCCCGCTGGGCCAGATGGAGAATGATCGGTTCGACATCTTCATCAAGCGGCACCCAGACGTTGAGCCCATCACACGGATGTCCGGCCCGTACACCATGGTTACTCAGTGCGGCGATCAGAAGATCTCGGCGATGCTTGTAGTCCGCTCGAGCGCGTTCGATTTGCGCTCCGACCAGTGGCGAGGTCAGGCAGGTATGAGCGATATCTTGCAGAAGGTGACTCACCCAGGTTGTGCCTGACGCCAGCCGCAATCGAAGCCGCTGTGATGTTTCTCGATCGCTGCCGATAGCAGCGAGTCGCAGATCCGGGCCAAGCGCTTTGGATACGGACCTGATCAGCGCCCAGCGTCGGCTGGATGCGGGGATGACCTGGTGGAATTGCGCTTCGGATAACAGTGCGAAGTGATCATCTACAAGCACTAGAACCTGAGGGTGTCGTTCAAGCACGGCGCGTATTTGTGCAGCCCGCTCAGCGCTCAAACTCGAGCCGGTAGGGTTGTGAGCGCGAGGGGTGATCAGCACCGCCTGCACGCCCTTCGCCAAGGCAGCATCAAGCCCGTCGGCTTGCATCCCTTGCTCGTCGACAGGCACGCCGACCGCTTGCAGGCCAGCAATGCGCAGCGTGTTGATACTGCTGATGAAACAAGGGCTCTCGACCGCAACCTTGTCGCCGGATACAAGATAGGCGGCCAGCAGGCGCTCAACTGCGTCGACTGCGCCATGGGCGAGGTCGATTTCCGGAGGCGAAGGGCAATCGTCAACCAACCATCGATAGGCCACGTCCTGAAAGCCCGGATCAACCGGTGCGTCGCCATAGAGTCGCAGGCGCGGTTGCCGCTGTGCCAGTGCGAGCGCCGGGTCGGGTAGCCACATCGGATTCGGGTTACCGCTCGACAAGTCGGTCAGTCGAGAATGACCGATACCGCCTTCCTGCTCACCGGGCCCGACTGTTTCGCAAATAACCGTGCCCAGGCGACCTCGGGTCTCGGCAACGCCTGCCGCGACCAGGCGCTTATATGCAGCGGCGACGGTATTGCGATTGACCCCAAGCTCCGATGCCAGTTGGCGAACGGGCGGCAATGTCTGGCCGGGACTCAGCTGTTGCGCCTGCACCTGGCTTCGTATCGTTTCAAAGATGTCGATTGCGGTCTTGTTTTTAGTTTTCATATTGTCCTATGACAATGTTTACTTGGGCACAGGACAATCTTACACTTTGAGAAAGCGGTTGCTACCTCAGGCAGCAATCGATCCACGCAGCTTGAGCAGACCGCTTCAGCCGTGGATCACCAGCAGGATGCAATTGGAGTATGTTTGATGGCTGTGAGCATCGATTTCGCCGGCGTGTCGGGTAATGAGCCGCTTCCACTGGACGTGATCTCGATTCAATCGCAGGTGGTCTATGGGTGCGTTGGCAACAGCATCGCCGTGCCCGTACTGAATGCCGGCGGTCTCTCCGTGGGGGCCATACCCACCGTCTTGCTCAGCAATACCCCTCACTACTCCACCTGCCATGGCGGTGCGCTTCCGACTAACTGGTTCGCTGGCTACCTCAAAGATCTGGAAGCCCGGGACGCGCTGCGCTCGGTAAGAACCGTGCTGGTGGGCTATCTGGGCAGCACAACACAGGCGGCGGTGCTTGCTCGTTGGCTGGGCACGGTACTGGAGAGGTACCCCGACATACGGGTTCAGTTGGACCCCGTTCTTGGTGATGATGACTGCGGCATGTATGTAGAGCCGGCCATGGTGAGTGCCTTTCAGACTCATTTGCTTCGGTTCGCCCATGGCCTGACACCCAATGCATTCGAACTGGCTCGGCTATCCGGCCGCCGTGTCGAGACCTCCGAACAGGTTATCGATGCCGCACGCAGCCTGATCACCGGGCGGACTCAATGGGTCGTCGTCACCAGTGCGGTTCAACATGAATGGCCAGGCGAGCGCATGTACGTGGTGGTGGTGACGAAGGAATACGCGCAGGTAATCGAGCATGAGCGCGTCAACGTATCGCCCAAGGGCACCGGAGATTTCTTCAGTGCAGCTCTGGCCGCCGCATTGCTGAGGGGGTTGGAGCTTACCCACGCCGTCAAGTTTGCCTGCCGCCAAGTCATTGATTCCCTTGTCCTTACACGCCAAAGCAATTCGGCTGAGCTGCGCTTGCCAGCATTTGGCACCTCTCTCTTCGCCAAGGAATGACTCCATGCCCGTCTATCGTCTGAACATTCGCCGTGATCAAAAGCATCTAGGTCATTTTGAGTCCGATGCGCCATGGGCCTTGGAGGCCGTACAAGACATCGCTCAACGTCTGCCTGCGGCCGAGGGCTATTGCATCGAGATGCAGGTATCCGATGGCGAACGCCGCTACCTGGAGGTCGGGCCCAGCGGAATCCGAGTACTGGGTACGGAGCGCAGCTTCAGGCCCGTAACGCAGCGTTCAGCGCTTCTCTCGCCAGCGGAGTGAAGGGGCATGGACGATCAAAGCTCTCATCTGATGCATGCCTATGCCAGGCAGCCGGTTTACTTCACCCACGGGAAGGGCGCCCGCCTCTGGGACACACACGGGCGCGAATACCTCGACGCCATCGCGGGGGTTGCCGTAACCAATCTCGGTCACTCTCACCCTGAAATAACCGCCGCCATTGCCGATCAGGCGGGTCGTTTGATGCATACCTCGAATCTGTTCGGCATCGAGTGGCAGGACTCGCTCGGTTCGAGGCTTTGCGTGATATCCGAAATGCGTCGAGCATTTTTCTGCAACTCGGGAGCGGAGGCAAACGAGACGGCTCTGAAACTGGCGCGCTTGCACGCAAGCCGGCGAGGCGTGGCCCATCCGCTCGTAGTGGTAATGGAGAACAGCTTTCACGGCCGCACACTCGCAACGCTGGCCGCAACCGGTAACCCGGGCGTGCAGCGGGGCTTCGAGCCACTTATGCCGGGATTCATGCGGGTGCCATACGCCGACATCGACGCGGTAAGGACGCTCGCGTCGCAGTTCTCCAATATCGTTGCGGTGCTGGTCGAGCCAGTCCAAGGCGAGAGCGGCGTACGCATTGCGCCGATTGAGTACATGCAGGCGCTGCGCGACCTTTGCACGTCGAACGACTGGCTGTTCATGGTCGATGAGGTACAGACCGGCTTCGGTCGCACCGGGGCATGGTTCGGCTACCAGCATGCGGGAGTGTTGCCGGACGTGATCACCTTGGCCAAGGGCCTTGGTAACGGCTATCCAATCGGTGCGTGTCTAGCCAGAGGCACCGCGGCGGACCTCTTCTCGCCCGGCCACCACGGCTCTACTTTTGGCGGAAATCCAATGGCTTGTCGAATTGGCTGCACGGTCGTCGATGTGATGGAGCGAGAGCGCATACCGCAACGCGCGAGAGTCATGGGGCAGCGCCTGGAAGGCGCTCTTCGCCATGGGCTCGCGGGGTGTGAAGGCGTTGTAGCGATTCGCGCACTGGGGCTGATGGTAGGCATCGAGCTCGATCGTCCATGTACCGAACTATTGACCTGCGCATTGAAGGATGAGGCCCTGCTGATCAGCGTTTCGCGGGAAAGGACGATCCGCCTGCTGCCGCCGTTGATCTGCTCCGAAGCGGAGATCGATGAAATAGCCGCCCGCCTGTCTCGCCTGGTTTGGCAGTGGTCGCGGCGCTGCGTCAGCCAGTGCGTAAGGGATGCGGTGTGAGCAAGCTTACCCCGCATTGCCGGATTCTCGCCGGCGTCTTGTGCCAGGGTGCTATGAGGCAACGCAGCCTGGTCCGCCGCCGAAGCTCGATACAAGAAGCTGCGCTTGCCTACGGCGCTGAAGTGCATGTTAGATGTCGCAGGTCCGGGGTCTCCGCCGAGCTGCCGATGAGTGCGGTCGGCTGGCTGAGCCTGCTTACCGTTGGCCAACAGCGTTTTCCGGCGGACAGATGTCGCGTATCTGTCTCCGCTGCACCCCTCAGCCCCTCGTCTGATGCGGATCGGCACTGCGCGGGTAGGTGCGCTCCTCCTGGATGGTGCCGTCCTTCTTGTGAATCTTCACCGAGGCCGTTTTGCCTTCGAGGAAGGTTGCGGTCACCTGCAGCATCTCATCCTTGGTCGCAGCGGTCTTCGAGGCGCGGGTCGCCCCCTGCTTGCGCAGTTCCCAACCGTTATCGGTGGCGTTGATGTGGTAGTTGTCCATGCGTGCCTCCTCTGACGTGATGCGGGTTTAGAGGGGCGTCGGCCGGGGCGGTTCACCGAGTCGCGCACTGGCGGCGTGCAGGCTGATAGCCTGTGCGGCCAGCCCTCGCGGAGCATCTCATGCACACGCACGCCCGATTGCGCGCCATCATCACGGCCGACCCGCTGCGCATGCGGGTGCTCGATCTTGTGAAGGCGCTCGCCCTGCCGGATTGCTGGGTGGCTGCAGGTTTCGTGCGCAGTGCGGTGTGGGATCACCTGCATGGGCGTGACAGCAGCCCGCTGCCTGCGGATATCGATGTCATCTGGTTCGACCCCGACCGGCCCGACAAGGCGCTGGATACCGGGCTCGAGTCGGCACTGCGGCGCACGGACGGCTCGCTCAACTGGTCGGTGAAGAACCAGGCCCGCATGCACCTGCACAACGCGGATCAGCCCTACCGGTCGGCAGTGGACGCGATGACCCACTGGCCCGAAACGGCCACTGCAGTCGGGGTGAGGCTGGGAGCGCTGGAAGAGATCGAGGTGGCGGCCCCGCTGGGGCTGGACGATCTGTTCGATCTGATCGTCCGACCCACGGCGGCCTTTCGTGCCGGCAAGCGACAGGTCTATCTGGAGCGCCTGGCCGCGAAGGGCTGGTCTGAAACCTGGCCAGGCCTGCGGATTCGGCAGGACTGACCGGCAGCGCCGTTCTGCGGGCTAGATAAACGCCTGCCGCGCTACGCCACGAGGCAGGCGATTGCGCCCCGGCAGTTGCTCCAGGCGCTTCTGCCATTCGGCGCGTGCGGACAGGACGGAAGCCGGCTTCGCTGTCGTTGCGGGCGCAGCCGGGACGGCCTTTACCGGCGCTGCGGGCGCACTCGCTGCAGTTTTCGCTGCCGCTGTGGGGGCCGTCGTTGCCGTCTTCGCCACGGCTGCAGGTGCACCCGCCGTGGTCTTCGCCGCCTTCGCGGCAGCCCTCAGTTCGGCGAGGCTCGGTGTCTTGCGTACAGGCTCGCTCACAGCCTTTTCCACGCTGCGCAGGCACAGCTTGCAGGAAACCTGAGCGGCATCGCCGGAACTGTTGAGGCTTGAGCCGGTGCGCCCGCATGCGACATTCCCATTGGGCGCGGAATAGTGAATCACCACCGTACTGTCTCCTGAATTTCGGGGCGCGGGATTCTACACGCTCGGTCCAACCAGGCAATGCCGGTGGTAGAAACTCAGGGGGCAGCCGTCCGTGCGCCGACGCCAGCCGGTTGCAGCGCGTCGATGCCCGGTGAGGTCATGCCGACGAGGTTGGGCATGTCCGTACGGATGATTTCGGCGAACAGGCGCAGCTTGGCGGGATAGCTGCGCGCGTGCGGGTAGATGAGGTAGACGGGCAGGGGAGCGGCTCGCCACTGCGGCACGAGCTGAATCAGCCGGCCTTCTTCGATGTCCTGCGCAACCACCCAGGCGGAGCTGACGCACGCGCCAAGCCCTGCCAGTGCCGCACTGCGCAGGGCGTAGAGGCTGTCCGTGCTCATGCGTGGCTGGATCGCGAAGCGATGTGAGCGCCCGTCCGCCTGGCAGGTCAGTACGACCTCGTCGGTGTAGTAGGTCCGCAGGGCCAACCAGGGCAGACGCTCGAGTTGCTCGGTGGTACTCGGCAGAGGGCCGTCGCCAGCCAGCGACGGATGGGTCACTACAATGCGCGGGACTTCGCCGAGGCGGATGGCAACGACGGACGGGTCCTCGATGACGCCCACTTGGATGGCGCAATCGATTCCCTCGGCCGTGAAGTTGGGCGAGCGATCATGCAATACCCATTCGACGCTGACGTTCGGGTAGCGCGACAGGTACTTGCCGAGCGGAGCGATCAACTGGTCCTGGCCGAAGGCGTGCGGGACCTGCACCCGAAGCGTGCCGCGCGGGTCGTCACGCGCGCCGAGCAGCTCGGCTTCCATCTCGCTCCAGCTTTCAAGGACCTGTCGGGCGAAACCGTAGCAACGCTCACCATCACCGGTGAGCTGCATGCGGTGGGTCGAGCGATTGAGCAGTTGCAGGCCGAGCGACCGCTCCAGCGCCTGCAGCCGGCGACTGACCGTGGGTTGGGTGGTGCCCAGTTGCGCCGCCGCCGCCGAGAGACTGCCGGCATCGACGATTCTGATGAACGTTCGCAAGAGATCGATGCGATCGATGCCAGCCGTCGAGTAGTCGTTCATACGTGTCTCGCATAACGGATCTGCAGATGAGCCTACTACAGCAGTCGATCATGCACATGGAGAATGACCAGACACTGTTCGGACCGGACCCTTCTCACGACTTCCTCATATTCATCCCCGGCGCTCGCCAACAGCTCGGTTCTGCTCTCGCCTGGGCTTGTTCTGCTCCTGGCGTCAGGCGCCGGCTTCAGCGTCGCGACGCTCTATTACAGCCAGCCGATCCTCGGTGTGCTCGGTGCGGAGATCCAGGCCAGCGAAGGCGCTGTCGGCATGGTTCCGATGCTGACGCAGCTTGGTTATGCGCTCGGCATTCTGCTCCTGACGCCGCTGGGTGACCGTTATGACCGGCGCGGGATCATTCTGGCGAAGGCGGTGCTGCTCATGCTGGCTCTGCTGCTCGGCAGCATCGCGCCGGGCGTCGGTACATTGCTCGCTGCGAGCCTGGTGATCGGCCTTGCCGCGACCCTGGCACAGGACATCGTTCCAGCGGCCGCGACCCTGGCGCCCGAATCGCAACGCGGCAGGGTCGTGGGCACGGTCATGACCGGCCTGCTGCTGGGCATTCTGCTCTCGCGGGTCATGAGCGGCCTGATCGCCGAGCAACTCGGCTGGCGTGCCGTTTATGCGCTCGCGGCTGGCTCGATTGGCTTGATCGGGCTCGCCACCTGGCGCGGGTTGCCACGGTTCTCCCCGACCACGTCGCTGGGTTACGGCGCCTTGCTCGGCTCCATGCTCAAACTCTGGTCGCTACATTCGTCCCTGCGCCGCGCGGCCGTTTCCCAGGGCCTGTTGTCCGTTGCCTTCAGTGCATTCTGGTCGACGCTTGCCGTCATGCTGCATGCCGATTTCGGACTCGGTAGCGCCGCGGCCGGCGCGTTTGGCCTGGCAGGTGCCGCTGGCGCACTCGCCGCACCCTTGGCCGGTCGCCTGGCCGATCGCCGCGGACCGGAGCGCGTGACACGCCTGGGCGCGGCGCTGACTGCCGCATCCTTCGCTGCCCTCGGCTTGGTCGGAGTGGTGCCGCCGGAGATCCAGTTGGGCGTGATCGTGGTGGCCGCCATCGGCTTCGATTTCGGCATCCAGGCGACCTTGGTCGCTCATCAGACCATCGTCTACGGCATCGACCCGCCGGCGCGCAGTCGCTTGAATGCTGTGCTGTTTACCGGTGTTTTCGTAGGGATGGCGACCGGCGCGGGACTGGGCAGCCTGGCGCTTGGACAATGGGGCTGGAATGGCGTGGTCGTGCTGGCGACCCTGGCATCCATAGGCGCACTGGCGGCGCGTCTTGTACGACGGGTTGCACCTTGACCGCCACCGAGCTCGACCGATGCCACGAGATGCGCGTCGCTACGTGCATCTGCGGCATCTCCTCGCAAGTTGCTCGGCTGAATTGGTCGCCGGAGTATTGCGAGCTCAGCCTAAAACGAAAAAGGCCCGCATTTCTGCGAGCCTTCAAATCGTGGTGCCGGCACCAGGAGTCGAACCCGGGACCTACTGATTACAAGTCAGTTGCTCTACCAGCTGAGCTATACCGGCATTTGAGGGTCGCCATTATATCCATTGCGCGCGACGAGTAAACCGTTTGATTACGGTGACTTGCGGTCGCTTATTCAGGCCGCGTCACATTCTGCGCGGGCGCGTCGAGTTCGGCGAGCAGCAGCAGGTTGCGCGGCGTCAGTTGGCTGGGGCAGAAGGTGCCCAGCCGAACGCGGTAGCCCTGTTCTTCCAGCAGTAATGCTCGGTCGAGCAACAGCCAGAGTTCGAGCGGGCGGCGGAACAAGCCGCGCACCAGTTCCAGGTTGCGAACTTCGGCCAGGCGCTGCCAGCCTGTGCGCTCCAGTGCCGGCCAGTCCTCGTCACCGGGCGCGGGTAGTTGCTTGAGCGTGGCGAGGTCGTGGCAGTAGTCGGCTAAGTTTTTCTTCAGCCAGGCGCCGGGCAGCGACGGGGTCGGCAGGTATTCGTCCTGCTGGCGCAGGCGGCGCTGCAGGGTATCGAAGCCCAGGCGCCAGGCCATGGACTGGTCGCGGTTGCGCCGTTCGCGTGCGCCTGCGGTGACGGTTTCGCTCAAGGGCAAACCGAGGTCATCGCGCGTGAGCTGCAAGGACGAAGCGCCGGCTGTCTGTGACAGTGGGACGTACTGCTCATCGGTGATGCGGTTGTAGCAGCAGGGTGCCACCGCAAGCTGGCGGCATTGTTTGGCGACGGCCAGTTGCAGCAGGCGAACATGGAGGTCGCCGCAGGCATGCAGGGCGACTGGCGTATGCGTGGCGTGCAGCTGGTCCCCAGCATCGGAAGCCAGCACATCCTGGCAGCGGTGCGTCGCGTCGACGCCGAGTCGTTCGCTCAGCTTGTCGCCGGCGTTGACCAGCGCTTCGTCCCACTCAAGGCAGGTCAGTGCGGCGCCGTTTCTGGCCAGATGCCGGCCGAGATGACCTTTGCCGGAGCACCAGTCGAGCCAGTGCCGCGGCCTTTCGCGAAAGTGCAGGCGCGCGCCGAACGCCTGGATCTGCAGCGATTTGCGTCCCGGTATGTCGAGGTTCTGGCGATGAGCCACAGCCGGCGGCTCGCTTGCGGGCAGTTCGTCGATCTGGCTCAGCTCGCAGGCGATCGCAGCCAGCTGCGGGAAAGGTGCCGGTGCGGCGAGTTCGCCTGGCTGGTTGTGCGCGGCTTCGGCGTCGGCCAGTGAGCGTGCTCGCAGCCAGGCGGCTAGTTCCGGGTAGTCCTTTTCCCACGGCAGGCTTCGGCAAACGAATGGGCGTGGGCGCCAGAGAGCCTGGTGCTCGCTCAGGAAACGGTCGAGTGCCTGGAAGCGTTCGAGCAGAGAAGGGGAGGCTGTCATCGGCGGGCAGGCGTTCGGGCGGGAGCCGATTGTAGCGGGATGCTGCGGTAGGAAGCACAACGCCCGTCGAGGGACGGGCGTTGCAGCTGCAGTTACTGGCCGTAGACCTGTTCCGGTAGCCAGGTAACGAGCCCGGGCCACATGTAGGCCACCACCAGCATGCCGATCTGGATCAGGATGAACGGCAGTACGCCCTTGTACATCACGCTGGTCGGTATGCTGCGGGGCGTTACGCCGCGCAGGTAGAACAGCGAGAAGCCGAAGGGCGGGGTGAGGAACGAGGTCTGCAGGTTGATGGCGAACATCACGCCGAGCCAGACCGGGTCCAGGCCCATGGCCAGCAGGATCGGGCCGACGATGGGCACCACCACGAAGATGATCTCGATGAAATCGAGAATGAAGCCCAGCAGGAAGATGACCAGCATCACCACCAGGAACGCGCCGAGCACACCGCCAGGCAGCGAATGCAGGGCATCTTCGATCAGCGCTTCACCGCCAAAGCCGCGGAACACCAGGGAGAACAGCGACGCACCGATGAGGATGAGGAACACCATGGAGGTGATTTCGGTGGTGCCGAAGGCTACCTGCTTGAGCTGGGCGAAATTCAGCTGGCCCTTGGCGATCGACAGCAAGGTCGCGCCCAGGGCACCGATCGCAGCAGCCTCGGTCGGTGTGGCGTAACCAGCGAGAATCGAGCCGAGCACTGCGGTGATCAGCGCCAGCGGAGGCAGCAGCGCACCGATCAGCTTGCCCCATTCGATCGGCCCCAGTTCTTCCTGCGGCAAGGCGGGCAGCTTCTTCGGCTGGAAGATCGCTACCGCAATGAGGTAGAGGATGTACATGCCAACCAGCACGAGGCCCGGGATCAGCGCGCCGACGAACAGGTCGCCGACCGACACGGTCTTCGGCGAGAAGATGCCCATCTTCAGCTGTGCCTGCTGGAAGGCGCTGGACATCACATCGCCGAGCAGGACCAAGATGATCGAAGGTGGAATGATCTGACCGAGGGTGCCGGTGGCGGCGAGGGTGCCGGTAGCGATCGCCGGGTCGTAGCCGCGACGCAGCATCGTCGGCAGTGCCAGCAGGCCCATGGTGACCACGGTGGCGCCGACGATACCGGTGCTGGCCGCAAGCAGCGCGCCGACCACGCAGACCGAAATCGCCAGGCCGCCACGCATGGTGCCGAACAGCCGCGACATCGATTCCAGCAGGTCTTCGGCGACGCGCGATTTCTCCAGCATCACGCCCATGAAGACGAACAGCGGTACCGCCAGCATCGTCTGGTTGTTCATGATGCCGAAGATGCGGTTCGGCAACGCGTGCAGATAACCCACGTCGAACGAACCGGTGACCACGCCTATGCCGGCGAACAGGAGTGCCATGCCGCCAAGGGTGAAGGCGACCGGGTACCCGGACATCAGGGCGAAGCAGATGCTGATGAACAGCAGGATGGCCATGATCTCACCCATGCTTCACCTCCTGCTCTGCTTCAGGCAAACGACCGGCCAGGCGGTAGCCGGCCTTGATCAGGTCGGAAAGGCCCTGCAGGGCTAGGCTGCCGACCAGCAGCAGGATGATGCTCTTCTGCAGGTAGACGAACTTCAGCCCGCCCGACTCGTTGGAGCCTTCGTGCGTCGCCCAGGAGCTGCTGACGTAGTCCCAGCTGTTCCAGCCAAGGAACAGGCAGACCGGCAGCAGGAAAAGCAGGTGGCCGAGGCCGTCGACGGCGGTCTGCCTGCGACTGCTGAACTTCTGATAGAAGATGTCGACGCGAACGTGGCCGTTGCGTTGCAGGGTCCAGGCGGCGGCGCCCATGAACACCAGCGCATGGCCGTACATCACTGCTTCCTGCAGGGCGATGGCGCCGATGCCGAAACCGTAGCGCAGGACCACCACGACGGCGGTACCGATGACGAGAAACAGGGTGATCCAGGCACAGAGCTGGCCGAGGCGCATGTTGAACGCATCGATGAGGCCAGCCACGCGCAGCGGGGGCGGGAGGCTGTGGGACATTTTTAGTCCTTCTAGTAGACGCAAGGTTGGCGGGAGAGGGCGATTCTTGCAGTACTGGCGCTTTGCAGCAATCGGCCTACGACTTTTAGCTTATGCGCTAGGCTTGAGGCGCTGGAGGCTCTAATGTTAGTCGAGCCCGGAGTGGCGCATGCATTTCCGGCGCAGGTTTCGCCGTACGAGCCAGCGGTCAGCCTGACTCAGGGACTCGAAACGGAACGAAAGGCGCAAGGCGGTCCGGCAAAAAGCGTAGCCTTGCCGTTGCGCAATAAGAACAAATAACAAGGAGTAACCTCATGAAACGTCGTGACATTCTCACCGCCGCGGGCGTAGGCCTGGCGGCCACCGCTCTGGCTGGCTGCAATGACAAGAGCGAGAAACCGGCAGCGGGCGAAAGCACGCAGGCCAGCGAGCAGCAGACATTCAACTGGAAGATGGTCACCTCCTGGCCGAAGAACTTCCCTGGCGTAGGCGTCGGTGCCGAGCGCTTCGCCAATCTGGTCAACGAAATGAGCGGTGGCCGGCTGAAGGTCAAGGTCTATGCCGCCGGCGAACTGGTCCCGGCGCTGGAAGTGTTCGACGCGGTATCGCGCGGCACCGCCGAAATGGGTCATGGCGCACCTTACTACTGGAAAGGCAAGGTCCCGGCCGCGCAGTTCTTCTGCGCCCTGCCGTTCGGCCCGAACGCGCAGGAAATGAATGCCTGGCTGCATCGTGGCGGCGGCATGCAGCTGTGGGAAGAGGTCTACAAGCCCTACGGCGTACTGCCGATGGCCTGTGGCGCGACTGGCGTGCAGACCGCCGGTTGGTTCAACAAGGAAATCAACTCGGTCGAAGACTTCAAGGGCCTGAAGATGCGTACTCCGGGCCTGGGCGGCGAAGTGCTGACCAAGATGGGTGGTACCGTGGTGAACATGCCGGCTGGCGAGATCTTCACCGCCTTGCAGACCGGCGCGATCGATGCCACCGAGTGGATCGGCCCATACAACGACCTCGCCCTGGGCCTGCACAAGGCTTCCAAGTACTACTACACCCCGGGCTGGCAGGAGCCGAACGTCACCTTCGAGCTGGATGTGAATCTCAAGGCCTGGGAAACCCTGCCGGATGATTTGAAGGCCATCGTTCGTGCCGCGGCGCGTGACGTCAACGGCGACATGCTCGATGACTACAACGCCAAGAACATGGAAGCGCTTGAGCAGCTGCGCGAGCAGGGCGTCGAAGTGCGCCGTCTGCCGGACGAAGTGCTGGCCCGCCTGAAGGAAGTGGCGGCCGAAGTGGTCGACGCCTCCGCCAACGCCGATCCAGTGGCGGCCAAGGTGTGGGAACAGCAGAGTGCCTATCTCAAGCGGCTGTATGAATACGCCGAGCTGAACGAGAAGGACATCTACAACATCCGCGGCTGATAGCTGCCCCGGATGCGAAAACGCCACTCCGGCAACGGTGTGGCGTTTTTTTTCGCCCGAGCTTCGCGCAATGGAGCAGCGGTCAGCCTTCCAGCGTCGCGTTCAGGCTGATGCGGGCGTTGAGTACCTTGGATACCGGGCAGCCTTCCTTCGCCTGATTGGCGATCTGCTGGAACTGCGCGTCATCCGCGCCTGGAATCCGCGCCTTTAGGGTGAGATCGATCGCCGTGATGCTGAAGCCTTCGCCATCCTTGTCGAGCGTGACCTCGGCGCGGGTGTCGATGCGTTCGGCGGTCAGCCCAGCCTGGCCCAGCATCATCGACAGGGCCATCGAGAAGCAGCCGGCATGGGCCGCGCCGATCAGCTCTTCCGGGTTGGTCCCCGGCGTGTCTTCGAAGCGAGTGTTGAAGCCGTAGGGATTGTCCTTCAGTGCACCGCTCTGAGTGCTGATGGTGCCCTTGCCGTCTTTCAGGCCGCCTTGCCAGACGGCGGAAGCGCTCTTCTTCATGAACTGACCTCAATGAGTGCGTGAATGAATTCAGCGTGCCGCTATTGAAGCTGTTCGGCGGCGAGGATCGCGCTGGCCAGCTCCATGTCGGTGGCCTTCAGCTGCGGCTGCTCGCTGCGCAGTTGCTGCAGCATGGCTTCCAGATACGGGCCGCGGATTTCGCCGTTGCTGGCCACAAAGCTGCCGGCATCCTCGCGAGCGGGTATCACCAGCTTGTCGTCCTTGAACGTCATGTAAGTGGACGCGGTGGTCGCACCCGAGGAGAGAATGTCGCGGACCAGGCCGTCGGCCATGGCACTGCCTACGGGCACCATGGCCAGGGTGAACGCTGCGAAAAGTGTCTTGCGCATGAGCGGAAACCTCCTTGCTATCGTTCTTCTGAGAGTGCGAGGCGCGAAGGAGAGTTCCGGTTGCCGCTAGTCACGCCCGTCGATCAGGCGCCGGATGCGCGCGGCGAGGATGTCGATGCTGAAGGGTTTGGCGAGGATATCCATGCCGGGGGCGAGGAAGTCGTTACGCATCTCGTCGTCCGGCACGTAGCCGGTGATGAACAGCACCTTCAGTTCGGGACGGTGCTGTCGCGCGCTTTCCACCAGCTGCCGCCCATTCAGGCCGGGCAGGCCGAAATCGGTGACCAGCAGGTCGAGGCGCTGATCGCCGTGCAGATAGGGTAGAGCGCCGTTCGCGTCGACCGCTTCCAGCACCTGATAGCCCAGCTCCTGCAGCACCTCCACGACGAGCATGCGCACGGCGGCTTCGTCCTCCACCACAAGCACGATCTCGCCGTTCGTCGCACTGGGCGTTTCGGTCGCTTGCGACGCGGAGGGCGGTAGCTCGTCCTGGGCTTCGTTGCGCGGCAGGTAGAGGATGATCTGTGTGCCTTCGCCCAGCGTGCTGTCGATGCGTACGTGGCCGCCGGTCTGCTTGGCGAAGCCGTAGACCATCGACAGGCCGAGGCCGGTGCCCTGGCCGATCGGCTTGGTGGTGAAGAAGGGGTCGAACGCCTTGGCAATGGTCTGCGCCGACATGCCGGAGCCGTTGTCGGTGACGCTCAGCACCACGTAGTCGCCCGGTTCGGGGGCGTCCGGCTGGCGCTGTTGGATCCGTACGTTGCGCGTATTCACCCCGAGGCGTCCGCCATCGGGCATGGCATCCCGGGCATTGATCACCAGGTTGAGCAGGGCGTTTTCCAGTTGGTGGCCGTCGGTATAAGCAAGCCAGGCATCTGCCTGCAGCTCGACTTCCAGACGGATGTGCTCGCCCATGGTGCGACGCAGCATGTCCTCCATCGACACCACCAACAGGTTCACGTCGACCGGTTTGGGGTCCAGCGACTGGCGACGGGCAAAGGCCAGCAGGCGATGGGTCAGCGCCGCGGCACGGTTGGCCGAGGTGGTCGCGGCGTCGATGTAGCGGTCGAGATCGCCGGTATTGCCGCCGGCGACACGCCGCTGGATCAGGTCGAGCGCGCCGAGCACGCCGGTCAGCATGTTGTTGAAGTCGTGCGCAAGGCCGCCGGTGAGCTGCCCGATGGCTTCCATCTTCTGCGCGTGGCGCAGCGCTTCCTCGGCGCGCTCGCGCTCGGCCATCTCGATGTGCAGCCGGCTGTTAATCGCCGCCAGCTCGCGGGTACGTTCGGCGACCCGGCGCTCGAGGCTGTCATTGAGTTCGCGCAGCGCCTCTTCGGCGGCAACCTGTGCAGTGACGTCAGTATTGGTGCCGAACCAGTGGGTAACCTGGCCGAAGTCGTCGCGAATCGGCAGCGCGCGGGAGAGGAACCAGCGGTACTTGCCGTCCTTGCCGCGCAACGGAAAGGTTTCTTCCCAGATCGAGCCGATGGCAAAGGCGCGCTTCATCGAGGCGCTGACCCGCTCATGGTGGTCCGGGTGGTTCACTGTGCGCCAGCCAAGGGCGCGCATGGCTTCGTCGGTGGTGCCGGTGTAGTCGTACCAGCGCTTGTTGTACCAGTAGATGTGGCCGCTGGGGTCGGCCATCCAGGCGAACTGGCTCATGTTGTCGGCGAGGGTGCGGAACTGCTCTTCGCTCTCCCGCAATGCGCGTTCGGCGCGCATGCGCTCATCGGCGGTCCAGGCGCGGTCGGCGACTTCGCGGATGAACGAGATGTCGTCGTCGAGCCAGCCGCGCGGCTGTTCTTCGAGCAGCATCATCACGGCGGAAATGCGGCCCTGCTCGAACAGCGGGACGCAGACGATGCTGCGGATCTGGCTTTCGGCGAAGTTCTCCGCATGGCTGGCGGTGCGGGCGTCGTGCAGCACGTCTTCGATCACGACCAGTTCGTTTTCCTGCAGATCGTAGAAGAAGTCCCCGTAATCGGCGAAATGCACCACTTCGCTGCTGCTGTCCGAACTGCCGTCGCTCCAGTAGCGCTCGATGGTGGCGCTCTGGCTCGGTGCATCGACACTGGCGAACAGCACGCGGGAAACACCGATGGTGCGGCCGATCACGCTCACCGCGGCATGCGCAATGGTCTGGCTGTCGTGCTGCTCGCGCAGCAGGTCGCCCAGTTCGATCAGCGCGGTCTGACGCTGTTCGGCCTGCTGGCGATCCTTGATCTGCTCTTCGAGCATCTCGTTCATGCGCAGCATGCGTTCGGCAGCGTTGCGTTCGGCGGTGATGTTGCGCGCGGTACCGAGGATGCGCACCTTGCCGCTGGAATCGACGAGCCGGCGGCCACGATTGGCGAGCCAGACGAACTCGCCGATGCGGGTATCGAAGATGCGGTAGTCGAGCTGGAACTCTCCGTCGCCACGTCCCGCCAGGGTCTCGCCCAGCGCCTTGAGCAGCACGCTGCGGTCGTCCGGATGGATCCGCGCAAGAATCTCGTGCACACCCAGCCCCGGCTCATCCGGCGCCAGCCCGGCCATGGCCTTGAGTTGTGCGTCCCAGTGCAGCGAATGATGGCTGTCGCGGTATTCCCAGACGCCGATCGAGGCGATCTCGTTGGCGAGGCTGATGCGCTGCTCGGCTTCGCGCAGGGCCTTGCTGGCCCGCATGCGCTCGGCCGCGGCACGGATGCGCTCCAGCACCTCGCGCGCCAGGCCGATGTCATCCGGGCTCCACGGCAGCGGCTGGCTGCGGATGAACATGAGCAGCGCGGGCTGGGTGCCGGACTCGACACCTGGCAGCTCGGTGAACAGGACTGAGCGGGCGGCTAGATGTTGCAGCAGCGAGTCACTGCCTGACGTGTCTTCCTCGAGCACGACCAGGTTTTCGTCTGGCAGGCGGTCGATGAAACCGGCGGCGCCCGCTTCCAGGCCATGACGCCCTATCCGGCTCGGAGCATCCGCAGCCAGCCATTCCTGTTTCACGGCCAGCGTGCCGTCCTTCAAGGTTCCCCAGGCGATGCAGTCACAGTGCGTCAGTCGGGCCAGGCGCTCGTCGAGTACGCAGCAGACATCGACCCGCTCGCTGCAAGCCTGCAGACAATCGCTCAGTTCGAGAAGAAAGGCCTGCAATGCCTGGTGCTGGGTGCGCTCACTGATGTCGCTGAAGGTGCAGATGGCGCCCTGCAGCTCGCCGTCGCGGTAGATCGGCGCCACCCGGTATTCCACCGGCAGGCTGCTGCCGTCGACGCGGAAGAACAATTCGTGCTCGACGTGGCGTGGTTCGCCGGTCGTGGCGGTGTGCTGGATCGGGCAGTCCTGCACCGGGTAGGGGCTGCCGTCCGGATGGCTGTGATGGATCACATGGTGCAGCTGGCGGCCTAGCACTTCCTCGCGGCTGGCGAAGCCCAGCAGGTTGAGGAAGGCATCGTTGCACAGGGTGACCATGCCGCCGCGGTCGATGGAGTAGAAACCTTCGTTGGCCGAATCCAGCAACAGGCGGGTGAAGGCTTCGCTCTCCAGCCGCTGCATCTCCGAGCGCCGGCGGCTGTCGACGTCCTGGGCCACGCAGACCCAGTGCAGCAATTGTCCGTCGGCATCGTAGATCGGTGCGGCGCTGACCTGGAACCATCGCGGCTGGCCATCGATGTCGCGCAGGGGCAGTTCGAGCTTGAACGGTAGTTGGCGTTGCAGCGCGGCCTGCCATTGTTCGGCCGTACGCTGGCGATCGTTCGAGGAGACCGCGACAAGCCAGCCGTCGCCACGTGATTGCTGCTCGTCCAGGCCGGTGAATTCGCACCAGTAGCTGTTGCAATAGCTCAGGCTGCCATCGGCATCGCATTGCCAGACCACCTGTGGACTGAGGTCGACCAGCGTGCGGTAGCGCTCCTCCATTTCCCGGGCGAAGCTCTGCTGCAGCCGCGCTTCGGTCAAATCGCGGAGGATTTTGACGAAGCCCTGCGGCTTGCCGTCGTGCAAAAGCGGGGTGAGCACTCCACTGGCCCAGAAGCGGGAACCGTCCTTGCGCTGGTGCCAGCGCTCATCGATCGCGCTGCCTTTCTCGCGTGCCGTGCGCATTTCCTGCTCAGGGGCGTGTTGTGCGCAATCCTCTTCGGTGAAGATGCGGGCGAGCGGCTGGCCAATCATCTCTTTGGCAGTCCAGCCGAGCATGCGCTGCGCACCGCTGTTCCAGCTGGTGATGCACCCGCGCGGGTCGCTGGCGAGAATGGCGTAGTCCTGGGCGCTGTCGATGATCTGGCGGCTGCGCGCGTCTTCGCCGCGTAAACGCCGCAGTTCCAGCAGCGCCATGACCTGGCGTGCCACTGCCTGCAGCTGCGCGCCCTGACGCGGCGAGAGCTCGCGTGGCTGGCGGTCGCAGACGCACAGCGTACCCAGCGGCAGGCCATCGTCGTCGCGCAGGATCGCCGCGGCATAGAAGCGAGCGGGCTCGCCTGCGGCGAGACGTGGCATTTCCACGGGCGCGCTGAGCTCGCCGCTTTGCCTGGTGATCAGCGGCTCGGATTGCAGGATCGCGCGGGCACAGAGCGAGCGCGTGAGCGGAACGGGCTCGCGCTGGAGCGCGAAGGCGCCCTTGCAGTACTGGTATTGGTCATCGATGAAATGGATCGCCGCCGCCGGACAGGCACAGAGGTCCGCAGCCATGGCGGCAAGCTCATCCAGCTCCGCGTCGCACGAGGCGTCGAGCGCGGCATAACGAGCCAATGCGATCAGCCGTTCAGCTTCATTCCAGGTCGCTGTGAGGGCGCTGTGTTCGGCGTTCAAGGTGTCCTGCTCGGCTATCCATGGCACTGAGTAATTCAGACGGGTCTGTCAGTCGACCACCCTTCAGCGGCGGGTGTGTCGAGCGGTCAGCAAAAGACTACGCCGAGCCTGCTTGGTTCAGGCAGCAGGCGACGAAACTCCCGACGAACGGAACGCCGCGCGGGTGCCCGCACCGGGTCGTCAGCGTTGCGCTAACGCGCCGCGTCCAGCGCCCTGAGGAGCGCGGCATCGCGCTGGTAAATGTCCGGGCGATAGCGCAGCTGGCCGGTGTCGTCGACGGCCGCGGTCCAGTAGGCCATCAGGATCGGCGTGCGGCGCGTCAGGCGGTACTCGTGGGTCTTGCCGGTCTGCAGCAGTCTGGCAACAGTCTCGCGCTCGTCTTCGTCGAGTAGCAGATCGACCAGCTGCAGCGCCCCTTCGACGCGCACGCAGCCGGAGCTGAGGGCACGCTCGCTGAGATCGAACAGCGGCTTGCTCGGCGTATCGTGCAGGTACACCGAGAACGGGTTGGCGAAGCGGATTGCCACCTGTCCGAGCGGATTGGCCGGACCTGCCTCCTGGCGCAGCATGATGTTGCGCGGTGCATGCCAGTCGATGCTGGCCGGGTCCAGGTCGTTGCCCTGGGCATCGAGCACGCGCATCCCGTGACGCGCGAGGTAGCCGGCGTCCTTGCGGATCAACGGCAGCTTGTCCTGCTGCAGGATGGTCGGAGGTACGGTCCAGGTGGGGTTGAGCGTGAGTCGGGTGATCTGCGATTTCAGCGGCGGCGTCTGCCGCGTCTGGCGGCCGACCTGGGTGCGCGTGTGCCAGAACGGGCAGCTGTCGCGGTAGTAGATCAGCCGTGCGCCGGCGATATCCACCAGCAGCGATTGCGGCTCGATGTCCCGGCTGATCCAGCGCAGGCGCTCCAGATTGATACGCACCTGATCGAGACGGCTGGCCGGGCTGACGTTCAATGCAGCCAGCGTGCCGGCGCCGATCACACCGTCGGTTTCCAGACCATGTCGCGTCTGAAAGCGGCGCACCGCCTCGACCAGCTCGTCGTCGTAGCGCGGCTCCAGCGCCGCCGTACTGGCGGCGCCGGCGAGCAGCATTTCGCGCAGCAGCGGCACACGTTCATCGCTCATGCCGGGTCGCAGCGTCGTGCCGTCCGGCAATGGCCGCCAGGCGGGCAGCGGCGCCAGGCGCAACCGCGCATAGGCGGCGCGCAAGTCGCGGTACAGCGCAAGGGCCGGGCGGGCGCGCTCGAAGGCCTGCGGCAGATCGGTAAGGCCCTGCACGGCGATCTGCAGCAATTGCTGGCTGTCGTCGCGCTCCGCGGCGTCGGGGCTGCGCCAGATCGGCTCTACATCGGCCTGGTACAGGCGACCACGGGCCAGATGGTGCAGCGCTTCCAGGTAGGCGTGGCTGGTGAGGATGTCAGCGCATTCGCGATGCAGCGGCGCGGTCGACGACTGATAGAGCTGCTCGCGTATGCGCGCCGGCTGATATTGCACCGGGTCCAGGCCGTCATCGGCCAGTTGTGCGAGCTGCTGGAGCAAACCGTCGAGCGTCGCATAGGAATTCCACACCGGCTGGTGATGCACGGCTGCATAGAATGCCGACAGTCGCTGCAGCGCCTCTGGTTCCAGCCTGTCCGGCATCGCCGTGCAGCGCTCTGGCAGGCTCATCAGCGCGGTTTCGAGCGGCGTCGGCGGCGCGACGAGCGGCTCTGCCGAGGCCGCGAGCGGGGCGAGGCAGAGCCAGACGGCAAGACGAAATGCACATTTTTTGAACAATTTATCGCTCCAGGCCATTCCCGTGACTGCTAGACTGCGCGCCTGTAGGGCCGCCGTTCCGGTGTCTGCCGGCATTCTTTCGGGCCCATAAAAACATATCCTGCCGGGCATTGGGCGCACGTTCGTCCCGCCCGGCTTCGTTGCGCTGCTGCTGTGTTCGGCAGCGAGTATGCGGCGCCGGCCAGACAGGAAGTCGTCAGGCCGGGCCCGACGAGGTTGCTTGCTCGATGATGTCCATGCTTCGACGTGCCTGCCTGGCGGCGGGACTTTTCGTTCTCGCTTCGCCTGTCTGGGCGGCCGGTGCAACCTATCAGCCGATGGTCGACAGCCTGGCCCGATTGGCGCCCACGCTCGATCGCGAGGTTCTGACCCACGCCGTCGCGGCCATGCAATGCGCCGTCAACAATGGTGCGAGCGCTGCCCAGCGTCTGGCGGTGATCGATTTCTCGCTGCCCTCCAGCGAGCGACGGCTGTGGATCTTCGACCTGGAAAAGGAAGAGTTGCTGCTCGAGGACCTGGTCGCCCATGGCCAGAAGTCCGGCGACAACCACGCCACGCAGTTCTCCAATACGGTTGGCAGTCACCAGTCCAGCATCGGTCTGTTCCGCACCGCCGAAAGCTACAGCGGCAAGCATGGCTACTCGCTGCGCATGGACGGATTGGAGCCGGGTATCAATGACCGCGCCCGCGAGCGCGCCATCGTCATCCACCCGGCGGCCTACGTGAATCCTTCCTGGATCGCCACCCAGGGCCGCATCGGCCGCAGCCAGGGCTGCCCGGCGGTACGGCCTGAGGTGGCGCGGATGGTGGTCGATAGCCTCAAGGGCGGCCAGTTCATGTTCTCCTGGTACCCCGACCAGCAATGGCTGCAATCCTCGGCGTATCTCAACTGCAAGCCCAACCAGGTGGCGACCATTCTCGCTGCACGTTCGGGCGGCTGATGCAGCATTCGAATCGTCGCAAGGGTCGGCGTCATCGGCGCAAGTGCGGGCACTGACGCAGGTGCGGTCCGAGCTGGCGTAGGGTGGATCACGCTTCACCGATCCACCGGACGGAGTTGTGGTGGATGTAAAAAACGACATCCACCCTACAAACGCCTCGAGCCTCCGGCTATTTCTGCTCGCTCTGCGGCGTCACCCGCAGCACTTCCTCCACGGTGGTCAGGCCGGCGGCGATCTTCTGGGCGCCTGAGAGGCGCAGGCTGCGCATGCCGTCCTTGAAGGCCTGGCGGCGCAGGGCGACGATGTCGGTGTCGGCGGTGATCAGCGGCTTGATCGCGTCGTTCAGCAGCATGATCTCGTAGACCCCGGCGCGACCGCGGAAACCGGTGTCGCGGCATTCCAGGCAGCCTACCGCCCGTTGCGCGGTGGTCGGTAGCGGGGCGTTCCAGGGTTTGGTCAATGCGCTCCAGTCGTCTGCATCCAGCTGCATCGGCGCCTTGCAGTGCGGGCACAGCGTGCGCACTAGGCGCTGGGCCATGACACCGAGCAGTGTGGCCTTGAGCAGGTAGTGCGGCACGCCCAGTTCCAGCAGGCGGGTGATCGCGCTGGGGGCATCGTTGGTGTGCAGGGTGGAGAGCACCAGGTGACCGGTCAGCGCCGCCTGAATAGCCATCTCGGCGGTTTCCAGATCGCGGATCTCGCCGACCATGATGATGTCCGGGTCCTGACGCATCAGTGCGCGCACGCCGCTGGCGAAGGTCAGGTCGATGTTGTGCTGCACCTGCATTTGGTTGAAGGCGCCCTCGATCATCTCGATCGGGTCCTCAATGGTGCAGACATTCACCTCGGGCGTCGCCAGCTGCTTGAGCGTGGTGTAGAGCGTGGTGGTCTTGCCCGAGCCGGTCGGTCCGGTGACGAGGATGATGCCGTTGGGCTGGCTGGTCATGCTCTGCCAGCGGCGCAGGTCGTCGGCGGAAAATCCCAGCTGGTCGAAGCCCTTGAGCAGCACTTCGGGGTCGAAGATACGCATCACCATCTTCTCGCCGAATGCCGTTGGCAGCGTCGACAGGCGCAGCTCGACTTCGCCACCTTCCGGCGTCTTGGTCTTGACCCGGCCATCCTGCGGTTTGCGCTTCTCGGCGACGTTCATCCGGCCGAGAGACTTTAGTCGGCTGACCACCGCCATCGTCACCTGCGGCGGAAACTGGTAGACGTTGTGCAGCACGCCATCGATGCGAAAGCGCACGGTGCCCTGCTCGCGGCGAGGCTCTATGTGGATGTCGCTGGCGCGCTGCTGAAAGGCGTACTGGAACAGCCAGTCGACGATGTTGACGATGTGCGAGTCGTTGGCGTCCGGCTCCTGGTCGCTGGCGCCGAGGTTGAGCAGCTGCTCGAAGTTGCCGACGCCGCTGATTTTCTGATCGGTGCCGCTGGCGCCGCTGACCGACTTTGCCAGGCGGTAGAACTCGACGGTGAAGCGCTGAATGTCGCTCGGGTTGGCCACCACGCGCTTGATCGGGCGTTTGAGCACGTGGGTCAGGTTGGCTTCCCAGCCGTGCACGAAGGGCTGGCTGCTGGCGATGGTCACGGCACTGCTGTCCACTGCCACGGCCAGAATGCTGTGGCGCTGGGCGAAGGCGTAGGACATCAGCGGCGTGACCGCGGCGACGTCGATCTTCAGCGGGTCGATGCGCAGATACGGCTGACCGGCGCGTTCCGCCAGCCAGACAGTCAGCGTTTCCAGATCGAGCTTCTTCCCCGGCCGCTGCAGGTCATCGAGTTGCTGCGCGGCGAGAAATTCCAGCGGATGTTGCTGGTTGGCCACCGCGCTGCGGCGGACCGTCAGGCATTGTTCGGCGCTGTCCTGCGCGACCCGCCCCTGGGCGACCAGCTCGCGCAACAGATCGGCGAGATCGAGAGGGCGGTCCTGGGAGGGCGAGTTCAGCACGGACATGGGATTCCTTCGACGCAGCGGCGGGAAAAGCCAAGCTTGCCGCTAAAGCCCCGGCGTTGTCTGCCGCCGGGGTTCAACTTTGAGCAGCTTGCGCCGTCTTGGGCCGCTATTTCTCCAGTTGCTTCCAGGCCTTGAGCGTCCAGACCAGGTGCGCCTGCTCGACGCGCATTTCCAGCGCTTGCTCGTCGATGGGCTGGCGAGCCAGCTCATGCAGCTTGGCCAGCTCGCCGTACAGTCGATCGACTTCGGGTAGCTCCAGCACGCTGCGGGCCAGATGCAGCCAGACCAGCAGGCGCTCCATGCGCGGGCTCTGTTCGGCGAGGTCTTCGGGTTGCTGCTGGTAGCGCGGCAGTTGCAGGGCCTTGGCTTCTTCCGCCAGCAGATGCAGCAGCCACTTGCCCAGCTCGGCGGCGCCCTGACGATCGCCTCGGGCGTTTCGGCCTGCGGTCCAGCTGCGTTGCAGCAGCCACAGCGAGACTTTCAGCGACAGCAGGCCCCAGCGGGTCTGGCCCAGTTCCTCGGCGAACTGCACTGGTGCGGCCTTGCGCACGCCTTCATCGTCCTGGCCGGCTTCGACCCGCGGGCGCCAATCCTGGATCAGTGCGTCAAGCAGCTCGCGCAAGTCACGACTGCTGGCGCGCGGTGCGGCCTGGCCGAGGCTGCCGAGGAGGGCGCGCAGTTCGATCAGCTGCTGCAACCACTCGCCGAGCAGCTTCCAGCGACCATTGAAGCGGTACTGCTCGGCCAGGCGCTGACTGTTGCCGAGCAACTGCCAGCCAAGGGCAACCACCGCGTCATCCAGCGGCATCGTGGGGTCGAGTGCCGGCGCCGGCAGCTGCAGGTTGTAGCCATCGGCATCTTGCAGGCGGTAACCGCGCTCGGCCTTGCTGATATCGCAGGGCATCAGCGGCAGGTCGGCGGCCAGCTCGGCAGCCAGTTCCAACAACGCTTCGGGATCGCCCTGGCGCAGCTCCAATTCAAGTTCGCAAATCTCCTCGGACTGCTTGCCGGCCTTGACCTGGCCCAGATCCAACGCAGCCTCGATGACCACTTTGGTCTTGCCGCGGCCCCAGGCGATTTCCGCTTTCTCACGGACGAAGTCGGTGGTGAAGATCGGCTTCAGCGTTTTTTTGTCCAGCTCGGCAAGGCTGGCCGGCCAGCAGTCGTCGCCCAGCTTCTTGGTATCGAGCTTGGCCTTGTCCAGATACCAGTCCCATTCGTTGCGCTCGGAAAGGCCTGCGACACTTTGTCCGCGGCTCTTCAGGGTCTGGATGAACTGCTCGCCATCGCGACGCAAGCGCAACGCGACGCGGGCCTGGGCGAGGTCGCGCTCGGCGGTGTCGTAATACTGGTTGAACAGCTCATGGCGCGACCAGCCATTCTTGTTGCGCTTTTTCAGCAGCGGGTGATCGCGCAGGGCGAGCAGGGTTTCGCGGCTGGCGCGTAGCTTGATTTCGGTTTCTTTCTGCATGATGCCGACTGGGTGCCTATGATGTGTTGGTGTTGCCGCCTGATGACACACGGTAGCAGGCGTGATGGCCTGTCCGTATACTTGCCGCCTCTTTCAAGCCGGGGCTTTACCCTATGCCAGTCAATCCTTTCGTCAGCTTGTTCGGACGTTCGCCAATCGGCCCGATGCAGCAGCATATGGCCAAGTCGCATGAGTGTGCGGCGAACCTGGTACCGCTGTTCCAGGCGGTCATGGCCGAAGACTGGGAGAAGGTCGAGCAGATCCAGCAGCAGATGGCGCAGCTGGAAAACGAGGCCGACAAGCTGAAGAAGAGCGTTCGCCAGCACCTGCCCAAGAGCCTGTTCTTGCCGGTGCCGCGTTCCGATCTGCTTGATCTGCTGAGTGTACAGGACAAGATCGCCAACCGCGCCAAGGACATCGCCGGCCTGATGCTGGGTCGCTGCATGACCATCCCGCAGGCACTGCAGCCGCAGATGTTGGCTTACGTGCAACGCACCGTCGACGCCAGCGCCCAGGCGCTGAAAGCGCTGAAGGAACTGGATTCGCTGCTGGAAACCGGCTTCAGCGGCCGCGAAGCCACTCTCGTCGAGAAGATGGTCGAAGAGCTTGAGGAAATCGAGCGGGAAACCGACCGCATGCAGATCACGGTTCGCCGTGCGCTGTTCCACCTGGAAAAGGATTTGCCAGCAGTCGACGTGATCTTTCTCTACAAGATCATCGAATGGATCGGTGATGTAGCCGACCGCGCCGAGCGCGTCGGTAACCGTCTGGAACAACTGCTGGCGCGCTGAGGCGCCGGCATCCTTTCTGGGTTCAACAGGTAATTCCTTATGTCTCTTATTGCGGATTACGGCTTCGTACTCCTGATCCTTGCCTGCGCATTCGGTTTCTTCATGGCCTGGGGCGTGGGCGCCAACGACGTGGCCAATGCCATGGGTACTTCGGTCGGTTCTCGGGCGCTGACCATCAAGCAGGCCATCATCGTGGCCATGATCTTCGAGTTCTGCGGCGCCTATCTGGCCGGCGGCGAAGTCACCGAGACGATCAAGAACGGCATCGTCGACGCGGAGGTTATTTCTCCTGACCTGATGGTGCTGGGGATGATGTCGGCGCTATTGGCCGCCGGCACCTGGCTGCTGATCGCCACCATGAAAGGCTGGCCGGTTTCCACCACGCATTCGATTATCGGCGCGGTGATTGGCTTCGCCGCGGTGGGTGTGTCTACCGATGCGGTGCACTGGGACGCCATCGGCCCGATCGTCGCCAGCTGGGTGGTCACGCCGATGCTGTCCGGCATCGTCGCCTTCGGCCTGTTCATGAGCGTGCAGAAGCTGATCATCAATACCGATCATCCGTTCGAGAACGCCAAGCGCTTCGTGCCGCTGTACATGTTCCTGACCGGTTTCATGGTCGCGCTGATGACGGTCACCAAGGGCCTCAAGCATGTCGGTCTGACCCTCAGCAGCGGCCAGGGCATCCTGCTGGCCTTCGGCATCGGCCTGCTGGTGATGCTCGCGGGTATCGCGCTGCTTTCGCGGATCAAGGTCGACGTCGAAGCCGACAAGACCTTCCACTTCGCCAGCGTGGAGAAGGTGTTCGCCGTGCTGATGATCTTCACCGCCTGCTCGATGGCCTTCGCCCATGGCGCCAACGATGTCGCCAACGCGGTTGGTCCGCTGGCCGCCATCGTCGGTGTGATCGAGTCCGGCGGCGCCGCCGACATCGCGGCCAAGTCCGCCGTGCCGGGCTGGGTGTTGCTGCTCGGTGCGATAGGTATCGTCATCGGTCTGGCCACCTACGGCTACAAGGTGATCGCCACCATCGGCAAGGAAATCACCGAGCTGACGCCAAGCCGCGGTTTTGCCGCCGAACTGGCTACCGCGACAACCGTGGTCGGCGCATCGGCCATCGGCCTGCCGGTCTCCACGACTCACACGCTGGTCGGAGCGGTTCTCGGGATCGGTATCGCGCGCGGTATCGGTGCGCTGAACCTGGGTGTCGTGGGCTCGATCTTCATGTCCTGGTTGATCACCCTGCCGGCCGGTGCATTCCTGGCGATCGTCTTCTTCACCGTGCTCAAATTCATCTTCACGTAACTCCGGCCGATGCCGTCTGCGCCCCGCTTCGGCGGGGCGTTTTCGTTTGTGGGTCCCGCCGTGGCGCGTTTCATGCTTCACTGCAGGCTCGTTCCGATTGCATCACGGAGGTAGCCGGTGCCCATTCCATCATTCAAGGAGCAGTTCGCTGCGCTCCTCGCGGCACCCTCGGTCAGTTGTACGCAGCCGGGCTGGGATCAGAGCAATCGTCCTGTGATCGAGTTGCTCGCGGCCTGGCTCGGTGAGCTGGGCTTCACCTGCGAAACGCCGGAAGTCGCGCCGGGGAAATTCAACCTGCTCGCCAGCTATGGCAGTGGTCCCGGCGGGCTGGTGCTGGCCGGGCACAGCGATACCGTGCCGTTCGATGCCGCGCTGTGGCAGTCCGATCCACTGAAGCTGCGCGAGGCCGATGACCGCTGGTACGGCCTCGGCAGCTGCGACATGAAAGGCTTCTTCGCGCTGATCATCGAGGCGGTTCGGCCGCTGCTGGAGCAGCCGTTCCGCCGCCCATTGCTGATTCTCGCCACCTGCGATGAGGAGAGTTCGATGTCTGGCGCCCGTGCCCTGGCCGAAGCCGGCCGGCCGCTCGGGCGCGCGGCGCTGATCGGCGAGCCCACCGGCCTGCGCCCGGTACGCCTGCACAAGGGCATCATGATGGAGCGCATCGATATCCTCGGACAGAGCGGGCATTCGTCGAACCCGACCTATGGTCACAGCGCGCTGGAAGCCATGCACGGCGTGATCGGCGAGATGATGACGCTGCGCCGCCAGTGGCAGGGCGAATACGACAACCCGCTGTTCGACGTGCCCAAGCCGACGCTCAACTTCGGCTGCATCCATGGTGGCGACAACCCCAACCGCATCTGCGGGCAATGTTCGCTGGAGTTCGATCTGCGCCCGCTGCCGGGCATGGACCCGCAGCAGCTGCGGACGATCATCCGCCAGCGCCTGCAGCCGCTGGCCGAACAACATCAGGTCAAGATCGACCTGGCGCCGCTGTTCCCCGCGGTGCCAGCCTTCGAGCAGACGGCGGAAAGCGAGCTGGTCCGCCTGGCCGAGCGCCTCACCGGGCACCAGGCCGAGGCGGTGGCGTTTGCCACCGAAGCGCCTTATCTTCAGCAGCTCGGCTGCGAAACGCTGGTGCTGGGGCCCGGCGACATCGCCTGCGCGCACCAGCCCGACGAATACCTGCAGCTCGATCGCATCGAACCGACCGTGCAGCTGCTGCGTCGGATGATCGAGCACTACTGCCTGCAGCCGCAGACCGCCGCGAACTGACTCCAATACAGACGAACAGAACCGCCACGAAGGCTTTTACATGCACGACTACGTCACCTGGCTTCGCGACTCCTCGCCCTATATCAACTCGCACCGTGACCGCACCTTCGTCGTCATGCTGCCGGGCGACGGCCTGGAGCACGCCAACTTCGCCAACATCGTCCACGACCTGGTGCTGCTGCACAGCCTCGGCGTACGCCTGGTGCTGGTATTCGGCTCGCGTCCGCAGATCGAGGCGCGCCTGGCCGCCCGTGGCATCGAACCGCGCTTCCATCGCGATCTGCGCGTCACCGACGCGCCGACCATGGAGTGCGTGATCGACGCGGTTGGCCAGTTGCGCATCGCCCTCGAGGCACGGCTGTCGATGGATATGGCGGCGTCGCCGATGCAGGGCGCGCGACTGCGTGTGGCCGGTGGCAACTTCGTCACCGCGCGGCCGATCGGCGTGCTCGATGGCGTCGATCTGCATCACACCGGCGAAGTACGCCGTATCGACCGCAAGGGCATCGGCCGGCTGCTGGACGAGCGCACCATCGTGCTGCTGTCGCCGCTGGGATATTCGCCGACTGGCGAGATATTCAACCTGGCCTGCGAGGATGTCGCCACGCGCGCGGCCATCGATCTGCAGGCCGACAAGCTGGTGCTCTACGGCGCCGAGCCGGGCTTGCTCGACGAAAGCGGCAAGCTGGTGCGCGAGCTGCGTCCGCAGCAGATTCCGGCCTATGTCGAACGCCTCGGCAGCCAGTACCAGGCCGAGCTGCTCGACGCCGCCGCGCAGGCCTGCCGCGGCGGCGTGCGGCGCAGTCATGTGGTCAGCTACGCCGACGACGGTGCGCTGCTCAACGAGCTGTTCACCCGCGATGGCGGCGGCACGCTGGTAACCCAGGAGCAGTTCGAACAGTTGCGCGAGGCGACCATCGAGGATGTTGGCGGGCTGATCGATCTGATCACGCCGCTGGAGGAGCAGGGCATCCTGGTGCGGCGCTCGCGCGAGGTGCTGGAGCGCGAGGTCGAGCAGTTCAGCATCGTCGAGCGAGACGGCCTGATCATTGCCTGCGCGGCGCTCTACCCGATTGCCGAATCGGATGCCGGCGAGCTTGCCTGCCTGGCGGTCAATCCGGAATACCGCCACGGCGGTCGCGGCGATGAGCTGCTCGAACGCATCGAGGAGCGTGCCCGGGCGCTGGGGCTGAAGAAGTTGATCGTGCTCACCACACGCACCGCGCACTGGTTCCAGGAGCGCGGCTTCGAGCCGATCAGCGTCGACCGTCTGCCGGCCGCGCGGGCTTCGTTGTACAACTTTCAGCGTAATTCGAAGATCTTCGAGAAACCGCTCTGAAGTGTGCCGGCGGGCGTTGCGCCCGCCGTTTGTTTAGAGACTAAGACCGCGCTGGTACTCGACGACGAAGCTGTCGAAATCCAGCTCGTCCGTCGCTTCCATCTCCGCCTGGCGCTCCAGCGACTGATGCGCGGCGGATTCGAACTGGTCCAGCTCGCTTGCACTCGGTGCCTGGCTGCGGAAGTAGTCGGCGTGGACCAGGGTCTGGCGCATGGCGAACTGGCTGAAGCTCTCACCGCTGCGGCGCAGCTCGTCAAGTACGCGGGCGGACGGCGTCAGGCTGCTGTCGGCGACCTTGGCGCGCTGCTCGGCGAGCGCCTCGGCGTGCCGGGAGTCAGCATGGCTGCGGTCGAGGAGGGCGGCAACCTGGCCGATCTCGTCGAGCAACTGGTTGGCCCAGTCACTGAGCATGACGTTCTCGCCACAACGCTGCAGCTCGAATCCCGGACGCCGGCCTTCCTTGACCACCCTGAGGAAGTTGTCGGTTGCCGCGCTGCATTCGCCGTCGGCCAGGCAGGGGCTGTCGTCCAGCGCACAGAACAGCAGGAAGGCGTCGAGGAAGCGCGCTTCGTTGAGGTCGATCCCCAGCGGCAGGAAGGGGTTGATGTCCAGGCAGCGCACTTCGATGTACTGGATGCCGCGCGCGCGCAGCGCCTGCAACGGTCGTTCGCCGGTGGCGGTGACGCGTTTCGGGCGAATGTTCGAGTAGTACTCGTTTTCGATCTGCAGCACGTTGGTGTTGAGCTGCTGCCAGTTGCCGGCGGCATCCTTGATGCCCATCGCCTCGTAGGGGGCATACGGCGTGGAGACGGCGCGGAACAGGCTCTCGGTGTAGCTCGCCAGGTCGTCGTAGCAGAGCGTCAACCCGGCCTGGGCATTGTTCTGGTAGCCCAGATCGCTCATGCGCAGGCTGGTGGCGTACGGCAGGTATAGAGTGTCGGCGTCGAGCGTCTCGAGCTGATGCTGACGTCCGCGCAGGAAGCCGGCGTCCAGCGCCGGCGAGGCACCGAACAGGTACATCAGCAGCCAGCTGTAGCGACGGAAGTTGCGGATCACGCCGATGTAGCGCGTCGAGCGGTAGTCCTGGGCCGAGCGGGTATCGCCATCATCGGCCTGCAGTACCGGCCACAGCGCCTCGGGCAGCGAGAAGTTGTAGTGGATGCCGGCGATGCACTGCATGGTCTTGCCGTAGCGCAGGGCCAGGCCCTGGCGATAGACGTGCTTGAGCCGGCCGATGTTGGAGCTGCCGTATTCGGCGATCGGGATGTCCGCCTCGCTCGGTAGCGGGCAGGGCATCGACGGGCTCCAGAGGAATTCTTCGCCGAGCTTGGCATAGGTGAAGCGGTGGATCGCTTCGAGCTCGGCGAGAGTGTTCTGCGGGTCGCTGTCGGTGCCGGTGATGAACTCCAGCAGCGCCTCCGAATAATCGGTGGTGATCTGCGGGTGAGTCAACGCCGAACCCAATGCAACGGGGTGCGGGGTCATCGCCAGCTGACCGCGAGCGTCGACGCGCAGGCATTCGCGTTCGATCCCGTGCAGGCATTGACTGAGCAGCGGCAGGTGGGACGGCTCGGCCAGCAATGCCAGGCGGTGGGTGAGAAGAGCGCTCAACTTGTGGATTCCTTCACGCGACAGTCGGCCCAATATGGGGATGGAAACGCCGCTTCACAAGAGGCAGCGTTGCTTCGATCGCTGTCGACGCATGCCAACTCCGCTAGCGGCCAGTGGCACAGGCCACTAGAGGCAGGCGAAGGTCGCCTGGGCCTTGGCGATCAGTTTTTCGCCCTGATGCACCTCGGCTTCGAGCACCTGAGTCCGCCGGCCGCCATGCACCACCCAGGCGCGGCAACGCAGCTCGCCGTCGCTCACCGGGCGGATGTAGTTGACCTTGCATTCGAGCGTCACGCTGTTCGGCGAGCCATCGCCCAGGCTGTGGCTGGCCTGGCCCATGGCGGTGTCGATCAGCGAGAACAGCGCGCCGCCGTGCAGCTTGCCGTGCAGGTTGCGCAGGCCGTCGTGCATGCTCAGGCCGAGCACCGCCTCGCCGTTGCCGACCTGGTGAATCTCCAGGCCGAGCAGGCGGCCGAAGGCGCTGGAGCTGCCCACCGCCTCGACTTGAATGCTCATGCCTACTTCCTCAGCTGCTTGGCGTTGGCGAACAGTGCGGCCATGGCGGCATTCGCCGGTGCCGGCTTTTCTTCCTTGGCATGGCGCTCGCTGCGCGGCGCGTTGCCGCGTGGCTTGCCGGCACCGCCACGCGGGCTGTCGGTCTTGGCGCCGGGCGTATCGCTCATGCGCATGGACAGGCCGACGCGCTGGCGCGGGATGTCCACTTCCATGACCTTGACCTTGACGATGTCACCGGCCTTGACCACTTCGTACGGGTCCTTGACGAACTTCTCCGACAGCGCGCTGATGTGCACCAGGCCGTCCTGATGCACGCCGATGTCGACGAAGGCGCCGAAGTTGGTCACGTTGGTCACCACACCCTCGAGCACCATGCCCGGCTCCAGGTCGCTGAGCTTCTCGACGCCCTCCTGGAACTCGGCGGTCTTGAACTCCGGGCGCGGATCGCGGCCGGGCTTGTCCAGTTCGCTGAGGATGTCGGTGACAGTCGGCAAGCCGAAGGTCTCGTCGGTGAACTGCTTGGGGTCCAGGCGCTTGAGAAACGCCGAGTCGCCGATCAGCGAGCGGATGTCGCGGTTGGTATCGGCGGCGATGCGTTTGACCAGCGGATAGGTTTCCGGGTGCACGGCGGAGGCGTCCAGCGGGTTGTCGCCGTTCATCACGCGGAGGAAGCCGGCGGCCTGTTCGAAGGTCTTGTCGCCTAGGCGCGGCACCTTCTTCAGCTCGCTGCGGGACTTGAACGCACCATTGGCATCGCGGAACTGCACGATGTTCTGTGCCAGCGTCGAGTTGAGGCCGGAGATGCGGGCCAGCAGGGCGGCGGAGGCGGTATTCACGTCGACGCCGACGGCGTTCACGCAGTCCTCGACCACCGCGTCCAGCGAACGCGCCAGCTTGAGCTGGGACACGTCGTGCTGGTACTGACCGACGCCGATGGACTTCGGGTCGATCTTCACCAGCTCGGCCAGCGGGTCCTGCAGGCGGCGGGCGATGGACACGGCGCCGCGCAGGGAAACGTCCAGATCGGGGAATTCCTTGGCCGCCAGTTCCGAGGCCGAATACACCGAGGCGCCGGCTTCGCTGACCATGATCTTGGTGAGCTTGAGACCGGGCACTTTCTTGATCAGCTCGCCGGCCAGCTTGTCCGATTCGCGGCTGGCGGTGCCGTTGCCGATGGCGATCAGGTCGACGGCGTGCTTGGCGCACAGCTTGGCGAGAATCGCCAGGGTGCCGTCCCAGTCGTTGCGCGGTGCGTGCGGGTAGACGGTGGCGGTTTCCAGCAGCTTGCCGGTGGCGTCGACCACCGCGACCTTGCAACCGGTGCGCAGGCCCGGGTCCAGCGCCAGGGTCGCACGCGGGCCAGCCGGGGCGGAGAGCAGCAGGTCGTGCAGGTTGCGGGCGAACACCGAGATGGCTTCGTCCTCGGCCTTGTCGCGCAGCTCACCGAGCAAGTCGGTTTCCAGGTGGGTGTAGAGCTTGACCTTCCAGGTCCAGCGCACCACCTCGCCGAGCCACTTGTCGGCGGCGCGGCTGCGGTTGGCGATGCCGAAGCGCTCGCCGATCATGCTTTCGCCGGGGTGCATGCTGCCGGGCGTCTCATCGCCGACCTTGAGGCTGACGCTGAGGATGCCTTCGTTGCGCCCGCGGAAGATCGCCAGCGCGCGGTGCGAAGGGGTGTTCTTCAGCACTTCGTCATGCTCGAAGTAGTCGCTGAACTTGGCGCCCTCGTTCTCCTTGCCCGGCACCACACGGGCGCTGAGGGTCGCGTTGTGCTTGAGGAAGTCGCGCAGCTTGGCCAGCAGGTCGGCGTCTTCGGCGAAGCGCTCCATGAGGATGTACTTGGCGCCTTCGAGCACCGCTTTCACATCGGCAAAACCCTTCTCGGCGTCGATGAAGCGCTCGGCTTCCTGCTCCGGAGTGAGCTCCGGGTTGCCGAACAGCGCATCGGCCAGCTCGCCAAGGCCGGCTTCCAGGGCGATCTGACCCTTGGTGCGACGCTTCTGCTTGTAGGGCAGGTAGAGGTCTTCGAGGCGGGTCTTGGTGTCGGCGAGGTCGATCTCGCGCTTGAGCTCGGGGGTCAGCTTGCCCTGTTCCTCAATGCTGGCGAGGATCGAGACGCGGCGCTCGTCCAGCTCGCGCAGGTAGCGCAGACGTTCTTCCAGGTTGCGCAGCTGGGTATCGTCGAGGCTGCCGGTGACTTCCTTGCGGTAACGGGCGATGAAGGGAACGGTGGAGCCTTCGTCGAGCAGCGCCACGGCGGCGGCGACCTGTTGCGGGCGCACGCCCAGCTCGTTGGCGATACGGGAATTGATGCTGTCCATGTGGTGTCCTGCGGGCGGAATGACGGCCGGCCGGCCAGAAAAGCGGGCAAGTATAACTGCCGAGGGCCTGATTCGGTCGCTCAAGAGAGGTATCCTTCGGACTCGCCCCGCCAGTCGTCGCGCCAGTGGGTGTGGCGCTTGTGTTTTACCGGTCCTGCCGCCACCATCCAGCTTTAAAGTGGCACTGAGCCATTAGTGGCGGCTTAACACCATCCCGCCCGCCGTCAAGAGTTGTAGTCATGTTTGGCCAGACGCGGCTTGCCCCCTTTCGCTACGTCATCGCTTTGCTCGGCGCGCTGGGTCTGGCTCAACTCGTCTGGGCCGTGGCGGACGACTGGGATTTCCCGCGCATTCTGGATCTGGCTGAGAAACGCTATGGCTCGCTGGGCGAAGGACGCGAGCGCATGCTGGCGTGGCAGCAGCTGTTGGGCGAGCAGGGATCGGCAGCCGAGCACGGCAAGCTGCGTGCGGTGAACAACTTCTTCAATCACCAGCTGCGCTTTGAGGATGACGTCAGGCTCTGGCGACAGACCGATTATTGGGCCACCCCGGTTGAAGCCTTGCGCGTCGGCGGTGGCGACTGTGAAGACTTTGCAATCGCCAAGTACGTGACCCTGCGCCGTCTCGGTGTTTCGGCCGACAAGCTGCGTATCACCTACGTCAAGGCCGTCCGGCTCAATCAGGCGCATATGGTCCTGACCTATTACGAGCAGCCGGGTGCGGTGCCCCTGGTTCTGGACAATCTGGTTGGCGGCATACTGCCGGCGACGCAGCGCAACGATCTGGTTCCCGTTTATGCGTTCAACGGCGAAGGGCTGTGGCTGCCAGGGCGAAGTGGCGACAAGCAGGTCAGTGACAGCAAGAAGTTGTCGCGCTGGCAGGATTTGCTGAAAAAGATGCAAGCGGAAGGTTTTCCGGCCGGGTCCGGATCGTAGGAGTTTCACATGTCTCTGTTCAAACAGCTGTTGCTGGCGATCTGCCTGTTTCTGCTCGCCGCGTTCACCGGTAGCTTCGTGGTCAGCCTGGAAAGTTCGCGTGATCAGTACGCCAACCAGCTGCGTTCACACGCGCAGGATGCGGCCACGGCGCTGGGTTTGTCGCTGACCGCCAATATCGACGACCCGGCCATGGTCGAGCTGGTGGTCAGCTCACTGTTCGATAGTGGCTATTACCAGTCGATCCGTGTGATCGAGCTGGAAACCGGCCAGCCGATGCTCGAGCGGCAGGCCGAGCCGGACGCCGGCAGTGCGCCGCAATGGTTCGTCAGCCTGATCGATCTGCAGCCGGAGGGCGGAGAGGCGATCGTCAGCCGGGGCTGGCAGCAGGCCGCCCGGGTAGAGGTGGTCAGCCATCCGATGTTCGCCGTTTCGCGCCTGTGGCAGAGCACCCTCGGCATGTTCGGCTGGCTAATGCTCTGCGGCGTGGTCAGCGCATTGCTGGGTGCGGCGCTATTACGGCGTCAGCTGCGCCCGCTCGACGATATGGTCGAGCAGTCCCAGGCCATTACACGGCGGGAGTTCCTCAGCGTGCCGCAGCTGCCGGAAACCCCGGAGCTGCGGCGCGTGGTGCTGACCATGAACCTCATGGTAGAGAAGCTCAAGGCGCTGTTCGATGAAGAGGCGCGGCGCAGCGAGCGCCTGCGTGACGAGGCCTATCATGACGGCCTGACCGGCTTGAGCAATCGCCGGCATTTCGACATGCAGCTGCAGGCTCGACTGAGCGGAGAGGACCTGGCCGGTAGCGGCTATATGTTCCTGCTGCGTATCAATGACCTCACTGGACTCAATCAGCGTCTCGGCGGTGCACGCACGGATGAGCTGCTGCGCACGGTGGCAGAGCAGCTGCGCCAGGTCACTGGCGATCGCTTCCTGATCGGGCGCACGCGCGGTGGCGAGTTTGCATTGCTCGCGGTAGGGCTTGATCGGCTCGAAGCGGTACGCCTGGCCGAACAGATCGAGCATGCATTGACGTCACTGCAGCAAACCGGACTCGCCGATGTGCTGCCGGTGGCCCATATCGGCCTGACGGCCTTCTCGCAAGAACATAGTGTCCCGGGGCTCTACGGCGCTCTTGATCAGGCACTGGCGCAGGCTGCGAGCCAGCCGCGCCAGGCCTGGGCCTGCTATGAACCTGGCGTTCAGGTGCCCGTCGCCGAACAGCACCAGGACTGGTACCGGTTGCTTGATGGTGCTCTGGAGAACGGCTTGCTCCAGTTGTATTTCCAGCCAGTGATGAGCGCCCTCGAACCGCAGCGACTCATCCACAGCAAGGTACTGGCCCGGCTGGTGGACCAGCAGGGCGATGTGGTTCCGGCGGCACGCTTCCTCCCCTGGCTGGAGCGCTTCGGTTGGATGGCACGCCTCGATCTGGCCATGCTGCGTCAGACGTTGGAGACGCTCGAAGTTCACCACTCGCCGTTGGCGATCAGCCTCTGTGGCAGCACGCTGGCAGATCCGGTCTCGCGCGAGGACGTGTTCGAATTGCTGGCGCGCCATGGCGACGTGGCCGGCCTGCTGACGATCGAACTGGACGAAGCCCAGTTACCGGACCAGGCAAGCCTCGAACAGCTGGCCCGCCGCCTGCGCCAGCTAGGATTCGGATTGGGCATTCAGCACTTCGGTGGACGTTTCAGCATGATCGGCAACCTGGCCCGCCTGGGGCTGGGCTATCTGAAGGTCGATGGCAGCTACCTGCGCGGCGTCGATACCGAAGAGGACAAGCATCTGTTCATCCAGGCCATGCAGCGTGCCGCGCACAGCATCGATCTGCCGTTGATCGCCGAACAGGTGGAGACAGAAGGGGCGTGGATGACCCTCCGAGCGCTGGGCTTCGAAGGTGGCCAGGGCCGGCTGCTAGGCAATCCGGCGCCGTTGCAGGACAGCACTAGCCGATCAGATCACGCCGGTGTCGTCATCGTCGACCAGTAAGCGAGTCGAGCCGAGCGCATTGCGCGCCCGGCTCCGTCCTGCCAGCTTGGCCTGAGCCGAATCCGGAAGGTCGGTGATCCGCAGCACGCCTTTGTCGATCAAGGCGTGGATCAAGTCCTCCAGTACCCGCACCATCTCCAGGTCGCTCTGGCGCAAGTGGGCAAGGCTGTCCTGAGCGGCGAGCCAGGCGCGCACTTCGCTGTCGTCGTCAGGCAGTTCGCCGGTCATGTCGTCGAAGGGCGTTGGTTCGACCTTGAGTAGACGCCCGTTGGCATCGCGCTTGATGTACTGCATGGGTTTATTCCCCAAAAAAGAAAGGCCGCCCCGCCAGCGGGACGGCCATCAGCTTACCTCTATTGTTCAGACAATCTGGTCGGGCTTGGCCACAAGAGCATCGAACAGGTCTGAAGGCATGGTCGCATTTTCAAGCTTGATCGCCATATCAGGCTGCGTGCCAGCGATGTCGAAGTTCCCGCTTAGGCTGACTTGTAGAGTCGAAGTCGGCGTATCGAATCGGAGGTACTCCGACAGATTATCTTTGCTTGCGTCAGGCAATAGATCTGCCAGGGAGAGGCGATCACCCTCGTTATAGTTGAAATCCTTGATGACATCGTTGCCGACATCGCCCGAATTCCAAACGAAGGTATCCGCGCCAGTACCTCCATAGAGGATGTCGTCACCTGCACCGCCGACCAATATGTCATTACCGCCCTGGCCATAGAGAATGTCATTGCCAGCCCCGCCGTTGAGGATGTCGGTACCCCCGCGAGCGTCTTCGGGGACGTTGAATTGCTCATGGTGGGCTCTGATGTAGCCGTAGAGATCTGCGTCGGTAGGCGCGAAACCGTTTTTCATCTCGAGGAACTTCTCAAGCGCCGCAACCCCCGAACCTTTGGGCAGGTTGTCCGGCCTGACTAGATTATTCTCGGCCCATAGCAGCTCATCGGTATTGATTACATCGCCAAAGATGATGTCGTCGCCTGCGCCGCCATTAATCTTGTCGTTGCCTACCCCTACCGGGTCAATCGACTTCGATCCGCCCTGCAACGCCGCCTCGAGTTGCGATGCGTTATTCACGATGTCCACCGCTCCCACTGGGCCGGTGACGACGTTGGGAGCGGTCATCGTGATGTTGTCGATGCGTGCCTCTGCAGTGCCCCCCCATGGGCCATCGTCCACGCTGAATACAATTCGGTACTCTCCGGCTTGAGTGATCGCGTCAGTCGAAATAGTCGTGCTGGAAGTGCTCGTACGTGATTGCGTTTGCACGGTCTCCCATTCGTTACCAACCTTCCGCTGCAAGTGCCACGTAAATTTGTCGTAATCCCAATTGGACCAGTCTTTGGTTGCCAAGTCGAAACTGAAAGTGGTCCCGGTCTTGCTGACGCTTACCGTGGGACTAATAGCGACTGTCGCGCTGCCGCCATCCGTATCGCGAATCCGCAAATAACCATCCGTGACGGTAATAGAGTTCTTGCTATTGGAATTGCCGGAAGTGCCTTGTTTTGTCCAATTGCTGTCACTGTCCCAGCTCGAGTTGCCACTGAAGTCGGCGAGCGTACTCGTACTTCGAATATTCACTGACTCGGTTCCGACGACATCGGTATTATCGAAAAAGCGCAGGTACTTCTCGTTAACGCCACTGCCAATCCCGATCGCCATCACCGTGCTGGCTTGACTCAGCGGCTTGAAGCTAGCTACGGAATCCTGCAGCGTTTCATAGCTGGTCGAGTTACCGGTTCCGCCCAAGGTGGTTCCTGAGGTGTAATGGTGAGTTGGGTCGCCATCAGTCAGGAAGTAAGTAACATTCTTGAATCCCTGAGTGGATCCCCATCCGCTGCTGGTTTGGCTGTTGAACCAAGATACTGCCTGGTCAAATGCGGCTTCGTAGTTGGTTCCACCGTTGGCAACGAGCTTATCAATCGCGTCGGTGAGCTGCTTGACGTTGTTGGCGTTCAGGTTCTGGATATTGGCTGTCATGCTGCCGTGATCCGAGAACGCCACGAGCTGAACATTCACCACGCCATCATGCCCGGCAAGCTTGTTCGCGAAGTTGGTCAATGCCGCTTTGGTCAGCGCCATGCGGGTTAATCCTGACGTACCGGAGGCATTGCCCATGCTGCCGGAGACATCCACGAGTAGAGAGACGTTGTAATTGGTCGCTGGCTGTATGGTGGTCAGTGTCCCGCCTGTGTCCCCCAGCAGCACGTCGTTGCCATCACCGCCAATAATGTTGTTATCGCCATTATTGTTTGTACCGTCGCCTATCTGAATGATATTGGCAGCGTGCACCGTCACCGGCAGCGTTATTGCCGTGCTGCCTTTGTCTCCGTTACTCGTTTCGGTGGCGGTTGCGCTGACGGTGAGCTCGAACTTGCCCGAGTAGCCCGTCGGTGGGGTGACGGTTAATTTCCCGAGGTTCCACTGGCTGATATCAACCTTGTTGGTGTCGGCGCTCGCAGTGAACGTATGCGTGCCATCGCTCAAGCGCATGCCAACCGGAATATTCGAAACTTCGAGCGACAGGGTTTCCGAGCCGTCGCGGTCAACCAGATCGGCAGACAGGCGGGACAGCGGAATGGTGCTTCCCTGAGCGCCCTCGTTGTAACCATACGATTGGTAATAGGCATTGCCGGAAATGTCATAGGTTAGATCCGACAGGCGAACCCCATCGCCTAGTACGTCACTTGGGTTCTTGTAGAGACCGATATTGGCGGTCGCTAGATTCGTTACCGGTCCACCATTCACCTGGACATTGACATCCAGATTACCCGCGCCGGCCTGATTGTGCTGGTAGATGGCAAGCGTGTAATAGCCGGAGCTGGAAGGGATGAACGTTCCGCTGAAGTTGCCGTTGGTCCCGCCAGAACCTGCCCATGTGGCGCTGGCCACATGGCTGCCACCCACGACCACTGCGACGCTGTCATCGCCTACGCCGCTAAAGGTGTAGGTTTTTCCAGCTTCCAGGTAGATCAGGCCAGAGAGTTTGTTCGCAACCCCCGCAGTTACGCTGCTCAGGTGGGCGTCGGATAGTGTCGATGAGCTGGATGGTTCGCCAGCGGCGTCGAGAGTCGATTTCAAAGTGCTTGGGTTTGCACCCTCACCCGAACCAGCCAATTGAGGAACATTGCTCCATGTTTCCAGCAGCAAGCCGGTTGCTTTCGGGGCGGCGTCCAGACCTTGCTCGGATAGTGTCGGTGCGTCGGCTACCGCAACTACCGCAACAGTTGCGCTTCCGGCGGTCAGGAACGTTCCGTCGGAAACACCGTAGCTCAAGCGAACGTCGCCGCTCCAGTTTGCAGTCGGCGTGAAGGTCCAGGTGCCATCATTGTTGGCAACCAATGTTCCACCGCCCGATTCGAGCTTGAGATTGGTCACAGAGAGATTGTCCCCATCCTTATCCGTCGCGCCTGCAAGGAGCTCGCTAGGCTTGATGATCAGACTGCCGTCTTCGTTGATTGTAGACAGGGCGACCGCCTGGACGTCCGGCGCGTTGTCGTTGAGGTTGGTTTCGTGAAGCGTGACGGTCGTGGACGAGACATTCCCCGCAGCGTCCAGCGCGTCGACCTCATAGGCATGGGTATTGTTGCCCCGCTCAAAATCATTCGCATCTGACTTGGCGCCTTCCTCAGTCAGCATGATGCGTCCCTGATTATCAATGCGGAAAAATCCGTCAGCACTGGTGTCTGTGCCGGTGGCGCTGAAACGGAATGCCGTGACACCGGACGCATCGGTCGCTTTGACTGTCTCAATTAGAGCGTTGGCGGTTTGGTTCTCGTCATAGGTGAAGCTCTGGCCGGCGGCGACGGTCGGCGCGTTCTCGTCAAGATCGGTGACATTGACGGTGACAGCAGTCGGAGTCGAAGCGTTGCCGGCAGCATCCA